>Ga0136627_1001262_pt1 | contig 9981 bp, 6 predicted proteins | sample AntDrymUQ4892206_2_FD_104652 | JGI IMG/M metagenome (GOLD analysis project Ga0136627, IMG submission 104652) | Polar desert sand microbial communities from Dry Valleys, Antarctica - metaG UQ489 (22.06) | ecosystem: Environmental > Terrestrial > Soil > Desert | place: Antarctica: Dry Valley... | reverse complement strand
TTGTCGTCCACGACCTCGCAACCGGCGTACTCACCGTCGTCCTTGTAGGGGCCCTCGTAGGTCTCGCCGTCCAGGAAGTAGTCGTTCTGGTACAGCGGGCCCGAGGTCAGCACGTCCTGTGCGAACGATCGCTTGATCGCGTAGCACAGGTCGTCGGCGACGACCGGGTCACCGGTGTTGTACGTCATGCCGTCCTTGAGCGTGAACTCCCAGCTCAGGCCGTCGTCGCTGACCCGGCCGAGGTCGGTGGCGAGGTCTGGGACCAGGACCATCGAGCCGTCCTCCTGGCGCTGGAAGCCGGTCAGGCCCCGGGTCACCAGGTTGAGGATCGCTGTCGAGTCGGTGTAGTAGGCCCGGGTGGGGTCCATGGTCGACGGGGCACCGTCGGTCAGCACCGTGAGCGCCCCGCCCTCCTCGGCCCCCTCGGGCGCCTCTGCCGGACCGACGGCTTCGGCGTCCTGGCCGCCGCCGACGGCACCACTCTGCTCGAGGTCCTGCTCGGGCTGGCCGCCGCCGCCGGGATCGTCGGAACCGTTGTCACCACCACCGCCGCCGCATGCAGCGCCGAGCACGAGTGCCCCGATCGCGGGGATCAGTGCGAGCTTCCTGAGTTGCATCGTGAGTTTCCCATCTTCTCTGTGTCGTCGCGGGTGTGCGACATCGCCGGACGCGGTGGTCTAGCGACGGGTCTTGGGGTCGAGGGCGTCGCGCACGCTGTCACCGAGGAGGTTGAGCGCGAGGACGAGGAAGAGCACTCCGAGCACAGGCGCCAGGAGGTAGGTGTTGACGATGCCGAACCAGTTGGTCGCCAGCGCGATGGTGCGGCCCCACGAGGGCTGCTCCACCAGGCCGACGCCGAGCAGGGAGAGACCCGCTTCGGCGGTGACGTAGGCGGGGATGCCGAGTGAGATCGAGATGACGATCGGTGCCACCAGGTTGGGCAGCAGCTCTCGGAACAGGATGCGGTGGGTCGGCGCACCGATCGCGCGGGCGGCGAGGATGAACTCGCGCTCACGCAGGGACAGCACCTCGCCGCGGATCAACCGGGCCAGGCCCATCCAGCCGAACACCGACAGGATCAGGATCAGCACGATCAGCTGGGCGCGGCCGAAGACGTCGAGGCCTTGGTCGGCGAACTGGGCGGCGACGATCGGGGCCACCGCGATGGCGACCAGCAGGAACGGCAGCGACAGGAACACGTCGATGACGAAGCTGAGGACCCGGTCCACCCACCCGCCGAAGAAACCGGCGAGCAGGCCGACGACGATCCCCAGGAACGTCGCGATGGTGGCCGCGGTGACCGCGATGAGCACCGAGTAGCGCGCACCGTAGACCCAGCGGGCGAACAGGTCGCGACCGTTGGTCGGTTCGATGCCGAAGGGGTGGTCGAGACTGGCTCCCTCCGCGGGGTACCCGTCGAACTCCAGCAGATTGCGGTAGCGGGTGTCCGGGTCGACCCCGAAGGCGGCGGCGATCAAGGGTGCGAAGATCGCGATCAAGAAGAACATCAACACCACGGCTGCCGAGACGATCGCGATCTTGTCCTTGCGCAACCGGTCGAAGGCGATCCGCAGCGGGGACCGGCCGGCGACCTCGGAGGAGTCGGCTGTGCCGTCGGCGTCGGTCACGGGGTCGCCGCCGAGGTCCGACGTGTCGTACAACCCTGGACCGCTCATGCTCACCCTTCGATCGGCTGAATGCAAGCGCAACTCTAGGCGACGCGCAGTGACCCTTTGGGGCCGTCGCGGTAACGATGTGGAAACGCTTGAACCGCCGGTTTCAGGTCGTTACACCGGCCGGTCGACACCCGCCTCCTGGCGTTGGGCCGCGGTGATCGGGCTCGGCGCGCCGGTCAACGGGTCTGCGCCCGAGGCGGTCTTCGGGAAGGCGATCACGTCGCGAATCGACTCCGTGCCGGCCAGCAGCGCGCACAAGCGGTCGAGCCCGAGCGCGATGCCACCGTGCGGTGGCGGACCGTACGCGAAGGCCTCCAGCAGGAAGCCGAACTGGCTCTGGGCCTCCTCGCGGCTCATGCCGATGACGTCGAACACCCGTTCCTGCATCTCGGATCGGTGGATACGGATGGACCCGCCGCCGAGCTCGGTACCGTTGAGCGTGATGTCGTACGCCTGGCTCAGGGCGCGACCCGGCTGCTCGTGAAAGTCCTCGGTGAACGCGGGCGTCGGCGCGGTGAAGGGGTGATGGACCGCGTGCCAGGCCGGGCTGCCGTCGGACGTCTGGATCCGCTCGAACATCGGCGCGTCAACGACCCAGCAGAACTCCCAGCGCGAGTGGTCGATGAGGCCGCACCGCTCCCCCACCTCCAGGCGGGTCGCCGCGAGCAGTCCGTGCGCCTCTGCGCTGGTGCCGGCGGCGAAGAACACGCAGTCGCCGGGAGCGGCGCCGGCGTGCCCGGCTAGGTGCTCGCGCTCGGTTTCGGACAAGTTCTTGGCGACCGGGCCCGCCAGCGTCCCGTCCTCACCGACCAGGACGTAGGCCAAACCCTTGGCACCGCGCGAGCGGGCCCATTCCTGCCAGGCATCGAGCTGCTTGCGCGGCTGGGAAGCGCCTCCCGGCATCACGACCGCTCCGACGTGCCAGTCCTCGCCCTTGGGGCTACTGCGCCCTTCCGGGGACGAGCCCGGACCCCGGCCGTGTCCTTCCGGGGGCGACCCCGGACGAAACACGCGGAACGGCGTGTCGGCGAAGTAGTCGGTGAAGTCGACCAGCTCACAGCCGAAGCGCGGGTCGGGCCGGTCGATGCCGAAGCGGCTGACCGCCTCGTGGTACGTCATCCGCGGGATCGGCGTGCTGATCTCGTGGCCGACGACCTCGCGCCAGAGGCGGACCAGGATCTCCTCGGTGAGGGCGTAGATGTCCTCCACGTCGGGGAAGCTCAGCTCGATGTCGAGCTGGGTGAACTCCGGCTGCCGGTCGGCGCGGAAGTCCTCGTCGCGAAAGCAGCGCGCGATCTGGAAGTACCTCTCCAGCCCGGCCACCATCAGCAGCTGCTTGAACAGCTGCGGGCTCTGCGGCAGCGCGTACCAGCTGCCTGGCTGCAGGCGTACCGGCACCAGGAAGTCACGGGCACCCTCGGGCGTGGAACGCGTCAGGAACGGCGTCTCCACGTCGAGGAAGTCGTGCGCGGCCATGACCTCACGGATGATCCGGGTGACGTCGGCGCGCATCCGCAGGTTGCGGGCCATGTCCTCGCGGCGCAGGTCCAGGTAGCGGTAGCGCAGCCGGATCTCCTCGCTGACCGGCGTGGCCTGGTGCTCCTCGATCGGGAACGGCAGCGCGCTCGACTCACTCAGGACCTGGATCTTGCTGGCGACGACCTCGATCTCACCGCTGGGCAGGTGGGGGTTGGCGTTGCCCTCAGGCCGGGCGCTGACTTCGCCGACGACCCGCAGGCAGAACTCCGAGCGCAGCGGCCGGGCCACCTCCTCGTCGCGGATCACGACCTGGACGTAGCCCGACCCCTCGCGCAGGTCGATGAAAGCCACACCGCCGTGATCGCGCCGGCGGGCCACCCAGCCCGCGAGCGTCACGGTCTGGCCGACGTGCTCGGCACGCAGGGTGCCGGCGTCATGGGTGCGAATCACGGGTGGGTCTCCTTGGTGACGATCTGGGGCCGAAGGTCAGCGGTGGGTGGACGCCAGGCGTCCGGATCGGCGTCCACCTGCTCGCCGGAACGGATGTCCTTGACGCTGTCGGCGCGGCCCGGTCCGCCGGGAAACCAGACGTACGGGATGCCGCGCCGGTCGGCGTGGCGGATCTGCCTGCCGAACTTCGCGGCGATCGGCGCCACCTCGGTCGCGATGCCACGCTCACGCAGCGCGCGGGCGACCTCGCGGGCACGGGGGCGGTCCTCCTCGGTGGGCAGCGCGACGAGCACGGCGGAGGGGACCGACCGGCTGCCGTCGAGCAGTCCGCGCCCGATCAGCGGGGCGAGGACCCGGGTGACCCCGAGTGAGATCCCGACCCCGGGGTACGTAATGCGCCCATCGGAGGCCAGCGCGTCGTACCGGCCGCCGGCACAGATGGCGATGTCGCCGTGCGTCTTCATCCGGCCCTCGAAGACGGTGCCGGTGTAGTAGTCGAGTCCGCGGGCGATCCTGAGGTCGGCGACGACTCTGAACCGCTCGGTGGCGAAGGGGGCAGCCGCCGCGATCGCGCGTACCAGGTCGCGCAGTCCCTCGTCCAGCAGCGGGTGGCTCACGCCGAGCGCACGGACCTCGCCGGCGAACGAGACATCCGTGCCGGTGATCTGCGCCAGCGCCAGGCACAGGTCGACCTGCGCATCGTCCAGGCCGGCCTCGGTCCGCAGCTGCACGCGTACGCCGTCGGGTCCGACCTTGTCCAGCTTGTCGACCACCCGGATGACCGTCGCTGGGTCCTGGGCGCCGAGTCCGGTGTAGAAGCCCTCGATCAGCTTGCGGTTGTTGATTTGCAGAGTGACAGCCGGCAGTGGCAGCCGGCTGAGCGCTGCCGCCATCACCTCGGTCACCTCGACGTCGGCGTCGAAGGACAGCTCGTCGCGTCCGATGATGTCGATGTCGGCTTGGGTGAACTCCCGGTAGCGGCCCTCCTGCGGTCGCTCACCCCGCCAGCACCGTTGGATCGCATAGCGGCGCAGCGGGAACTCCAGCTTGCCGGCGTTCTCCAGCACGTAGCGGGCCAGTGGCACGGTGAGGTCGAAGTGCAGGCCCAGCCCGGTGTCGGTGCCTCCCTGCGTTTCCTGCAGGCGGCGCAGGACGTACACCTCCTTGGAGGTCTCGCCCTTGCTCAGCAGCTGCTCCATCGGCTCCACAGCCCTGGTCTCCAGCGAGGCGAAGCCGTGCAGCTCGAAGGTCTCGCGCAGGGAGTCGATGACGGCGAGCTCGGCGGCACGTTGGCTGGGCAGGAACTCGGGAAACCCCGACAGCGGGGTGATCCGGCTCATGCGCTCACCGGCCTCGGGTGGAGCTGGTCGCCGGCAGGTCGGCGAGAAACGGGTTGGTGCCGCGCTCCCGGCCGATGGTGGTCTGGGCACCATGACCCGGCAGCACCACGATCCGGTCGTCGAGCGGCAGCACCCGGGTGGCCAGCGTCGTGAGCATGGTGGCGTGGTCGCCGCCGGGCAGGTCGGTACGCCCGATCGACCCGGCGAACAGCACGTCGCCGGAGAACATCAGCTCGGTGGCGCCGCCGCCCGGGTCGTCGTCGGGGATGCCCTGGTCATACGGGAGGCGCAGTGTGACAGACCCGGCCGTGTGACCCGGCATGTGGTCGACGGTGACGGTGAGCCCGGCCAGCTCGAGGACGTCGTGGTCGCCCAGCTCGCGCAGGTCGGCCGGTTCGACGAACTCCTGGCCGCCGAGCAGCCCGGCCCACTGGCTCGAGATGCCGGCCAGCGGGTCGGTGAGCAGGTGCCGGTCGGCCGGGTGGATCCACACCGGGACGTCGTAGCGCTGCGCCACCGGCGTGGCGCACCAGATGTGGTCGATGTGACCGTGGGTCAGCAGCACACCGGCCGGACGCAGGTCATGCGCGCGTACGAGCTGCTCGACGCTGTTGAATGCCCCCGCCGCCCCGCCCGCGACTGCATCCTTGCCCGGGTCGACGATGACGCAGGGCATGCCCCGGCCCTTGGCCACGAGGTAACAGTTGGTGCCCCACGGACCTGCCGGGAAGCCGGCGATCAGCATGCTGCTCCTCCGCGTCGACGCCCGTGTTGTGGCGCCGACCGAGCCGACGCCGCGACGAGCAAGGCTACGCCAGCGGCACGCAGGAGCAGCGGCGCCTCCTAGACTGAGCCGTTGGTGCGACCCGATGGCCTGGGTCGTCCGGTGAGTCGAGGAGCGCTGATGAACGCCGAGGCACCGTGGGGACGCGTCGCCGATGACGGGAGCGTCTACGTCCGCACCTCGGTCGGGGAGCGCCTCGTGGGTCAGTGGCCCGACGGTGACCCGGCCGAGGCGCTCGCGCTGTACACCCGACGCTTCGACGGGCTCCAGGTGGAGGTCGAGCTGCTGGAGAGGCGGATCACGCAGGGGGCACTGGCTCCAGACCAGGCCGGGCCCAGCATCGCGGCCGCTCGCACGGCCATCGGCGGTGCGAAGGCCGTGGGTGACCTGGAGGGACTGCTGCGCCGGCTGGACGCGCTGGGCCCGCTGCTGGAGCTGCAGCGGGCGAAGCGCAGGGCGGCCAAGGCCGAGCAGCAGGCGGCCGCACGCCTCGGCAAGGAGCGGCTGGTCGCCGAGGCGGAAGGCATCGCCGCCGGGAAGGACTGGCGGGCGGGGTCGGACCGGTTGCGGAAGCTGCTGGAGGAGTGGAAAGCGTTGCCCCGCCTGGACCGCAAGGCCGACGACGAGCTCTGGCACCGCTTCTCCGCGGCTCGCAGCACGCACACCCGGCGCCGAAAGCAGCACTTCGCCGAGGTCGAGGAGCAGCGTGCGGCCGCCACGGTGGTCAAGCGCCGTCTGGTCAGTCAGGCGGAGGCCCTGCGCGGGGCGACGGACTGGGGCCCGACGGCGCGGGCCTACCGCGACCTGATGCAGGAGTGGAAGGCTGTCGGACCGGCCGGACGTGGTGACGAGGAAGTCCTGTGGCAGCGGTTCCGGGACGCCCAGGACGTCTTCTTCCGGGCCCGGGGCGCGGCCAACACGGCGCAGGACGAGGAGTACGCCGCCAACGCCGTGCTCAAGCGGGCGGTGCTGGCCGACGCCGAGAGGCTGCTGCCGGTGACCGACCCGGTGGCGGCCCGCGTGGCGTTCCGTCCGCTGGCCGAGCGCTGGGACGAGGCCGGCAAAGTGCCGAGGGACGATGTGCGCGAGCTCGAACGGCGGATGAAGGCAGTCGAGGACGCGATCGGCGCCGCCGAGGACGAACGGTGGGAGCGGTCGAACCCCGAGGCGCAGGCGCGTGCGGCCGACACGGTAGCCAAGCTGGAGGCATCCCTGCGTGAGCTGGAGGATACTCGCGAGAAGGCGGCTGCGGCGGGGCAGGAGACGAAGGTCCGCGAGGCCGAGCAGGCGATCCAGGCACGCCGCTCGTGGCTGGAGCAGGCCCGCCAGGCGCTGACCGACTTCACCCCCTAGCGCCCGTCCGTGAGTTTGCTCTCGCCCGTCCGTGAGTTTGCTCCCGCCCATCCGTGAGTTTCTGTCGCCTGCCCCTGTGGACAACTGCGTACGCGGCTCGTGCGCAGCAACAGTGCAGGCATGACAGCCCTCCTGACCCGTGACCAACCGTTCCGCCTCGACCGGCTCGCAGAGCTCGGACTCGACCCACCGGCGTTCGCACGGCGACGTCGCGCCGGCGCGTACCGTCGCGTCCTGCGCGGCGTCTACGTCGACGCGGCCGTCCCGGACAGCAGATCCGTCCGTACGGCAGCAGCGAAGCTCATCAGGCCACCGGACGGGGTGCTGATGGGCTGCTCCGCAGCGTGGGTGATGGGCGTCGACACGTTCGCGCCGTCGGCCCGCTTCGACCTCACGCCGGACTGGATGGTGCCGCACGGCTCGACGCGTTCGGTACGCAGAGGTGTCCGGTTCGTGGAGGGCTACTTGAGGCCGGAGGACGTCCTCGTGATGGACGGCCTCCCGGTCACCACGCCCACCAGGACGGCGAGCGACCTCCTTCGCCGGCTGCGTCGCCCGTGGGCGCTGGCTGCTGCCGATGGACTCACCCATGCCGGTCTCACTACGCCCGCAGATATCGAGGCGTACCTCGCCAGACTCCGCGGGTACCCCGGCATCGTCCAGGCCCGTGAGCTCGTCCTCCTCGTCGAACCGAGGTCGGAGTCGGCAGGTGAGTCGGTCCAGCGGCTCCGTCTGGTCGACGGCGGTCTGGGGCGCCCGGAGCCGCAGTACGTCGTGCTCGATCGGACCGGGCGGACGGTGGGCAGGGTGGATCACGCGTACGTTGCCCAGCGGGTGATCTGCGAGCACGACGGCGTGGAGTTCCACAGCCACCCGGACGACAAGACACGCGATGAGAGAAGGCGCTGGTGCCTCACCGAGGTACTGGGGTGGCGGCTGGTGGTCACGACGGGCCACGACCTGTTCGGCAAGGACAACGCCTTTGAGCGCGAGGTGGGCGCGTACCTCGGGATCGAGCCCGGCCCACGGCTGTGGTGAGCAGGTCCAAAGTCACGGACCGGCGGGAGCAAACTCGCGGATGGGCGTTACTGGGTGACGCGGTAGACGTCGAAGACACCGTCGACCGAACGCACCGCCTTGAGCACGTGCCCGAGGTGCTTGGGGTCACCCATCTCGAAGGTGAACTTGTTCTTGGCGACACGGTCCCGGCCGGTCGACATGGTGGCCGACAAGATGTTGACGTGGTGGTCCGACAGCACCCGGGTGATGTCGGACAGCAGCCGAGCTCGATCGAGGGCCTCGACCTGGATGGCCACCAGGAAGATGCTCTGCGCGGTCGGGGCCCACTCCACCGCGACCATCCGCTCGCGCTGCTGCTCGAGGCTGCTGACGTTCGTGCAGTCCGCCCGGTGCACCGACACCCCGGAACCGCGGGTGACGAAGCCGATGATCTCGTCGCCGGGCACCGGAGTGCAGCAGCGGGCCAGCTTGACCAGCAGGTCGCTCGTGCCGGGCACGATGACGCCGGCGTCACCGCCGCGGACCCGTCGACCACGGTCTGCCCGGGTGGGCAGCACCACCGCCTCCGCGAGGTCCTCGGCGGTGCCCTCGTCACCGCCGTGCAGGTCCAACACGTGCCGTACGACGTTCTGGGCACCGATGTTGCCCTCACCGACGGCGGCGTACAGCGACGACACGTCCGGGTGGTGCAACTCCTTCGCGATTGCCTGCAGGGAGTCGTGGGTCAGCAGCCGCTGCAGCGGCAGGCCCTCCTTGCGCATGAGCCGTGCGATGGCGTCCTTGCCCCGCTCGATCGCCTCCTCGCGGCGCTCCTTGGTGAACCACTGCCGGATCTTGGTACGTGCTCGCGGACTGGCGACGAAAGCGAGCCAGTCCCGGCTCGGCCCTGCACCCGGTGACTTGGACGTGAACACCTCGACGACGTCACCGTTGTCCAGCGTCGACTCCAGTGGCACCAGCCGGCCGTTGACCCGGCCGCCGATGCAGCGGTGCCCGACCTCGGTGTGGATCGCGTACGCGAAGTCCACCGGCGTGGAGCGCACTGGCAGCCCGATCACGTCGCCGGCGGGGGTGAAGACGTACACCTCGGCGCTGTTGAGGTCGAAGCGCAACGAGTCCAGGAAGTCACCGGGATCGGAGGTCTCCTGCTGCCAGTCGATCAGCTGGCGCACCCACGCCATCTCGGAGTCGCCGACCGATGCGTCATCACCGGTCGCCGCCTTGCCGCTGGCGTCCTCCTTGTACTTCCAGTGCGCAGCGACGCCGTACTCCGCCCTGCGGTGCATCGAGTACGTCCGGATCTGCAGCTCGACCGGTTTGCCCTGCGGCCCGATCACCGTGGTGTGCAGCGACTGGTACATGTTGAACTTGGGCATCGCGACGTAATCCTTGAACCGGCCCGGCACCGGGTTCCACCGCGCGTGCAGCACGCCGAGGACGCCGTAGCACTCGCGCAGGTCCTCCACCAGGATGCGGATGCCGACCAGGTCGTAGATGTCGGAGAAGTCGCGGCCACGCACAATCATCTTCTGGTAGATCGAGTAGTAGTGCTTGGGCCGGCCGGTCACCGTCGCCTTGATCTTGGCCGCGCCCAGGTCGCTCTGCACCGTGCGCGCCACGGTGTCCAGGAACTCCTCACGCGAGGGTGCCCGTTCGGCCACCAGCCGCACGATCTCGTCGTAGACCTTGGGGTGCAGGGTCGCGAAGGACAGGTCCTCCAGCTCCCACTTGATCGTGTTCATGCCCAGCCGGTGAGCCAGGGGTGCGTAGATCTCCAGCGTCTCGCGCGAGATCCGCTCCTGCTTCTCCTGCTTGAGATAGCGGAGCGTGCGCATGTTGTGCAGCCGGTCAGCGAGCTTGATGACGAGAACGCGGATGT
>Ga0136627_1001261_pt1 | contig 9986 bp, 11 predicted proteins | sample AntDrymUQ4892206_2_FD_104652 | JGI IMG/M metagenome (GOLD analysis project Ga0136627, IMG submission 104652) | Polar desert sand microbial communities from Dry Valleys, Antarctica - metaG UQ489 (22.06) | ecosystem: Environmental > Terrestrial > Soil > Desert | place: Antarctica: Dry Valley... | reverse complement strand
GCCCGTACCATCGAGTCTGGACGCTGCCCCCGACTTGACTTGCAGGCCTGACGATTCGACCAGTACCCCAGGCCCTTCCTGTTCGGCGATCACCGGCCTTCCCACAGCCTTCCCAAATCAGGACGGCGAATGGGGGTCTGCAGGGGTAACTGACGGCTACCCCACCGCCGAGCCTGCACCAGGGTAAAGTTCCTGGTGAAGGCTGTTTCAAGGGCGCCCCCGGCAGGATTCGAACCTGCGGCCTGCGGTTTAGGAAGCCGCTCTCTGATGGCGCCGGGACCGGACTCAGGTGCGGGGTCGTGCCACCAGCGCTCGCGCTTGCGAGTTGAAGGGCACCGGTTTCCACAGTTGAACCCGAGGCAGTGGTCGCGGCAAGATGCGGGCAGGAGGTTGTCCCGTGCCGGATCTGGCTGCGGGGCAATCACCCCACCAGCGGTTGGTGAGTCCCCCCTCGCCCACTCCATCCTCAGCGTGAACGTGCTGGACACCTGGCTGCGGAGCGTCGTGACCAAACCCTGCGAGACAGTCGTGGTCACAGGTTGGTCACGGATTCGCGGTTGGACGAGCTGGCACCAGCCGACACCAGCCAACAAGCAGTCCATGCCCGGCCTCGTCGCACTCGCCGTCTCTGCGCTGATGGTCCGAGTCAGAGGTGCTGAGCTCGGGGCGGACTCGAGCCGGAGGCCGGGGGCGCCTTCGAAGATGCGGTCGTTCGACACGAGCGGGATACCGAGTCGGAGCGCGGTGGCGGCTATCCATCGGTCGGCAATCGTGCTCGCGTTGCCCGAGTGCGTGACCGAGACGGACGCACTCCGCACGCAAGTGAGCGTAGGTAGCGACGAGATCCTCGCCAGAGTGGACGACCTGCGCGGCGGCGATCTTGGCGTCGAGCTTCCGCATCCGAGCCGCGCCCCAGTTCCGGCGCACACCGAAATGCAGCTCGGCGACGGTCTGGAAGGACAGGAACGCCGGACGGCCGACGATGATCGGCTCGTAGACCGCGATGAGTGCCGTCTCGGAGAGGTCGGCGCTGTAGACGTCCGTGTCGATGACGATCGGGCCGCGGGGTCCCGTCACTCGAGGACGGCTGCGAGGAAGGCTTCGCCTTCTTCGGGGGTGAGATCGTCGATCACCATCTCGCTGTGTGGCGGCAGCGGCCGGCGGTAGTCATCGGGGGTGACCGGCCGGCGGGGGGTGGCCTTGGCCTCCAGCTCCGGGCGGACCTGCTCGAAGCGGTGCTCGGCGTAGGCGAGGAAGATCAGCCCGAGCACAGGGCCCCGGTACTCGTTCGGGGCGAGTGCGGAGTTCGCTCTCAGCTCGTCGGCTGCAGCCCAGAGCGTGCGTCGGACTTCTGCGAGATCAGTGCTGTCCACGTTCCTTCGTCGTCCTCCCGGCGCCCTCGGAGGCGCCGCCAACCTCGTCCAGCACCCAGCTTCCTCCCGAGGCCAGCTCGGGTGGCGATGGTGCCGAGGCCGTGCGCAGCAGCGTACGTCCCCCGCCCAGGCGCACCGCCGTTGATGCCGCCTGAGAAGGCGACGACTCCTCAGCGCACTGTGGCCGCGCTCAGGGCCGCATGGTCGCAAGACCTGACGCCGGGCGTCATCGGGGCAGAGTCCCCCATCGTCACGGGGAAGATCAGTCACCAGGCCCGGCAGGTCTGCGACGGGGTCGCAAGGAACGTCCTCCCGATCGAGCGGCATGGGCCCGTAGCGCTGCATGAGGGCCAGCAGGACGACGTATCGCGACGCACTCCGGGATGTGTCCGCCCTGGTCAGCGGTCTATTCGTCCATCGCTGTCCAGTGAGGCCACTAACCTAGCAAAGGGAATAAATTTCCCAACCTAGGTGCGAGCCCGCAGCACGCGTAGGCCGCCTCATTCAACACTCTGAGCAGAAGCACAAGGGGATGACGAATGGCGACGGCTGAACCTATTAGGCCCGCGGTCATGGATGATGCTGAGGGTGAGGAACGGCGGGAGCGGACTCGGGCGCGCTACTTGGACGGCACCGCAGCCAGTGAAGCGTGGACAGGTGAGGATTTCGCTACCAGGCGAGATGAAGTAATCAAGCGCGGGTGATTCCTTGGCGGATTGATTTCCGCAAGGAGTTCGACAAGTGGGTTGAGCGAGATGAGCCCGACGAAGAAAAGCAGAACCGGTTGTATGACTGGTTCTTCGAGAGGGTTGACTCAGGACCAGCCGAGGACGCCCCTCTTGTTTCTGGCACAGATGAGTATGCATTCGACATAAGCGCCCTCGGCGTGAGGGTCACGTACTTTGTTGTTGGCCACCCGGAGTATCTCCTGCTGGTGTCGGGCATTACACGACTTGACGATACGTAAATCGCCGCCTTCGTGATCGTCCGCTGATCTGGTGGCTTCGAGTGCCTACGAAGTGGCGCTCGGAAGGCCTACAACTTGGTGACTAGAACACACCCGAGACGGAGCCTCCACCATGGCGTGCCCCGCTGCCGACTACGGAGGTGGCGACGGACCTCTCGCCCGGCCTGATGGCGTGGCGGTCCTCTCCATCGGCGCGGGGGCACCGTGGCACCCGCTGGCTTCTACCGAAGCTTCTACCGGACGGGTAGAAGCGGGGTAGAACCGACCAACACCATCTGGCATGTCGGATCATGAAAGCCCTGTTCAGGGGCACTTTTCAACATCGACCACTATCGATGAAGACTGCTGAAATCGGAGTTCAAGTCCCCCCTCGCCCACTTGAGTTGGTGGCTGCGTGTCCTACGAGGTGGTGATTGAGAGCCCTACAATCTGGTGCCTCAATCGGTCGCGAGTTGGAGCCTGCCAGTGGCCTACCTTCCCAGAATCGTCGATGCCGAGCTGGACGCCCGGCTCCTCGCCGCGGGAGCGGTCGTCATCGAGGGACCCAAGGCGAGCGGCAAGACCGAGACGGCGCGCCAGCGAGCGGCGAGCTCTCCGCGTGATGTAGCCGGGAAGTCCTCGCCACGCATGCGCAGAGCTTCCCTCTCGACGGCCGGTTCTGTCAAAGCAAATGACCTGTTCCTTTAATAAGAATGGAAGCTATTGAAGTCCGGGAGAGTTGCGAAGGGCGTTGTTCGAGGGATGAGGCTCGTGCTTGAACAATGCCCGCCGGTATGCAAGGTTGCTTCAGGACCGCAGGAGGTGAGACGCCCGAAGAGCTACAGCGAGGACGCGCTCGTGGAGCATCCCGCCATGGCGCTGCTGGCCGAACCCGACTGGGAGACGCGGCCCGGCTTCGATGAGCACCCCGGCGCCGGCGGACCAGTCGGTCGAGCCATGTTCACCGACGTCGTCCTCGAGCCAACGCCCAGGCGACCTTCCCAACGAGAGCAATGACCGAGCGTGGTTGCTTCCGGGCCAGCGGACTTCTACCGGATGGGGAGAAACGGGCCCCTTCCGGAAACACAGCACGCCGGCGCGGCGACGGGACGTAGCGGTTCTCTCGGGAACGGGCATTGAAAGGTATGGTCGGCAAACCACTGTGAAGCGCGCTGGCCGACCGCCCCCGCGCAAGTCAGCGTTTTCCATACGAGCAGAGGAGTGATCACATGCGACCGACACGCACGATGGGGGTAGTGGCTGGACTGGCTCTGGTCGCCGGCACCATCTTCGTGGCTGCCCCCAGTTCCGGAGCATCCAAACTGTTGGCGAAGGCCACCCTCATCGACGATGCCGGCCATCCAATCGGTACCGTTCGGTTCACCCGTGACGGAAAGGGAGGTGCGGTGACCGGGCAGGTTCGGGTCCAGCTCCCGACCACGTCACCTGAGTTCCACGGGATGCACCTGCACGCCAACGCCGGTAACACGGGCTGTGTACCGGGCAGCGGCTTCACCGGCGTCGGAGGGCATTGGGACGTTGGCGGCCACACGCACGGAGCCCACACGGGCGATCTACCGAGCGTGGCTCGTCGCAGTGACGGCCGGGCCGAGCTGGTCTTTGTTATCGACAAGTTCAGCGCCGCCGACGCCATCGGCAAGGCTCTCATCGTCCACGCCGGGCCCGACAACTTCGGCAACGTGCCGCTGGGTCCAGCGGCCAACCAGTACACGGACAACGGCACGGCCTACAACGGGCCCGGCGGTACCGCCGCCACCGGCAACTCAGGCGCCCGCTACGCCTGCGGCGTGCTCGAGGCAAAGGGCTGAGCCGCGTATGGTCGATGTGATCGCCGTGAACTGACCGGCTGAGCGTCGCTCCTACTCGTGCAACTTGCCCGCCTTCAGACCAAGACCGGCTTCAGCTACGCCGTCGGAACAGACGAGCACTGGATCCCGCTCACCGACCTCCTTCCCGATGTCGGGCCCATAACCGCCACCGGCCAGCTCTTTCCGCTTCTCGACGGCATCGCCGCCGCTCTCGCCGACACCGGAGCTCCCACCCCGAGCGCGGTCTCGAGGGCCGCCGCTGGTATCCGCTTCATGGCACCCGTCGTCAGACCGTCGAAGATCGTCTGCATCGGCCTGAACTACGCCGACACCTTGCGGAATCGGAGCCGACGTCCCGGCGTCCCCGGTGATGTTCGCCAAATGGCCAAACACCCTCGCCGGTCCCCGGGACGCCCTTTCCTCGCATCAGAACGAGACTCAGCAACTCGACTACGAAGGTGAGCTGGCCGTGGTCATCGGCCAACGCTGTCGTGATGTTCCTGAAGCGACCGCCCTATCGGTCGTCGGTGCCTACGCCGTCGCCAACGACGTGAGCGCCCGAGACCGCCAGTTCGAGGAGGGCGGCCAATGGACTCACTCCAAGAGTTTCGACCAGTTCTGTCCACTCGGACCGTGGCTGACCACCGCGGATCAGGTCGAGGACCCCAATGACCTGGTCCTGACCACCGTGGTCAACGGCATGCTCCGCCAGCGCAGTAGCACCGGCGAGATGATCTTCTCGGTCCCCCAGATCATCGCCTACCTGACCCAGGGCATCACGCTGGAGGCGGGCGATCTCATCCTCACCGGCACTCCCGCTGGGGTAGCGATGGCCCTCCCGAAGACTCCGTGGCTGGCACCGGGCGATGTCGTCACCGTTGCCATCAGCGGGTTGGGTCAACTCGAGAACGCCGTGGTCGCCCACACGAGCGACCTCTCCGACCATGGGGCCTGAGCCTTCGTTGCCCCGACGCGGATAGAGGTCTGCGAATCCGCCGGAGCGTTGATCAGCAGGCGCGCGCCGGACGCCAGTTCCGCGGCAAGGGCTTCGTCACGCCCGAGGCCTGAGCCGCCTCGGTGGGCGTCTTCTTCTCTTCGTCAGCTCCCGCAACATTCCGTCCGCTCGAGCCCGCTCTGCAGCCGTCGGCTCCTGTCCCGAATAGGCGGCGGACGTGATGGTGGCGCCCACCTCGACCAACCGGGGATCGGGTAGGGCTGACTCCGACAAGGCCTGCGTGTACTCGGCGACGGTCTCGTGGGGTTGGCGGGGCCGCCCCCGAGCCGCGCCGGCCCGCGCCAGTCGAGCAAAGGAGCGGGTCTCCCAGCGCATCGCCCGCACGCGCCGCCATCGCCGCCACGCCAGCCAGGCGGCGGTCACGATTGCGACCGCGACCGCGGCGAGGAGCCAGTACGGCCCCGTGGACTCCTCCTCGGACACGACCCTCGGTTGCGGTGGCCTGGGATCGAAGGATTGCCAGCCCCCGCCGGAGAACCAGGCTTCGACTCGTGCGTGTGCGTCCCTGGCGCGCACCACGAATTGTTTGGGACCCGCCGACGTCTCGCCCGGTGCGAACCCCCCAGCCAGGCGGGACGGGATGCCCAACGAGCGGAGGATGATTGCCATGGCCGTCGCCGTGCGCTCCGAGGAGCCTCGCCGGTCGACGAAGAGGAAGCGGTCGACCACGTCATCGTCGGGCGAGGTCGCGGCGTCGGGCCCGAGTGCCGTATTGGCCGCCAGCCATGACTCCACCGCGGCGGCCTTGTCATAGGCGTTGGACCGGTCCGCCGCTATCTGGACCGCCAGAGAACGGACACGCTCGCTCATCGGGGAGGCCGGGAGGTACAGGCGCCCGATCTCATTCGGGACCTCGGGGGTGAGGGGGTCGCCGCCTCGCAAGAGCTTCTCGTCCCGTGCCGGACGGCGGCTCACGATCTCGTACTGCTGCCCTTTCGGAGCAAAGCCGACGAGGCTTCCGTCAAGAGTGGGGTACACGAACCCGGCGGGATCCGACGCCTGGACGGGTCGCCGTGCGGCGACGAGAACAGCCGCCGAGACCTTGAAATGGATCCGTTGGAGGAGAGCTTCCGGGCCGGGCGGTCCGTCCCCCACGCCGGAAGGGACCATGAGGGACTGTGGCGGTGGACCGTCCCGGAAACGGGTGAAGTCGGCTGAACGAGACCAGGAACGGCCGTTCCACTGGTCGTAGGAGAGCGCGTGCCAGAAGTCCGGCCGATCGGCGGTCACCTTGAAGAGGACTCGCTTGCTCCGGTCCTTCTGGGCCTTGGCCAGGTCCAGCTCCCCTTCGAACAGGTAGGGAGGCGGTCGGTCTTCTCGAAACGACTGTCCCGCGCCCCGGGGCCGGAGACGACTGCCGCCGCCGCCTCCACTTCCACCGGCAGGTGGCGGAACGAACGCGGCCGCCAACGAGGCCAAGGCGACAGCGACGAGGAAAACTGCCCCCGCGCTCCCCGCCACACGCCGTCCGAGCATGCGCTGTGGGGCGAGAGCAGCGAAGCCCGCCAGGGTGAGGTGGTTGGCAGCGACGAGGGCAGTGGCTCCGCCGCCGATCACCCCGATCGCAGCCCAGCCCGGGGCAGAGGTCGTGGCACCCAGCAGGCTCGCACCGCTCAGGAGCACGCAACAGCGCACCACGTGTGGTCGGGGCCAGAGAAGGCTCAGTGGAAGCACGGCGAGGATCAGGAAGCGAAGGAGCAGCGGCGCCTGTTGCCTCTGCTGGGTCAGGTCGAACAGGGTCAGGGCGAGGGCTCCCAAGGCGCCGATGAGGAGGTAGCGCTCGAAGCGCGCCACGGGTTGTCGCTGCGGCCGCGTTCCGGCGAGGACGATCCCCGGTACGAGTGCGGCGGCGAAGAGGAGAGTTGAGACGTGCGTTCCGGCCAAGCCCGGTCCGTCCCAAGCCAGGGCAGCACATGTCGCAGCCAGCGCCGCGGCCAAGGCTGCGATCAGCCCCATGAGTCGCCATCCGGCGTCACCCGAAGGCACTCGTGGCCTCGGGGTGGTGCGGGACGTCCGGGGGTGGCGGCGGCCAGGCGGCGGTTCACGTCAGACGGTGAACTCAATGGTCCGGTGATCTGCCGCTCGTCCTCCACCGTGGACAGGAGTACGTCGTGACCTCGGTGGAGCGCCTCGAGTACGTACCAGGCAGCGCGCCGAGCGGCCTGCTCGCCGGCGTCGTCCCCGGAGCCGACATCGAGCGCTAGAAGCAGCTGAGGTGATCCGGGCTGTTCCACTTCCTTCACGATCAACTCATCTCGACGAGCGGTCGCCCGCCAGTGGATCTGGCGCATCGAGTCGCCGGGGAGGTAGTCGCGCACCCCGTGCACGATGTCGCCTTCGTCCTCTCTTCGCCGTCCGCCGTCCTCCCAGGAGTCGAAGAGCTCGCGGAGCGGTTCGGCGGGCGCCAGGGGACGGGGTCCGATGGCCATGGGGCGGAAGAACGCCACCTCATGGCGCCGGACGTGAGTGACGAGGCCGCACAGGCCCCGGCTCCAGATCTCCACCGGTAGGGCCGAGACCACCCCCCGGCGCAGGCCCGTGCTACGGGGGGTAGCCGTGACGGGAGGTTGCACTCGTACCGACGGGGCGCCCTCGAAGGCCAGGCGCAACAACAGATCCCGTCGAGGCCCGCTGATCGAGATGCGAAGGGGATAGTCCTCGCCCACGTAGACGTCGGATGGGTTTGCGACCACCTCCACGGCCACCCCACGGGTAGCCAGGATCGACCACACGGTGTCGATGGTGAGCACGACCACCGACACGCAGCACACGAAGAGGCCGGCGACCGAACCCGTGTTGCGCCAGAGCGAAAAGCCGGCGAGCGCCATCGCTCCCGCGCCAAGTGCCCCGACGGCGGGTGCAACTTGGCGAGACCGGCCGACTGTGGCCCCAGTAGTCGGAAACGGCACGGACGTCGGACTCAGGCCGGCGGAGCGGCTACGCCGCCGACGACCTCGTCGACGAGTCGGCGAGTGGCCTCGATACCCCGCTTGGCCACCGCGCCCAGGCGGTGAGCCAACACGGCCACGGCCACGGCCTTGACGTCGTCGGGAGCAACGAAATCCCGGCCCCGCAGGACGGCATGCCCCTTGGCCACCTGCAGCAGGGTACGGGTGGCACGAGGGCTGGCACCGTGATCGAGCTCGGGGTGTGAGCGCGTGGCGTTGATGATGTCGAGCACGTAGTCGCCGACCGCAGAAGCCAGGTGGGTGCTGTCCACGGCCGCACGGGCGGCCAGGAGGCCGGGTCCGTCGACCACGGGTTCCAACCGCTCGAGGGCCTCCGGGCCCCCACCGCCCCAGAGCATGGCTCGCTCGGCCTCACGATCGAGGACGCCCAGGGAGATGACCAGGGCAAAGCGGTCGCACTGGCCTTCGACCAGCGGGAAGGTACCCAGGTCACCGTAGGGGTTCTGGGTGGCGATGACGAAGAAGGGGATCGGCAGCAGGTGAGCCGTGCCGTCGATCGTGACCTGTCCCTCTGCCATGGCTTCGAGGAGGGCCGACTGGGCGCGTGGGGTGGCCCGGTTGATCTCGTCGATGAGAACGACGCTGTGAAAGATCGGCCCGGGATGGAACTCCCATGCCGACCGGGTGCGATCGAAGATCGTTATGCCGGTGATGTCGGCCGGCATGATGTCCGCCGTCCCCTGGACTCGCGCCACGGACCCGCCGATGGAGCGGGCGAGGCTCTTGGCCAACAGCGTCTTGCCCACGCCGGGCACGTCCTCGAGCAGCACATGACCGCCGGCCAGGAGGCCGGCCACCACCAGCTCGATCTCCTCCTTCTTGCCGAGGACGGCGCCGGCGACGTTGTTGACGATGGCGTGGGCGGTTTCGGTGGCTGGCGGGGTCGGCACAGGCCCTAGTCTGCCGTTGTGCGGGGGGCAAAGAGATAGAGGTCGACCCGACGCCGATGCGTTCTCCGCTACGGTGTAGGAGTCGGTGGCGCCTCAGGCGCTGCCGAGGTCGAGTGCGATACGCCCCCTGGGCGTCGGGTTTCCGCTTCTTGGAGCGTGTGGCCGCAGCATCAACGGCCCACCAATCCAATCAACAGAAGGAACCCAACGTGTCCAACACCCTCCATTCCGGAGGCGCGCCGCGCCGTAACCAGCGCCGCCGCCCCACCCAGCGCGACTTCTCCTCGAACCGTGGCCACCCTGGCCCCGCCGTCACCACCGCCACTGAGCCCGTACCCGATCCGGTCGTCGTCGACGAGGGTCCGGTCGCTTCCTTCGCCGAGATGGGCGTCCCCGCCCCGGTGGTCACCGCCCTGGCCGGCCTCGGGGTCATCACGCCCTTCCCGATCCAGGCCGCCAGCCTGCGCAGCTCCCTCGCCGGGCGCGATGTGCTGGGCCGTGGCCGCACCGGCAGCGGCAAGACCGTGGCCTTCGCCGTGCCCACCGTGGCCATCCTGGCCGCATCGGCGGAGCGCCTGCAGCCGCGCCGGCCCCGCTCGCTGATCCTCGTTCCCACACGGGAGCTGGCCGCCCAGGTGGCAGCCGTGCTCGTACCGCTGGCCAAGGCCATGAACCTGCGGGTCACCACCGTCTACGGCGGCGTGAGCCAGGGACCGCAGGTAGCAGCCCTCCGCCCCGGCATCGACATCCTCGTGGCCTGCCCCGGTCGCCTCGAGGACCTCATCGGCCAGGGCCACTGCCAGCTCGGCGCGGTGGAGGTCACCGTCCTCGACGAGGCTGATCACCTGGCCGACCTGGGCTTCCTGCCGGCGGTGAAGCGCTTGCTCGACCAGACTCCCTCGGGCAGGCAGCGACTGCTGTTCTCCGCCACCCTTGATCGAGGCGTGGACGACGTGGTGCGCCG
>Ga0136627_1001260_pt1 | contig 9988 bp, 8 predicted proteins | sample AntDrymUQ4892206_2_FD_104652 | JGI IMG/M metagenome (GOLD analysis project Ga0136627, IMG submission 104652) | Polar desert sand microbial communities from Dry Valleys, Antarctica - metaG UQ489 (22.06) | ecosystem: Environmental > Terrestrial > Soil > Desert | place: Antarctica: Dry Valley... | reverse complement strand
CTCCCCGGAGTGGACGGCCCGAGTCTCGAAACGCCTCTCGTTCTTTCGTCGCTCATTCATAGTCGCCTATACTACATTACAGCCGTTGGCTAAAGACAAAAAGCCAAAAGCGCGTTCCGCCGCCAGGCGGAGCGCCCGCAAAGGAGGGAATTTTGGAAGGCCGCATAGAATATTTCGAGAAGATGCTCGCGGAGAACCCCGACAACCCCACCGGGCTTCTCGCCCTCGCCAACGAATACGGCAAAGTCGAACGCTTCGAGGACGAGGCCGCCACGCTCCAGCGGTACGTCGCCAAGCACGACGACGAAGGAAACGCGTATCTCCGGCTCGGCGAGGTTCTCACCGGACTCGAGCGCGAAGACGAGGCGAGGGTCGCGTACGAGGAGGGGATAAAACAGGCCGGGAGGTTCGGCCACGACGGCATGGTCGAGCAAATGCGAGCCTCCCTCGAAAGCCTCGAATGAGTGGTCGCTCCGCTCCGGTTTTTAGTTCTCGGTTCTTGGTTATTGGCTAAAAACCGAAAACTAAAAACCAAGAACCACGAGCGAAGCTCGCCGCGTTTTCAGACCGGAACCAAAGGGCAATGTACGTTATATTATCCAGGAGATTTCTATGTGTGATATACGCGGAAAACGGAGGCGGGGGGAGGCGCGGCAGACCAGTTCGCGCAACCCTTCCCATCTTTCGTTTCCGACGCATTGCAAAACGCGCTATGTGAGGGTGTGATCCAGTTGCAGCAGCAGGCCGGGAGCCAGTTTCAAGGTCCGAACCTCGGTTATGTTTTGGAACTTTACGAAAGGTTCCGCGAAGACCCGGACTCCGTTGACGAGGAGGCGAGGAGCTTCTTCGAGGCGTGGAGTCCGCCGACTCCGTCGAGTCCGAATGGAAGCTCCGGGGCTTCTTCGCCGTCGGAGGCGATATCCGGGGTGGGGGTGGACAAAGTCGTCGGGGCGGCGAAGTATGTGCGTTCGATCCGGGACTTCGGACACTCGGGGGCGAGCCTCGACCCGCTCGGGAACGAACCCCCCGGAGACCCCGCCCTCGATGTCGAGTGGCACGAAATTTCCGACGAAGACCTCGCCGCGATGCCGTCGAGCGTCATCGGCGGCTCCGTCACCGAGCGGACCTCGAACGCCCTCGAAGGGGTGGAGGAACTCAAACGCCTTTATTGCCACACCACGGGCTACGATTTCGGACACATCGCCCACCTCCCCGAAGAGCGTTTCTGGCTCCGCGACTCCGTCGAGTCCGAGCGCTTCGGCGGCGAGACGAGGCCGGAGATGGCGAAGCGCATTCTGAAAAGACTCACCCGCGTTGACACCTTCGAGCAATTCCTCCACAAAACCTTCCTCGGCCAGAAACGCTTCTCCGTCGAAGGCAACGACATGGTCGTCCCGATGCTCGACCGCCTCATGCGCCTCGCCAACGACGCGAACGTGCCGGAAGTCGTCATGGGCATGGCCCACCGCGGACGGCTCAACGTCCTCGCCCACGTCCTCAACAAGCCGTACGCCCGGATCTTCGGTGAATTCCAGCAGCCCGACCGCGGCGAGGGAACCTCCGTCGCGGAAAGCTCCGGGCAAGGCTGGGTCGGCGACGTGAAATACCATCTCGGCGTCCGGAACTTCCACCTCGAAGAGGGCGAAGAGACCTCGAAAGTCCTCATAAACCTCGCCCCGAACCCGTCGCACCTCGAACACGTCAATCCGGTCGCACTCGGGATGACCCGCGCTTCGCAGGACAAACGCGACGAGCCGGGCGCGCCGAAACAAGACACGTCGGCTTCGTTCAACGTCATCCTCCATGGGGACGCGGCGTTCATTGGCGAGGGGGTTTCGGCGGAGTCTTTGAATTTGTATCGGCTGCCCGGATACACGACGGGTGGCGCGATCCACATCATCACGAACAACCAGCTCGGCTTCACGACCGAGAAGGAGGACTCACGCTCGACGACGTATGCGAGCGACCTCGCCAAAGGCTATGAAATCCCCGTCGTGCATGTGAATGCCGACGATCCCGAGGCATGCCTCGCCGCTGTCGGAATGGCGTTCGCGTATCGGGAGAAGTTCCACAAGGATTTCCTCATTGACCTCGTGGGATACCGGAGGTTCGGGCATAACGAGGGTGACGAGCCGACGTACACGCAGCCGGAGATGTACGGGAAGATAAAGAGCCATCCCCGCGTTCATGAAGTGTGGGCGAAGACGCTCGAAGAGCGGGGCGTCATCGAGGACGGCGAGGCCGAGGAGATCGTCGAGGAGATGTTCGAGAGGATGCGGAACATCCACAAAGGCGAGGCGAGCGACCTCAAAGACGACGACACGGACGAAGACCTCGTCACCGACCGTCCATACACCCCGCTCGTTGACATACCCGACACCGCCATCCCCGCCGAAAGGCTCGACGAACTCAACAAGGCCATGCTCGAGCGCCCCGAGGACTTCACCCCGAACTCGAAGCTCGAGCGCCTCTTCCAGAAAAACCGGGGCGACATGGAAACCATAGACTGGGCGCACGCCGAAGCCCTCGCTTTCGCTTCCCTCCTCGAAGACGGCGTGGCGATACGTCTCACCGGGCAGGATTCCGAGCGCGGAACCTTCTCGCAAAGGCACGCCGTCCTCCACGACGAGAAGACCGGGGGCCCATACGTTCCGCTTCAAAGCATCCCGCAGTCGAAGGCGTCGTTCGCGGTCCACAACAGCCCATTGTCCGAGATCGCCGTGATGGGATTCGAGTACGGGTACTCGATGAACACCGACGACTCGCTCCTTCTCTGGGAGGCGCAATACGGCGACTTCGCCAACGTCGGACAACCCATGATCGACCAGTTCATAGTGAGTGGACAGGCGAAGTGGGGGCAAGCCTCCGAGCTCGTCATGCTCCTCCCGCACGGCTACGAGGGGAACGGCCCGGAGCATTCGAGCGCGAGGCTCGAACGCTTTTTGCAACTCGCGGCTTCGGAGAACGTGAGGATCGCCAACCTCACGACGTCGGCGCAATATTTCCACCTCCTCCGGGCGCAGGCGATACTCCGCCACAAGCAACGCCCGCTCATCATCATGGCCCCGAAAAGCCTCCTCCGCCATCCGATGGCGATGAGCGAGCTTTCGGACTTCACCGACGGCGTCTTCCATCCCGTCCTCGACGACGAGGAGGCGCGGGATCGGGCGGAGGCTGTCGAGCGTCTCATCCTTTGCTCGGGCAAGATTTATACCGAGATAGCGGGTGCGGAGGAGCGCGTGGAGGCCGAGGACACCGCCGTTTCCCGAGTCGAGCTTCTTTATCCGTTCCCGGAGGAGGACATCCGAAGGATGGTCGAGGGGTATCCGAATTTGCGGGAGATTTTGTGGGTTCAGGAAGAGCCGAAGAACATGGGGGCGTGGACTTTCATGGAGCCTCGCCTTCGCGGGATGTTCGATGTCCCGGTCCGGTATATCGGGAAGCCCGACCGCCCGAGTCCGGCGCAAGGTTCGGCCCGCTTCCACAAAGAGGAGCACGCGGCCATAGTCAGCGAGGCGCTCGAAGGGTTGAATAGTGACTCGCGCAACGGCCACACGGCGGAGAAGGCCGAGGAGGCCGTGGAGGCCACGCAGTCCCGCTCCGGCGGAGAGGGCGCGTAAAAAGATGTCCACCAAATTATCTACTACAAAGAGGAAGAGGTAAAAAGGTGCCGGATATATACGTCCCGGAGCTTGGGGAGTCGGTCGCCGACGCGACGGTCGGGCAGTGGTTGAAAAACGAGGGAGACGCCGTCAAAAGCGGCGATCCTCTCGTGGAGCTCGAGACCGACAAAATAAACTTCGAGGTCGAGGCCGAAGAGGACGGCGTCCTCGAATCCATAGCAAAAGCCGAGGGCGACACCGTCGGCGTCGGAGACGTCATCGGCTCCATCGGCGAGGGGAGTGGCGCCGCTCCCGCCGACGACTCTGGCGGAGAGTCCGAAGAAGCCGAGGGGTCGGAGTCCGAGGAGGAAGCCGAGCAGCCCGAGGCCGAGGAATCGGAAGGCTCGGAAGGGGAATCGGGCGATGCCGCCGCGGAGTCGGACGGACAAGCCGACGGTGGGTTCCGGGCTTCGCCTTCGGTGAGGAGGCTCGCGGAGGAGTATTCCGTGGATCTCGCATCCATCTCCGGCTCCGGCTCCGGCGGACGCATCACGAAAGAGGATGTCGAGCGTTCGATCCGCGAGAAAGACCGCCCGCAAGCCCCCGCCCCGCAGCCACAGGAAAATGGCAAAAAAGAATCCGCTCCGCAGCCGGCGGCGCAGTCCTCGAACGGTCGCGGCGACCTCGAGGAGCGGGTGCGGGTTTCGCGGCGGCGGCAGACGATCGCGCAAAGGCTTGTCGAGTCGCAGCAAACTTCGGCGATGCTCACCACTTTCAACGAAGTGGACATGACGGGGGTCATGGAGCTCCGCAAACGCCGCAAAGAAGATTTCCAGGAACGGACCGGAGCGAGGCTCGGCTTCATGAGCTTCTTCACGAAAGCGTCGGTCGCCGCGCTGAAATCGTCGCCGAAGGTGAACGCCGAGCTTCAAGAAAACGAACTCGTCCTCAAAAAATACTATGATATCGGTGTCGCCGTGAGCACCGACGAAGGGCTCGTCGTTCCGATTCTGCGCGACGCGAACGACAAAAGTTTCGCGGAGATCGAGAGTGGGATCGTGGATCTCGCAACGAAGGCCCGCGACGGCAAACTCACCCTCGACGACCTGACGGGCGGGACGTTCACCATCACGAACGGCGGCATCTTCGGGAGCCTTCTTTCCACCCCGATTCTCACGATGCCACAAGTGGCGATACTCGGGATGCACAAAATTCAGGAGCGCCCGATGGTCGTTGGCGGCGAGATAAAGGTGCGTCCGATGATGTACCTCGCGCTCTCATACGACCACCGCGTCATAGACGGGGCGGAGGCTGTCGGCTTCCTTGTGAAGATAAAGGAGCTCATCGAAGACCCGGAGAGTTTGCTCCTCGAAGGGTGAAAAGAAGAAGTTTCCAATTTTTCGGCGGGAGGGTTTCGGCTCTTCCGCTTTTTCTATGCCGGAACGTCTCTCGGTTCGAGGACGAGATTTATGCCGTGGAGTATTTCGTGTATCCGCTCCCGTGAGAGGGAGCCTATTTCGTCCCGAAGCTGGCTTTTATTGATGGTCGCTATTTGCGAGACGTTTACGACGCTTTGCTCCCGGAGGCTTCCTTCTCCGGTAACGAGGAGTACGTTGCCGGGGTCTCCTGCTCGTCTCAGGTTCGTGGTCACGACGCATACGATGGCGGTTTTTATGCGACTACGGTTGAGGGCATCGTTTTGGACGACAAGGTATGGACGAGCATGGCCCGGCTCCGACCCCATCGGGGCATTGAGGCTCGCCCAGAAAATATCTCCTTGCTTCACCATTCGTTGCTCTCAAGCGCCTGCCTTTGCAGACTTTGCAAGTGCCGCAACGCAGCCTCGTCTTCCTCATCCAATCCATCGGCATACGACTCGTTGAGCCTTTCGGTGATCTCCCGACTCTCCTCGTCCCGCACAAGTTTTTCGACCGCCCGACTAAAAAGCTCACTGCGCGAAACCCCCATCTTTCCGGCTCGCTCCTCGGCCTTCTCGAACAACTCCGCGTCTATCGAGATCGCCGTCTTCACCTTTTTGACTTTCGACATAGTTCATACCTCCGGTTGTGCTTCGAGTATAACAACGTGCGGATATTGCGGAAAACGGACGCATCCCGTAACCTCTCCCTGCGAAACAACCGCGGAGGGACATGGCGAAAAACACGAACGAAAACAACATAGTCGAGCGTCTTTTGTCCGGCGACAGGCGTGCTTTGGCGCGGGTCATATCGAAGATCGAGCGCGAGGACGAGGAGGCGAAGGGGATCGTCGCCGAAGTCTATCCGAAGACCGGGAACGCCATCACCATCGGCTTCACCGGGCCGCCGGGCGTGGGGAAAAGCTCCATAATCGCGAAGCTCGTGAAACTGTACCGGGCGGAGGAGAAGAGCGTGGGCATCGTCTCGGTGGATCCTTCGAGTCCGTTCTCGAAAGGCGCGATCCTCGGCGACCGCATACGCCTCTCCGACCACTTCCTCGACTCCGGTGTGTTCATTCGTTCGATGGGGAGTCGGGGGCATCTCGGCGGACTCGCCGGAGGCTCGCGCCTCGCCGCGCTCGCGATGGAGGCGGCGGGCTTCGACGTGGTTCTTTACGAGACGGTCGGCGTCGGACAGGGCGAGGTCGAGGTGGCCTCGGCGGCGGACACGGTGGTTCTCGCGCTCCAGCCGGGGTCGGGGGATGCCGTTCAAGCTCTCAAAGCCGGAGTCATGGAGATCGCCGACGTTTTCTGCATAAACAAAGCCGACAATCCACAGGCGAAGAACATGAAGTCCGAAGTCCGGCAAATTCTGGAGATCGGCCACGAACTCGACCCCGACCCGTGGTTTCCGCCGATAGTTTTGACACGCGGCGACAACGGCGAGGGCGTCGAAGAACTGAAAAAGGAAATAGAAAACCATCGGGCGCATCTCGAAAAGACGGGGAAGATGGAAGAAAGGCGTCGGGCGGCGATGAAGGAGTTCGTTGTTTCGTGGGCGACGAGCCGGCTCGAAAAGGAGATGAAGGATCGCCTCAACGAGGAGGACGCCGAGATGATGGAGGAAGTTTACAAACGGCGGCTCGACCCGATCTCCGCCTCCGAGAAGATATACCGCGAGGTGTGAGGGGCTTCGCGTTCGCTCCGCGCTTGTCAGCTAGCCGCGTGCTTCGCTCGTCAGCTTTTTGGAGGGTGGCGAGAGATGTGGAAGCGCATCGGGGGAGGCCGTCGTTGTCGTGGGTAATTCACGGGGCCTCGGAAAGGCCGGGTGTCGGGAAGCTGCGTCGCCCCACCTTCCGCTTCGGGGGTCTGGGAAAGCGCGGAGCCGCTCCCCGTCGAAGTGTCGTCTCGGATACGGTGAGCGTCCGTCGGAGAAGAGGGGGTCGAGAATACACCGGCCCCCCCGACGCGAAGCGGACCGAGGCATGAATGAACCGCGACGGATCATAAGCCTCGTCCCGTCTTTGACCGAAGCATTGTTTGTTTTCGGGGTCGGCGAGCATGTCGTCGGGCGGACGAATTATTGTGAGTTTCCGCCCCGCGCCGTCCGGCGGGCCGAGAAGGTCGGCGGTACGAAGAAGGTGGATGTCGGGAAGGCTCTCGCCCTCGAACCGGATCTCGTCGTCGCGGTGAAGGAAGAAAACAGCCGCGAGGATGTCGAGGCGTTTCGGGAGGCGGGGGTCCCGGTATTTCTCGGCGAGCCGGAGACGGTGGATGGGGCGGTCTCGATGCTCCGCGAACTCGCGGACATGGTTCATGCCCCGAATGCCGCGCCGACCATCGAAGCCGTCGAGCGAGTTCGCGGGCGGCTTCGGGAGGAGCTTCCGCGAAACCCTCGCCGCGTCTTCGCCCCGATCTGGAAAAGTCCGTATATGGCCGTCGGCGGCGACACATACGTGAGCGACGTCATCGGAGTTTGCGGCGGCGAGAACGTTTTCGGGGGACGGACTCGATACCCGGAGGTTTCTCTCGAAGAAGTCGAGGAGAGGCAGCCGGAAGTCGTGCTTCTCCCGGACGAGCCGTATGTGTTTTCGGCTGTGGATCTCACAGATTTTAGTTCCCTCGACATTCCCGCCGCCCGCGACGACCGCATCCACCTCGTGGACGGGAAATTATTGACATGGTACGGCCCGAGGATGGCGACGAGCCTTTCGCAAATATCCGCTTTGTTCGCGACGGATTGACGGCACGAACGCCTCGGAGGGAATGCCGAGATACCTCGCGTACGGGGGTGTGTCGTCTCCCGGATGCGCGACTTTTCGCCCATCGAAACCCGCCGAGTCCGCCCGGTTCGTGAGGCGGATTCGTCTCTCCGGCCTCACGAACCGGGCAAAGATGCGGCGTAATCCACCGGGCTCATCTCCCGCCCTTCGCCTCCATACGACATCGCTTCGAGCAATAAACGACCGACTCCCAGTCCCTCTCCCACTTCTTCCGCCACGCGAACGAAAGACCGCACACCGGACAAACCTTCTCCGGCAAATCTCTTTTCCCGGCGCCGCGCATAGGCGCGAGTTTACAGGCTTGGCGCGGAGCATGCGGACTTCTCGAGGGTGGATGCGTGGTCGCTCACGCCTTGCGAGCGGCGGTTCGCGTCCGGGGAACTTTTTCGCTGGGAAGGGCGCCGCCATAGTGAGCGGAGGGGGGCCGAGATACGTATCACAGAGTATAGATATCAATACGCAAGCGTCGGATGCTCCGGTGTCGGGCGCACGGGAGATGTTACCTTGACGGCACAACGAACCATTGTGGAGGATCGCTACACGTTCTCGGGCTTTCTGGGATCCGGTGGGACGGCTGATGTGTACCGCGCCCGCGACCATATCCTCCGGCGTGAAGTCGCGATCAAGATACTCAGGAAAGAGTATTCCCAAGACGAGGAATTCGTGAAGCGTTTCCGGCGGGAGGCGTGGAGTACGGCCTCCCTCTCGCACCCCCGCATCGTTCAAGTCCATGACATGGGATGCTCCGAAGGCGATGCATACTATACGGTCATGGAGTGCGTGGAGGGCGGGACGCTCAAGGAGCGCCTCCTCGAGAAGGGGGCTTTCCATCCGGGCGAGGCGGCGACGACGGCGTTGCGGATCGCCGACGCACTCCGGGCCGCGCACGGGCGCGGCATCGTCCACCGGGACATAAAGCCCCAAAACATACTCATGACCCGAACGGGAGACATAAAGGTCGCGGACTTCGGCATCGCCCGGTCGTCCTCCTCTGACACCGCTTTCGGGATGGTTCTGGGAACCGCCGACTACATGTCGCCCGAGCAGGGGGCGGGGGGCGCGCTCGGGCCCCGCAGCGACCTTTATTCCCTGGGCGTGGTCCTCTACGAGATGCTCACCGGGGAACGGCCCTTCGAAGCGGACACCCCGCTCGGCGTGGTCATGCGGCATGTCCACGAGGCACCGCGGCCGCCGAGGGAGTTGAAGCCTTCGATCCCGGAAGAAATCAACGCTGTGGTCGTGAAACTCCTCGCCAAGAACCCCGAGGATCGCTACGACGACGCCGCGCAACTCATAGAAGACCTCAAGGAGATCGGAGCCGAAGACGGCGGCCCGCCAGCCGCCGGGGAATCGCTGTCGGCGGAAGGGCGCGGCCAAAGTCCCGAAACCGCCGTTGCGATGCACACGAGGAGGCTCGGGAAGCGCCGTGTGAATGGCCGACGAAAGTGGGGCGCGCTCTTGGCGTTGCTCGCGTCCACCGCGATGCTCGGCGTTCTCGCCTTTGGCTACTATGGCTTCGCCCAGCCCCTCGACGCCGTTGGAGCGCCCAACCCGCCAGCAAGTCCTCCGGCGGCGGAGGAGGCCAATATTCCGCAGTCCACAAGCCCCGACGGCATGTTCGTGCATCGCGCCACGCCCGAAAGCACGTCCGACAACACCACATACCTCGACGACCCGCTCACAAACGGCGAGCCGGACGCTTTTCTCCTTGCGACCCAAAACTGGAACCCCGGAGAGGACGGCGGCACATACAACGACCATCCCGTCGGAGTCTGGTACGACTCCGGACGCGGGCAGTGGGCGATCTTCAACCAGGGCCTCGCCGAGATGCCGGAGAACGCGGCCTTCAACGTAGTGGTCTGGACGGAGACGTAGCCCCAAACCGGGCAAATTGGCTTTCTTCACGAAAGATTCGCCGGGATGGAAAGCTCGACCACGATCACGTCCCGCCACCCCCCGTCGAGCTTCGCGTGCTTTTTGTGGACGCCGACCTCCCGGAAGCCGAGCGAGGCGAGGAGCCTCCGGCTCGGAACATTCTCCACGAACACCTTCGAGGTGAGCTTGTGGAAACCGGATTCTTCCGATGCCTCGATCAAAGCCTCCATCGCCTCCCGCCCGACGCCGCGATCGCGGGACTTCCGTCCCACATAAACCGAGAAATCCACGACCCCCGAATAACATTCGCG
>Ga0136627_1001258_pt1 | contig 9995 bp, 10 predicted proteins | sample AntDrymUQ4892206_2_FD_104652 | JGI IMG/M metagenome (GOLD analysis project Ga0136627, IMG submission 104652) | Polar desert sand microbial communities from Dry Valleys, Antarctica - metaG UQ489 (22.06) | ecosystem: Environmental > Terrestrial > Soil > Desert | place: Antarctica: Dry Valley... | reverse complement strand
TCGTCATGCAGACGGGCACGCGATGGGTCTTCGTCGTCATCTCTGCGTTCCTGATCGGCGTCGGCCGCGTCCGCCAGGGCGTGACGGTCGCACTCGCCTGTGCTCTTGCGTGGCTCGGGTCGCGCCTGTTGAAGGACGTGTTCGACCGCCCGCGACCGACGATGGCGGAGATCGGCCGGCCGCTGCGGGATGCGGCTGACGGGTTCGCGTTCCCGTCGTCGCACGCCACCATCGCCACGGCGCTCGTGGTCACCGTTGTCGCTGGACTGTGGGGAGCGCGCCGCGCCAGGCAGATCGCCGTCGGCGTCGGCGCGATAGTCGTCGTGGCGACGTGCCTGAGCCGGCTGTACGTCGGCGCGCACTGGCCGCTCGACGTGCTCGCCGGTACGGTGCTAGGGCTAGCAGCGTCGGCGCTCGTCCTTGCGGCGGTCGAAGTGGCCGTCGGGGCGTGGGAAACAAGGCAGCCGACGTGATGGGCTCGACCTCCCGTAGAGGTTGAAGGTGCGTGTCGAGAGCACTGTGGCGTGCGTGGAGACCAGTTCGCCCTCGCTACTCGTAGCGAGGGCGCGTCGCTTCGCGTCGGCGGGCACGTCGGGTCACCCACCACATCTTCACCAGAAAGATCGGTGATGGCGGGATCCATCCGAGCTGCATCGCCGTGCCCTGGTCGTCACGGTTCGCCCAGTGCTCGATCACCATCCCGTCGCGCATGCGCAACCAGTGCGTTTGGGTCGTGGCAAAGCGACGACCGGTGGGCGGCATCGCCTGCTCGATCCCGCCGTCGGGTCCGTAAATCGTGGCCACGCCGGTCTGACGACCCGACATCGTGTTGTGGACGACGACGAGGTCGCCGTCCACGACCACCTCGTGAACCTCGAAGGCGAGGTCGGAGAACCACTCGCGCAGCCACAGCGCCGTTGCGTAGAACGCCGCTGGACCCGCCGCACGGGACTCGGGCGGCTCGTCCTTGCCCTCCCGGTTCACGGCATCCGGGTGGACGACTTCGTCGAACTCTGCCCGTGACCCGTCGGCCATCAGCTGCATGGAGCGGACCGCCAGCGCAGCCATCGCGTCGGCGGAGTGCTGGCGCGTCGCGCCGTCAGTGGTGATCGTGTTCATGCCGCCACGATCGGGCATCGCTCGCCGCCCCGCATGGAGACGGATCGACGAGTTCGTGAAGATCTCCGTCGGTGCGAACTGTCAGCGCGCGTGTGGGTTGTGCGGGGTCACACCGGTGTGGGTTCAGTGGCGGTATGGACATCGAACAGGTGTGCGAGGGATTGCGCGGGATCGCTGGCCGGCTCGGGGCGATCGATGTCGGCGAGTCGGTCGACCCTGCCGGGATCCGTCGGGGCATGACCGAGTTGAGCGGAGTGCGCGCCGCCGTGATGCGGTTGCAGTTGGCGTTCACGTCCCGTGCTGCGGTGCAGGCCGAGACTGGTGACGCGCCGGCCGGTACTGGACGTGTTGACCGGTGCCGGGAAGGTGTCGACGCGTGAAGCGTCCGATTCGGTTCGTCACGTCGAACTGCTCGGGCTGCTGCACCGTGACGCCCACGACCGCACCCTCACCCTGACTACACCCGACGGCACCATGTACCGAACCATGCGACCACCCGGCCTCGCCCCACTCAGCCACGTCGCCACCACCGCCGGCTGATCACGGTTACCCGACCAGCTGCGGGGGCGCCCGATTGGCCGTGGCAGAATGTGATCTAACGCCAGCAGCGTCGCAAAAGACCGCCGCCTCCGCGACACTGCTGGCCAGGCGTCAAGGCTACACGCAGCGCGTCCCACAGCGCGTCGCGACCACTGCGCAGACCGATGACGACAACCAGAACCAGTCAGGACGTCACTGACTCGATGCCCTGCGGGTACACGAACTCGCGGTGCTCCGGCTCGAGGCGTTGCACGATGTAACTCATCACCAACCATCGGCAGGGCTCGGTGACGACTTCGAACACAACCCGAAGATCATCGCTGAGGCGATGAGATGGGCGGTTGTCATGCCTGGTCAGTCAGCCGACCTTTACGAGGGCGCTGGTGGAGGACTGATCGCTCGACGCCTAGCGCGCTTGACACTAGCGGATTAGTAAGGGAGACTGCCTTACTAATGAGGCCAGGTACCGACTCCCGAGCCCTTCGACTCCTCAATGCCCAGCGAATCGTCGATGTGGTCTTGGCTTCTTCGCCCGACCCGGTCTCGCGTCCCGAGGTCGGTCGGCTCACGGGATTGTCGAAGCCGACGGTCTCAGCTTTGGTCGACGATCTCCAGAGCGCCGGCTTCCTGCGCCAAGCGGCGGACAGCGTCGACTCTGGTTCGGTTGGTCGCCCTGCGTCGATGTTCGAAGTCGATCCGATGGTGCGATTGGTGATCGCTGCTGATATCGGGGCGACCAAGTCGGTGGTGGCGGTAGCGGATCTTCTTGGTTCGATCGTCGTCGAGGAGACAGTCCCGACCCCGTCAAACGCGTTGGATGCTCTCGACGAAGTCTGTCAGCGGGCCATCTCGCTGCTTTCCACGGTGGGAGGCCGTTCTGCTGGGATCTGTGTCGGAGTGCCCGGGATCTACCGGCCGGAAGTAGACGGAGTGGTCCAAGCGCTCAACCTCCCAGGGTTCGACGGTGTCCAAGTTGCAAAGCGCCTTGCCTCGCATTTCGAGGGGCAGACCATCCTTGTGGAGAATGACGTCAACCTGGCTGCGCTCGGTGAGCTCGCGTCGATGGGGGGTTCGCGTCAGCAGGTAGGAGACTTCGCAGCGATCTCCGTCGGGACGGGTATCGGTTTGGGGCTTGTCGTCGACGGTGAGCTGTATCGAGGAGGAACCGGATCCGCAGGTGAGCTCGGATCGATCTACCTCACGTCCCCCTCCGAGAATTCTCCTGGGGTCACGCTTGAAGGCGTTGCTGCAGCGCCCTCGCTGCGCAAGCGCCTCGGGGTCGCGATCGAGCAAGGTCACCGAACGTCGCTGACAGCGGATTGCGATGTTCCCGAGATCATGGCTGCGGCCGCCGATGGAGACGACGCAGCCCGCTTGGTGCTGACCGAGGCGGCATCGGCGATGAGCCTGGCGATCAGTCACCTCCGCTTCATCGCAGACCCGACACAAATCGTGCTCGGCGGCGGTGTGGGTGCAAACCCAGTCTTCTGCGACGCCGTCAACGAGCAACTGATGAGGCTTTCCAGCGGTGCTTCACCGGTGGTTCCGTCCGAGCTGGGGGGCCGGGCAGCTCTCCTCGGCGCCGTGTCGGTCGCTGTGGCCAGCGTTCGTAGCAAGCTCGTGACCGAAGTTCTCGAAGGATCCCGCTCATGAAGACCGACGCCGAACGAATCGCCGAAGCCGTCGATCCTGAAGCTCTCATCGAGCTTGTCCAGCAGGCCACTCGGATACCGAGCGTGACCCCGAACGAACGCGATTTCGCGGGTTGGGTGCATGCAGAGTTGAACAGCTCCCAGGTATTCGGGCGATCCGAGATGGTTGATTGCGAGGCCGATCGGCCCAACGTCTACGGGTCCGCAGGCGGTGGAACGGGACGATCGCTGGTTCTTGCGGGCCATCTCGACACCGTCGATGTGGACGACTGGGTCGAGCATTGGAAAGGGACCGATCGCGCCGATCCGTTCGGCGCTCACATCGTCGACGGCGAGATCTGGGGTCGCGGCGTGACCGACCAGAAGGCCGGAATCTGCGCGTCGATCGAAGCGCTCCGAGCGTTCGAGCGGCTTGGGCTCCGCCCTCAGGGCCGGGTCTCGACCCTCTTCGTTTGCGACGAGGAATCCGGGCAACCCAATAGCGGTGTGTCCGCCGGAATGCGAGCAGCGGTTGAGGGCAACTACGTGGACCCGTCGACAGACTTCGCGATCTACACCGAGCCGACGACATCAGCGATCTATTCCGCACAGATGGGGTTTCTCATCGCTGACATCACCTACGAGGGTGTCTCCGCCTACTTCGGCCGGCCCGAACTCGGTGTCGACGCCCTCAGAGCGGGCCACCGGCTACTCGACCGGCTCTGGTTGCATAGCGAAGAACTGCGGACCGGGGAACCTCACGAACTACTCGGGGATGCGTTCTTGTTGGTGACCTCGGTTCGGTCAGGGGGGAACATCGCGGTGCCGGGCCTGTTCGAGATGTCCCTCATCCGGAAGATCCTTCCCCGAGAGACGCTCGACGAAGCGGCCGCCGCGATCGAGACGATCGCTAGGAGCACCGCAGCCGCGCACTCCGTTTCGTGCCAGGTCGTGTTCAGCGCCCCACGCGATCATGCCGTGGGCGGCACACCCGACGAGATCGATCGCGACCATCCGGGTGTCGAGGCACTGGCCCGTTCGATCAAGGCGACCACGGGAATGCCGGCGCGGATCGAGGGCGCGCCGTATTGGTCTGAGAAGCCCTTCCTTCGAGATCTCGGCATACCGGGCGTCTACTTCGCCGCAGGTGACATCGCCAGCTGCCACACACCGTTCGAACGCCTCTCCATTGACGAGTTGGTGAGCGCGACAAGAACGTTGGCCCACTTCATTGCGGAGTGGTGCGGCGTTGAAGAGCTCAAAACCCGGACCCACTAAGGAGGGCCAATGAACACACAGACCCGAAGGCCAACAATGCGATTGCTGATGGCGTTGATCGCGTCATTCGCAATGGTCGCTGCCGCATGCGGCAGCGACTCGACAAGCGAGTCGAGCGATACCACTGTCGGGGGCGGCGACGCCCCACCCGCCGAAGCCCCGGTCACCCAGGGCCCCGGTGGGGAGGAAGCCACGGCGTCGAGCGAAATCGCCCTCGACGCCGATCAGATTGGTGAAGTGAAGAGTGGCAACTACTCCGCTGCCCTTCTGTGGCACACGTCCGGCGCCTTCACAGACGCCGTCAGCGCGGGCGCTAGAGACGCCTTTGCTGAACTTGGCATCGAGGTGATCGCTGAAACCGAAGCTGGATTCGACGCTGCCCGACAGGCCAACGACGTAGAAACAGTCCTGGCGCAGGACCCCGACATCATCCTCAGCCTAGTCATTGACCCTGTATCAGGAGCCGAAGCATTCCGCCCGGCGTCCGAGGCCGGGGTACAGCTCGTGTTCCTGTCGAACGCGCCCGAAGGATGGGTGCAGGGCACCGACTACGTCGGTCTTGTCACCGATGACTTAGCCGCAATGGGTATTGCCGCCGCTGACCTGCTTTGCGAACACCTCGGTGGCGAAGGCAAGGTCGGATTCATCTTTCATGACGCCGCCTACTACGTCACCAATCAACGAGACCAGGCCTTCAAGTCGTGGCTGAACTCGAGTTGCCCAGGCATTGAGATTGTGGCCGAGCAAGGTCTGGCCGACCCGGCAGCCGCAGAAGAGATCGCTTCGGCGCTTCTCACTCGCTACCCCGACCTCGACGGAATATACGCGCCGTGGTCAGCTGGACCGGCTGACGGTGTGCTTGCGGCGATTCGAGCCGCCGGCGGCGACGACGTCGCAGTGGTGACCATGGACCTCGACACCAACGTGTCCCTCGACATGGTCGAAGGCGGCAACGTCGTCGGAATCGCCGCCGACGAGGCCTACGAACTCGGGCGCACGATGGCGTACGAAGCGGCATACGGCCTCCTCGAGCTTGAAGTACCCCCATTCGTCGTTGTCCCGGCGATCAGCGCCACGGCCGACAACATCGTGGAAGCGTACAAGAACTCACTGGGTATCGACCCGCCCGCTGAAGTCCTCGACGTCATCGGCGGTTGATCCAGGAGACATGAGGAACCCATCGTGAACGAATCAACCGGAACCATTCCGCTTGCGCCGCCGACTTCGTTGGTGGGCTGGATCGGACGCCTACGGGCGGCAGGGGATCTACGCAAGTACGTCGTGTACATAGCGTTTTTCGTCATCCTTGCGACCTTTGCCGTGATCCTTCGAGACGATGGGTTCCTCACCTCAACCAACCTTCTCAACGTTGGACGTCAAGCCGCTCCTATCGCAGTGATGGCCGTGGGGATGACCTTCGCGCTCGCCTCAGCCGAGATCGACCTTTCGGTCGGATCGGTCGTAGCGCTTTCGTCACTTGTCGCAGCCAGAGTCGTCAACGACTACGGCCTTGCGATCGGAGTCGCGACGGCCCTGGCCGTAGGAATCGCGGTCGGGCTGGTCAATGGATTGATTACCGTCAAGGTCAGGATCCCGTCCTTTCTTGTCACACTCGGGATGCTCGGCATCGTGTCCGGCATAGCACGAAACCAGAACAAGCTTCAATCGCTGCCCATCCGCAACAGCAGCTTCTTGAACGTGTTTGGAGGCGGTTCGCTAGGCCCGATCTCCTCACTCCTCATCTGGACGCTGCTCGTTGGCAGTCTCGGATACTTCGCGATGAACCAGCTCCGGTTCGGTCGACATGTCATTTCGGTTGGGTCTGATCGTGGCGCTGCGAAAGCAGTCGGGATCAACACTGACCGAATCAGAATCACGTCACTGGTGATCAGCGCGACGGCAGCGGCCTTCGCTGGGGTGATGCTTGCCAGCAGGCTGGCCATCGGCCGCCACGACCTCGGCGAGAACGATCTCCTCACTGTGATTGCAGCCGTGGTGATTGGCGGCACCAGCCTCTTCGGGGGCAAGGCGTCGGTGGCAGGCGCGATCACCGGTGCCCTCATCATGTCGATGCTCAACAACGGCCTGATCCTCATGGGCCTTGACGTCGCCGATCAGATGATTGCCCGCGGCGTCATCATCATCGTCGCTGTCGCACTCAGCATGCGCGAACAACGAGACGGGTAGAAAACATGTTCCTCAACAAACTCCTGGCCCGAAACACATCCTTCGTCCAGGCCACCATCGACTTCCACCAGTCGGGCGCAATCCGTGCGAACAGCTACGTCCTCGACCTGGACGCGATCGACACGAACACGCGCCACATCGTTGCGGAGGCGACGAAACGAAACCTCGCAGTGTTCGCAATGATGAAACAGATCGGCAGGGCCCCGGCTGCTCTCGACACCATCAGCCGTGCCGGAGTCGACGGGTACGTCGCAGTGGACATGCCCTGCGCACGACCGATCGTTGCCAACGGACACAACCTCAGCCATCTCGGCCACCTCGTCCAGGTTCCCAGGGCAGAAGCGGCGGAGGCCGCCGCGATGTCGCCCGACTACTGGACAGTGTTCACCAGGAACAAAGCAGCCGAGGCCGCAGCCGCGTCTGCTGTGTCAGGTCGTAGTCAAGCGCTCCTTGTTCGCGTCATCGAAGACACTGACGAGTTCTACAACGGCCACGAGGGCGGGATTGCGCTCGCCGATCTCCACGGGATGCTCGACTACATCGAGTCGCTCGATGGCGCGCACTTTGCCGGGCTCACGACCTTTCCTGCTCTCCTGTTCGACTCGACGTCCGGGCACGCACGGTCGACGCGAAACGTCGCAACCCTCGCCAAGGCAGCAGAGATCGTCCGACGTCATCCGTCGTGTCCGGACCGGCTCGAGATCAACGCCCCCGGCACCACATCCTCATCGGTACTGGACCAACTCGCTGACATCGGAGCCACCCAAGTCGAACCGGGACACGGACTGACCGGAACGACGCCGCTCCACGCCGTGCGCGACCTTCCAGAACAGCCGGCAATGCTGTATCTCAGCGAGGTCGCCCACATTCATCAAGGGACGCCGTTCTGCTTCGGCGGCGGTCTCTATATCGACCCGGTGTTCGGCGACTACCAGACCATGGCCCTCGTGGCTCGGTCCAGCAGCGATGCCCACACCGCGCCGATGGTCGCCGAGATCCCCAGCCCTGCGGCGATCGACTACTACGCCAAGCTTCGGCCACCAAGCGGTCGTGCCGTCGGGGAGGGTGACACCGTTGTCTTCGGATTTCGAGCCCAAGCCTTCATGACCAGAGCGTTCGTCACGGCAATCGAAGGGCTCTCCACCGGGAACCCGCGAGTCGTCGGTGAATGGACGACCGATGGTCGACCAACGGAGAGGACACTATGACCACTACAACAGGAGTCCCTGCTCTTGCGGTAAGAGGGATCTCCAAGTCGTTTCGGGCGGTGCAAGCACTCGACAACGTGTCGATCGAATTGCGCCACGGCCACGTCACCGCACTCCTCGGCGACAACGGTGCCGGTAAGTCGACGCTCGTGAAATGCATTGCCGGTGTCTACCAACCTGACAGTGGAACCATCGAGGTCGAAGGTGCGCCAATTCGTATCACCTCAGCCGATGTCGCCCGTGAAGTCGGCATCGAAACGGTCCACCAAACCCTTGCGGTCATCGACTCCCTCGACGTCACCGAGAACTTGTTCCTCAACCGCGAGGTCACCCGCGGCGGAAAGCTCGGTTCGGCGATCGGCCTGCTCGACAAACGGCGGATGCGGGCCGATTGTGCCGACACGCTGTCCCGGCTCGACATCCGCATACCCTCGCTTCGGCGTCCGATCTCGGCGCTTTCAGGCGGCCAACGCCAAGCGGTCGCCATCGGACGCGCTGTGGCGTGGGGTCAGCGGATCGTCCTGCTCGACGAGCCAGCTGCCGCCCTTGGTGTCGAGCAAACCGCGCGGGTCCTCGACCTCATCCGCAGCCTCCGCGACAGTGGCGCCGCCGTTCTTCTCATCACACACAACATGGAACGGGTCACTGCCGTGTGCGACACAGCCATCGTGCTGCGGCAAGGCCGCAAGTCAGCCGAAGTAGCTGTGAAGGACGTGACCAAGGACGATCTCGTCGCCTACATCACCGGCGCGAGTACCCAGTAGTGCCAGCACCCACCAACGGGTCAACCCAACTCGGTGTCGACGTCGGAGGAACGACGATCAAAGGCGCCATCGTTGACACCGCCACCGGTCAAACGACCTCGCCGATCCAGAGTCGTCCGACACCAGAACCGGCGACTCCGAAAGCGATCGGCGAAGCGATTCACGCCATCGCCGACGAGCTGGATTGGAACGGGACGATCGGCTGCGCCCTCCCTGGTGTTGTCGAATCCCGCCGTTTGCGTCGAGCCGTCAACCTTGCACCCGTCTGGAACGAACCAACCTCGCTCATCGATCTGCGCCGCCTCTTCGACATGGACATCACCGTCCTCAACGACGCCGACGCTGTCGGGCTGGCAGAGGTCCGCTACGTCACGCCGATGGTCGGTGGGCTCGCAATCGTCCTCACCTTCGGCACCGGCATCGGCAGCGCCCTCGTGCACGACGGAGTCCTGATCGAGAACTCCGAACTCGGTGAACTCGGCGGAAGTCACGGGACCTTCGAGGAAGCAGCCTCGGGTCGGGCAGTCACCGACGCTGCGCTCGACTGCGACCGTTGGGCCGAGGTGGCACAGCCATACTTCGACCAACTCGAGACCCTTCTCAACCCGCACCTTTGGATCATCGGCGGAGGACTCAGCGGATCGTTCGACAGCTACTTCGGCCGCATCAAGCTCAGAAGCCCGATCAGGAAAGCATCGCTCGGCGAACACTCCGGCCTCGTGGGGGCAGCGGTCGCCGCTTACGAGGCCCAGACCCGGAAGACGCCATGACACCGCACGTGTTCCCTGATGCCCGGCAGGTAGCAGCGTTCGTGGCCGATCAGATCCAAACCCTGCTCGTCGAGAAACAGGACGCCGCTCTCGGTCTCGCCACCGGCGGAACCATGGTGCCAATCTACGACGAACTCACACGCCGGTACGACAACGGACACCTGAGACTGGCCCCCGCATCGGCGTACCTGTTGGACGAATACGTGGGCCTCGGTTGCGACGACCGACAGAGCTACAAACGAACAATCGAGCAACTGCTCGCGAGTCGCACCGACCTCTCGGCACAGCGAGTCCACTCACCCGACGGGTCCGCCGATGATCTGGCGACCGAGGCGCGCCGATACGACCGTTTGGTCTCAGAAGCGAAGATCGACCTTCAACTGCTGGGCATCGGCGGCAACGGCCACCTGGCATTCAACGAGCCAGGCTCGTCGCTGGCGTCGCGAACCCGGCCTGTCGAGCTCAGCCCAGCGACGGTGTCTGCCAACTCGAGGTTCT
>Ga0136627_1001257_pt1 | contig 9998 bp, 11 predicted proteins | sample AntDrymUQ4892206_2_FD_104652 | JGI IMG/M metagenome (GOLD analysis project Ga0136627, IMG submission 104652) | Polar desert sand microbial communities from Dry Valleys, Antarctica - metaG UQ489 (22.06) | ecosystem: Environmental > Terrestrial > Soil > Desert | place: Antarctica: Dry Valley... | reverse complement strand
GCCCGCGTCGGGGTCAGCGTCGCTGCCATGCTGCTGCCGCTGCTGGCGGTATCGGGGGCGGCCGTCTTCGCCCTGGATGGGACCCTGGACCGGTTCGCCGACACCGCCGACGAAGCGCTCGAGGACGCGCTTCCCCTGGCGCGGCTGCAGACGCTCGTCCTTGGCGTCGAGCGCAGTGGCCTCAGCGCCGCCCCGACACCGTTGGGTTCCGCAGACCGTGAGGACTATCAGCTCGCTCGGACGCAGCTGCAGGAGGCGTTCACCGATCTCGAGGAGGAGGACCTCACCGAGGAGGGCGACCTGGTGGCATCGGCCCACCGCAGCGCCAACCGCGCCGTGCAGGCCCTGAACGAGACCCTGAACCGGTCGCCAGCGGTGGATGAGCCGCCGGCCTCAGTGTCGCGGATGGTGGCAAGCCAACGCCACACCGAGGCAGCCGTAAGCGACTTGCGCGAGGCCGAGCAGCTCTCGGAGGTCGACATCATCGAGGAGTACCAATACGCCCAGCAGATTCAGCGTCGGGCAATCGCCACCATCGTCGCTGTTGTCCTCGCTAGGCTCGTGTTCGCCTTCGCCGGAGGCATCCATCTCGTGCGGTTCGGTTCTGGGACCGCTGCGGTCGCTGCGCGAGGCCGCCAGCCGCCTTGGCGACGTACCCGGCACCATTCGGCGGCTCCGAGAGCTCAAGGCGCTTGGGCTGCAACTGGCCATCGACGACCTCGGCACCGGCTACTCATCCCTGGGATACCTGCAACAGTTCCCCATCGACCGCATCAAGATCGACAAGTCGTTCGTGGACCAACTCGACACCGCAGAGGGTAAGGCGCTGGCCGAGGGCATCATCAACCTCGCGCGGTCCCTCACACTCGACACCATCGCCGAGGGCCGTGGCCCGGCACCGACTTGGTGATGCCTTGCCGACCGTGGCGGATCTGCGGCAAGACCCCACGCAACGGGTGCGTTTGGCGGCATCCCGAGCCGTTGTCCATCTCACTGGGACCGGCGCCTAGCACAGCCATCGCCTCTTGCTTGCAGTTTGCGCCGGCCCAGCCCCGCTGGGCATGAGCGGCTGGCCCGACCGTCAGGCGGCGGGGACCCGAGCGGTGGCCCGATGCATCGCGGCGCGACCGACGACCACGCCGAGGACACCGGCGCCGACGGCGAGCCAGACCGGTCCGCCGCGAGTCAGCACCGCCACGATCACAAAGCCGTCGAATAGCGAGATCAGGGTGAACCCGACGGGGTCGAGCAGGCGGACCGAGGAGCGGCCCAGCGCCGCGCGCCACACGCTTCGGGCCCGGACAGCCTGCCCGACCATGAACGCCGCCAGCACCACCAGGGCCGAGAACACGATGTTGGTGCCGACTGGCTCGCGGGGCCAACCGGTGGCGACCGCCCCGACCAGGGTCAAGGCCATGACGATCAGCGACCAGAAGTAGACCCCGAACGACTTGCCCCACCCCACGACAGCCACCCCCGCCGCCAAGGCCAGCGTGCCGCCGATGGCGTGGACGGTGATGAAGGCGTCATGCCACATGCTGGATCCTCCCATAGGTTAGCGCATGATAAGTTATCACCTGCTAACCTACCTGTCCATGGCACCGCAGCGGACAATCGGGCGGCGGCGCAACGCCAAGGGCGAGGGCGGGCGGTTGCGCGCCGATCTCATCGAGGCAGCGGCTGGCATCCTGGCCGAGACCGGCGACGAGCTCGGCCTGTCGTTGCGGGAGGTCGCACGTCGCGCGGGGGTCAGCTCGCCGGCGGTCTATCTGCACTTCGCCGACAAGGACGCGCTGCTCGCCGACGTTCTGGCCAGCCGCTTCGCCCTGCTAGGACAGGCCATCGGCGCGGCCGTCGCCGCGACCGCTGGCGGTCCGGGCCAGCGCCTCCGAGCGGGATGCCGGGCTTACGTCGATCTTGCGGTCCAGGACCCGGGGACCTACCGGGTGCTGTTCGGGGGGCGGTCCGCCGCCGACCTCGGCCGCGACTTTCGGGAGAGCCAGACGAGCGCGCCGTTTCGTTCTTTGGCCGACGGGATCGCAGCGGCGCAGGCCGGCGGCGAAGTGCGAAGCGGCGACCCGACCCGGCTCGCCGTGCCCGTCTGGGCCGCGCTGCACGGCATCGCCACCCTGCGACAGGCCCGCCCGCACTTTGACTGGCCGGACGCTGGCGAGTTGGTCGACGACATCTTGGAGGGGCTGCTTGGCCTACCGCGCGCATGACCGATGAGCCGCAGACACGGACAGGGTGGCTGGTCCTGCGGCCAGCACCCTCTGCGCCGTGCGGGCTCGGAGGTCACGGAAAGAGACTTGTCCGGTGGTCGCGCCGGCGCTAGAACGCGGCTGTGTGGCTGATCAGCCTGCGGGACCTGCAGTGGCGGCGAAGGCGCTTCGTCATCGCGGTGATCGCGACCGGGTTGGTGTTCGGGATATCGCTGCTGATGGCGGGCACCGAGTTCACGCTCTATGAGGACGGGCGGCGCATCGTGGGGTCGTTCGGCGCGGACGCCTGGGTGGTGGACGAGGGCACCTCGGGTCCGTTCACCACGGCCTCGCCGATCCCGGCCAGCACCGCGCGCCGTGTGGCCCTGGAGCCGGGGGTGGAGGCCGCGGAACCGGTGGTCATCTCGCGCTCCACCGTCGAGCGGGAGGCGCCCCAGGACGTCAACATCATCGGCTACCGGCCGGGGTCGTTCGTGGCCATCCCTGCCTCGAGCGGGCGAGGCCCGCAGGAGCCCGGCGAAGCCATCGCCGACGTTGCGCTCGGGGTTGACGTGGGGGCCACGATCAGCGTCGGCGGCCACGACCTGCGGGTCGTGGGCCTGGCGGAGCAGGTCACCTGGTACTTCGGCACACCAACGGTGTTCGTGCTGCTGCCCGACGCCCAAGCGATCACCTTTCGTGGGCAGCCACTGGCCATGGGGGTGGCCACCCTCGGTGTGCCGAGCGCACTTCCCGACGGCCTGCGCGCGCTGGACAACTCCCAGGTCGTGCGCGACCTCGAGCGCCCGCTGAAGAGTTCGACCGAGACCATTGCGTTGCTCAACTTTTTGCTGTGGATCGTGGCCACCGGCATCGTCGGATCGATGGTCTACCTGTCGGCACTGGAGCGGTCGAGGGATTTCGCGGTCTTCAAGGCGACCGGAGCCACCAACCGGTCGCTGCTGGCGGGTCTGCTCCTCCAAGCGGCCGTGCTCGCGGCCGCCTCTGCGGTGGTGGCGGTCGTGGTCGCCTGGCTGCTGGTGCCCAGCTTCCCGTTCACCGTGCAAATCCCGGCGGCGCTGTACCTTCGGCTCGCCGCGATCGTGACTGCGGTCGGGGTCCTGGCCAGCCTGGCCGGGCTGCGCCAGGCCGTGAAGGTCCAGCCGGCGCTGGCGTTCGGGGGTCAGTGATGCACCTCAGGCCGACTCGGGATCACCCAGCGAGGGCGACCGCGCACCCGGCGGAGGACGCGGCGACCGACCCGGCCGGCGGCCCGGACCTGGTGATCAGCGACCTCGTGATCGCCTATTCCAGCGGCGGCTACGAGGTCCGTCCCATCGACGGCCTGGACCTGCACGTCGAGTCGGGACAGCTGGTGCTGCTGTTGGGCGCCAGCGGCTGCGGCAAGACGACGCTGTTGTCGGCCCTGGCGTCGATCCTGTCGCCCACCGCCGGCTCGATTCGCCTAGGCGACGTCGAGGTCACCGGCCTGCGGGGGCGCGAGCTGGTGGACTACCGCCGCCACAAGGTCGGCGTGGTCTTCCAGTCGTTCAACCTGGTGCCCAGCCTGACCGCCTCCGAGAACGTCGCGGTGCCCCTGCGAGTCGCGGGCGTGGCGGGCCGGCAGGCGCGTTCGCGCGCCGAAGAGCTGCTGCGACGCGTCGATCTGACCGACCGCCTGCATCACCGACCTGGGGACCTGTCGGGAGGCCAGGCGCAGCGCGTGGCCATCGCCCGTGCACTGGCCCACGACCCCGGGCTGGTGCTGGCCGACGAACCCACCGCCCATCTGGACTACATCCAGGTCGACGGTGTCCTCCGCCTGCTGCGCCAACTCGCGGCACCGGGTCGGATCGTGATTGTCGCAACGCATGACGAGCGTCTCCTGCCGCTGGCTGACCGCGTCGTCGAACTCACGCCACGGGCGCCGGAGGCGTCGCGGCCCCCGCATCAGCTCACGCTGGACCCGGGCCAGGTGCTGTTCTCGCAGGGCGATCCCGGCGACCTCGTGTATGTGGTGGACGACGGGACCGTGGACATCGTGCGACGCCGCAGCGACGGCGGCGAGGAGCAGCTCGCACGGCTCGGACCCGGCAGCTACTTCGGCGAGCTGGCGCCGCTGTTCGGGTTGCGCCGCTCGGCCAGCGCACGCGCGTCGGTCCGCTCGACCGTCACCGCTTACTCATTGGCGGACTTCCGAGCAGTCCAAGCCCACGTCGACTCAACCTCCGCCGATCCGGCGTAGGACCGTGGCGGGGGCGGTTGGGTCCCCGCCCAAGTTGATCAGGCGTCCAAGCCGCTCGCAGGCATGCTGGGCGGCCGGCTCGTCGCGGGCGTGCACCACGGCCAGCACGGCACCGACCTCGACGCGGTCGCCGACCTCGACGCGTAGCTCGATGCCGACCGCCGGATCGATCTCGTCGGCTTGGCGCGACCGTCCCGCGCCGAGGACGGCGGCCAGCTCGCCGACGGGTAGGGCAGGCACCGCAGCAACGCTGCCGGCCTCCTCGGCGACGACGTCGCGAATGACCGGCGCCGCTGGGAGCACGTCCCTCGGGCGCTCGCAGACCGACCCGTCGCCGCCCTGAGCGACGATCATCCGCGCCAGCGTCTCCAGCGCGGCGCCAGACGTCCAGGCGTGGCGCAGCTCCCCGGCGGCACTCGCCGCCTCTTCTCCCCCGGCGGCATTCGCCGCCTGTTCACCTGCGCCCCGCGCCTCGACCAGCGCGAGCGTCGCCAGCTCCAGCGCAACCTCGGCCAGACGGCCCTGCGGGTCGGCCGCCAGCAGCTCGACGGCTTCGGCCACCTCCAGCGCGTTGCCCACCGCCCGCCCCAGTGGCTGATCCATGGCGCTGACGATCGCCGCGCAACGGCGGCCGGCTTCGCGACCGATGGCCACGCACAGCTCCGCCAGCTCCTCGGCCGCCGCCGTCTCCTTCATGAACGCCCCGCCGCCGGTCTTGACGTCCAGCACGATCGTGCTGGCGCCGGCGGCCAGCTTCTTCGACATCACGCTGGAGGCGATCAACGCGGTCGACGCGACCGTGCCCGTCACGTCCCGCAGGGCGTACAGCGCCTTGTCAGCCGGCACCAGCCTCTGCGTCTGCGCCGCGACGACACAGCCGACCTCCTCGGCGATGCGCAGCATCTCCTCGGGGTCCAAGCCGGTGCGCAAGCCCGGGATGGACTCGAGCTTGTCCAGCGTCCCGCCGGTGTGACCGAGCCCACGGCCGGACAGCTTCACCAGCTTGGCGCCGGCCGTGGCCAACAGCGGCGCCACCAGCAAGGTAGTGGCGTCAGAGACCCCGCCGGTGGAGTGCTTGTCGACGGTGGGTCCGCTCAATGACGACAGGTCCAGCTGCTCACCGCTGGCGACCAGCGCGTCGGTCAGGGCGCGCGCTTCCGCGCGGCTGAATCCACGCAGCACTCCCGCCATCAGGAAGGCCGCCATCTGCCCCTCGGTGACCGAGCCGTCGAGAAACCCCCCGACCAACCAAGCCAGCTCGGCGGCGTCGACCTCGGCGCCGTCGCGCTTGGCACCGATGACGTCGACCGCGCGCACCACAGGGTCGCCCGCTAGGCGCGCTGCGCTGCGCACTGCACGCAACGCACGGACAGTGGCCTGGCCTCGAGCCGCGCCTCGGGGATCGTCGCGCCACAGTCACTGCAGGTGCCGTACGTGCCCTGGTCCATACGCCCGAGGGCCTCGTCCACCTCGGCGAGCCGCTCGCGGGCGTTGTCGATGAGGGCGAGGGCTTCACCTCGCTCGGCGGTCGCGGCGGCGGAGTCGGCGAAGTTGCCATCGACACCGGCGATCCGCTCGACTCGATGGCTGTCGGGGTCAGCGCCGTGGGCTCGCAGGTCGTCGAGCACGCCCGCACGCTCGGTCTCGAGCTCTTTGCGCAGCCGCGCGGTCAGTTCGGGAGTCATGAGGTCCTCGCTTGTGGGCCGTCAAGTGTCGACTCGGCGCCGGCCGGATGGCCGGCGGCAGCAACCAGCGCGCGGGGATGCGCCCGCTCGTAGACGGAACGCAGTCGCGCACGGCTAACCAGGGTGTACACCTGCGTCGTGTTCACAGAGGCATGCCCGAGGAGCTCTTGGACCACACGCACATCCGCGCCGTTATCCAGCAGGTGGGTCGCGAACGAGTGACGCAGGGTGTGGGGTGACACGTTGGCAGCGAGCCCGACCGCCTCGGCGTGCCTCTTGATGATCTTCCATCCTCCCTGGCGGGTCAGGCGCCCGCCGCCGCGGTTGACCAGCAGTGCCGGCGACGTCGGGGCCAGCGCTGGACGCCCTCGGACCAGCCAGGCGTCCACCGCCGCGGCGGCGACCCGTCCGAGCGGCACGACCCGTTCCTTGTTGCCCTTGCCGACGCAGCGTACGGAGCGCGAGCGCAGGTCGACGTCGTCGACGTCGAGATCCACCAGCTCGGTGATCCGCAACCCGGCCCCGTACAACACCTCCAGCAGCGCCTTGTCCCGGAGGCCACTGGGCTCGTCGCCGGTCGGCGCGGCCAGCAGCGCCTCGACCTGTGCCAGCGAAAGGGCCTTGGGGAGCGGTCGGCGAGGCCGGGGCCCGCTGATCTCGACGGAGGGGTCGGCGTCCGCGAGCCCCTCGCGGACCAGGAATCTGTGCAGTCCACGCACCGATACGAGTGTTCGAGCCACGGTCGATGCGGCATAGGGTCTGTCCCGGTCGGTCCGACGGTCCCGCACCCAGGCGACGAACTCGGCGAGGTCTTCCGGTGTGGCGCGCAAGGGGCTGTCGATCCCGACTCCGGTCAGGTAGGCCCCGTACAGGGTGAGGTCGCGACGGTAGGCCGCCAGGCTGTGCGTGGACAGTCCGCGCTCCACGGCCAAGAAGTCGAGGTAGCGATCGGCGTGACGAGGCAGCCTGGCCCTCAAGTCCTCCCCCCTCGCTCCGGGACTGCTCACGCTCCTGTCGCGAAGCGGTCCCGCGTCGATCAGTGCAGGACGTCGTGCAGCTCGACGAGCTCCATGTCGAACGCCTCGGCCACACCGGCGTTGGTCACGCTTCCGCCGACGACGTTGACGCCTTCCGCCAGTCCCGGGTCATTGGCCACGGCTTCTGACACCCCAGCATCACTGACGCGCACCACGTAGGGCAGCGTGGCGTTGGTCAGCGCGTAGGTCGAGGTGCGCGGAACCGCGCCTGGCATGTTGCCGACGCAGTAGTGGACCACGTCATGCTTGACATAGGTGGGGTCCGTGTGCGTGGTGACGGAGCTGGTGGCGATGCAGCCCCCCTGGTCGATGGAGATGTCCACCAGCGCCGCACCGGTCCGCATCGACGCGACCATGTCCTCGGTGACCACGTGCGGGGCCCGGGCGCCCGGAACCAGGACCGCCCCGATCAGCAGATCGGCCTCGGCGACCTGCTCTTCGAGGGTCAGCCGGTTTGACATCAGCGTGGTGATCCGGCCCTTGTCGATCGAATCGATCGCCCGCAGCCGGCCGATGTCCAGGTCCAGGATGGTGACGTTGGCTTCCATGCCAGCGGCGATCCAGGCGGCATTGCTGCCGGCGGTGCCCGCCCCGATGACCACCACGTGCGCTGGTAGGACACCGGAGACACCCCCCATCAGCACGCCCCTGCCGCCTGCCGACTTCTGCAGGACATTCGCCCCGACCTGTGGCGCCATCCTGCCGGCGACCTCACTCATGGGGGCGAGCAACGGCAGGCTCCCGTCACGACCGGTCACGGTCTCGTAGGCGATGGCGGTGCAGCCGGACTCGATCAGCGCCTCAGTCAGCGGGCGCTCGGCGGCCAGGTGCAGGAAGGTGAACAGCACCAGGTCCTGCCGCAGGAACCCGAACTCTGAGGCCAGGGGCTCTTTGACCTTGAGCACCATGTCGACGTCGTTCCAGGCCGCCGCTGCGTCGGGGACGATCTTGGCCCCGGCACGGACGTAGTCGTCGTCCTCGAGCGCCGACCCCTCTCCCGCGCCCGCCTGCACCAGCACGTCGTGGCCGCCGACGGTGAGCTCGCGCACCCCGGCTGGCGTGATCGCAACCCGGTACTCGGCCTCCTTGACTTCGGTCGGAACCCCAATCCTCACCGCAACGCCTTTGTTCGGGAGCTTTGGCGCAGTCTAGAGCCAGCCATGAGCAGGCCGATCAGCGTCTTGGCGTCACTGAGCTCACCGTCCTCGGCCAACGCCACCGCCTGCGCCAACGGCATCCGCACGACGTCCATGTCCGCCTCCTCGGCCTTCGGCACAAAGTCGCCAGGCACGGTGCCGTCCCGGAGGCCGCGGGCGAGGTAGACCGTGGTCTGTTCGTCGGTCCACCCCGCCGAGTTGTAGAAGCGGGTCAACTCCTCGAACGAGTCGGCCACCAGACCGACCTCCTCCAGCAGTTCTCGGCGCGCCGCCGCCTCGTGCAACTCACCCTCCACGTCGAGCTTGCCGGCCGGCAGCTCCAGCACTCGATCACCGACGGCGTGGCGGTACTGGCGGACCAGCACCACCTGGCCATCGTCGTCGATCGCGATGATCGCCACCGCGCTGCTGTGCTCGACCACCTCGCGTTCGGCGATGTCACCGTCTGGCGTGCGCAGCCGGTCGACGCGGATGGTGGCCATCACACCGTTGTGGGTGACCTTGCTGGACTCCACCTCATAGCTCATCGCCGCCGAGGCTACCCATCCCAGCGAGCCCGGAGCGAGAGGGTGCCGGAACGGACACCGACGCCCGCTACCGCACCCGGCCAGGGGGGCTGTCGGCGACATAGCTGGGGTGAGAGAATGCAAAAGCATGGAATCCCTGCCACAGCCCTTCGCGGCGCCATCCGGCTGGCGCCGTCATGGCCGCCGGCTGGTCGTCCTGGTCGTGGGGATGGCGCTGATCGCGGCAGGCGTAGCTCTGCTCGTGCTGCCCGGCCCAGGTGTCCTGGTGGTCTTCGCCGGCTTGGCGGTGCTGTCCACCGAGTTTCCCGCTGCACAGCGCGCCAAGCGTTGGTTGGGCCGCAAGGCCAAGCGCACCTACGGTCGCATGCGGGGCGGTGCCCACCACGGGCAACCGCCAAGCGAGGGCGGCGATCCGACCAGCCCGCTGGTTCCGCCGACCTACTAGCCGGCGTCAGCGACCGCTACCGACGAGATGCCGGTCGGCAGGACGCTCCCAGCCGTCATCCGAAGGCGCGGCCGGCGCCGGTGGTCGCCGCCTGGCGCGCCACAGCGCCGCGCTCAGGCCGGCGCATAACACGAGCAGCGCAAGCCCGGAGGCCGCCGCCGCGCCCCCCAGTCGACGAAGGGCGGCGAGGTCGCGGTCGCGGCCAGCGGCGAGCCGGTCGAGTTCGGCGTCCAACCGCCGCACCTCGTTGTTGGCTTGGTCGACGTCGCCGCGCAAGGCACCGTCGGTGTTGACGCTGGTGACCACCGCATGGCGGATCTGCCGATCGACGCTGTCACGAAGCTGCCCCAACCGGCGGTCGTCGCGCTCGGCCTGACGGTCGAGGCGTGAGATCAAGCGCGCCTCTGCCCTACTGGCGACCACGGTGACATTGGTCGGCCACAGGTTCTTCGCCAGGCGCTCACAACCTGGCGTGCACAGCACCGTGTGATAGCGCCCTGGCGGCAGATCGGGGATCCGCACAACGGCTTCCAGGCTCACCATGTTGGCGTCGACCCGACGCAGATTCACCCGCCCTGGTGCCTCGACGGCGCCTGCGCCAGGACCACGCCAGGCACGATGGGGGACCGCTGCGAACTCGCCCGGACCTGGCACCAGATACACCCGAAAGTCGTGACGGCGCGCCACCCGCCGTGCCGCCG
>Ga0136627_1001256_pt1 | contig 10001 bp, 8 predicted proteins | sample AntDrymUQ4892206_2_FD_104652 | JGI IMG/M metagenome (GOLD analysis project Ga0136627, IMG submission 104652) | Polar desert sand microbial communities from Dry Valleys, Antarctica - metaG UQ489 (22.06) | ecosystem: Environmental > Terrestrial > Soil > Desert | place: Antarctica: Dry Valley... | reverse complement strand
GTCCGCGAGCGTCTTCGCGACCTGGGGACCGGTCGGCGACCAGCCGTCGGCGCCCGTGACGACGTGGCTCGCGGCGATGCGCTGCTCGAGCGAGCCGCGCGTCGTGTCCTTGAGGCCAGCGGCGACGACCGTGACGAGCGTCACCAGGGCGACGCCGATGGTCAGCGCGACGGCCGTCGTCATCGTCCGGCCGGGCTGGCGCATGGCGTTGCGCCGTGCCAGCCCGCCCGACGCGCCGCCGATCGCCTGCGCGGGGCGCCCCAGCAGCGACGCCATCGCCCGCGCCGCCCGCGAGGGGAGCCGGACCCGGCCGGCGCCCGGCGTGGCGTCGCGCAGCGCCGCGACGGGCGAGACGCGGGTCGCCCGCCACGCCGGCAACAGGCCGGCGACGAGCGTGACGCCGGTGCCGACCAGCAGCGAGACGACGATCGTGCGCGTGGCGAACACGGTGCCCGCGTCTGGCAGCGAGATCTTCATCGCGTCGAACAGCGCGTCGAGGGCCTTCGCGAGGCCGAGCCCGGCCACGAGCCCGACGACCGAGGCGAGCACGCCGACGGCGAGCGCCTCGACCAGGACCGAGCCGAGCACCTGCCGGCGGGCGGCGCCGACCATCCGCAGCAGGCCCAGCTCACGCGTGCGCTGCGCGACGGTGATCGAGAGCGTGTTGAAGATCGTGAACGCCCCGACCAGCACGGCCACGCCGCCGAACACGAGCAGCGCGATCCGGATGATCGAGATGAACTGCTCGAGCCCTTCAAGCGTGAAGCGGTCCTGCTCGGCGGCACTCACGACGTGGGCCTGCGGCAGGGCCTCGGCCAGTCGGGTGCGAAGCTCCGCCGCGGGCACGCCCTCGCGACCGGCCACGAGGATGCCGTCGACCTCGTTCCCGCGTCCGAACAGCTGCTGCGCCGCGGCCAGGTCGAAGACGGCCGACGTCGTGACGCCCATCGACTTGACGCTGCCGAACTTCGCGGTGCCGACGACCCGGAAATCGTGCGCCTCGCCGCGCGCGGTGACCTGGATGTCGCTGCCGACGCCGTAGTCCTGGTCCTCCGCGGAGGCGGCGTCGATGACGACCTCGCCCGGGCCCGCCGCCCAGCGGCCCGTGTCGAGGCGGAACGGCGTGAGCCGCTCGGCTCCGGGCGTCGTGGCGTCGAACCCGACGCCGAAGTAGGGGCCGTCGCCGGCGGGCTTGCCGTCCCGCTTGATGATCTTGGCCTCGTCGGTGATGTCGGCGGCGGCCACCGCCACGCCGGGCAGGGAGCGGACCTGCTCCAGCAGGCCACCGTCCACCGTCGGCCGCTTGGCCGTCCAGTCGTTGGCGTCGACCGCGAACGCGGTCCGGGCGGTCACGACGGCGTCCGTCCCGTCGTAGGCAGCGCTCGACAGGGAGTCGGCGGCGCCGCGCATCGTGTCGGTGATCGTGAACGCGCCGCTCACCATGGCGACGCCGAGCACGATCGCCAGCGCCGTCAGCGCGGTGCGCAGGCGGCGGGCGGCCAGGCTCTTGAGGGCGATCCGGGTCATCGGGCGCTCGCCTCTCGCATCGCCGCGATGATCTCGTCCTCGGTGGGCGCGGCCAGGTCGCCGACGATGCGGCCGTCCGCGAGAAACAGCACGCGGTCGGCGGCCGCGGCGGCGCGCGGGTCGTGGGTGACCATGACGGTCGTCTGGCCGTCGAGCGTCACGGCGTCGCGCAGCAGCGCGAGCACGGCGGCGCCGGCGGCGGAGTCCAGGTTGCCCGTCGGCTCGTCGGCGAACAGCACCGTCGGCTTCGCCACCAGCGCGCGGGCGATGGCCACGCGCTGCTGCTGGCCGCCCGACAGCTCGGACGGCTTGTGATCGCGGCGATCGGTCAGGCCGACGCGGTCGAGCAGGGAGTCGAGCTCCCCCGCCGGCCGCTTGACGCGGGCGATGGTGAGCGGAAGCGTGACGTTCTCCTCGGCGGTGAGCGTCGGGAGCAGGTTGAACGACTGGAAGACGAACCCGATGTGCTTGCGGCGCAGCTTGGTGAGCTGGCGCTCACCCATCGTGGAGATCTCCTGACCGCCCACGTGCACCGAGCCCGCGCTCGGGCGGTCCAGCCCCGCCAGGAGGTGCATGAGGGTCGACTTGCCGGAGCCCGAGGGGCCCATGACGGCGGTGAACTGCCCGGCGGGGACCTCGAGCGAGACGCCGCGCAGCGCGTCCACGGCGGACTCGCCGTCGCCGTAGCGGCGCGTCAGCGCGCGAGCGGCGACCGCGGCCGAGGTGGCCGGGACGGGGTCGTGGGCGAGAGCAACGGTCATGAGTCCTCTTTCGTGTCGTGACGATCGTCGGGCGTCCAGGTCTTCATGGCCGGAACGATCGCCGCCCGAGCCTCGGCTGTCGTCCGCCGGAACGCCGATCCTGCTCGTGCGCAGGCATGAGCCGGGGTCCTCCGCTGGGATGACGCCGCGATCCTCAGGCCGGAGGACGATGGCCCGACCGGACCGCGGCACAATGCCTCCGGCATGGACTCGGCGTCCCGATCCCCGCTCGCCCGCCTGCGCGCCCTGCCGCCGCGCCGGCTCGACGCGCTGATCGCGCTGGTCGTGGCGGGCGAGGCGTGGCTGGAGGTGCTGGTCTGGAGCCCGCTGGCGGGCGCGGACCTGGCGCTCGGGCTCGCCTTCGTCACGCTCATGGCGGTCGGCTGCCTGCTGCGCCGTGTTGCGCCGTTCGCGGCCATCACGCTGTCGCTCGGCGGGCTCGTCCTGGGCGACCTGCTCGGCACGGGCTTCACCGAGCACACGGCCGGCCCGTTCTTCTCGGTGCTGCTGGTCACCTACACGGCAGGCACGCGGCTCGAGGGCCGCCGGCTCGCCGCGGCGTTCGTGCTCGGCGCCGCATTGCTGCTGGCCTCGCTCCTGCTCGTGCGCACGCCCGCCGACGCGGGGATCCCGAACCTGATCTTCTCCACCACCTTCGCGGTGGGCGCCCCGATGCTCTTCGGGCAGCTCATGGTCAACCGCGCCCGGCTGAACCGCGCGTTGAAGGAGAAGGCCGGTCGCGCCGAGGCCGAGCGCGTGGAGCGGGCGCGCTCCGCCGCGCTCGAGGAGCGCACGCGGATCGCGGGAGAGCTGCACGACGTGGTCGCACACGCGCTGACCGCGATGACCGTCCAGGCGAGCGGCGCCCGGCGGCTCGCCGAGCGCGATCCGGATCGGGCGCGCGACGCGTTCGCCACCGTGGAGCACACCGGCCGCGAGGCGCTCACCGAGCTGCGGCGCCTGCTCGGCGTGCTGCGCACGGAGGACGAGGAGCTTGCCCTGGCCCCCCAGCCGAGCCTCGCCCACGTCGGCGCCCTCGCCCGCCGGGCGGAAGCCGCCGGCCTGCCGGTGGCGCTCAGCGTGACCGGCGAGGTGCGCGGGCTGCCCGCGGGCGTCGACCTCACGGCCTACCGGCTCGTGCAGGAGGCGCTGGGCGGAGCGCGCGACGTCGGGCGCGCCGGGCGGGCCGAGGTCTCCATCGCCTACGGCGCGGAGGACGTCCGGGTCGACGTCGCCGACGATGGAAGCCCCCACGGTCGGCGCCCGCTCGGCATGCGCGAGCGCGTCGCGATCTACGGCGGCGAGCTGACCACCGTCCCCCTGGCCGGCGGCGGCTGGCGGGTCAGCGCCCGGTTGCCCGCAGAGGTTGTCCTATGAGCAAGCGGCTGCGTCGGATGGCGCCGCGCACCATGGACCGGGTCCTCGCCGCGGCGTTCCTCGCGCTGGTGGTCGTGGACCTGCTCTCGGACGTCGAGTGGGAAGGCGCGCTCGCGGCCAACCTGATCGCCCTCGGCGTACTGGTGGCGCTTCCGCTCCTGCGGCGCCGCGTCCCCGTGGGGGCGATCCTCCTCTGGGCGGCGGTGCTCATCGTGATGGCCGCGCTGCTGACCAACCCCTATGGCCTGACGTCGGCGTTCATCGGCCTGTTCGTCTATCCATATGCCGTCGGCGCTTACGCCGAGGGCAAGCGGGTGCTGATCGCCGTTCCCGCGATCTGGCTCTCGCTGACCGTGATGACGCTCGCCAACGAGACGTTCGTCTGGGGCGACATCTTCTTCCCGTCCACGTTCGGGACGATGTTCCTGATCGCCGGCCGCGCGGTGCGCAACCGCGCCCGGCTCACCGCCGAGCTGCACGAGGCCGCGCTGCGGGCCGACGAGAAGCGCGACGCCGAGGCGCTGCGCGCGAGCGCCGACGAACGCCGCCGGATCGCTCGCGAGATGCACGACATCGTCGCGCACTCCGTTTCCATGATGGTCATCCAGGCGGGCGGCGCGCGACGGATCCTCGAGCGCGACCCGGCCCGCGCGGCCGCCGCCGCGGAGCTGATCGAGCGCACCGGCCGCGAGGCGTTGCGGGAGATGCGCCACCTGCTCGGCCTGCTGCACGCCGAGGACCACCGAGCCGACTACGCGCCGCAGCCGACCCTGCTGGAGGTCGACGCGCTCGTCGACCGGGTGCGTGGCGCCGGGCTGCCGGTCACCCTGTCGGTCGAGGGCGACCGGCCTGAGCTGCCGGCGGGACTTGACCTGGCCGCCTTCCGCGTGATCCAGGAGGCGCTCACGAACGCCGTCAAGCACGGCGGCGGCGCGGCGACGGAGGTGCGGGTGCGCTATGCCAACGACGCGGTGGAGGTGATCGTGACCGACTCGGGCAAGGGAGTCATGGACATGCGGCTCGGCGGCAGCGGCCGGGGGCTGGCCGGGATGCGCGAGCGTGTGCGCGTCTACGGCGGCGAGCTGCACGCCGGCCCGCACCGCGGCGGCGGCTTCGAGGTGCACGCGCGGCTGCCGCTGCTGGCCAAGGACGAGGCGGCTCTGACCGCGGGAGCGCGCGAATGACCACTGAGCCGACTCCGTCCGCCGGCACAGGCACTCAGCCGGCTGCGTCGGCAAGCACAGGCATCGTTCGCGTCCTGATCGCCGACGACCAGGCGCTCGTCCGGGCGGGCTTCAAGATGATCCTCGACGCCGAGGACGACCTCGACGTCGTCGGCGAGGCCGCTGATGGCGCCGAGGCGGTCGAGACCGCGCGGCGCTTGAAGCCCGACGTGGTGCTGATGGACATCCGCATGCCCAAGCTCGACGGCATCGAGGCGACCCGGCGGGTCGTGGCGCTCGACGTGCAGCCGCCAGTTCGCGTCCTGATGCTCACCACGTTCGACCTCGACGAGTACGTCTACGAGGCGCTGCGGGCCGGGGCGAGCGGCTTCCTGCTCAAGGACGTCCCGCCCGAGCAGCTCGCCGCGGGCATCCGCGTGGTCGCGCAGGGCGAGACGCTGCTCGCGCCGTCGATCACCAAGCGCCTCATCGAGGAGTTCGCCTCCGCCGCACCCGCCACGGCGAAGCCGCCGAAGGGGCTCGACGAGCTCACCGCACGCGAGCTGGAGGTGTTCAGATTGGTGGCGCGCGGCCTCTCCAACGCCGAGATCGCCGCCGAGCTGATCGTGAGCGAGACGACGGTCAAGACCCATGTCGCCCGGGTGCTGATGAAGCTAGGGCTGCGCGATCGCGTCCAGGCGGTGGTGCTGGCGTACGAGTCCGGTGTCTCGGTGCCCGGTCGCACGGCCTCGTGAAGCTCGTCTCCTGGAACGTGAACTCGCTGAAGGTGCGCCTTCCGCGCGTGCTGGAGCTGCTGGCCGAGCACCGGCCCGACGCGGTGCTGCTGCAGGAGACCAAGACCGAGCCGGACGCGTTCCCCGAGGCCGAGCTGCTCGCGGCCGGCTACCGGGCCGCGCACCACTCGGCCGGGCGCTGGGCGGGCGTCGCGCTGCTCGCGCGCGAGCCGCTCGCCGACGTCTGCGCGGGCCTGGCGGGCGAGCCTGCCGTCGACGAGGCGCGCTGGGTCGAGGCCACCGCCGGCGGGCTGCGCCTCGCGTCGGTCTACGTCCCCAACGGCCGCGCCGTCGACCACCCCGAGTTCGCCAAGAAGCTCGCCTTCCTCGACGCCGCGCGCGAGCGGATCGGGATGCTCGACGTGCTCGCGGGCGACTTCAACGTCTGCCCCGCCGACCTCGACGTCTACGACCCGGCGGCGTTCACCGGCTCCACGCATGTCACGCCGGAGGAGCGGGCGCGCTTCTCGGCGTTGCTGGCCGGCGGCGCCGTCGACGCCTACCGCCACCTGCACCCCGGTGAAGTCGGGTTCACCTGGTGGGACTACCGCCAGGGCCACTTCCACCGCAAGCTGGGCCTCCGCATCGACGCGTTCGTCGTCGCGCCGGGGCTCGCCGGGCGCATCACGGCGTGCGGAATCGATCGCGCCTACCGCAAGGGCCCGAAGCCGTCAGACCACGCGCCGCTCCTGCTCGAGCTGGCCTAACTCGTCGGCCACCTCGAGCAGGCGCTCGACGTCGTCGGCCTCCGTGCGGAAGTTCACGATGCAGGCGCGCAGACCGAAGCGACCGTCGATCACCGCGTTGGAGCAGTAGACGCGGCCGTCCGCGTGGATGGCCGTCATCAGCCGCTCGTTGAGGCGATCGAGCGACTCCTCGTCGCCCTGCCAACCGGCGGGGCGGTAGCGGAAGCAGCAGATCGAGAGGCGTGGCTCGCACATCAGCTCGAAGTCCGGGTGAGCCGAGACCAGCTCGCCCAGGTAGCGCGAGAGCGCGACGTCGTGGGCGATCCGCCGGCCGTACGCCGCACGACCGTGGGCGAGCAGCGAGACCCAGACCTTCAACGCCGAGAACCCGCGTGAGAACTGCGGGCCGTGCATGGCGAAGTCGACGCCCTGGCGGGCCGCCTCGTCGAGCCAGATGTAGGTCGCGTCGGAGTGGAAGGAGCGCGACAGGGCGCCGAAGTCGCGCAGCAGCACGCAACCCGCCGATTGCGCGGTGTAGAGCCACTTGTGCGGGTCGACCGCCAGCGAGTCGGCGCGCTCGATGCCGTCGAGCAGCCCGCGCAGCTCGTCCGAGAGCACCGCGGCGCCGCCGTAGGCCGCGTCGACGTGGAGCCACAGCCCGTGGCGCGCGGCGACGTCGGCGACCTCCGGCAGCGGGTCGATCGAGCCGGTCGTCGTGGTGCCTGCCGTGGCGCAGACTGCGAGCGGCCGCACGCCGGAGGCGAGGTCCTGCTCGATCGCGGCCGCGAGCGCGTCGGGCCGCATGCGCTGCCTGCCGTCGACGGCGACGGCGCGCACCGCCCCGGCCCCCAGACCGAGCATGTCCGCGGCGCGGCGGATGACGACGTGCGCCTCTTTGGAGGCGTACAGCGCGACCGGACCGTGTGCGCGCACCCCCGCCTCGCGCACCCCGGGCCCGAGCCGCTCGTCGCGCGCGCACTTCAAGCCGACGAAGTTGGCCATCGCGCCGCCGGTCATCATCATCCCGCCGGCGCCGTCTGGCAGCCCGAACCGCGTGGCGAGCCAGCGCGTGAGGTGCAGCTCGATCTCGGCCGCGCCTGGCCCGAGCCGGTAGCCGCCGAGGCATGGATTGAGGCCGGCCGCGAGCAGCTCGGCCGCCGCGCCGGGCACCGTGCCGGCGCCGCAGATGTAGGCGAAGAACGCGGGGTGGCCGAGGTAGACCGACTGCTCGAAGGTCAGCTCGCGCAGGTGCGCGACGAGGTCGTCCGTCGTCATCGGCTCCTCGGGCACGTCCAGGGCCACCGCGGACGCCACCGCGGCCGGCGTGCACTCGCGCGCGACGGGCAGCGACGGGAGGCGCGCGATCAGCTCGGTCCACAGGCTCACGACGCGCGCGCCGAGGTCCGCGGCGGCGTCCGGACCCCACGCCAGGTCGGTGACGGGTGCGGGTCGCTCGGGCATCGGGGAAGCTTCGCAGCCGAGGAGATAGCGTCCACCCGATGCAAAGCGCGGTCATCGTCGGGGCGGGGGCGTTCGGCGCCTCGCTCGCCTGGTGGCTGGCGCGCGCCGGCGCGGATGTGACGCTCGTCGACCAGTTCGAGCCGGGCGACCCGCGCACCACCTCGGGCGGCGAGTCGCGGCTCATCCGCTGCGGCCACGGCCCGGACGCCGGCTACACCGCCTCGGCGCGTCGCGCGCGGACGCTGTGGCGCGAGCTGGAGGCCGAATGCGGCGAAAACCTGATGGTCGAGTGCGGGCTGACGTGGTTCGCGCACCGCGAGGACGGCTGGGAGGCGGAGACGATCGCCACCCTGGCGGCGCAGGGCATCCCGCACGCCCGGCTGGATCCGGACGCGGGCACGCGCCTGTTCCCGAGCTTCGTTCCCGGCGACCTGGCGTTCCTGCTGCACGAGCCCGAGGCCGGGGTGCTGCGCGCCCAGCGCGCGGTGCGGGCGCTCGCGCGGCAGGCCGCCGCCCACGGGGCCGCCGTCGTCCGCGGCCGCGCCGTTCCCGAAGGCGCCGCCGCGCGGCTCGCCGACGGCCGCGTGCTCGAGGCCGATGTCGTCGTGTGGGCGTGCGGGGCCTGGCTCGGACGGCTGTTCGGCGAGCACGTCGCGATCCGCACCACTTGCCAGGAGCTGTTCTTCTTCGACGGCGGCCCGGCATGGCGAGCGGACGGCGTGCCGGCTTTCGTCGACTTCGACCGCGCCGTCTACGGGACGCGCGACATCGACGAGCTCGGAGTGAAGGCGGCGCCGGACTTCGACGGGCCGCCGCTCGATCCCGACGCCGCGCTGCCCGCCGCCTCGCCGCGGGGCGAGGCGCTGGCGCGCGCGTTCCTGACCGAGCGCTTCCCGGGGTTGGCGCGCGCGCCGCTCACGAGCTCGAAGACCTGCCGCTACGAGCTCTCCCCCGACGCGCACTTCGTCGCGGCGCCGCATCCCGAGCATCCGTCCGTATGGCTGTTGGGCGGCGGGTCGGGGCACGGCTTCAAGCACGGGCCGGCGATGGCCGAGCGCATGGCGGCGGCGCTGGCGGGTACCGAGGAGCTACCCGCGCAGTTCGGGCTGGGCGAGCGCGGGCCGGGCGGCCGGTTGCGGACGGCGGGGGCCGCGCTGAGGGCGGGAGCAGGGTCCGATCAATGCACGACTACCTGATCGTCGGGGCGGGTTCGGCGGGCTGTGCGCTCGCCGCGCGGCTCACCGAGGACCCGACCGTGAGCGTCGTGCTGGTCGAGGCCGGCCCACCGGACTCCGAGGAGGCGCTGCACATCCCGGCGGTTTTCGCCAAGCCCTACCGGACCCCGTTCGACTGGGACTATCTCTCCGGCCCAGAGCCGGGACTCCCCTCGGCGGGCGTGAGGTCTACGTGCCGCGCGGCCGCGTGCTGTCGCCCTGCTGCAGTCCGAGGGCCGCGGGCCGCTCACCTCCGCCGCCCGGCCCGCCATCGCGCGGCACGGCGCAGATCCCTACCAGGCGCCCGCCTCGGACTCCGACGCCCACCTGCGCGCACACGTGCGCGACATCGCCCACTGCCTCTACCACCCGGTGGGCACATGCGCGATCGGCTCGGTCGTCGATGCCGAGCTGCACGTCCGGGGCGTGGAGGGACTGCGTGTCGTCGACGCCTCGGTGATGCCGACGGTGCCGCGCGGCAACACGAACGCGCCCGCGATCATGATCGGCGAGCGGGCCGCCGACCTGCTCGCCGGGAAGCTGGGGAACGAACGGCGAGCAGCCGCCGTCCTTGGCGGTTAAGCCGGCCAGTCGGAGCGCCTCACGAGCAGGGTGGTCAGTTTCGTCTGGCGAGCACTACTGCGCCATGACCACGGAGATGGTCGCCTTGTGCCGATGCTCCGGCTCGTGGTCCACTGCGAATGACAGGTCGTAACCGCCGACGTGTCCGCTGGGAGGACGATACGAGCGGCCACGTGGTGGTTCAGCTCGTAGCCCGGTATGTGAGGTCGGCGGAGACACTCGCCGAGGAACAGGGATGTTCAGCCGGTCGATCTCAACCAGCTCAGGGTCGGACAGAACCACTTGCACAGCGTGCGGAACGCGGAAGTCCTGCACGGTCCCCACGAGTCGCACCGCCACATCGAACCGCACGTCGACCGGTAGTCGCCGCGGAGCAAGTCGGCGACCGACCAGATGAACGCGACGAGCTGGCTATGGCCCTCCACTACGCGGCCTG
>Ga0136627_1001255_pt1 | contig 10009 bp, 11 predicted proteins | sample AntDrymUQ4892206_2_FD_104652 | JGI IMG/M metagenome (GOLD analysis project Ga0136627, IMG submission 104652) | Polar desert sand microbial communities from Dry Valleys, Antarctica - metaG UQ489 (22.06) | ecosystem: Environmental > Terrestrial > Soil > Desert | place: Antarctica: Dry Valley... | reverse complement strand
GCCGCCGTGGCCGTGCCCGCACCGGCACGCGACGACGGCCTGCCGTTCGGCGTCACATTCGTGGCGCCGGCGTGGGGCGACGACGCCCTGCTGCGGCTCGCCGCGGCGTACGAGGCGGGGGCCTGCGAGGAGATCGACGTCGCGGTCGTCGGAGCGCACCTCAGCGGGATGGCGCGCAACCACGAGCTGGTCGATCTCGGCGCCCGCCGTGTGCGCTGCGCCCGGACCGCGCCCTGCTACCGCCTGTTCGATCTCGCCGACGGCACCGGAAGGCCGGGCCTGATCCGCGACGAGGACGGCGACGGCGGCCCCGTCGAGATCGAGGTCTGGCGGCTCGGCGCCGCGGCCTTCGGGACGTTCGTCGCCACCGTGACCGCCCCTCTGGCGATCGGCACGCTCGAGCTGACCGACGGCTCCGCCGTGCACGGCTTCCTCTGCGAGGCGCACGCCGTGCTCGACGCACGCGAGGCCACGCGCTTTGGCGGTTGGCGAGAGTATCTGACAGCCGTCACTGGGCGCTGATCGCGTGGGAGCCGCGCTGCTGGTTATCGACGCGCAGCGGGACTTCCTGGCGATGACGCATGACGGCGCCGCTGAGCGAGCGCTACCCGCGATGCAGCGCCTGTTGCAAGACGCCCGGGCCGGAGGTACGCCGGTGGTCTTCACGCAGGAGGTCCACCGGGCCGCACTGGTCGACTTCGGGCGCGAGCTGGACGGCGACGAGCCGGTGCACTGCGTCGAGGGAACGCCCGGGGCCGAGCTCGTCCTGAACGTCCGACGAGACGAGCGCGAGTGGATCGTGCCCAAGCGCCGCTATAGCGCCTTCTTCGCAACCGATCTCGATCTCCTCCTCCGCGGGCTCGGCGTGCACACGATCGTCGCATGCGGTCTGCTCACCGACGTGTGCGTGCACTACAGCTGCGTGGACGCCCATCAGCTCGACTACCGAGTACACGTCGTGCCGGAGGCGTGCGCCGGATCGGGCATCGCACCGGCGCAGGCGGCGATGGACGCGATCGCCTACCTGCAGGCAGGCTCCGTGCTGGAGCTTGATGCCGCCTGTCGGGTTCTTCGGGCGCCCGCCTGACCTGCGAAACGTGATCGCTACGTTGCGGGCCTGAGCGGACCGCCGCCCTCGAGCCGGTCGATCAACGCGAAGATCGCGCGCGTGTGAGCCTTCGAGGACTCGAGTGCCTGCGTGGTCATCTCCACGCTGACGCGGATCTCGTTGCGCATCTCGGCCGTCGCTCCCAGCAGATCCCGCAGCGCGATCTCGCCGCGGCGGTTCAGCTCACCGAGGAATCGGATCAGCTCGTCCGTCTGATCATCCCGCTTGCGCATCTCCAGCAGGATCTCGTCGAAGCGGTCGGCCATGACGTCATCGTGTCAGCGCGGATGTCACCGATCAACCGCGATGTGTGACTGAACCGCGACGCTAGCGACCCGCTTCGGCCTCGCTCTTAGGCGTCGCCGGCTCCCAGTCCACGGCCTGCCCGATGGCCGCGCCCTTGAGGACCTTCAGGGTCAGCAGCGCGCACTTCATGCGCGTCGCGGAGATCGTGATGCCGAGCAGGTCCAGGACGTACTGGCGGTCGAGCTTGAGCAGCTCGTCGATCGACATGCCCTTGATCTCGTCGGAGGTCATCGACGCCGACGCCTGCGAGATCGCGCAGCCATGCCCCGAGAAGCGCAGATCCTCGATCTTGTTGTCGGCATCGACCTTGATCTCGACCTTCAGCTCGTCGCCGCACAGCGGATTGGTGTCCTCGAACGTCAGGTCGTGCGGGTCGAGGTGGCCCCAGTTGTGGGGGCGCTTGTAGTGCTCGAGAATCTCCTCGCGGTAGATGCTCTCCATGCTGCTCATTCGAAGATCCTCCGTACCTCGTGGATGGCGTCGACGAGAGCGTCGACGTCTGCGCGGGTGCTGTGCACGCCGAACGACGCGCGCGTCGTCGCGGCGACGGCGAAGCGTTTCATCAACGGCTGCGCGCAGTGATGGCCGGCGCGCACGCAGACCCCGCGACTGCCGAGGATCTCGGCCACGTCGTGGGGGTGGATGCCGTCAAGCGTGAACGCGACGAGCGCGCCGCGACGCTCGGCGTCTGCAGGACCCATGATCTGTAGGCCCGGGATCTCCAGCAGGCGCTCGATCGCGTACGCGCAGATCTCCTGCTCGTGGGCGCGGACGTTCTCCATGCCCAGCTCGCGCAGGAAGTCGACCGCCGCGCCGAGCCCGATGCCCTCGGCGACCTGCAGCGTGCCGGCCTCGAACTTCGCGGGCAGCGCTCCGAAGCGGATCGCCTCGATCGAGACCGACGCGATCATGTGGCCGCCGCCGAGAAACGGCGGCATCGACTCCAGCACCTCGGGGCGGCCGTGCAGGACGCCGACGCCGGTCGGGCCGTAGGCCTTGTGGCCGGTCCACACGTAGAAGTCCGCGTCGATCTGCTCGAGGTCGACCGGCATCTGCGGCACGGCCTGCGTGCCGTCGATGCACGCCAGCGCGCCGGCGGCGTGTGCGCGGGCGACGATGTCGGCGACCGGGTTGATCGTGCCGGCCGCATTGGAGACGTGGCCGACGGCGACCATCTTCACCGTGCCGGTCGCAAGCAGCGCGTCGAGCACGTCGAGATCGAGCACCGACTCGTCGTCGACGGGGATGCACCTGAACGTCGCGCCGGCCTCGGCACACAGCAGGTGCCAGGGCACGAAGTTCGAGTGGTGCTCCATCTCGCTGACGACGACGGTGTCGCCGGGGCCGATGTTCGCCCGCCCCCACGCGTAGGCGACGAGGTTGATGGCCTCCGTCGCGTTCTTCGTGAAGATCGTCGCGCGGGCAGGCCAGTTCAGCCATGCCGCGATCCGGTCGCGGGCGCCCTCGAAGAGCTCCGTCGCCTCGGCCGCCAGCGGATAGACGCTGCGGTGGACCGTGCCGCGGTGGTGCTCGTAGTAGTCGGACATCGCGTCCAGCGAGCGCTGGTGGGTCTGCGACGTCGCGGCCGAGTCGAGGTACACCACGCCCTCGCGGGCGAGCGAGGGAAAGCCCGTGGCAAGCGGCGCGTCGGCGATCGTGCTCACGCTGACGCAGCGACCTCTTCGCGGATCTGCGCGTACCCCTCGGCCTCCAGGCGATCGACGAGCTCGGGACCACCTTGGGTGGCGATCCGCCCGTCGAACATGATCGACACGCGCGTCGGCGTGACCATGTGCAGGATGCGCTGGTAGTGGGTGATGATGAGGATGCCCATCGTCCCGTCGGCCACGTGGTTGACGCCGTGCGCGACGACGTTCAGCGCGTCGATGTCCAGGCCCGAGTCGGTCTCGTCGAGGATCGCCAGGCCCGGCTTCTGCAGCGCGAGCTGGAGGATCTCCATGCGCTTCTTCTCGCCGCCGGAGAAGCCCTCGTTGAGGTAGCGCGAGCTGAACTCGCGCGGCACGTTGACGAGCTCCATCGCGGCCTCGACGGTCTTGCGGAACTCCTTCAGCGAGATCGCGTCCTCGCCGCGTGCCTCGCGGTGGGCGTTCATGACCATCCGCAGGTACTTCGTGACGGTGACGCCGGGGATCGCGACGGGGTACTGGAAGGCCATGAAGAGGCCCATCCGGGCGCGCTCGTCGGTGTCGGCCTCGGTGATGTCCTCGCCGCCGAAGAGGATCTGTCCGTCGGTCACGGTGAGGTTCGGGTGGCCCATGACCGCGTTGGCGAGCGTCGACTTGCCGGAGCCGTTGGGCCCCATCAGCGCGTGGATCTCGCCGGGAGCGACGGTCAGGTCGACGCCCTTGAGGATCTGCTTGTCCTCGGCCTGGACATGGAGGTTGCGGATCTCGAGCTCGGGCATGGTCTCCTTCGGAGGTCGGACTTAGACGGTGGTCGTCGCCGGCTCGCGCACGGGGGCGGCGGGCTGGCGGGTCTGAAACTCGACGAGCTCTGCGAGGGTCGTGTCGGCGAGCGTCTTGAGGACGTTCGCCTGCACGCGGGTCCAGAGCAGCTTGGTGGCGCAGCCGCGGCCGGAGTCGTCGTGGTGTGAGCACAGGACGCGGCCGTCGTTGTCCTCCTCGACGAAGCACTCCATCGGCGCGAGCGAGCCCTCCAGCGCCAGCACGACGTCGTTCATCGCGATCTCCGCGGGGGGCCGCGCGAGCCGGTAGCCGCCGTGCGCGCCGCGCGTGCTCTCGACGAGGTCGGCCTTGCGCAGCAACGCGACGATCCGCTCCAGGTAGGCGAGCGGAAGGTGCTCGGCGTCGGCGATGGCCTTCAGCGACACGGGCTGGTTGCCGGGCTGGCGGCCGAGCTCGATGAGCAGGCGGACGCCGTACTCGGCTTTCGTCGTGAAGAACATGCGACGGGTAATCCTACCAGCGAGGTCGGGATGGGCACGAGGAGACTCGCGCGCCAGGTTGGCGGCGTGTCAGAACCGCCGCACGCTCACGCGAACCCGTCGTGCATGGCGCTACAACGGGGGTCCCGGCAAGAGGTTGCGCGCATGCGGGTAGCGTTCGCCGGCATGCCGGAGTTCGGACCAGGCGACGTCTTCGTCAACCACCGCATCGAGGGGCTCGCGGGCCGCGGCGGGATGGGCGTCGTCTACCGGGCGACCGACCTCGACCTGGATCGCGTGGTGGCGCTGAAGGTCATCGCCCCCGCCCTGGCCAACGAGCCGGACTTCCGCGCGCGCTTCGTGGCGGAGTCCAAGGCGGCCGCCTCGATCGAGCATCCGCACGTGATCCCCGTCTACTACGCGGGCGACCAGGACGGCGTGCTGTTCATCGTCATGCGCTTCGTCGACGGCCCGGACCTGCGCGCGCTCGTGCGCGCGGAGGGCAACCTGGACGCCGATCGCGCCGCCAACGTCGTCTCGCAGATCAGCGGCGCGCTGGATGCCGCGCACGCGCACGGGCTCGTGCATCGCGACGTCAAGCCCGCCAACGTCCTGCTGGGCGCCGAGGACCACGCCTACCTGACGGACTTCGGACTGACCAAGCGCGAGGCCTCGACCGGCGGCCTGAGCCGCGCCGGCGGCTGGGTCGGAACGCTCGGCTTCGTCGCCCCCGAGCAGATCCGCGGCGAGCGCGTCGACGCGCGCACCGACGTCTACGCGCTGGGCTGCGTGCTCGTCCACGCGCTGACCGGCGACGCGCCGTACAACCGCGAGTCCGACGAGGCGACGCTGTGGGCACATCTCAACGCCCCGCCTCCGACCGATCGCGTCCCGGCGGCGTTCGCGGGCGTCGTCACGCGCGCGCTGGCCAAGGATCCGGCGGACCGCTTTCCCTCGGCGGGCGACCTCGGCCGTGCCGTGCTGGCCGCCGCGGGGCGCAGCAACGCGACGGGCCCCGAGCGCGTCGTCGCGCGCGGCGCCGCGGCGCCCGAGGGCATGGCGCCGACGCTGCCCACGGCGCGCGTCAGCCCTCCGGCGCCCGATGCCGAGACGCACGCCTCCCCCGATCAGCCGCAGACCGCGGTCACCGCCCGCCGGGACCGCTCGATCGGCGCGCTCGCGCGGCGCCCCGCGGTGCAGGCATCCGCGGCGCTACTCGTGATCGCCGGCGTGCTCGTCGCGCTGCTGCTCGGTGGCGGCGAGGACGCCCCTCCCATCACCGCCAGTACGGCTCCGAGCACGACGACGAGCGCTCCCGCGCCGACGCGCGCGGAGGATCCGCGCCCGATCGCGACGCGGCCCAACGGCATCACGGTCAGCAAGAACCGCGTCTGGGTGCTGAGCGGCTCGGACGGCAAGATCGTCGTCCTCGACGCCAAGACCGCCGCCACGGTGCGCCAGGTCACGATCCGCGCCGGAGGCACGGCCGTCGCGACGGGCTTCGGATCGATCTGGGCGCTGAAGGGCAATACGGGCTCGCTGCTGCGCATTCGGCCGAGCACGGGCCGACGTATCGGCGCGGCGACGACGGTCCAGGGTGGGCAGCCGATCGTGATGGCGACCGGCCAGGGCGCGGTGTGGGTCGGGGTCCGCAGGCGCGGCATGCGCGACGGCTCCGGCGAGACGCTCGTGAGGATCGACCCGAGCACGGGGGCCCAGCAGTCGACGATCATTCCCGGCGGCGTCCAGAGCATCGCCGTCGGCGAGGGGGCGGTGTGGGTCACGAACACGTTCTCGCCCAGCGTCGTACGCGTCGATGCGGACAACATCTCAAACCACAAGCAGATCACCGTCGGCTCGGATCCCAACGGCGTCGCCGTCGGCGAGGGCGCGGTGTGGGTGGCCGTGGCCGGCGACAAGGCGATCAAGCGGATCAACCCGCGCAGCCTGCAGCGCAGGACGATCGACCTGCCGGTCGCACCCACGCGCGTGACGGTGGGCGGCGGCTCGGTGTGGGCCACCGCCCAGGGGGCGAACACGCTCTTTCGCATCGACCCCGACAGGCGGCGCGTGCGCGAGCGGATCCAGACGGGCGGCGAGCCGTTCGCGCTCGACGTGACCGGCGGCGACACGGTCTGGCTGACGCTGCTCGACGAGAGCGGCGGCGGCGTGCAGCGCGTGACCTTCTCGCGGCGAGGCACTACAGGTCGCGGCGGCTGACCGTCCCGTCCTGCAGCGCGCGCATCGCCAGGTAGGAGCGCTTCTGGTTCTGGGGCAGGTGCTCGAGGCCGAAGTAGCCGAACAGCGTGCGCAGGTGCGCCTTGACCGCGTCGACCGACAGGAACAGCTCGTCGGCGATCTGCTGGTTGGTGGCGGGGGTCGCGAACTCGGTGTCCTTGTAGGGCCGGCACAGGGCGACGAGCACCGAGCGCTGCGTCGGGCTCAGCGACGGCAGCTCGGCGCGGCTGCCCGCGGCGGCGGTCGGGCTGGTCTCCGACGCCTCGGGGACGCGGTAGGCGATCGGCGTGCGGCCGACGCGCAGCACGTCGCCGTCGCGCAGGCGGTGGCGGCCGGAGATGCGCTGGCCGTTGACGAACGAGCCGTTGCGCGACAGGCCGTCGTCGGCGGCCGTCCACTCGTCGCCGAGGCGCTCGAGCTCGACGTGCAGGCGCGAGACCTCGGTGTCCCACATGAGCGCGACGTCGTTGCCCGCGCTGCGGCCGATCGCCACCCGCCGCAGCTGCGGTTCGAGCACGTGCACGCGCTGGGCGCCGTCGCCGTCGCGCAGGACGAGAAACGGCAGGCCCGCGCGCTCGGCCTCGATGCGCTCGCGCAGCTCGCCGGGCGTCGCAGCGTGTGCATCCAGCGGTGACGATTCGGCTTTGGGCATGGCAGCTGAGCTTGCCACATCGCGATGTCAACCCACCCTGGGTGGCGCCGTCTCACACCTGAGTGGGGCAGGTGTGACCCCGGGGGTCAGGGCAATCGGGGGCGCTGAACCGATTGTGCGGATAGAACCGTTCCCAAGGAGCCCACCATGATCGCCCCGCCACTCTCAAGCCTCACCGACACCGAGCTCGTCAAGCAGTTCCGCGACGGCGTCGACTCCGCCTTCTCGGAGATGGACCGCCGGCACCGCGCGGCACTGACGGCGTTCGCGCGGCGCATGCTGCTTCACAGCGGCCACGACGCCGACGACATCGTGCAGGATGCCCTGATCCGCGCGCATCGCGCGCTGCGGATCACCGACCGGCCGATGACGCTGCGCCCGTGGCTGTACATGATCGTCCGCAACCGCGCGCTGGACGAGCTGCGCGGACCGCAGCGCACGGACGCCTACGACGATGCGATCGGGATGCGCGCGGTGCCCGACGCCGACCCAGCGCAGTGCGTCGCCGAGCGCGAGGAGATGCGCCGGATCGTCGAGGAGATCGGCCGGCTGCCCGAGCGCCAGCGGATCGCCCTGGTCATGCGCGAGTTCGACGGGTGCACGCACGTCGAGACGGCCCACGCCCTGCACACGACGGTCCCGGCGACGAAGTCGCTGATCGTGCGCGCTCGTGGCAACCTCCAGACGGCGGTCCGCGCCGCATGATCCTCGCCTCGTCCTGCTCTGGGGCGCCGGCAACCCGCAGGACAGGACCAGGTGGCGGGCCGCCACCCTTCCGTCCGCGGCGGTAGCCTTGCGTCTTATGGACGTCTCCAGCATCGACGGCGCGCTCGACCGCCTCCAGGAGGGCCTGCAGGAGGCTCGCGCCGCCGTGGATGCCATGCGCGACGGCGACTACAGCGCGATCGCGGACCTCAACGAGGTCGTCGACGCGCTCGCGATCGAGCTCGCCGAGCTGAAGTCCAGGACCGGCGCGACCTTCTAGAAGCCGCGCAGCCTGCGGACGCCGAGGCGCACGCGCACCTGCGACATGTTGTTGGACTCGTCGGACTCCATGAGGTGCTGCCTGGGGTCGGCGATGTGTCGCAGCACATAGCAACCGCGCAGCCCGGTGACGTCGACGTACTGCTCGTGGTAGCCGGACGGGTAGCTCTCCATCCAGCCGACCGAGATGCCCATACGCACCGACCGCGCCCTCGGCGACTGGCTGCAAACCGGAAACACGCGGCTGCGCGGGCCGGGCAGGCCGGGCACCTCGATGAGATCGCGCATGCAGAAGCGCGTCTTGCGGCCGACCTTCACGAGGCCCTCGACGGGGCCGTGCGTCTTCCGAAGCTCGAAGCGCAGCGCGTCGCGCAGCTTCCAGTAGCGCCCCTGGCCGGGGATGAACCAGAAGTCAAAGCGCGTGTCCTTCAGACGATAGGTCCGGTGCGCGCCGCTGACCGAGTAGATGCGCTGGCTGACCTTCATCGTCCGGCGCTTGTCGCGCCTGCCGGTCAGGTACAGCGGTCCGGCGCCGCGGTTGACGAGCCGGTTGCGCGAGCCGAGCCGCAGGCGCCCGGAGCGGCTGCGGATCAGCCGCAGGTCACTCGGCGGGAGCAGAACGAGGTCCGGGCAGCGCTGGCGCACGTCGGCACATGGGCTCGAGGGCGGCGGGATCGGCACCGGCTCGGGCGGGGTCGGGGTCGGGGTCTCGACGATCGGCCCGCGCGGCGCGCTCGTACGCCCGTCCGCGGCGACGGCGACGGACACCGGCGCGACCAGCACGGCGATCAGGATGGTCAGGCGAGCACCGCGCGTCACGCCCGAGCAGGTTAGGGATCGGACCGATCGCCGGCGCAACCCACTACCGTGGGCGCCACGGACACCGCAGTCTGACCGGCCCGGTGCATCGCCATCGACGAAAGAGGACCCCGATGTACAGCGCCACGCGCGCGCCGCAGGCCGGCCCGCAGGCTGAGGACCAGCCGGCCGCCGAGACGCAGTCGGCGAGTGGCGGCGGGCCGCTCGCATCGGACATCGAGCCGTGCGCCAACGAGCGCGCGGACCGCATCGCGACGGGGATCGTCACCGTCGTCCCGGTTCTGGCCCTGGGGATCGTCGTCTGGCAGGCGTGGGCGCAGCTGCTGCACTGGCACGACTTCGTCGTGTTCGCCGTGATGTACGTCACGACCGGGCTCGGGATCACCGTCGGCTTTCACCGCCACTTCACCCATCGCGCGTTTGCGACGAGCGGGCCGCTGCGGGCAACGCTCGCGGTCATGGGCACGATGGCGATCGAGGGACCGATCACCGCGTGGGTCGCCGACCACCGCAAGCACCATGCCTTCTCCGACCGCCAGGGCGATCCGCACAGTCCGCACGTCGAACACGGCAGCGGGCTGGGCGGCGCGCTGCGCGGCCTCGCGCACGCGCATGTCGGGTGGCTGTTCCTGCACACCCAGCGCGCCAACAAGCGCCGCTACGCGCCCGACCTGCTCGCCGACTCGACGATCAGCTTCATCGACCGCACGACGCTGTGGTGGATCGGCCTCGGGCTGGCGCTGCCGTTCGGCCTCGGCTACGCGCTCGGCGGCACGATCCAGGCCGCGCTCACGGGCCTGCTGTGGGGCGGCGCGGTGCGGATCGTGCTGCTGCACCACGTCACGTACTCGATCAACTCGCTGTGTCACTTCTTCGGCCGCCGGCGCTTTGAGACCGGTGATCATTCGCGCAACCTCGCGTGGCTCGCGCCGCTGACCTTCGGCGAAGCGTGGCATAACAACCACCATGCGTTCCCGACATCCGCGGCGCACGGGCT
>Ga0136627_1001254_pt1 | contig 10015 bp, 14 predicted proteins | sample AntDrymUQ4892206_2_FD_104652 | JGI IMG/M metagenome (GOLD analysis project Ga0136627, IMG submission 104652) | Polar desert sand microbial communities from Dry Valleys, Antarctica - metaG UQ489 (22.06) | ecosystem: Environmental > Terrestrial > Soil > Desert | place: Antarctica: Dry Valley... | reverse complement strand
TCAGCCGGGCGCAGCTCGACCGGATGCTCGACCTGGCCAGCGACGGATGCCGGCGGCTGTTCGAGGTGCAGCAGTCGGCGGTGGCGAACGCGTGACGGCGCAGCTGGTCCTGGCCACGCATAATCAGGCCAAAGTGCTCGAGCTGCGTCGCATCCTGGCCGCCGACCCGGCGCTGGAGCGGGTCGAACTGCTTGCCGGGGTCCAGCTCGGGCTGCCCGAAGCGGAGGAAACCGGTGACACCTTCGCCGAGAACGCCCTGCTCAAGGCGCGCACCGCGGTGGCTGCCTGCGGGCTCGCCTGCATCGCCGACGACAGCGGCCTCGAGGTGAAGGCACTCGCGGGTGAGCCAGGAGTCCGCTCGGCGCGGTACGCGGGGACGCACGGCGACGACCAAGCCAACATGGCATTACTCCTGCAGCGGCTGCACGGGATGCCCGACCGCACCGCGCGATTCGTCTGCGTGGCCGCGCTGGTCGCGCCGGACGGCCGTGAATGGACCGCCCATGGAACCCTTGCCGGCACCCTCGTCGAGGCGCCGCGAGGCAGCAACGGCTTCGGCTACGACCCGATCTTTCAGCCGGCCGGCCAACCTTGCACCACGGCGGAGATGACCGCCGAGGCAAAGGATGCCATCTCCCACCGGGGCAAGGCGTTTCGCGCCATCGCCGCAGCCGTGCGCCAGCTGCTGGGGGATCAGTCCTCGCCGCCGATGTCCACCGCATAAGCCTCGTACATCAGGTCCGCGCCGCGCTGGCGATGGCGGGCCAACCGCGCGAGGACGCTCAAGACCGCTTCGCGGACCTCGTCGGGTGGGCCCGCCAGCGCCCGCTCGGCCTCGGTGAGGGCTTCGGCGATGGTGGCGTGCTCGTCGCCGAGGCGCTGGCAGGCGCGCGCCAGGCGTGGCGCGCGCACCTCCAGCTGCGCGAACAGGCCGTCGGGGCCTTCGGCGGTGACCACGTGCTCGGAGAAGGCCGTCCGCAGCCCGAGCAGCGCCGTGTGCACCCGAGTCGCCCAGTCCGCGGACCGTCCCGGGGTTGGCGCGGCGATGGCGGCCTCGGCGGCAATGAGGGCGGCGCGCAGATCGGAGCGCCGGCCGCGGACAACGGCGACCGCCTGCTCGTCGCCCGCACGTTGCGCGCTTCCGCTGGGCTGCTTGAGGTCGGGTTGTGCAGCATCCATGCCGGACCCTTCGTCGACCGTCGACCGCACCATCGTCTGCTGTGCACAGTGACCCACACCTCGGGCCGCTCGTCTACCCCCACGCTTGGTGATCACTGGCCGCTTGAGCGTCGTCCGGCAGCACCAGGTCCCAACGGTCAAGGCAGTCCTCGCAGCGATAGGCCACGATGTCGCCGGGCGAGAACCCCTCATCGGGCCGAGGGCGGCTGAGCAGATGGCAAAGGCCGCCACAGTCGACGCACACGATGTGCTGGGGGACGTCCACGCCGTCGGCCGCGCTCAGGTGCGCTACCGCTTCGCTACTTGAGCGCTCGCGGCTGCGGGACTTGCGCAGCCCCGCGGCTCGCAGTCGCAGGACCAGCTCGCGTGACGGCACGGCGATCGCGCCGAGCTGCAGCGCTTGGTCGCGAACCGACTCGGGAACGTCGTAGTGGTCACCCTGGAACCATTCACGGCGCAGTCCGAGCCGGTCGGCGAAGGCGTGCAGTTCGTCGTAGCCGGCGTCACTGACCAGGTGCGCCCAGCGCCGGCCGCGCCACCGCCAGACGGCACGGTCGACGAGGATGGCCATGACTCGGCACCATAGCCCCAACAGGAGGGCCGATGGACGCCCGACAGCCGTCGGCAGCAGCGCCGATGAACGATGCGCAGCGCTGGTCGCAGGCGATGACGGCCTTGGGCGTGACGCATGATCCCACGGCAGCGCTGATCGATCTGCGCCGCCGGTACGAAGAGCCGCAGCGGCGCTATCACACCATCGAGCACGTGCGCTCGGTGCTGACCCACTCGCGGTGGCTGCACGAGTCCGGCGAGGCGGTCGATGACCCCGGCGCGCTGACGGCGGCGGCATGGTTCCACGATGCGGTCTACGAACCGGGCGCGACGGCCAACGAAGCCCGTAGCGCGTCGCTGGCGGACGCCGTGCTGGCCCGACTCGGGGTGACCGAGGGTCGCCGCCGCCGGGTGGTCGATCTGGTCCTGGCCACCGTCGACCACGTCGCCGAGGCTGGCGATGCCGCGGTCCTCGTCGACGCTGACCTGGCGATTCTGGCCGCTTCCGAGCAGGTCTACGGCACCTATGCCGAAGCCGTCCGGACCGAGTACGCCTTCCTGCCGGCACCGCGCTTCGAGGCGGGACGCGCCGAGTTCATCGCGGGGATGCTGGCACGGCACCGGATCTTTGCCACGGCGACGGCGCGCGGGCGCTGGGAGGCCAAGGCTCGCCAGAACCTCGCCGCCGAGCTGACACGCCTCGAGCAATCATCGGGGCGCTGAATGCACGTCGGTGATGCGGCCACGCGGTAGAACACCAGAGTCCTCGTGCAGCGAAGCGGTAGGACACCTGGACGATGGTGCGGCGTCGCTGCCTCGGTGACACTAGTGTGCGCCGGTACGGCGAGCGTCGGGTCCGACGCGACCGGTGGGCAGGGTACTCCGACGAGGGACGGGATGGCTGACCAGACAGCTGGGGCGGCAGCGACCGCTTCGGCGCGGGCGCAGCGCTCCTCCGACGGGTCGCAAACAAGGCTCGCGCGGTCGCGGCGCATCGAACGCGTGATGCAGCGGATCCGCGTCGTGGGCATCGCGTTCGGGGTCGTCCAGGTTCTCACCTACTACCTGCCCTACCCTCCCGGCATCCTGCCCGCGGCTTTCGGGCTGCTGGGACTGCTCGCCGCCGGCACCGCCGCCGTGCAGCTGGCCTTACAGCGGATCACCTCACTGCGCGCCGTGCGCAGGCTCGGCGCCTGCTCGCTGCTGCTCGACATCGTTGTGGTGACGGGACTGGTGTTCGTCTACACCTTCGATCCCGACACGGCGATCTGGGCGCTGCTCTACATCTTGCCGCTGGAGGGGGCCATCCGCTTCGGGCTGCGCGGCGCGCTGATGACCATGGCCATCGTCGCGGCGGTCTACGCTGTTCGGGAGGTGTTCGGGGCAGCCGCCTACGGCAACGCCGTGCTGGCGACGTCCATCTCCTTTCGGATGGGCGTCGGCTTCATCATCGCCGCGGTGGCGGGCGCGATGGCGTCAAACCTGGTGACGGAGCGCGATCAGGTCGAGCGAGCCAGGGCCGAGCTGGAGGCCTACGCCACCGAGCTGGCCGCAGCCAACGCGGAGTCGCAGGCCGCCAACGAAGTCACCCAGGATTTTCTGGCCATGACCAACCATGAGTTGCGCACACCGCTGACCACGATCATGGGCTACACCTCGCTGCTGTCGGATCGCTGGGACGCGCTGCCCGACGACAGCCGGCGCCGGTTCGTGGGGATGATCGAGCGCCAGAGCAGCCGCCTGCACAGCCTGGTGCAGGACCTGCTGACGCTGTCCTCGGCGCGCGCCGGCAAGCTGGCCATGGTGCTGGAGCCGGTGGAGCTCGCCGCCGCCGTGGATGACGCGATCGCCAACAACGGCCCGACGGCCGCCGACGTGCGCAACACCTGCCCGAAGGGGTTATGGGTCACGGCCGACAGCGATCGGCTGTGCCAGATCCTGGTCAACTACGTGTCCAACGCGCTGCGCTACGGAACACCCCCCGTCACCGTCGTGGCGACCGTCGAGCAGGGCTGGGCTCAGGTTCGTGTGGACGACGCCGGTACCGGCGTCGCGGAGGAGTTCGTTCCCCACCTGTTCGAGAAGTTCGCGCGCAGCGGCCGCGCCAAGACGCGATATGTCGACGGCACCGGCCTCGGCTTGGCCATCGTCCGTCAGCTGGCGCGGGCGCAGGGTGGGGACGCCTGGTACGAGCCCAACCAGCCCAACGGAAGCCGCTTCTGCTTGCGCCTGCCGCTGGCGCAGACCCCCGACAGGCCGTAGCGCGATGGCCGCCGTGGTGCTGGACGGCGTCAGTCGCGTGCACCCCGACGGCACCCGGGCGCTGTGGCAGCTCGATCTGGCGGTGGCCGACGGCGAACTGATGGTGCTCACCGGGCCGTCGGGCTGCGGGAAGACCACCACGCTGCGGGTGATCGCCGGGCTCGAGCCGGCCAGCGCCGGCACCGTCACGATCGGCCATGACGTCGTCAACGAGGTGCCGACCCGTGATCGCGACGTCGCCCTGGTCACCCAGCAGCACGCGCTCTACCCGCACATGACCGTGGGCGACAACCTGCGGTTCCCCCTGCGGATGTCGGGAACGCCACGCCAGGAGACCGAACAGCGGATCACCGCCGAGTCGCGGGTACTGGGCATCGAACGGCTGCTGCACCGCCTGCCGAGGGTGCTGTCGACCGGGCACCGCCAAAGCGCTGCCCTGGGTAGGGCGACAGCTCGCCTGCCCCGGGTGTTCCTGCTCGACGAGCCGCTGTCGGCACTCGACGCCGGCGAGCGGGTCCGGGTGCGCGCCGAGCTGCACCGCTACGTCAAGACCGCCGGTGTCACGACCCTGTACGTCGCCAACGACCAGGCAGAGGTGATGTCGCTGGCCGACCGGGTGGCGGTGCTGCGCGACGGCGTGCTGCAGCAGGTGGGGACACCCCAGGAGGTCCTCGACCGCCCCGTCAACCAGTTCGTCGCGGGCTTCGCGGGATTGGACGGCATGGGGTTCGTGCCCGCACGGCTCGAGCAGTCCGCCGGCTTGACGTGGTTTCTGGTGGCAGGTCAACGGTTGCGGCTACCCGGAGGGCTGCCCGGCGCGCTGCGAGGGCACGTGGGGCTGCCGGTGATCCTGGGACTGCGCCCGCACCAACTCGGGGATGCGGCGGCCGCGCCGGGGCATCCGGTCGACGAGCGACTGCTGGCAACCGTCCGGCGGGTCGAGCGGCTCGGTCCGTACGACCAGGTGGTGACCGAGGTGGCCGGGGCGCAGGTCCGCGCCCGTTTCGCCCCTGGCACTGCCCCCGGGCCGGGCAGCGCGGTGGAACTGACCGTGCGGGCGCGGCTGGTGCAGGTCTTCGATCCCGTCACGGCCACCGCCCTGTGGCACGGCCGTCATTGACGATGACTACCGCGCGCTGCGACGAACCGCACACATGACCGACGCCGCTGACGACGTCGAGCTCCGGCTCGCCGCGGCGGGCGACCGAGGCTTCCTCGAGCAGATGCTCCAGGAGGCCGCGGGGTGGGATCCGCAACGCCCCCGTCTCACCCCGGCGCAGGTGCTCGCCGATCCGCAGCTGGCGCACTACGTGCAGGGATGGGGCGGACCCGAGGATCTCGGCGTCATCGCCGAGATCGGCGGCCGACCGGTCGGCGCCGCCTGGATCCGTCGTTTTCCGGCCGACGACCCCGGCTACGGCTTCGTGGCGGAGGACGTGCCCGAACTGTCGATCGCCGTCGTGGCCGGATGGCGAGGCCGCGGAATCGGGTCTGCACTGCTGGAGGTCATGGCGGAAGCGGCGTCGAGTCGCGGCGTCGGCGCCATCTGTTTGAGCGTGGAGACGGCCAATCCCGCTCGCGTCCTGTACACCTCCCACGGCTTCCGGGAGGTCAGCTCCGCCCAGGGGTCGGTGACCATGCTGCGCGACTTGTAGTGCGTAGCGAGGTCTCGCGGCGGGAAGGTAGTCCCCACCAGCGAAAGGGATCGCTTCATGGGCCTCATCTCCGGCATCATCAAGCTCGGTCTGCTCAAGCGCCTGTTCGAGGCGTTCAAGGGCCGGCGTCGATCATCCGGCGGATCATCGCGCAGGGTATGACGCGGGGTCGGACTTCACGCGTCTGACGTTGCGGGGTCGCCATTCGGTAAGCGGCCGGCTACACGACGCTTCTTGACTGTGTTCAGCCACCGGCGATCGCCGGTGCTCGGACCAGCAAGGAGTTCCCTAGATGCACCCACGTACGCTGAAGATGTTGGTGACGACGCTTGTCGCCACCTTGTTGCTGTCGACCGCCGCCGCTGCCCAGCCGGTGCCTCGGGCTGGCCACCCACCTCGACCCAAGGATGCCTCCGTCCTGGTGATCGGTCACCGGGGGGCCAGCGGTTACCGTCCCGAGCACACCATGGCCGCCTACAAGCTGGCCATCCGGCTGGGCGCCGACTACATCGAGCCGGACCTCGTTTCCACCAAGAACGGCATCCTCGTCGCCCGCCACGAGAACGAGATCAGCCAGACGACCGACGTCGACTCCCATCCTGAGTTCGCCGACCGGCGGACCACCAAGATCATCGACGGCAGGCCGCTGACCGGCTGGTTCACTGAGGACTTCACCCTTCGGGAGCTGCGCACCCTGCGTGCCAAGGAACGCATCCCGGAGACGCGCCAGCGCAACACCCTCTACGACGGCCGCGAGCTGATCCCAACCTTCCAGCAGGTCATCAACCTCGCCAAGCGCGCCTCACGGAGCAGGGGCCGCCCCATCGGCATCTACCCGGAGACCAAGCACCCCACCTATTTCGACAGCATCGGCCTGTCGCTGGAAGAGCCACTGGTGCGCGCGCTGCGCCGCAACGGCCTCGACCGTCGCAAGGCACCGGTGTTCGTGCAGTCGTTCGAGACGGCCAACCTGCGCCAGCTCGACAAGATCATCAGGGTGCCGTTGGTGCAGCTCATTGCTGGCAGCGGGGCGCCGTATGACCGCGTCGCCGCCGGCAGCGACGAGACCTACGACGACCTCGTGACGCCGGCTGGTCTGCGCCGCGTGGCGCGCTACGCCGACGGGATCGGACCTGACAAGAACCGCATCATCCCCCGTGATGCAGGCGGCTTCTTGCAGGAGCCGACCTCACTGGTGGACGACGCGCACGCCGAGAACCTGCTGGTGCACCCCTACACGTTCCGCAATGAAAACGTCTTCCTGCCAGCCGACTACCGCAGCGCTGGCGCACCCGACGACTACGGCAACGCATTCGCCGAGTACGAGCGGTTCTTCGAGTTGGGCGTCGACGGCATCTTCAGCGACAACCCCGACACCGCCGTGGAGGCCCGGCGAGACTTCGCCGCCACCGCCGCCCAGGACTGACTTCGGCCCGTCTGCGCCGGTCCCGCGACGTTGTCGTCGCTACGCTGACAACGTCGCGGGACCCGTTGGGGTTCAGCGGACTCGAGGTGGCGGCTGGGCGGTGTGGCGCAGCCACAGCTCCGTTGGAACCCGATCGAAGCCAAGGCTGTCGGTGGCCCGCTCCAGTGGCTGCGCCGCGCGGGACCGGATCTCGTTGACATCGGCGTCGGATCGCAGGTCCAAGGCCGCGCGCAGGCGAACGGGTGTGCCGTCGGTCAGCAGCTGCACCCGGCTTCCGACCACACCGGGCAGTCGGGCCAGGTCCTGTTCCACCGCCCGGGCAACCGCGCGGGCCTTGACCGTGGTGCTTCCCCGCTTTGCACGGTCGATGACGACCGTCTCCAGCGGGGGTCCGCCGGGGCGTGTCAGCTGGCGGAGCGCGAGCAGCAACCCCAGCAGGGCCAGCACCACGCCGAGGGCGATGGCGGCGATCCACCACCAGGTCACCGTGGTCGCGGTCTGCATCAGCGACGAGTAGTAGGAGCTGGGGTCGCTCAACGACAGCACGTCGGTCGCGACCAACAGGCCAAGGACGCCAAGAACCACCAGCAGCAGCGCCAGCACGCACAGCACGAACCGGTCGACGCGATCGATCACCGGACCCGCTCCTCACCACGATCGAGCTGGACCGTCGGGCGCACGGGCCGCTGCAGGTCCAACCGATCAAGCGCCTCGGTCAACCTGCTCTCCAACCGTTGCCGCACCGTTGCGACGTCCTCGGATGGCGGCACCTCGGCCTGCACCGCCACCTTGCGCTTCCCGGCTTGCACGCGGACGGTCGTCACGGAGGGGTCCTCGGCGACGATCTGGCGCAGATGCTCTTGGAGTCCACGGCGGTCCACCGCTGCGGTCCGATCCGGGGACGCCGGCTGCAACGGCAGAACCTGCGGCTGGCGGGGCCACAACTCCAGCAGCAGCAGTACCAGCCCGATCACCAGCATGGCGACGAGTACCGTCACGACCCGGGAGTCGTCCCAGCGCAGGGCACCCAACGTCTGGTCCCACGCGCTGGTGGGCACCACCCACGGCGGTCTGCCGAGGCGGGCCGCCACGACCTCGACGACGGTCACGACGCCGGCGACCAGCAGCGCCAGCCCCAAGACGAGGCCCAGCATGCGGTTGACCACCGTCACGGAGTGCTCACCGTCAGCGCGCCGGACGCCTCGGTCGACACGTCGGCGACGTGCACGTGCACGGGCATCGCCGTCGCTGCGGGAAGCTCAGCGTTCAGCCGCCGGGCAACCCGGTCGCGGATCTCGTCGGCCAGAGCGTTCAGCGGACGGCCCATGGCAGCGACAACGTGGACGTCCACCGCCGCCCGCTCGCCTCGCCCAACGACGACGCCAGGAACCCTGGTCCCGCCGCCGTAGGTCGCGATCTCCCCCAGCGCGCCGGTGTGCAGTGAGACGACGCCAGGAGTCGTCTCCACCGCCGTGGCGACGATCCGTGCCACGGCGATGGGCGACCAGAGACCGGACGCCATGGCTACTGGACGCGGCTTGGAGCAGGCTCGGGCTGGCTGGACCCCTGGTCCTCGTCCTCGTCCTGGCCGCCGGGGAACGACAGATCGGTCACGGTCACGTTGACCTCGGTGACTTCCAGACCGGTCATTGACTCGATGCGGTCGATGACGTTGCTGCGCACCGCTTCCGCCACCTGGTGCAGCGAGGCTGGGTACAGCACCTTCATCGTCACGTCGACCGCGGCCTGGGTCGCGCCCACCTCGACGCCGACGCCTGAGGTCTGGTGCTCAGAACCGCGAATGCGCCCGACGACGCTACCCATGGCGCTGCCGACGCCTCCACCGAGATCGGCGACACCCTCGACCTCCTTGGCGGCGAGCGCAGCGATTTTGGCCACCACAGAGTCCGCGATGGTCGTGGTCCCATGCTCGGTCTGCAACTTGGCCATCTGCGACCCCGACGACGCGGAGCTGCTGGACGCCGAGCTGCTCGACGACGAGCTGCCGGGGGTGGAAGCGCCGCGGCTGCTGGAGCCTACGGGCTGGGTGGACGAGGAGGGATCGGACATGGCGAGCTCCTTGTGTGGTGGTTGAGGGTCTACAGGGTGGAACTGCTGCGGTCCCGTTGACCGAACGGGTCGGTGATGTCGATCTGTCCTTGCACCACCAGAGCGATCAGGTACCCGATGAGGCCGAGCAGCCCGGTGACAAGGGCGCCGTCGAAGCCGGTGAAGGCCCAGACCGCGCCGATGACGAGGCCGACGATGATGGCGAAGCGAGGTGTGGACATGACCCCTCCAGCGGGACTCGAGTCAGTGCACGCGTGGCGTCGCCGCCCGCTGCATACGCAGCCGCGCGGACAGCGCGGCGAGAATCAGACGCCACCAAGGTGGCTGGTGGATGACGATCAGCGGAGGCGACGACGGAGCGGACAGGGCCTGCCGAGCTTCGACGACTTGGCGGAACCGCTCCACCGAACCTCCGTGGTCTGGGTGGCTGTGGCGGGCACGACGGCGGAAGGCAGCTTCGATGACCGCGCGATCGCACGAACTGGGCACACCCAGGATCTGTCGTGCTTGCGCGTTGGTCATCATCGGCTTCCCGTCGCTATGGTATGCGTGCTTCATACCCGGCAGCGCGCCGTTCACGCAAGGCGCCGCGATCCGTCCGTGACCCGCTTTCCATGCCACCGGCGACGCGCCGGTCGCTGCCATAGCCGGTCAGCGCCGTGGCGTCGCCGTCTTCGCTACCGCCGACCGCGACGGAGGAATCTCCCGCCGCCGCGGGCCGGCGTGTCGTACGGCGCCGCCCAGCTCGACCGCTGCGTCGTCAGGTGAGATCGAGGCGGGGGAAGCCAGCATGCCGACGGCCGCCGCGGGTAGCCGCAACGACGCCGGATGAGCAAGCACGTAGGCGACACCGAACGCGTACGCCAGCGGT
>Ga0136627_1001252_pt1 | contig 10023 bp, 9 predicted proteins | sample AntDrymUQ4892206_2_FD_104652 | JGI IMG/M metagenome (GOLD analysis project Ga0136627, IMG submission 104652) | Polar desert sand microbial communities from Dry Valleys, Antarctica - metaG UQ489 (22.06) | ecosystem: Environmental > Terrestrial > Soil > Desert | place: Antarctica: Dry Valley... | reverse complement strand
GACCTCGTCGGCGACCGCGCCAACCGCCGCCACCGTCCCGGCCGCGGCATGGAGTCGCTGCGCTACCGCTTCGAGATCGTCTCGGATTACGGCGCCTTCCGCGACCTGCAGCGCCACCGCATGCTTACCTGCCAGTGGCAGACGCTGACGCCCGACCTCGGCGCCGGCGTCCCGCACGAGCTCGACGAGGCCGGCGTCGGCGACGACTACCGCCGCGCGCTGGACATCTCACACTCCACCTACGAGGCGCTGCTCGACGCCGGCCACGACCGCCGCGCCGCGATGTACGCGCTCTGTCTGGGCTACCGGCTGCGCTACGTGCTCGACCTCAACGCGCGCGAGGCGATACAGCTCATCGAGCTTCGCTCGGGCCGGGAGGGACACCCGTCCTACCGCGCGGTCGCCCACGCGATGCACGAGCGGATCGCCGCCGTGCACCCCGCCGTCGCGGCGGCGATGACCCATCTGGATCGCGACACCGAGCCGCGCCTGGAGCGGATCGTCTCCGAGCTGCGAACACAGGCCAAGCTCGACGCCCGCTGATAGATTTACGCGCACGGCTGGGGAGTACAACCAGCCGCTCGTCGTCTGAACGGAAAGGGACCGATGCCGGGGGATGACGTCGACCGCGCCGCGCGCACCAGCAAGCTCGGAAGTCTCGCCGTTCGCAGCAAGCGCGCGGGCGATGCACACGTCATCGAACTGATCGGCGAACTCGACCTCGACGGCGCACCGCGCCTGGAGGAGGAGCTCAAGGCCGTCGAGGCCAGCGACGCCGAGTCGATCGTCGTCGACCTCGGTGAGCTGGAGTTCATCGACTCGACCGGCATCCGCCTGCTCGTGATGGCGGCCGAGCGTTGCACCGAGGGCCGATTCTCCCTGCTGCGCGGCCCCAGACAGGTTCACCGGGTCTTCGAGATCACCGATCTCGCCGACCGGCTGCCGTTCGCGGACTAGGACTAGGCCGCCGACTACGCGTCGGCTTCGTCGCGGCGCGCGGCGATCCGCTCTTCGAGCTGGCCCATCACCGCGGGGTCGCGCAGCGTCGTGACGTCGCCCAGCTCGCGGCCCTCGGCGATGTCGCGCAGCAGCCGGCGCATGATCTTGCCCGAGCGTGTCTTGGGCAGGTCGTCGGCCCAGACGATCCGCTTGGGCCGCGCGAGCTTGCCGATCTTGACGGCGACGTGCTCGCGGATCTCCGCGACGAGCTCGTCGGTGCCCTCGAGATCGCCCTCGAGCGTCACGAACGCGACGACCGTCTGGCCGGTGTCCTCGTCGGCCGCGCCGATCGCGGCGGCCTCGGCGACCTTCTGATGGGAGACGATCGCCGACTCGATCTCGGCGGTGGACATGCGGTGGCCCGACACGTTGAGCACGTCGTCGACGCGGCCGATGACCCAGAAGTAGTCGTCGGCGTCCTCGCGTGAGGCGTCGCCGACGAAGTACGTCCGCGGGCCGAACTTCTCGAAGTACGTCGAGACGTAGCGGTCGTCATCGCCGTAGAGCGTGCGCAGCATCGACGGCCACGGCTCCTTCAGCGTGAGCAGGCCCTGGCGGTCGCGCGGCAGCTCCTCGCCGTCCTCGCCGACCACGGCGGCGACGACGCCGGGCAGCGGCCGCGTCGCCGAGCCCGGCTTGCAGTGCGTGATCCCCGGCAGCGGCGAGATCATGATCGAGCCCGTCTCGGTCTGCCACCAGGTGTCCACGACGGGGCAGCGCTCCCCACCGATCACGTGGTAGTACCAGACCCAGGCCTTCGGGTTGATCGGCTCGCCGACCGTGCCGAGCAGGCGCAGCTTGGAGAGGTCGTGGCGACCAGGGTAGTCCTCGCCCCACTTCATGCAGGCGCGGATCGCCGTCGGCGCGGTGTAGAAGAGCGTCACGCCGTAGCGCTCGCACAGCTCCCACCAGATGTCCTTGTCGGGGTAGTCGGGCGCGCCCTCGTACATGACCGACGTCGCGCCGTTCATGAGCGGGCCGTAGACGATGTACGTGTGGCCGGTGATCCAGCCGACGTCGGCGCTGCAGAAGTAGACGTCTGACTCGGGCTTGAGGTCGAAGACGACCTTGTGCGTGTACGCCGCGCCGGTCAGGTAGCCACCGGTCGAGTGCAGTATCCCCTTCGGCTTGGCGGTCGAACCGCTCGAGTACAGGATGAACAGCGGGTGCTCGGCGTCGAGCGCGACGGCCTCGCACTCGGGCTCGGCCGCCTCCATGATCTCGTCGTAGAAGACGTCGCCGTCGCCCATCGGGCAGTCGATGTGCGTGTGGCGCACGACGATCGTCGTCGCCACCGGCATGCCGACCTCGTCGACGGACCGCTTGATCGGCGCGGTCTTGCCCTTGCGCCGAGCGCCGTCGACCGTGATCAGCGCCTTGGCCTCGGAGACCTCCATGCGCTCCTTGACGGACTCCGGCGAGAACCCGCCGAAGACGACGTTGTGCGGCGCGCCGATCCGCGCGCAGGCGAGCATCGCCACGACGACCTCGGGAATCATCGGCAGGTAGATCCCGACGACGTCGCCCTGCTCGATGCCCTGGTCGCGCAGAGCGTGGGCGAAGCGCATCACGTCGCGGTGCAGGTCGGCGTACGTGATGTCGCGCTCCTCGCCCTCCTCGCCGCGCCAGTGCAACGCGACGCGGTCGCCGTTGCCGGCGTCGATGTGGCGATCCAGGCAGTTGTGCGACGCGTTGATCGTTCCGCCGGTGAACCACTTGTAGAACGGCGCCTTGGAGTCGTCGAGCGTCGTGTCCCACTCCGAGAACCAGTCCAGCTCGCGCGCCTGCGCTTCCCACCACGCCAGTGGGTCGGCGGCGGCCCGCTCGTACACGGCCGGGTCGTTGAGCAGCGCGTCGCGCGCGAAGTCCTCGGGAGGTGGGAAGGACTCGACCTCGAGCAGTTCCTCCAGCCGCTGTGCCAGAGCCTGGTGTGAATCGACGCTCACTGGGCCTTGCTCCTCTCTCGCAACTCGATGCGGCGGATCTTGCCGGTCAGGGTCTTGGGCAGCTCGTCGACGAACTCGACCAAGCGCGGATAGGCGTACGCCGACAGATGCTCGCGGACGAACGCCGAGATCTCCTTGCCGAGCTCGTCGCTGGGGTCGTACCCCGCGGCGGGGATGACGAATGCCTTGACGATGTTGCCGCGCCGCTCGTCGGGCCAGGCCACGGCCGCCGCCTCGGCGACGGCGGGGTGCTCGAGGCAGGCGGACTCGACCTCGAAGGGCCCGATCCGGTAGCCGGCGGAGATGATCACGTCGTCGGCGCGGCCCTCGTACCAGATGTATCCGTCCTCGTCGGCCGAGGCGGCGTCCTTCGTGTGAAACCACTCGCCGCCGAACGTCTCCTCGCCGGCCTCGGGGTTGTTCCAGTAGCCGAGCGGATAGTGCGGGTTGGAGCGCGCGCGCAGGCAGATCTCGCCGCGCTCGCCCTGCGCCACGGGTTGCTCGTCCTCGTCGAGGATCTGCACGTCCCAGCCCGGCATCGGACGTCCCATCGAGCCCTCGCGGACCTCCATGAACGGGTAGTTGGCGACGAGCGGATAGCTCTCCGACAGGCCGTAGTAGTCCAGCACGGTCACGCCGTACTGCTCCCTGAACCAGCGGATCGCCTCGGGGTTGAGCGGCTCGCCGGCCGAGCAGACGATGCGGAACTCCTGCGGATAGCGCGTGCCGGCGTCGCCGATGCCCATCATCGAGCGGATCGCGGTCGGGGTGGCGAAGACGTTGGTCGGCTTGTGGCGGCTGAGGAACGCGAGCTGGCCGTGCGGGTCGAAGCCGCCCTTGCGCTGTAGGACCACCTGGACGGCCCCGAAGCGCCACGGTCCGAGCAGCGGCGAGATGCCGGCCGCCCACGCCCACTCGCCCATGCCGTGGAAGCGCTCGCCGTCCTGTATGTCGTGGCAGTAGACGAACTCCTCGTGACCGAGGATGTAGCGATGGGCGTGCAGGATGCCCTTGGCGAGGCCGGTCGTGCCCGACGTGTAGTACAGCTGCGCCGGGTCGTCGCGGGACGTGTCGACGATCGTGTGGTCCGTCGAGCCGGCGTCGAGATCGCCGGGCTCGAGCTCCATGACCCGCGTCAGCTCCTCCACGCGCGAGCGGTTGGCGGCGTTCGTCACGACGACCTTCGCCTCGGAGTCGTCGAGCCGGTGGCGGATCCCGTCGTCGCCGTAGAGGATCGACATCGACAGCAGGATTGCGCCGACCTTCCAGGTGCCGAAGAAGGCGGCGGCGGTCTCGGGCGTCGGCGGCAGCAGCATCGCGACGCGGTCGCCGCGCCGCACGCCCGCCTCGAGCAGCGCCAGCGCGAAGCGGTCGGACATGTCCTGCAGCTCTCCCCAGTGCACCTCACGGACGCTGCCGTCGGGGTCCTCGTGCACCATCGCCAGCTTGTCGCGCGGATGCTTGTCGCAGACGTCGGCCGCGATGTTGTATCGCTCGGGTACCTGCCACGAATGCGCGGCGCAGGCTTCCTCGTAGGTCATCGTCCGCGCACCGTATCGCCCCGCGCCGGGCGGTGTGCCGGACGCTCGCTACCGGCGCTTTCGCTTCTTCTTCTTGGAGGAGGAATGCGGCTTGCTCGCGCGCGGCGGCTCGGGCGCCGGCGTCTCGGGCGGCTCGGCGCGTCCGCGCCGCGGGCGGCGCGCCTTCTCCTCCACGCCCTTGCCGCCGCGCTCGGCCTGGGCGGCCATGCGCTGCTCGCGGATCTCCTGCTGGGTCGGCCACGGCTGGGCCTCGCCGGTGACCCACGCCGGCGGCATCGCGCCGGGCCAGCGGTGCAGGAAGAGCATGCCCAGGCCGACGAGCCAGAAGATCTTCACGAACGGGACCTGGCCCTCGAGCTGCGGGAGGAGGAACAGGAGGCCGACGATGATCCCGAGCACGCCCATGAAGCGCGTGAGCAGCCCGACGCGCATCGCGTTCAACGATCCGGTGATGATCGCGACGGTGAGCGCGACCCGGCCGAGCATGCTCAGGTACTCGCCGGTGTCGCGCGCGGGCGAGGAGAACACGCCGCGCGCTGCCTCCTCGCTCTGATTGGAGGCGTCGGCGAACGAGGTCACGTCGAGCGTCAGGGTCACGGTGGTGACGAGCGCGGCGACGACGAACAGCACCGCGCCCGCGACGGCCGAGATCAGCGCGACCTTGCTCGTTTCGGGATTGCGGGCGGTGGTCGAGCGATACAGGAACGTGAGAGCGAAGCCGATGGCCGCGGCCCCGAGCGCCGGCATGAGCTGGAAGGCCGCCAACAGCGGGAGGTGCTCGTCGAAGTACAGCAGCGAGCGAGCGCGCGGGCCGGGACCAGCCTCCGACCCGAAGCCCAGGCTCGAGCGCAGCGTGTCGAGCACGTACTGGACCGGAAACTCGCGGACCGCGATGAGGACCACGATCGCGCCGGCGAGCGTGAGCAGGGCGGCCGCGAGCGCGCTCGCCCCGGCCTGCTTGCGACGTCGCTGCTCGTCAGCGAGCGTCTGCTCCGGGGTGGTGGCCACGGCGCAAGTGTATGTTGCGCTCGTGGACATCCGTGACGTCATGACGGAGGGCGTCGTGAGCGCCTCGCCGTGGGCCTCGGTCCGACAGGTCGCCGAGCTCATGCGTGAGCGCAACGTCGGTTCGGTCGTGCTCGTGGAGGAAGACAGCGGCGCGCTGGCCGGCTTCGTCACCGACCGCGACCTGGCGATCGGCGCGCTGACCGACGGGCGCGACCCCGGCGATCCGGTCGACGCGCACGCGTCCTCACCGGTCGTCACCGCCGAGCCGGGGATGAACGTCGAGGAGGCCGCTGAGCTCATGGTCCGCCACGGGATCCGGCGCCTGCCGGTACTCGACGGCGGCCGCCTGACCGGCATCGTCACGCTCGACGACCTCGCCGCGAGGACCGGCGACCTCGAGCTCGCCGCGCACATGACGGCGCAGATCACACGCGCCGCGCTGCCGGGGTTCTACTTCCACGACAGGGGTGGATGACAGACGGACCACTAGGTCCCGGTTCGTGCCCGGCGTGCGGCGGCGGTCCGCTCGTCGCGTGGCGCACCGTGCCGGGCTCCGATCCGGCCCTGCCCGGCGACTATGACTTGGCGCGCTGCCCGTCGTGCGGGAGCGCGGTCACGCTTACGCCCGCGCCCGCGAAGGCGCACGAGGAGGGCGCGTACGGCGGCGGCACGCCGCGCGGGTCGCGGGTGGCGGCGCCGCTGCTGCGGGCGTTGGATCGCCGTCGCCTGTCGTTTCTGGCGCGGGCTGGTGGGCGACCGCCGGGACGGCTGCTGGACGTCGGAGCCGGCCGCGGGCGCTTCGTCGCGCGAGCGCGCGCGGCGGGCTGGGAGGTGGACGGGATCGAGCCGTCGTCGCGCGGGGTGGCGGGCGCTATTGGGTTGGACATCTCACTGCAACAGGCGGGGATCGAGGACGCGGTCGTGGCGACGGGATCGTTGGACGCGGCCACGTTGTGGCACGTGCTCGAGCACCTCGACGACCCCGGTCGGGCGCTCGAGCGCGTCGCCGGCTGGCTGCGTCCCGGCGGACTGTTGATCGTCGGCGTACCGAACCTGGCGAGCGTGCAGGCCCGGGCCGGCGGCGCGCGCTGGTATCACCTCGACGTCCCGCGCCACCGCACGCACTTCACGGTCGGCGGCCTGCACGCGCTGCTGCGCCGCCACGGCCTGCAACCGGTCGCGACGCACCACCTGCTCGCCGAGCACAACCCCTTCGGGTTGTGGCAGTCGGTCGTCTCGCGCGCGACGCAAACGCCGTCGTGGCTCTACCACGCCCTGAAGCGCAACGCTCCGGCGCGGGGACGCTGGCGCGACGCGGTCGTGACCGCGGTGGCGCTGCCGTTCGTTCCGGTGGCGATCGCCGCCGAGGTCGCGTTCGCGCTGGCGCGGCGCGGCGGGACGGTGGCGGTGGTGGCGCGGCGGGTGTGATCACGACGCGGCCGCCAGCGCGGCGCGGATGCGCCGTAGCGTCTGCTGTGGCTGGTCGACGATCTGGTGCCAGGTGATGCGCAGGACGCGGTAGCCGTGGGCTTCGAGGATGGCCTGCTTGTCGGCGTCGTCTTGCTGGGTGAGGGGATCGTGGTGCCAGCGGCGGCTGTCGAGCTCGATGACGAGGCGCTGCTCGCGAAAGAGCAGGTCGGGGCGGATGTGGCGGCCGGCGAGGAGCAGTCGCGGGTTGACCTCCGGGCGCTGAATCTCCGCCGCGTCGAGCAGATCAAGCGCGAGGTCTTCGAGCTCGCTCTTGGTCGGCACGTGACCGTCGGCGACGACGGCGCGCAGCGCGGGAGCACCCGGATGGCGAGGCGAGCGGCGCAGCACATCGTTGAGCTGGCGGATCGTCACGCGACGTTCGGCGAGCGACTGGCGAACCATCCGGCGCAGCGCCTTGGCGGTCATGTCGGCGGCGAGATCCAGGGCCGTCCGCGCGGGCGAGGTCACGCGGATGTGGTCGCGCCGCCAGACGTCGCGCTCGTCCAATGAGCGCGACCAGCGCGGCCGGATGCCGTCCAGGCCGCGCCCGGCGCCGCGACGCACGATCACGTCGACATCGCGGCCGTCCCACCGGACCATCGCCCACCACGCCCCGGCCGACCAGTGGCTGAGCGTGGCGTCGTCGCCGCACGCGAGCACCGCGGCGGTCATCTCGCCGCGCATGGTCAGCACACCGGTGCCCACGGCGTACACACCGCGATGGCGGCGATGCAGCTGACCGCGCCGCACGCGCACGGTGATCGCGGGACTGTTCAGGCCGCACGCCGCGAGCTGCCGCGCCGTGATCACCGAGTTCTGCTCAGCGCCAACCCGCGCGGCCTCGACATCTGCCGGTGTTGCGACTTTCAGAGGCTCAGGCTTCGAAACTCGCAACACAACCGCATCGTCCCGCCCCGCACGTCACGAAACCACGCGTGTTCGTGACAACTCCGCGCAACGCGCGCTACAGAAGCGCCAGCGCCGCGGCGACGACGTCGCCGTCACCCACCCGCCGCGCGCCCGGCACGAGCGCCGCGACCGCGTCGGCCGCCGCCATAACATGCGCCGGCGTGGCGCCACCGGTCACGACCGCAACGGGCACGCCGATCGCGCGCAGCTCGCGGCGCGACGGCGACCAGCTCGCCTGCCCCGCGTAGTCGGCGAAGAAGCCGACGTGGTCGGCCGCAGCGCGCGCGGCGCGCGCCGCATCCGCGCGCTCGCCGAGCCACGCCCGCACGGCCGCCCGCGGCCCACCCTCGCGCAACGCCTCCTCCAGCAGCTCGCGCTCGACCGCCAGCGCCTTCGTCGCCTCCGGCACGAACGCGTGCAGGGGCGGGTCGGCGAGCACCGCCCCGCGCGCGAGCTCCGGCCGGCGCACGAGCAACTCGAGCACGATCACGGCGCCGAAGCCGTCGCCGACGAGCACCGCCGGCACGGCGTCCAGCGCCTCCAGCAGCGCGGCCACGTCCTCGGCCTGCTCCTGCACCGACGTCGCGGCGTACGGCTCCGGCGCGCCGCTGGACCCATAGCCCCGCCGATCAAACGCAATCGCCCGCGCTCCGTCCCCGGCCGCGGCGAGCGAGCGCTGCGCCGACTCCCACGCCGCCGCATCAGAGCCCATCGCGTGAACAACGAGCACCGCCGGTCCAGCACCATGCTCGGTGTAGCGCAGCGCGACCCCGGCCCCCTCGACATGCGCCATGGCAGCGAGGCTAGAGCTTCGCCCGTGGCCGGGCGAGCTATCTAGCTACGCTTCACCCATGGAAGGTTTCGGAGGACTCTTCGGCGATCCCGAGGAGCTGAGCAAGAAAATGGCTGAGTTCGCTGAGCAGATGCAGGCCCAGCAGGGTCTGGCGTGGGCCGACAACGCGATCAAGCTCGCGGTCGAGATGACCGTCGCGGCGATCAACCGCGTGAACATCCAGGGCACCGTCGAGCAGCAGTCCGAGCAGATTCGCGCGGTCATGGCGACGGTCTTCCCCGACGCGGTCGCGCTCGTGCGCGAAGCGCGCTCGGGCCTTCAGTAGGGGTTCTCCCTCTCGGGTTCCCGCGGCTCGCGCCCCGCGGCCTGCTCGGCCTCGCGCTCCTCCCTGCCCATGCGGATCGCCTCCTTGAAGGAGCGGATTCGGAAGATCGATACGAGCGCCCCGAACCCGGCCGCGAGCGTCGACGCCGCGATCACGATCTGCTGGCCGACCGAGTACGCCGCCACCGTCGCGCCTGGCGCGGCGCCGGCGAAGACCTTCACGAGCAGCGCCTGCTGGACGCCCGCGCCGCCGGGCGTGAACGGCACGACCGCCGCGACCGCGTTGACGCCGAGCACCAGCAGCACGTTGCGCACCGAGCCGCCGACGTTGAAGGCCTCCAGCAAAAACCAGAACGCCGTGAAGCGAAAGCACCAGCCCGCGAACTGCCAGGCGAAGACCTCGCGGAAGTAGCGCCTGCGGTCGCGCAGGATCGTCAGGCCCTGGCGCACGCGCGCCCAGAACGCCTTGACGCGCTGCGACAGCACGGCGAAGGCGACGAGCACGGCGATCGCCAGCGCCGTCAGCGCGAACAGCGTGAACTTCGGATGTCCGGCGAAGAACGACAGGTCGAAGGCGTTGAGCTGGGCGAAGTCCGGCGGCTTGGGAAACACGCCCTGCGTGAAGGCGAAGCTCAGGATGAAGATCGCCATGACCAGGTCGAAGACCGCCTCGACGCAGACGGCGGCGCCGACGGCGGGATACGTCGCGTTCGGGATCGAACGCTTGACGAGATAGAGCTTGATCAGGTCGCCGCCGCGCGCGGGGATGACGTTGTTGAAGCCATAGGCGGCGATGTACGCGCCCCAGATGCGCCGAAACTCGATCCGCTCGTCGGGATAGGCGGCCCGCAGCGTGTGGAAAAACGCCCGCGAGCGCAGCGTCATGTAGACGATGAACGCGATGGCGCCGATCAGCAGCGATACCCAGCCGACACGCGACAGGCTGTCGAAGAACGAGCCCACCGCGTCGAAGAACGACGTGATGTTCGAACCGATCGAGGCGGGGACAAGCATCTCGCAGCAGAGTACGGCG
>Ga0136627_1001251_pt1 | contig 10024 bp, 7 predicted proteins | sample AntDrymUQ4892206_2_FD_104652 | JGI IMG/M metagenome (GOLD analysis project Ga0136627, IMG submission 104652) | Polar desert sand microbial communities from Dry Valleys, Antarctica - metaG UQ489 (22.06) | ecosystem: Environmental > Terrestrial > Soil > Desert | place: Antarctica: Dry Valley... | reverse complement strand
CCGCGACTTCGTCCTCGGCCACGAGTTTTCGGGACACGTCGCCGAGGTCGGGCGTGACGTCGAGGGGTACGAACTCGGCTCGCCCGTGGTCATGGCTCCGGCCATCGCGTGTCTCCGGTGCCATTATTGCAAGCGCGGCATGGAGAACGTGTGCGTGAACAAGCGGATCGTCGGCAACGTCGTGGACGGCGGCCTCGCCGAGTACATGCGCGTCCCGGCGGAGGCGGTCTCGGCCGGCAACCTCTTCGTGGCGCATGAAGGCATTCCGCCGGAGCATCTCGCGCTCGCCGAGCCGCTCGCGTGCTGTGTGAACGGGCTCGGGAATTACCGGGTCGAGATGGACGACACCGTTCTCATCCTCGGGGCGGGGCCGATCGGGCTGTTTCACCTTCAGCTCGCGCTTCTTTCGGGGGCGGGGAAGGTGATCGTGAGCAACCCCTCCGAGGATCGCCGCGTGTTTGCGAAGGAACTCGGGGCGCACGTCGTCGCCGACCCGACGGCCGAGGATCTCTCCGAGGTCGTCTCCGAGCATACGGACGGACTCGGCGTGGACGTCGCGGTCATATGCATCGGCCTCCCGAGCCTCGTGAACGACGCTATTCGACTCGCCCGGAAGGGCGGTCGGGTCAACGTTTTCGCGGGGCTTTCCGGGGCGGGGTGGTCGGAGGTCGAGGCGAACCTCATCCACTACAACGAGCTTGCCGTAACCGGGGCCTCCGACTCGAAGCGCGAAAACTACGACACCGCCCTCCGGCTCATCGAGTCCGGGCGCATCGCGGTGGATCGGATGGTGACGCACCGCTTCCCGCTCGCGGAGACGGTCGAGGCGATAGAAAAGTCGGCGAGCGGCGAGGGGATAAAGGTGGCGGTGATGCCGTGAGGTCGCTCCCTTCGGTCGCTCGGGTTATTGGTTATTGGTTGGTGGTTTTTAGTTTTTCGCCAATGACAAACGACAAAAAATATCCATCGGGGGGCGCCATGAAAAACGAAACTTCGAGCGGAGCCAAGATGCGAACTCCAGACAAGCTATACGAAGGATACGTCTTCGACCTCGACGGGACGATATACCTCGGCGACGAGCTTTTGCCCGGTGCGAGGCGCATGGTCGAGAAGCTCCGCGAACACGGGAAGCGCGTCGTATTCCTCTCGAACAACCCGACGAAGGGACTCAAAGATTACGTCGAGAAATTGACGAGGCTCGGGCTTCCGACCCCGGAGGAGGACATCGTGAACACCGTCGTAACGGCGACGGAGTACCTCCTCCGAAACCATCCCGGCGCGACCGTGTACCCGATCTCCGAGCAGCCTCTCAAAGACGCATTGTCCGAAGCCGGAATCCGCATGAGCGAGAACCCGGAGGAGATAGACATTGTGATCGCCTCGTACGACCGGGGCTTCGAGTACCGGAAGCTCCAGATCGCCTTCGACGCGATATGGTTCCACGGGCGGGCGTGGCTTATGACGACGAACCCCGACCGGTACTGCCCGTTCCCCGGAGGACGGGGCGAGCCGGACGCCGCCGCCATCGTCGGCGCGATCGAGGGATGCACGGGCGGGAAGTGCCGCGTCAACGTCGGGAAGCCCGACCCGGTGATGCTCGAGACCATCAAGGGCATGCTCGGCCTCGACGCGAAGGATTGCGTGATGACCGGGGACCGCCTTTATACGGAGATCCGGATGGCGAAGGGCGCCGGGATGCCCTCCGCGGTCGTCCTCACCGGAGAGACGAAAGCCGAAGACCTCGAAAACGAATCCCCGGACAACCTCCCCGACTACGTCCTCGACCGGATAGACAAGCTCATCCCCGAGGATATTTGGAGCGAGTCCGGGTGGAAGGAGGATGATGGATAGCCGAAACGGCACGCTCGCGGTCGCTCGCCGGGGGGCGGGAGCCGCTCCGCGGCGCTTTCCGCTCCGCGGCTCTTCGGGGATCGGAGAAGGAATATGGTCGAAACCCTATGGTCGAAACCTTTTCTCGCCGAGGCGTCCGGTCGAGGTTCGGCGGTGGTTTGTCAAGCGGGATGGCAATGGCGTCGGAGGAGCGGAAGTCGGGAACACCCCAACTCCCGACCTTTACGGAGGTGGATTTTGAGTGATGAACGGATAAAGGACGCCCTCCGGGGCGCGACGGACACGGAGGATGTGGAGATTTCCTCCGGCGCCCTCTCGCGGGTCGGGGAGGTCTTCTCGAAGAACTTCCCCGGACGAGCCGCCGTCATAGTCGCCGACGAGAACACGTTCGGCGTGGCCGGGGAGGGAACTCGCGACAGCCTCGAGGAGGCCGGAGTCGAACTCCGCGAGCCGTATGTCTTCCCCGGAACGCCGACGTTGTACGCGAAGTATTCGAACATCGAGAAGCTCGTCGAGGCGCTTCGCGGGACGGACGCCGTCCCGGTCGCCGTCGGCTCCGGCACTTTGAACGACATCGCCAAGCGGGCGGCCCACGAACTCGGCGAGCCGTACATGTGCGTCGGGACGGCGGCCTCGATGGACGGATACACGGCGTTCGGCGCGTCCATCGAGAAAGACGGACACAAGCAGACGTTGACGTGTCCGGCTCCGAAGGTCGTCGTCGGGGACGTGGACGTGCTCGTCGGCGCGCCGGAGGATATGACCGCCGCCGGATACGCCGACCTTCTCGGGAAAATAACGTCCGGCGCGGACTGGCTCGTCGCCGACGCGCTCGAGGTCGAGGAGATAGACCCGGACGGGTGGTCGCTCGTTCAAGACGGCCTCCGCGAGTGGGTGGAGAACCCCGAAGGACTCGCCGCCGGAGACCCGGAAGCAATGGATCTCCTCACCGAAGGTCTCGTCATGTCCGGACTCTCGATGCAGTCGTACCAATCCTCGCGGACGGCCTCCGGCGCGGAGCATCAATTCAGCCACCTGTGGGAGGGCGAGGGCCTCGGGCGCGACCGGAACCCGCCCCTCTCGCACGGTTTCAAGGTCGGCGTTGGTTCCATCGCCGTCGCCGCGCTCTTCGAGCGTGTCCTCGAGCGCGACCTCTCGAGCCTCGACGTGGGCGCGGCGGTCGGGAAGTGGCCGTCGTGGGACGAGGTCGAGGCGCATGTCCGGTCGGTCCACACGATAGACGAGCTCGAGGAGGCGGCGGTGAAGCAGAGCGGGGCGAAGTACCTCAACGCCGACGAATTGCGGGAGCGGCTCGAGCTTTTGAAGCGGGTCTGGCCGGAGTTGTCCGGGAAGTTGAGGGAGCATTCATTGTCCGCCGGGGAGCTTCGGGGGATGCTCGTGGACGCGGGTTGTCCGGTCAGCCCGGAGGAGATCGGGCTGGGGAGAGACGAGTTCCGGGCGACGTATCGGCGGGCGCTCACGATCCGCTCCCGGTACACCGTCCTCGACCTCTCAAACGAGGCGGGCATCCTCGACGGGTGCGTGGACGAGCTCTTCGCGCCGGGTGGATTCTGGGCGACGTGAGCCGGGTATTTACGAAATGAGAGTCGAACGCACGAGAGAGAAAGGTGGATCCACATGTCGAAGATAGCGATCGGCGCGGACGACGCGGCCCTCGACCTTAAACAAACCCTCACCGAACGGCTCGAAGAGAAGGGCTGGGAGGTCGCGGACTACAGCGTGCGCCCGGACGAGGACGACACCGACTACCCCGACGTGGCCGTCCGCGTAGCCGAAGCTGTCGCCTCCGGCGAGTACGAGCGGGCGGTTCTTTGCTGCGGGACGGGACTCGGGATGAGCATCACGGCGAACAAGGTTCCCGGCGTGCGGGCGGCGCAGTGCCACGACGTGTATTCGGCGGAGCGGGCGAGGAAGTCGAACAACGCGCAGGTTCTCACGATGGGTCAGCGCGTCATCGGGCCGGAGGCGGCGAAGACCGTCCTCGATGCGTGGCTCGACTCCGAGTTCGCCGGGGGCGGCTCCACCTCGAAGGTCGAGAAGATGGAGGCCGTTGACCGGAAGTACCATCCGGGCAATTCGTAGTCGTGGAGGGCGACGGTGTTCCATGAGAGCCTCCGACACCTCTTCCCGAAGCTCGCGGAGTCTTTCGACGAGATCCGCGAGATGAGTCCGCAGGCTTGTCGAACAATGAACGCGAGACCGGGTTTTCAAGGGAAGGATGGAATATGGCGACGGGGTTTCGAAAGGTGATCTTTGACGTGGACGGGACGCTCATTGAATCGCCGCGCGAACGGGCGGGTTTCGGAAGCATCGAAACTTCGGGGTCGAGGCTTCGGAAACCACTATCCCGAACGGAGGCCATGAAATGAGCAGCCGATATGACGCACACCTCGGCGAATTCGAGGACGCCGTGGCGAACGCCCTCGCCGAGCTTCGCGGCGAGCGGGTCGTGGAGCGGATGTGGGAGGGCGACCACACCGTATGGAGCCCGGATCCGGAAGAGACAGCGAACCGCCTCGGGTGGCTGGAAAGCCCCGAAAACACGGAGAAGGCGCTTCCGGAGCTCCTCGCTCTCGCCGAGGCCGCGCGCGAGGAGGGCGTCGAGCGCATCCTCCTCATGGGGATGGGCGGCTCGAGCCTCGCCCCCGAGGTGTTCGGACTCGCCCTCGAAAAGATGGACGGCCACCCGACACTCGACGTTCTCGACAGCACCGACCCCGAGGCCGTGCTCCGCCGCGCCGGGCGACTCGACCCCGCCCGCACGCTCTTCGTCGTCTCCACAAAGTCCGGCGGCACGGTCGAGACGTTCTCCTTTTTCAAGTTTTTCTACAACCGCGTCGCCGAGGGAATAGGCGGGGAGCGGGCCGGGGAGAGGTTCGTGGCGATCACCGACCCCGGAAGCGGCCTCGTGGAGGCCGCCGGGAAGCACGGTTTCCGGGCGACGCTTCTCAATGACCCGAACATCGGGGGCCGTTATTCGGGGCTTTCGCTCTTCGGGATGGTTCCGGCGGCTTTGATCGGCGTGGATCTCCCGCATCTCCTCGAAGCCGCCCGAGAAGCCGCCCGCGAATGCTCGAAAGCGGCGGGGAGGGACAACCCCGGAGCCTTCCTCGGCGCGGCGATGGGCGAACTCGCGAAGAACCACGGCCGGGACAAACTCACGATCCTCACCTCGCCCTCGGTGGAGCCGTTCGGCCCGTGGGTGGAGCAGCTCGTCGCCGAAAGCACCGGAAAGGACGGAGTCGGCGTCCTCCCCGTCGTCGAGGAGCCGCCCGCCGAGCCGGAGGCGTACGGCGACGACCGGTTCTTCGTGAGCATGGCCGTGAAGGGCGAAGAGGACGACGAGACGAGAAGTTTGCTTCGGGGGCTTCGAGGGGCCGGGCATCCGGTCTTCGAGATTTCGCTCGACAGCGCATACGACCTCGGCGGTGAGATGCTCCGGTGGGAGGTGGCGACCGCCATCGCCGGGGAGAGGCTCGGCATAAACCCCTTCGACCAGCCGAACGTCGAGTCGGCGAAAACACAGGCGAGGAAAATGGTCGCCGAATACCGCGAAAAAGGCGAGCTCCCCGAACCCGCCCCGACCATCGAAGAGGACGACATCGCCGTATATTCCTCCGGCGAAGCATCGAGCGTCGAAGGTGCGTTCGGGGGTTTCTTCGACACAGTCCGGCCCGGCGACTATGTCGCTTTGCAGGCGTACCTTCCGCCTTCGGAGGCGGCCGCGGCGGCTTTGCGGAGCATGCGGGTTCGCATACGGGAGCGCTTCGGGGTGGCGACGACGGCGGGATACGGGCCGAGGTTCCTCCATTCTACGGGGCAGCTTCACAAAGGCGACGGAGGGAACGGGCTGTTCGTGCAGATCACGACCGACCACGGCGAGGACGCGGACATACCGGACGAGGCCGGGGAAGAGGGGGCTTCGCTCACATTCGGGGTTTTGGAGGAGGCGCAGGCTCTCGGCGACCGCCGGGCTTTGCTCGACGCCGATCGGCGTGTGATCCGGGTCCATCTCCGCCGGGACGTTCCGGGCAACCTCAAAAAGCTCGCCGATTCGCTGTGAGAAAGAAACGGGGAAATAAAATCCGGCGTCGGGTGGGCGCCGAGTTTGGGAAAGGAGAAAGTGATGGCCGAAGGAACTTATGTGATGGGCATTGATTTCGGGACGGGGGGCGTCCGGGTCGGTATTTTCGACGCCGAAGGAAACCCGACCGTCTTCCACGGAGTCGAGTGGGAAACCGAGTATCCGAGGAGCGGATGGGCCGAGCAAAACCCGAACGTGTGGTGGTCGTCCCTCGTCGAGGCGACGAACAAAGCCATCACAGACAGCGGCATGTCCCCGGAGCAAATAGCCGGAATCTCGACCGACGCGACGGCCTCCACCGTCGTCGTCATCGGGGAGGACGACGAGCATCTCCGACCGGCGATCATGTGGATGGACGTGCGAGCCTCCGAGCAAGCCGCGAGGCTCGCCGACACCCACGACCGCGCCCTCAAATACTCCGGCTATGGCGATGTGTCGGCGGAGTGGGGGCTTCCGAAGGCGATGTGGATCAAAGAGAAAGAGCCGGAGACTTTCGAGAAGGCGAAGCACATTTGCGATTGCAATGACTGGCTCATCCACCGCCTGACAGGCGAGTGGGCCTCCTCCATAAACATTGCGAGCGCGAAATATTTCTATGACCGCGACACCGGGGGATGGCCCGAAAGCCTCCTCCGCGCCGTGGATTTCGAGGATTTCCTCGACAAATTCCCGAAGGATGTCCTCGACCTCGGAGCCGTCGTCGGCGGGCTGAGAAAAGAGGCCGCCGAGGAACTCGGACTCGCGCCGGGAACGCCCGTCGCGCAGGGAGCCATTGACGCATACGCGGGCGCGCTCGGACTCGGGGTCGTCGAGCCGGGGAAGCTCGGGCTTATCACCGGCTCGTCACACGTCATGATCGGGCAAGCCGCCGAGCCGATCCACGGTCGCGGTTTCTGGGGTTCGTACACCGACGCCATGATCCCCGGCCAATACACCGTCGAAGCCGGACAAGCGAGTACCGGATCGGTCGTCGCGTGGTTCAAAAACCAGTTCGCGGGCGAGGCCGCCGAGGAGGCGAAGAGGCGCGGCGTGGACACGTACGACGTTCTCAACGAGCTTGCGAAGGACATTCCCATCGGGTCGGACGGACTCATCGTCATCGACCATTTTCAGGGGAACCGTTCGCCGCACACCGACCCGCTCGTACGGGGCATGATGTGGGGGCTTTCGCTCGGCCACACGCCGGGGCATATCTTCCGGGCGATCATCGAGGGAATATGCTTCGGGACGGAGCAGATTTTCCAGGCTATGCGCGGCCACGACTTCGAGCCGCGGATAAACGTCGTCTCCGGCGGCCCGGCGAAGAGCGACCTGTGGATGCAAATGCACGCCGACGTGTCGAACCTCCCGATATCCTTCACGAAGGTGAGCGAAGGCCCCGTCCTCGGCGCGGCGATGCTCGCCGCCGTCGGAGCGGGAATATACCCGGACGTTCAAACCGCCTCGGCGAACATGGTTCACACCGAAAGAACCATCGAGCCGAACGCGGAGGCGCACGAAGAATACAAATTCTATATGGATCGGTACGTCGAGACGTATCCGAAGATGCGGGATCTCATGCACAAAACCACCCGCCACGAATCGAGCGGAAAATCCGGGAGGACATGACACATTGACCACCATAAGCGTACTCGGCTCGGGGGTGATGGCGACCGCCCTCGCCTTCCCCCTCGCCGACAACGGCCACGAAGTCCGCCTCGTCGGGACGCATCTCGACCGCGACATCATCGCCTCCATAAAAGAGACGGGCATCCATCCGAACCTCGACCTCGAAGTCCCGGAAAGCGTCCGGGCATTCCAAATCGAAGAGGCCGAAGAGGCTTTCGACGGGGCGGACATCGCCATGAGTGGCGTGAACTCCTTCGGGGTTCGGTGGGCGGGGAAACGATTCGCCTCGCTCCTCCGACCGGGGATGAAGGTCATCGCCGTCACGAAGGGGGTGGAGGCCACACCGGACGGCGACCTCGAAATACTCCCCGACATCCTCGCCTCGAAGATTCCATCCGACCTCCGGGAGAGCGTCTCTTTTTCGGCCATCGTCGGGCCGGCCATCGCGGGCGAGGTCGCGGTTCGCCACGACACATGCGTCGTTTTCACGAGCCGGGACGGGGAAATACTCTCCGACCTCGCCGGGATTTTTCGGACGGATTATTATCATGTGTGGACGAGTACGGATTTCGTGGGGTGCGAGGTATGCGCGGCGGTCAAGAATTGTTATGCGTTCGGGGGCGGGTTCATGGACGGCATCCTCGACGAAGAGGGGAAGTCGGAGGCCCGGTACCGCCGCTTGAATTACGGGTCGGCTCTTTTCGCGCAGGCGACGCGCGAGATGAACCGATGGATGGGGCTTCTCGGCGGCGAGCCGGACACGCCGCACGGGCTTCCCGGCGTGGGGGATATGCTCGTGACGAGCATGGGCGGGAGGAACGTGAAGGCGGGGCGGCTCGTCGGGGCGGGCGTTCCGTTCTCCGAGGTGCGGAGCGAGCGTATGAAGGGTGTCACGCTGGAAGGGGTGGCGGCCATCGAGGTGATCGGGGGCGCGCTCCCGAAGCTCGCCGAACGCGGCCTCGTCGCCCCCGACGACTTCCCGCTCATGCGCCATCTTTATGAAGTCGTGGCGAACGACGAGCCGGTGAACATGCCGTGGGAAACCTTTTTCGGCGGCGAGGAGTGAGAATGGCGATGTCCCACCGCCACCGGGCGGGGCGGGGTCGCTCGGTTCTCCCGGAACTCGAACGTTTGTTCACCATGAGAGAGCATGGAGAGGAGAATGGTGGCGAAAGAGATCGGCGACCTCCCGCACGCGCTTGAAAACGAGGACGAATTGAAACGCCGCCTCGACGGAAGGCGGCTCGCCGTTTTTCTCGACTATGACGGCACGCTCACGCCCATCGTGGATCGCCCGGAGGACGCGCTCATCTCGGAGGGGATGCGCGAGGCGGTTCGCGCCCTTGCGAAGCGGTGTGTGGTGTGCGTGGTGAGCGGGCGCGACAGGAAAGTCGTTCAAGAACTCATGGGGATCGGCGACCTCGTCGTGGCGGGCAGCCACGGTTTCGACATATGGAGTCCGGGCGAGGGGAAAATTCAGCACAACGCGGGAGCCGACTCCGGCGGCGTCCTCGACGAGGCGAAAGCTCGGCTGAAAGATGAGGTCGGCTCCATCGAAGGCGTCCTCATCGAGCCGAAAAGCGTCTCGGTCGCGGTTCATTATCGGCTCGTCCCGGAGGGCGAGAGGCCGAGGGTGGGGGAGGTTGTGGACGCGCTCCTCGCGGAGTATCCGGACGGACTCAAGGTGACGCCGGGGAAGATGGTGTATGAGATCCAGCCGAAGATAGACTGGGACAAGGGGAAGGCCGTCCTTTATCTCCTCGAAGCCCTCGACCTCGATGCGGAGACCACGGCACCGATTTATATGGGCGACGACATCACCGACGAGGATGCTTTCGAGGCTCTCGACGGGTGGGGCGTGGGGGTTTTCGTGGGACATGCCGACGACCCGGAGGTGGCGGATCGAAGCACTTCCGCCGACTATGCACTCGAAACTTTCGAGGATGTGGAGAGTTTTCTGGATTCACTCGCCCGCTGACACCGAGTCCGGGTGAATGGTTCGCGCCTCTCGCCTTTCGTGAGAGCGTGAGAGCGGATTTCGGAAGTATGGAGCCTTCCGAAACCCGGGTTTCAGGCTTCGGGTTTCGGGAAATACTTTCCGAGCGAGCGGCGGCCATGGGTGAAGCCCGCCGGATAGTGTGGCCGGGTCTTTATGAACTCCGCTGTGAGGCGCGGAGCTTCACTTTCACTTCGCACCGCTTCGTGAGATCGTGAGTCGTCTTTCCCGACCTTGCGAAACGCTGTGTTCTCATAGACGATCAAAGACACAAAGTAATCAGCCGGACTCGATCCGGCACGCGCTCCGGCATGGGCATACGAAGGACGCGAATCGGAGTAGTATATACTCATGGTGGTTATCGTAAGGAGGTTCGAGGTGGACACGGCTAAAATTTTCATGAGCGGTCGCAGCCAGGCGGTGAGGCTGCCGAAGGAGTATCGGTTCGAGGGGGGGGAGGTCTT
>Ga0136627_1001249_pt1 | contig 10031 bp, 17 predicted proteins | sample AntDrymUQ4892206_2_FD_104652 | JGI IMG/M metagenome (GOLD analysis project Ga0136627, IMG submission 104652) | Polar desert sand microbial communities from Dry Valleys, Antarctica - metaG UQ489 (22.06) | ecosystem: Environmental > Terrestrial > Soil > Desert | place: Antarctica: Dry Valley... | reverse complement strand
GTCGCGCTGGGCACGGCGGCTGAGCTCGACCGGAACATCCGGCGTCACACCCGCTCAGGGCGCGTGCCGGCGCGCGGCGGCTTCCTCGGCCTCGATCTCCGCGAGGACTTCCTCGGCGGGGCGCGTTCGCCCCAGGTGCGCGTCCTCGTCGGCTTCCTGCATGCCCGCCACGAACTCGGGGGCGTTCGCCAGCACGTAGTCCTCAAAGGCATCGGAGTCGACCGGCATGAGCACCGCGGCCAGCTTGCCGTAGCGAGTCACGAGCGCGGGCCGACCCGTTCGCTCGACCTGCTCGACGATCTCGCTCGGGCGACGCTGCAGCTCCCGGATGCCGTAACTCTCCATCATGCCTCACTCTCGCTGATAGTACGTACAAGTATACGTAGCTTGTGGGGCGCGCTCGCGGGGCGTCGGTGGGCTCCCAACTCGTCCTCGAGGGCGCGTCCGGCCGAGGGGAGGGTCTCGAGGTCGACCGGCTGTGAGGCGGGTGTGCGCACGAGCGGGGCGGGGGACTCGTGCGCCGGGTCTCTACGGCTGCGCCGGCAGCACGGCGAGGCCCTCGTCCCGCGCGGCGTTTCGCAGATCGCCGTCCCAGCACGCGAAGCGCAGTTCGTCGTCGGCCGCTGCGACCTCGAGCGCGCCGGCGAGCTGCACCGCGTCGTAGGCGCGCAGCCCGTGGCGATCGGCGAGCGTCGCCGCTCGCGCGACGAGATCGCCATCGACGGGAACGCGCGCGGTCGTCGCCCAGAGGCGGTCGAGCTCGCTGACCGTCTCGGCATGCCCCGTGGAGTCAAGCCGACCATCGACGCGCATTCGAGCAAAGGCGGACCGGGCCTCGACATAGGAGAGCAGCAGCGCCGCGACCACCTCGGCCTGACCGGCGGCCTGCTCGACGACCTCCGAGCCATCCTCCTCGACGAGCAGCTTCACGAGCGCGCTCGTGTCGAGGTAGAGGATCAGCGGCGGCCTTCGCTGACGTAGTCCGCGGCGGTCGGGCCCGGCGTGGTCGCGCTGACGCGCCGGCGCGGCAGCTGCGGCCTGGCTCCGCTCCACGCGATCCTGCCCTCGGCCACGAGCCGCGCGGCCTGCGGTGAGAGCTGTGCCGGGAGCACGCGCGCGACGGGCTTCCCGCGGCGGGTGACCGTGATCACCTCGCCCGCCTCGACGCGCTCCAAATAGCCGCTCGCGCCGTTCTTGAAGTCCCGGACGCCGACCTCGACCATGTAGCTATAATATCAGTCGAGGGAGCTACATGTCGGATTCCGGCGAGGACATGATTCTGGTCATGTCGGTCACCGTCGGCGAGCTGTTTCGCGGCGCCACGCACGCCCGCTATGCCGAGCGCGGGGCTCTCTACGCCGCCGGCGGCGCGATTGCGTTGTTCGCGCTGCTCTTCGTGGCCCAGGAGCTATCATGATCCACATGACTGGCGAGCGTGCACCTATCCTGGCCGGGCTTGTCGTGATCATCCTCGGTGCCCTCGTCGGCACGGTCCTCGACTGGCCCGCGATCGCCTACTACGCGGTCATGGCCGCCTCAATCGCCGTCTACTTCGCCACGCTCAGCTGGGCCGAGCGCCCGCACCGCTAGCGCCGTCGGGGGAGTCCCGCCGCTCGATTCTCTGGCCGTCAGGCCCCTGCGGGCGCACCCGAGAGCTCCAGCGTGATGCGATACGCACGTCGCCGGCTCCTGTGCTCGCGGAGCCTCGGTCCCCCCCGGCCTACGCGTTCAGGCTCCGGAACAGTCTCGCGAGGCGCGGAACTTCCGCGTAGCGCTCCGCCACGACCTCCCAGTCGATCGTGTTCAACCACGCGTCGATGTAGTCCGGGCGGCGGTTCTGGTAGCGCAGGTAGTAGGCGTGCTCCCAGACGTCGAGGCCCAGCAGCGGCACCCGCCCGTCGCTGACGGGGTTGTCCTGGTTCGGCGTCGATACGACCGCCAGACGCGAGCCGTCGCAGACGAGCCAGGCCCAGCCCGAGCCGAACCGGCTGACGCCCGCCTGCTTGAGCTCATCCGAAAAGGCCACGAAGGACCCGAACGCGGCAGTGATCGCCTCGCCCAGCTCGCCGTGGGGCTCGCCACCACCCTGCGGGCTCATGCTGCGCCACAGCATGCAGTGGTTGTACTGGCCGCCCGCGTTGTCGCGCACGGTGGCGCGCAGCTCCGACGGCAGCTCGTCGAGCCGCGTGAGGAGCTCGCGCGGGCGCACGTCCTCCCACCGGGTGCCCGCCAGCGCCGCGTTGGCCTTGTCGACGTATGCCTGGTGGTGGCGGTCGTGGTGGAGGCGCATCGTCTGCTCGTCGATGTGCGGCTCGAGCGCGTCGTAGGCGTAGCGCAGGTCGGGCACCTTGTAGGCCATCCGCTCTCCTCGTCCGGGACCTCGATGCTACCGCCCGTCGCTCGAGCGGCCGCGGCCGGCGCCCGATCTCAGTCGCGCTGGGTGCGGCCGCGCGCAGCACGCGCAGGACCTCGACTCGTCGAGTCCGAGGGTCGCGCGTGAAGCGCACCCGCCGATCGCCGACTCCAAGCCGCCACTCGTCAGTCGAGCCGGCGAGCCGGGCGACGTCTCCCTGCGGCGAATCGTCGCGCCCACGCGGATGGGGCGCGCCGCGAAGTTTGCAGGTTCCGCCTTCGAGCGATCCACTCGGCCACTCTGTGTCCGCGGCGCTCAGTGCCGCCCCCGGGCTGCTCCCGCCGGAGCGGCGCGCTACCGCCCGCCGGGGCCGCCGTTGCCGCTTCCCGCGAGCTTGGCCTCGATCGCCTCGCCCGCCGCAGCGAGGGCGACCAGGGCGCTCTTGTCCAGATCGGCCGCCGGGGCGCCGGTGCGCGGCGCGGGCGCCGAGAGCTGGTAGTGGCGGTGGGGCTCGTTGACCCACACGAGATACCAGCCCGGGCCGGCCTCGGCCTGCTCGGCATCGCCACCGCGTCCGGCCTGCTCGCCGCGCTGCACGCCGGCGTGGTAGACGAGCGCGGCGATCTTCTCGGCGACGACGGCGCCGTAGACCGTGCCGATACGCACCCACGAGTGCTTCTGCTTGGATCCCCCGATCATGCAGGGCAGGATCGCAGGACCGTGCGGCGGGGCGCCCGACGCCCGGTGCGAAGCCGTTTCCGCGGCCAGCACCGAGCCGGCCGGTCGGTGCCGGCGAGCACCGTATGCTTGGGCGCCGGATGGGCACCCCGGTGAAGATCGCGGTCGTCGGAGGGGGCTACGGCGCCAAGGTCGCCCTGCCGGTGCTCTGCGCGCTCGAGCAGTTCGAGCCGGTCGCGGTCTGGTCGCGGCGCGCCGAGCGGGCGCGCGAGCTGGCCGCCGAGGCCGGGGCCGCGCTCGGCACGGCCGACATCGACGAGCTGCTGGACTGCCCCGGGCTCGAGGCGGTCCACGTAGCGACGCCGGTGACACTGCACGCCGAGATCGCGATCGCCGCCGCGCGGCGCGGCCTGCACGTGCTGTGCGAGAAGCCGCTGGCCGTCGACCTGGTGGGCGCGCGCGAGGTCGCGGCGGCGATCGAGGCGGCCGGGGTGGTCGGCGCGGTCAACTACGGTCGCCGGCTGCAGCGGACCCGCGAAGCGGTCATCGAGCGCGTGCGCGAGGTCGTGGGCCGGCCGCGGATGGTGTCGGTGTCGCTCGTGCACACCGACCACGCCGAGTCCGGGTCACGCCCGTTCACCTGGGTCCAGGATGCGGCGATGGGCGGTGGCAGGCTCCAGGGCTACGGCGTCCACGACCTCGACCTGCTGGCGCAGGCATTCGGCGAGGTCGAGGCGGTGGCCGCCGCGACCGAGATCGGGGTCGACGAGCGCGCCGCGCCGGACGGCTCACAGCGGCCGGTGACCGCCGAGGACGCCTACGCGCTGCTGCTGCGCTTCCGCGGCGGCGGGCTCGGCATCGTCAGCCTCCTCTCCACGGCGCGCCACGGGCGCGGCGACCTGATCGAGGTCCACGGCGAGGGCGGCACGGTGCGCCTTGACGCCGAGCGACGGCTCTGGTGGGGCCTCGCCGGCGAGCAGCTGCGCTGCGAGGGACCGCTCGAGGCCAGCTCCAAAGACGCCTTCGAGCGCGTCGCGCGCTCGTTCTGGGCGGCGATCCGCGAAGGCGCGCCGCCCGATCCACCGCTTATCGAGGGTCTGCGCGTGCAGGCGCTGCTCGACGCCGTGCGCGCCGCCGACACCGAGCGGCGCTGGGTCAGGCCCGAGCCCGTCGGCGATCGTCTGTCGCCCGCGCGTCGCTGGCGTGGTTCCACGTCGGTCCTCGAGGCGCTTGCCGAGGATTGCGGCGAGTGAGCTTGTAGGAGCCTGACCGGCCGGCCGCCGCGGCCCGCTTGCCTCAGCCGCGGGCCGGGGCGGGTGCAAGCACTTCGACCCGGCGCAGCGCGACGAACTCCTCGTAGCGACCGAGGAAGGTGTCGAGCGTCCCGCGCGCCTCGGCCAGCCCCTTGGCCCGGCTGTGCAGGTCCGCCATGCCGGCGCGCGTGATCTCGTAGATGCGGCGGGCGGGGCCGGAGCTGGAGGACTCCCACGCGGAGCGCACGTGCCCCTCGTCCTCGAGCTTGCGCAGCGTGCGGTAGAGGCCGCCGGGGTCCGACGCGTCGAACCCGAACGCCCGCAGGCGCTCGAGCAGCTCGTAGCCGTGGGCCGGCTGCTCGCGCAGCAGCAGCAGCAGGCACGGCCGGAGGAAGTTCTTCGGCAGGGCCGGCGCGGTGAGGTCGGCGGTCACGCGCGTTCAGTGATGGGCGGGGGTTGCCCGCCCCTCGATGCAGTCGGCAGCCGCCTCGGGCGAGTCGTGGCACCAGCAGTCAGCGTCGCACTCGCCGTGTCCGGGCTTGGTGAGGTCGGCGAACTCGTCGGCGAAGCCGCGCTTGCCGGCCTCCTCGCCGACGGCGGTGAGACAGAATCCGCCCACCTCGTCGACCGCGGTGAGGTAGCCGTCTGCCACGAACCGCTCGACGTAGGCCCCGAGCGTGTCGGCGGGAACGGCCAGGAAGGTCGACAACTCGCGCACGGTCGGCGTCTCGGCAAGCCCCTCGGCGCGCATCCAGTACATCGCCTGCAGCAGCTCGTCGCGAACCTTCAGGACCTCAAGCTCGCCCACTGGTCACCCTTCCGTTGCCGGCCCTCGCGTTGCTCATGATCTCCTCCGCCAGCGCCCTGATCGCGCGCACGGACGGAGCCTCGGGATCGAGATCCAGCGGCGAGACGCTCGCCTGCTCCGCGCGGCGCATGTGCTCGTCAAACGGGATGACACCCGCCACCTCGATGTCGTTGGAGTGGGCGAACTCGCGCACCGCCTCGAGCTCGCGCTCGTCGCGCACCTTGTTCGCGACGAGCTTCACGTCCTCGAGGCCGAGGTCGCGCGCCAGGGCCGCCATCCGCCGGCCGGTCTCGAGCGACTTGAAGTAGGGCTCGACCACGGCAAGCAGCGCGTCGGCGTACTTCGCGGTGCCGCGCGAGAGGTGCTCGGGCGATGCCTCGGTATCCAGGATCGTCACGTCCTGGCCACCCGTGGGCGCCGCCTCGATCAGCGTGCGCACCGTGGCGTGCATGCTGCACAGGCAACCGGTGTCCGCGTGCTGGGGGAGCGCCATCACGAGCAGGCTCACGCCGTCGGGGGCCGCGAGCGAGTGGCTCGCGGCCACCTCGTCGAAGGAACGGGTCAGCTCGATGCCGTTCTGGCCGCGCCGGATCAGATCCGGGGGCAACGTGGGAACGGCGTCCATCAGCCCCGGATCGACGCCCAGGGTGAGCGCCAGGTTCGGGTTAGAGTCGCCGTCGATGGCGAGCACGTTGTGCCCGCTGCGCGCCAGCGACCGCGCCATCGTTCCCGATATCGAGGTCTTGCCCGATCCGCCCTTGCCCGCGATCGCCAGCTTCATGTACGTCCAATCAGTCGCTTGGCTTCCATCATACCCATCGCGCATGCGCGCGATCCCGCGGGCGCGCAGCGGGCGCGCATGCGACGCCGCGAGCGCACTACTCGTCGTCCTCGGCGTCGGGCCGGCTGGGGACGCGTGGCATGTCGGTCTTCGGGTCGCGATCCCCGTAGCCGCCGGCGGCGGGCGCTCCGCTCGGGCCGACATCCGGATCTCCGGCAGTGTCCGAGGGCTGCTCCTCCGCGGGAAGCTCCTCCGCGGGTACGTCGTGCTGCGGCTGCTCCTCGTGACTCGCGTCGTCTGAAGATTCGCTCATCTGCGACTTCCTTCATCTCGGGATGCCTGGATCGTGACAGATCCAACTCGCGGGAACCCACCTTCGGCGCCAGCTATATGCTTTTTGCCCACAGCGGTCGCCAGCCATGGTAGATTCCGCTCCGGGAGCCGGGAGAGAGGGGAGACGAGATGTCGATGATGATGCTGCTGGCGCAAGGAACTGACGTGGGCCGCTCGGCGGAGCACGTGGGGTGGTACGTGGGGATCGGGATCGGGTTCGTGATCGTCTCCGTGGTGGTTGTCCTCGCCGCAAGCATCCTCACGCTCGCCGCCCGCATCGGAAGTCAGGCGCGGACCGGGATCGAGCGGATGGAAGAGGCCCGCGCCGCCACGGTCTCCGTCTGGACGATCCAAGAGATCAACGTTTCGGCAACTGCCATCTGGAGGGCGGCGGAGTCCGCCCGGAGACTGCTGGGAGGCTGACATGTTTCTGTTCGGTGTTGACGCGGACGAGAAGGTGCTCTGGACGATCGCGCTGGGGATGGGGCTGGTGGTGGTCATCGTCGTCATCGCCCTGCTCACGTTCCTCGTTCGCCTCGTGCGCGAGATAGACGAGGGCGTGGCCTCGCTGTGGACGGTCACCAAGCGACTCGCGCAGAACACGACCGGCCTGTACCAGCTCGCGGGCACCGCATCGGTCCTGCGGGCGCTGCGCGAAGAGATGATTCGCCACGACAAGCTGCTGGCGGACGAGCGATGAGCGAGAGCCTGCTGACAATCCTGTCCGTCGTCGAGGTCGTGGCGCTCGTGGTCGTGCTCGCGGCCTTCCTGCTGGTGATCGCCAAGCAGCTGCGCTCGATCGCGTCCACGCTCGCGGAGGTCGCCTTCGGCGCCCGCGCCGTCGAGCGCCAGCTGCGCGCTGTGCGCTCCAACGTGAGCCAGGTCAACTGGGCACTGGAGGAGATCGCGGACACGCTTCCGGGCGTCGTGGACAAGGCTGAGCGGCTGAGCGGCGGGCCCGAGCGGATCGGCAGCGGGACCGAGCGCACGAGCGGCGGGAGGGTCCGGTCATGACCCTGATGTGGATCGGCGACCTGGTCCTCCTGCTCGTGGTGATACCCGCGGTGGTCATCATCCTGAGGCGCGTGATCACGCCGGCCTTCGAGATCAAGGCCTACGTCGACGACATCACCGTGCACGGCGCGCAGTTCGCCCCCCACCTGGAGGCGCTGTCCGAGCTCGACACCACGCGCCATCTGGTCAAACAAGTCAACGCCGACCTCGAGCGATACGTCAGGGCGCTCGACCGGACCCGCTAGGAGGCCCCATGGACCCTGCCCACATTGTCCTCCTGATCGGGGTGACGATCGCCGTCGCCGCGATCGCCGGCTACCTGACCGCGATCGCGCTGATCCTGAAGCACGTGGTGAACCGGCTGGTGACGGTTCTCGCGGCCGTCGACGCGGTCACCGAGACCGCCGAGCCCGTCGGCGCCGTCATCGACGACATCAACAGGGACCTCGCCGTCGGCCGCCAACTGATCGAGAACGGCGTCGAGCGGCTGGAGGAGAGCAGGGTGCCCGTCGGCGCGACGGCCGAGCCCGCGGCGCGCCATGCGCCCGACGCGAGCGACGGAGGAACCGCCACCGCCGCTCCGCCGGCACCGGCCGCCGTCGCCGCGCCGCCACCCGCCCCCGCCGACCCGCCCCCCGCTCCCGTCGAACCAACGCCGGCTCCCGCCCGCCCCGAAGCCGAGCCGCCCAAGCGCGGTCGCGGCTGGTGGCACCGGTAGGCCTCGCAGCGCGCGCACGGAAGCCCCCGCTAGCCCCAGATTGTCGAGATGGGCGCGGCGATGACGCGGTCGGCCAGCTCGTAGAGCCGGGGCCCGGTGTGAAAGACGACACCGACCAGGAAGTCATCTCCAAGTTCGTTCCGCAGCCAGCTGAGGTGCTTGGCGTCGCTCTTGCCGGGTCCGGAATCCGCCTTGATCTCAAAGGCGATGATCTGCCGCCCGGATACTTCGGCGAGTAATCCGCCTCTTGGTCACCGCCCTTGGTTCGCAGATGGAACAGCGTCGGGCGGGGGTCTGTGACGTCGAGCTCGGAGCGCAACTGCGCGGTGACGAAAGTGTCGATGACGCTGCCCAGCAGGCGTCCGTTGCGGATCAACCCTTCCTTGTCGAGTTTGGCGGCTGCGGCGACCAGCGCGGCATCGACCAGATATCGCTTGGGGGTGCGGGTGAGCCGCTTGAGGCGACTCGATGTCCAAGCCGGGATGCGCTCGACGATGAGCAGGTCCGCGAAGAGCTCGTCGTAGGTCTCACCGGTGACCCGATTAATGCCGGCGGCGTCGTAGATCGTCTTGTGGTCAACCACGCCGGCTGAGACAAGGGCGTAGGCCTCGAAGTACCGCTTGAGGCGCTGCACATCACGACCGCGACCGCCTGATCGATTCAGTTGCTTCAAGTCATGGGAGAGCAGGTCGTCGATGTAGCTCTCAAGCCAGGCGACTCGAGGGCGGCCCGTCAGGCGAAGCGCGGGCATCGGGAAACCGCTGGCAAGCGCCAAGTCGAGGTAGCCCAAGAGGTCCGGCGTAGTCTCCGGAAGCGCCAGCTCCTGGCCACCGATCAGCTTCTCGAAGATGCCTGGTTCTTGGCTGCGGCCAAGCAGCTCGCGCACGGTCAACGGACACATGTGAAGCCGCGTCAGCCGGCCCGTCCCGGGCCAGACTTCGTTCTCCAGCTCTGCGTGTACCGACCCCGTCACGAGGAAGCGGCCTGGACTCGGATCAGCCTCGACCGCTCGACGGACCGCGCCGAGCGAGCCCGGGACGTTCTGCCACTCGTCGAGGAGGACCGGCTCAGGGAGCGCTTTCAACGCTGCATCGGGGTCGGCAGCGAAAGCTGCCGCCTCGTTCTCCTGATCAAGCCGAACCACCGTCTCGACGCGGCGAGCCAGCGTCGTGCTCTTACCACTCGCTCGGGGCCCGAGCACCAACAATGCCGGGAGCTGCTCCAGGTACTCGTCGAGAAGCGGGTCGACGAGCCGAAGAACGTAGTCTGAGACTGCAATCCCGCAACATAGTAGCGTTTTGGCCGGCAGCATAATCGGCATATCGACGGCAGTAAAATAGCTGTCTGGTCGTACAAGACCACGACCTCCCCCAGACGCCGCTGCTGAGCGCCATGAAGAACCCCAGTCCCTGCCCGCCGAGTCCGAGTGGATCGGAGCAGGCGGCGGCTGGTCAGATCGGCAGGCCGGTCTCGCGCCCGGTGATGAACGCGTGCTTGTTGTTCAGGTTGGGCACCGTGCCGCCCACGCCGCCGCGCGTGTAGTACCAGCCGTCGAACGCGTCCTTGTTGACGATCGTGTACAGCGAGGCTCCTCGCCACTTCGCCGTGGGGTAGCGCCGAGTTCGCGTTTGCCGGCGACGAGGTGGATTATGGCGAGGATCAGCCCCCGGACACAGCCGCCCGCACCGGTTGCCGCTGGGGCCGCTGATCGCCGAGATCGCCGATCAGCCGCGCCAGCCCGGCGACGGCGCGGGGGTCGTGGCCGGGGACGAAGTCGTCGATGAAGGGCATCGCGGCCCGCATCCCGATCGCCAGCGGCTGCTGATCGACCGCCATCGGGCGCGGGTTGATCCACACCAGCCGCCGCGCCTGCAGCTGCAGCCGGCGCACCTCGCCCGCGAGCAGCTCCGGGTCGCCGCGGTCCCAGCCGTCGGAGACCACCAGCACGATCGCCCCGCGCGCGAAGCCGCGGCGCCCATAGGTACGGTTGAAGTCCGCCAGCGCCCCGCCGATCCGGGTGCCGCCCGACCAGTCGGGGACCGCCGCGCGCGCCTGCTCGAGCGCCCGCTCGAGGTCGCGGCCGTCGAGCGAGC
>Ga0136627_1001248_pt1 | contig 10031 bp, 10 predicted proteins | sample AntDrymUQ4892206_2_FD_104652 | JGI IMG/M metagenome (GOLD analysis project Ga0136627, IMG submission 104652) | Polar desert sand microbial communities from Dry Valleys, Antarctica - metaG UQ489 (22.06) | ecosystem: Environmental > Terrestrial > Soil > Desert | place: Antarctica: Dry Valley... | reverse complement strand
CTCTCGGGGCTGGGCTGGATGCTCTCGGCGTTATCCGTGGCACTCGCCGCCGCTGCCACGGTGGTCCGTCTGCGCCGGTCGAGCGGCCAGGTGCGCCAGCAGCTCAAGTGGATCGGCTTCGCGGGCGCGGTCGCCGGGGTGGTGTTCGTCGCCAACGCGCTCAGCTTCTTCGTCGGGCTCGAAGTCGTTGGCACGCTGCGGCTCGTCGTCGTGGGGCTTGCCTTCGCCGGCTTCCCGGTCGCCGCAGGAGTCGCGATCCTGCGCCACGGTCTCTACGACATCGATGTCGTGATCCGGCGCACGCTGGTCTACGCCGGCCTGACTGCGATCCTGCTGGCCGGCTATCTGGGCGCGGTGCTGCTGCTGCAGCTCGCGCTCAGCCCGCTGACCGAGGACAACGACCTGGCGATCGCCGGCTCCACGCTCGCCGTGGCGGCGCTGTTCCGCCCGGCCCGCCGACGGACCCAGGCGCTGGTCGACCGCCGCTTCTACCGCCGCCGCTACGACGCCGCCCGCACGCTCGAAGGCTTCGGTGCCCGGCTGCGAGACGAGGTCGACCTCGACGCGCTCGGCGGCGAGCTGCGCGCCGTGGTCGGCCACACCATGCAGCCCGCCCACGTCTCGCTGTGGCTGCGCGGTTCAGAGGAGCGGGCATGAGCGCCCGCCGCCTGGCGTGGATGCTCTGGGGGGGTCTGCGTGGCGCTGGCGGCGGTGTCGCTCACGTTCCTGGCGCTGAACGGGAGCACGACGCACTCGAACACCATCGGCGAGCCCGTCGTGGACGCGCTGTTCGGCGTGCTGTACCTGGTCTTTCCCAGCGTGGGGCTGGCCATCGCGCTGCGCCACCCGCGCAATGCGATCGGCTGGCTGTTCCTGGCCGGCGGCCTGGGCGCGCAGCTCGAGGACGCCGCGCTGGGCTACGCCACCTACACGCTGCTCTCAGAGCCGGGCGCCCTGCCCGGCGGGCCGGGAGCCGGTCTGGTTGCCGACCTGGTCTGGATCCCCACGATGGCCGCCGGGATCTCGCTGCTGCTGCTGCTCTTCCCCACCGGCCGGCCGCCGTCGCGGCGCTGGAACCTGCTGATCTGGGTGGTGGCCCTCGCGGTGGCCACCTACGTGGCAGGGACGCTGCTCAACCCCGGGCCGCTGTACTTCTTCGAGGACGTGCGCAACCCGCTCGGCTTCGAGGCGGGCGAGGACATGATCGGACCGGTGGTGGACTTCGTGGGCGGACCGTTCCTGCTCACGACGGTGGCGGCGGTGGTGGCGCTGATCCTGCGCTTCCGGCGCTCGACCGGCGAGGAGCGCGAGCAGCTGAAGTGGCTCGTCTACACGGCCGCCGTGATGGTGGCGTTCACGCCATTGATGGTGATCGCGGGCGAGGCGGAGGTGGAGGTCGGCGGCATCCTCGTGAGCGACTTTCTCTCCGGGCTGATGATCGGCGTGATCCCGCTCGCCGTGGCGCGGCGATCCTGCGGCTGAGCGCGTCCACACCAACGTCCGCGATGAAACGTACTTTCGCGTAGGGGACGAGAACAGGCGGCTAGGCCCCCTCGAAGCGCAGGAGCTGCGATACGACACGGGCGAGTCCGTCTTTGACGGCAGGGCGGCCGAAGCGCCGAGATCGACGATCTCGATGCCGATGTCGTTGACGGGTATTTGAAGCATGTCGGAGCCGGGCCATCCCGACGCGATGCCGTCCTCGCGGCTCGCGGACTGGCGATTCGTCATGAAGGGCGTGTACGGCCCACGATCGCCGGAGTTCTGATCTTCGGTCGAGCGCCGCAACAAGAGCTTCCGGAGGCCTACATTCGCCCGCTCCGGTACCAAGGTTCCTCTCGAGAGACTGGAGCGAGGGCGAACGTCCTGGACGACCGCCGCATAGAAGGCTCGATCATGGCGCAGATCGATGGAGCCTCGAGGATTCTGACGAAATGGGTCCCGTCCGCGATACGGCTTGAGAGAGAGGGGCGATTCGCTCGCTCCACCGTCATCCCCGAATACGCCTGGCTCGAAGCAGTCGTCAACGCCGTCACACACCGTTCCTACACGATCGGGGGCGACCACGTTCGAGTCGAGCTGTTCGACGACCGCATGGAGGTCGAGAGCCCCGGTCGCCTGCCTGGCCTGGTCAGCCTGGAGAACATTCGATCTACGCGGTTCGCCCGGAACCCCCGAATCGCGCGAGCGTTGAGCGAGTTCGGCTACGGGCGGGAGCTTGGTGAGGGCGTCAACAGGATGTTCGAGGAGATGAGCCGCGTCGGCCTACCCGCCCCCGTGTACTCACAGCCTCGGGGAGCGGCATCGCTACGGGTGATCCTGCTGGCCGACCCCCTGGCTGGGCGCATTCTCGACCGTCTGCCTTCCGGGTCCGAGCGATTCGTGGAGGTGACTGTTCAGGTCGGTTCTGGCGGGCCGCGGTAGTCGCGGTCTGATGTGGAGGGTTATGTCGTTTTGCAGGGAATCTTGCATGTGTGCGGCGTGATGGTGGTGGCGGGAGTGCGCGTGCGAGCTATGCGGATCTCGAGGCGCTGGTTGCTTCTCAGGCGGCGCTGATCGCGCAGCTGCAGCCGCGGATCGTCGAGCAGGACGCGCGGATCGCTGAGCTTGAGGCGCAGATGAGGGCCAGCTCGCGCAACTCGTCGCGGCCGCCGTCCTCGGACGGCTTGTCCAAGCCGGCGGCCGATCCCAAGAAGCGCAGCCTGCGGCGCTCGTCGGGACGCAAGCAGGGCGGCCAGGAAGGGCATGGGGGGGCGCGACTTGATCGGGTGGCGATCCCGGATGAGCAGGTCGAGCATCCGCCCGAGCGCTGCGAGGGCTGCGACGGCGATCTGACCGACGCCGAGCAGCTGGAGGGCGGCGAGAGACGTCAGGTCTTCGACCTGCCCCAGGGCGCGCTGCTGCGGGTCGTCGAGCACGTCGCGGCCCGGCGCCGCTGTGGCTGCGGGCGCGTCAGCAGCGGTGAGTTCCCGGGCGGGGTCGGGGCGCCGACGCAGTACGGCCCCGGGGTGCGCGCGCTGGGTGTGTACCTGTGCGTCTTTCAGCACCTGCCCTACGACCGCGCGGCGCAGGCGCTGCGAGACATCGCCGGCGCGGCGGTGTCGACGGGCACGCTGACGACATGGGTGACGGCGGCGGCGGCCGGCCTGTGCGACTTCGACGAGCGCCTGCGCGGGCTGCTTGCGGCGGCGCCGGTCGCGCACTTCGATGAGACCGGCGCGCGGATCGCCGGCCGCCTGGGCTGGGTGCACAGCGCCTCCACCGACAAGCTGACGCGCTACACCGCCCACGCGCGCCGCGGCAGCGAGGCGATCGACGACGCCGGCGTGCTGCCGGGCTTTGAGGGTGTCGCGGTCCATGATGGCTGGGCGCCGTATCGCAACTACCCCGGCTGCGAGCACGGCCTGTGCAACATCCATCACCTGCGCGAGCTGCAGGCGGCTGCAGAGGCCGGCCACACCTGGCCGCTGGCGATGAGCTGCCTGCTGCTGGACACCAAGGACGTCGTCGAGCAGGCACGCGGCGCCGGCGCCGAGCGGCTGGGCGGCGGCGCGCTGGCCGACCTGGCCGCCAGCTATATGACGATCATCGCGATGGGCCACGAAGAACACCCCGCCGCCCAGGGCAAGCGCACCAAGGCCCACAACCTGCTGCTGCGCCTGGAGCGCTATGAGCCCGACGTGCTGCGCTTCGCCCACGACTTCCGCGTGCCGTTCTCAAACAACCAGGCCGAGCAGGACATCCGCATGGTCAAGCTCCAGCAGAAGATCTCCGGCTGCTGGCGCACCCCGCAGGGCGCGCAGCGCTTCCTGGCCATCCGCAGCTACATCTCCACCGCCCGCAAGAACGGCCTGGATGCGCGCGACGCGCTGGGGCGCCTGGCCGCCGGGCAGCCCTGGCTGCCCGCGGGCGCGACCTGACCGGTTCGGTCCGAGCGCCCGGCGATCATCCCCGGCCGATGGGCAAACGCTCGCGCCGACCGGCCAGCCCCAAGCACCGCGCGGCGCTACCCGCGCCCCGAGCGGCCTCAGCTGCGCCGCCGCTCACAGATCCCGACCGGCTGCTGCTCGACGCGATCGCCGACGGCGAGCTTGACCACCATCTCACCGCGCTGGCCGACGCGATCAACGCCCGCCGCCATCTGTTGCACACCGTCAAGGCCGCCACCGCGCTGGCGCAGCTGTGCATCGGTGATGAGGTCCGCATCAACCACACCGTCTCACCCAAGTACCTGCACGGCGTCGACGGCCGCATCATCGACCTCGACGACGACAGCGCCACCGTCTGCCTGCACCGCCCCGTCGGCCGCTTCACCAGCGGCCACGTGCGCTGCCCGCCGCTGGCCCTAGAGCGCCTGCGCCCCCAACCAGCGGCCGCCGCGTTATGAGACCCGGCCGCGCCGATCCCGAACTCGACGAGCTGATCGCCGACATCCTCATCGACGCCTACGACCATGACGAGGCGCTGATGGGATTTGAGAACGCCTTCGACGAAGCAGGCTGCTTCCCGTGCCCAGGCACCGTCATCGACCAGGACATCGAGATCCTGTCCGTCGCCGCCGCCAACGGCCGCCAAGAGCTGATCGCCACCTGCCAACACGCCGGCCGCCGGCACCAGATCGCGTTGCTCGACATCGACGTCAATGCCGACCAGCCCGCCTCACGCCTGCTCGCCGCCTACCGCCACTGGACCGGCGCCGAGAGCCCGACGACCTGAACAGTTACTCGTGGAGTTCCTGAGCCGAGGCGGGCGCGTAACGACCACCCAGGCCGTGGAGCTGCTCGGGCTGTCGCGACCGACGGTGTTGAACCACCTGCATGAGCTCGTTGCCCACGGGCTGCTCGAGCATGTGGGAACCTCGCTCAAGGATCCCCGCGGGTACTGGCGACTCCGGCGGGGCGAGTAGGCCTCAGGCTCACGGGCCGCCACAGCATCAGGCCCGGTCGAGCGCGCTCTCGTTGCATCGGTTCCACGACTCCGACAGCTCGCCCTCCTCGCCAACCGACGCCCACAAGCCGCTGTTCAGGGGTGTTGCAGCCACTCCCGGCGCCCGCCCCGCCGGCTCGGAGGAGGCCCTGCGCTCGGCGCGACGACATCGCCGCCGTCACGAGTCCCGTAACGATCCCGGGACGGTGGCAGGGCAGGGTGGGCGTCGTTCGAGTCCCGCGGCGCGAGGAGCAGATCCAATGACCATCGGACGCGCAAGCCGCCCCGTGCTCGCGGCGGTGACACTGCCGGCTCTGGCCGCCCCGGCCGGATGCGGCAAAGACGACAAGGACGACGACGTCAAGGGCGCCGCGGCGACGAAGGTCTCGGTGGAGGTGACCGAGCCATCCAAGGGCCGCTACGAGCTGAAGGCCCCGCCGTCGGTCGAGGCGGGGCTCGTCGAGGTCAGCCTCAAGAACAGCGCCAAGGCCCCGGCCGACGCTCAGATCTACCGCGTCGAAGGCGAGCACAGCGCAAAGGAGCTCGTCGAGAGCGTGGTGGCCGACACGATGCAGCCTGCTCACGTCTCGGTCTGGCGAGCCGTGCGGGCTCTAACCGCTCCTCCCACCCGGGCCGGTCGAGCGCCTGACGCAGGAGCTCCACCACGGGCCCGTAGGGCAGCCCGGCCTCGTCGTCGTGGCAGCGGGCCTGGAGCGCGATCGGCCCCGTGCTCGGCGGTCTGGGCGATCGCCTCCGCGACCACGCGGGTCTTGCCGATGCCCGCCTCCCCCTCCACGATCACGAGCCGGCCGTGCTCGGTTGCCCCGGCGTGCGCCGCCGCAAGCGCATCCAGGTCGGCGCCACGTCCCACCAGAGGGAGCTGCGCCGGGGCCGACCCGCCGCTGCCCGGGGCCGGCTCGCCGGTACCCCGCGGGCGGGCCGGGGGCTCCAGCGTGCCGTCGCTCACCGCCTCGAAGAGGCCGGCCGTCTCCTCCACCGGCGCCACCCCCAGCTCATGCCGGAGAGTGCGTACGCAGTCGCGGTACTGGGCCAGCGCGGCGGCGCGATCGCCGGCCCAGGCATACAGCCGGATCAGGTCACGGTGCGCGGGCTCGTGGTGCGGGTCCAGCTCCAAACCGCCGGCGGGCGTGAGGCAGGGCGTCGACGTACTCGCCCTCTGCTGCGAGTTCGGCCACGAGCCGCGCGAGCGCGGCGCCCAGCTCTCGCCAGAGGGTGTCGACCTGCTCTTCGTACCAGTGATCGAAGTCGGGACTGTCGCGCAGCGAGAAGCCCTCGAGCAGCTGGCCGCGAAACAGCGCGACGGCTTCTCCGAGCATTGCGGGCGTGGCGTCCTGGACTGCCAGCGCCCGGAAGGCGCCCACGTCCAGGTCCAGGCCGTCGCCCGGGCGCAGAGCCACGCTATCCCCCTCCGTCGCCAGCCACTGCCCCCCGATCGACTTGCGCAGGGTCGACAGTGTCCTCCGCAATGCGCCGCGGGCGTACTCGGGATCGCGCCCGGGCCACAGCAGCTCGCAGAGCGACTCGCGCTATCGCGGGCGCTCGGCGAGCGCCAGGTGGGCCAGCAGCGCGGTGGCCTTGCGCGTGTCGAACGTCACCGGCTCCCCGTCGCGCCGCACGCGCGGCGGGCCGAGCAGGGAGATCTCCAGCGTCACGGCGCCACCGTAACGATCCTCGGACGCCCCCGCGCAAGGCTGAGCGGCAGCGATGGCCGTCTATGAGCACACCGTCGAGATCGAGCGGGCGCCCGAAGAGGTTTTTCGCTTCGCAGCCGAGCCTGGAGGCGATCGAGCCGCACACCCCCGCCCGCTGCGGGTCGGCAGCGAGGCCACCGAGGTGCGGCGCTTCCTCGGCCGCGAGATCGAGACGACCTGGACGTGCGTGGAGCACGAGCCGCACAGCCGCTCGGCGATCGAGTGCGACGACGGTCCGGTGCCGTTCAAGGGGACGTTCGTGCTGGAGCCGCTGGGGAGGCGCACGCGGTTCACCTGGATGGTCCAGACGTGGGGCCCCGCCGCGCGTATCGGCGGTCCGCTGGTGGGCCGGGCCACGCGCAGCGAGCTGAGGGCCAACTCCGCTCGGCTCAAGGAGCTGCTCGAGGGCGGAGATTGAACTTGCCGAGCGCGTCGAGTGCGCACACAATGGCTCCGATGCGAACGCTTGGGGTACGTCGCGTGGTCTGGCTGTCCTGGGGCAGCGCGGCCGCCTACGTGGTGCTCAGCGCGGTGGGACTGGCGCTCCAGCTCCGAGCGCCGAAGGAGGCGCTGCCGGGAGACGAGGAGTCGCTCGCGGCCCTCGACGTGGCCTTCGGGCTCGTGCTGCTCGTGTTCACCCTCGTCGGCGCGCTGGTGGCCTCCCGGCGGCCGCGCCATCCGGTCGGGTGGCTGCTGCTCGGGATCGGCGTGGCGAGCGCAGTCACGACCTTCATGCTCGGCTACGGCCGGCAGGGGCTCGTGACCGACCCCGGCTCGCTGCCCTACGCCGAGTGGGCCGCGTGGCTGTCGACCTGGCTGGACTCATCGACGATGGGCCTGGTGATCTTGCTGCTGCTGGTCTTCCCGGACGGCCGGCTCGCGTCCCCCCGCTGGCGGCCGCTCGTGTGGCTCACGGTGGTCGCCATGGCGCTCATCCTGGTGGACCTCATCTTCACCCCGGGTCGCCTCTACGGCTTCGAGGCGGTCGAGAACCCGCTCGGCATCGAGAGCGCCGGGTTCCTGCGCGAGGTCGACGTGACCGGTCCCGCGATCGTGATCCTGTTCCCCGTCGCGGTGATCGGGCTGTTCGTGAAGCGCCGCCGGGCCACGGCCGAGGGGCGCCTGCAGCTGAAGTGGTTCATGTTCGCCGCCTCCCTGCTCGTGGTGGTACTGGTCTTGGCGGCAGTGGCCGAGGCGGCGTTCCCGACCCAGAGCGCCGACACCGCCAGCCTGGTCGGGGGCTTCGTGTTCGCCGTCGTATACGCGTTCCTGGCCGCGTCGATCGGCATCGCGGTGCTCAGGTACCGGCTATACGACATCGACCTCGTGATCCGCCGGACGGTGGTCTACGGCGCGCTCACCGCCACACTGGCCGGCGCCTACCTCGGCACCGTGCTGCTGCTCCAGCTGGTCCTCAGTCCCGAGTCCGACATCGCGATCGCCGGCTCGACGCTGGCCGTGGCTGCGCTGGCACGACCGCTGCTGGGCCGGATTCAGGAGGCGGTCGACCGGCGCTTCTACCGCAGCCGCTACGACGTCGCTCACACGCTCGAGAGCTTCGGCGCCCGGTTGCGCGAAGAAGTCGATCTGGACGCGCTCGGCGGCGAACTCCGCGGCGTCGTCACCGAGACGATGCAGCCTTCGCACGTCTCCCTGTGGCTGAGGAGCGCACGGTGAGGCTCGCCGCCTGGTCACTGCTTGCGCTCTACCTGGCGCTCGCCGCTGCGGCTCTTGCGCTAATCGCGTTCCAGAGCGCGAGCAGCAACGCCCTCGGCGCGGTCGCGTGCGGGGGCTTCGCGGGAGTCGGGGCACTGATCGCGCTGCGGCGGCCCGACAACGCGGTCGGTTGGATCCTGCTCGGTATCGCGATCGCGTTCGCGGCCGGCGAGACCGCGCTGGCCTACGCCGCCGAGCCGGCCAACCCGGGCCGCGTGGGCGTGGCGTGGGTGGCGAGCTGGACGATCAACGTCTGGTTCACGCTGGCGACGGTCTTCCTGCCGCTCCTGTTCCCGCACGGCCGTCTGCCCTCGCGGCGCTGGCGCCCCATACTGTGGCTGGGCGTGGCCGACCTCGTGCTCGGCGCCGGGGGCTCGGCGCTGGCCCCAGGTCCGCTCGAGCTGCAGAACGACTTGCGGATCGAGAACCCGGTGGGCGTGGAGGGCGAGCTGACCGAGGTGGCGACCACACTCGGAACGATCATCGGGGCGGTGGCGGTCGTGCTGGCCGCCGCGTCCGTCGTCGTCCGGCTGCGGCGCGCCCGCGGCGTGGAACGCCAGCAGCTCAAGTGGTTCGCCTACGTGGGGGTGCTGGCGGCGACGTGCCTGTTCGTGGCCGTCCTCGTGGGGTCGGTGCTCGGGGACCTGTCGTCCGGGAGCTTCGACGTGGTTGCGGTTGTGGCCTGGCTCAGCGGTCTGGCGCTGCTGGGCTTCGGGCTCCCGGTCGCCGCCGGCACCGCGATCCTGCGCCACCGGCTCTATGACATCGACGTGGTGATCAGGCGCACCGTCGTCTATGGCGCACTGTCGCTCGCGCTGCTCGGCGCCTACCTGGGGCTCGTGCTGCTGCAGCAGCTCGTGCTGAGCCCGGAGTCCGACATCGCGATTGCGGCGTCGACACTCGCGGTGGCGGCGCTCGTGCGGCCGGCCCGCGCGCGCATCCAGGAGGTGGTCGACCGTCGCTTCTTCCGCCGGAAATACGACGCCGCTCACACGATCGAGAAGTTCGGCTCGCGCCTACGGGATCAGGTCGAGCTGGACGCGCTCAGCGCCGACCTGCGCAACGTGGTCGCCGACACCATGCAGCCCGCGCATGTGTCACTCTGGCTGCGCAAGGCGGGCCGGTGAGCGCTCGTCGGGCCACCTGGCTCCCGTGGGGGGCTTGCGTCGCGATCGCGCTCCCCACCCTCGTCCTCCTCGCGCTGGGAACGGGCGAGTCGACCCCTGCCGACGAGTTCGGCCTGACAGGCTTCGGGGGCCTGGCCTTTCTCGTGGCGGGTCTCGCGTTCGCCACCACGGGTGCGCTCGTGGCGTCGCGGTTGCCGTCCAATCCGATCGGCTGGATCTTCTGCGGGATCGGGTTCCTGATCGTCGCGGGCAACCTCACCTACCAGTACGCCGACTACACCCTGTACGTCTCGCCGGGCTCGCTTCCGGGTGCAGAGGCCGCAGCGGTCCTGCAGAACCTCGTAGGGCTGCCTCCGGCGTTCGGCCTGCTGGGCCTCGCCCTCCTGCTGTTCCCCGACGGCCGCCTCCCGTCCCGCCGCTGGCTGCCGGCCGCCGCGACCGGGCTGGCGGGGGCCTCCGCGCTCGTGGTGGGTCTGGCGTTGCGGCCCGGTCCGCTCGACGAGCCGTTCAGGGTGATCGACAACCCGCTCGCCCTGGGGAGCTTCGAGCT
>Ga0136627_1001247_pt1 | contig 10033 bp, 7 predicted proteins | sample AntDrymUQ4892206_2_FD_104652 | JGI IMG/M metagenome (GOLD analysis project Ga0136627, IMG submission 104652) | Polar desert sand microbial communities from Dry Valleys, Antarctica - metaG UQ489 (22.06) | ecosystem: Environmental > Terrestrial > Soil > Desert | place: Antarctica: Dry Valley... | reverse complement strand
CGCCGCGGAGTTACTTAAAGAAGTCTATCACGGCATCACGTTCGCCGATGGCATACGAACAAATAACGACACCATCAGAAAGGCCGCCTGAACTTATTTACACACCTCTTGACGGAAGCTCCAATGGGCCTGACGAGACCTCTTGCGTCCCTCTTCCAGGGCTTCCTGGATGACATCTACGCAGTAGTAATCTTCAGGGCGTATTGTGCAGTCTGGATCCAGCAGAAGATTTCCTACATTACCGCCAAAATCGAGCACCGCTTGACCGCTCCAATCGGGATAGTCCAGTTGTCGGTTGAAATAGGCAAACCGGACTGTCTTGCCCAATTGAGAACGAAGCGCTCGCTGCTCAGCCGAACCCCGCCATAGATGAACCTCTTCCATGCTTCAACCTCATCGTGGGCGATTGTATCGCGTTACTGTTCAAACTTTGCTAATCGAGCGAGTTGCCGAGCATTGTTGTCACGAAAGCGCTCGAGCTCGGCGGCTAAATCGGCGTCAAGTCCGGTGAGCCAATGCAACCGCTCCATGACCTTGAGTCGATCACGTAGCAAACCAATTTCCTGTTCCCGGGTGGGAGGCTTCCCGGGAGCCGCGCGTCCCAGCCGCGCACCGTCGTCGAAACACCGAACCCAGGCCCAGACCTCCGGCAATACGGCGACCCGGCACAGATGGTAGACACGCATCTCCAGTTCCCAATCTTCGCAGGAAACGAGATCCTCAGCAAACCACATTTCCCCCAAACGGCCCAACACACTGCGACGCAGGGTCATCGAACACATCGCCACTCCCTTCTGGCTGTTTGTCCATAGCCATTGGCATTCACTTACCCAGCGCACCTGCCCTTGGGTGGCTGCGAGCAGACCGTTTCGCGCGAAAAAACTTTGCTCGGCAGCCTGCCCCTCCACGAAGGTCAGACTATCGGACACCACTGCCTCGGCGTCCGGGAAGCGCTCGAACACACAGAGTTCGGCATCCAGTTTCCCGGGTAGCCAGAGGTCGTCGTCATCCAGAAAAGCGAGCAGCTCTCCGCTCGCCAAGCGCATGCCGGCGTTTCGCGCCGCTCCTACGCCTCGGCGGCGGGGCATGCGCAGCAAATGGATGCGGGAGCCAAAGCTCCGCGTAAGTACGTTCGCAGTGTCGTCAGTAGAACCGTCATCAACGACGATGACTTCAACCTGCCCATTCTTTTGACAGAGTGCGCTTTCAATTGCCTCACAGACGAGCTGGGTCCGATTCCGAGTGGGGATCACAACCGACAAAAGTGGGCGCGTCACGATGAAGTCCTTTGCCGAGTTAAGAAAAATAGCCGAGGCTCCAGAAATCGGCTATCGCGGCGTCGAAGTGCCCCTTAGACAGCGGCAAACAATATCTGGCGGTCGCTGGCGCAGTAGGCAGCGACTGCCTCCTCAAAAGTTGCCGCGGGCGGTTTGTCAATGACCTCAAAGTGGTGGTGATCCCTGGGGCCATCGCCGCGCACCCAAGCAACGGCTCTGCGGCCGTTGTAGACTTCCGGAGCAGAGTAGCTTGCGGATAAGCCGATTCGCGACTCAGTTGATAGATTCGGGTTTGAACCGTGAAGAATCACTGGGTGATGAATGCTCAATTCGCCGGGACGCATCACGAGATCAAACGGTGCATCAAGGTCTGCTGGAACTCTCGCGATCCTACCGGAAAGGTCGTCCCCGTGCACCCGGGACCAACTCTGTACCTGAGCTGGCGTGTCGGTGCCAGGGAGGGGGTCCAGATCAGGGTTCGAGTCATGTTGAAGGAGGCCAAGGCTATGCGATCGCGGCACCACTCGCAGACAGCCGTTTTCTACAGTCGCGGCGGTTAGTCCAAGCCACACCGCGGGCGCGCGAGCGTCTTCCAGACTTTCCGTAATGCCATCCTGATGCCACCCGACGTAAGAGGAACTTCTTTCGTACTTGTAAAACACCCTGGTTGATTTGAGCAAGATGTTGGGACCGAGGAGTTGTTCCAGACAATCCAGCAAGCGCGGATGCGTGCTCAGCTCCCAAGCCCAGCGAAAAAAGAGGTGGACCGCGTCAAGCCGCGTCACACGACCGCCAATGGCCTGGCGGGTCTTTTCAACTTCGGCGCGGTAGTGGCCAACTTTGTCCTCCGATAGGATCGGGATCGAGTGAAGAAACCCCAATTCCTCGTAGTCCGCCAACTGCTGGTTAGTAAGAATGGGGCCATCGCCTCTGGCCATGTTCTTTCTCCACTTCGTTCGTTGGGTCACCCAGTGTAAGAAAATGGTAGGGCAATCGTCAACGGAAATGCCAAACGGCACACCTGCAAGCCGTTGAGGCGTAAGCACAAGCGTAATACAATTCTGACACCGTCAATATCTCCGCCAACCCGAGCGGTTTTTACGTTTTGGTAAACAATCGTCGTGAAGCTTCATTGAATTGGAAAATATGACCAAAGCCATAACAAACCAACCCACCGGAATAATCAACGAAACATTTCCATATAAGATTTGCATTAACCTCGATAGAAGGCGGGAGCGCTGGCAACACATGCAGCGCAAATTCGATCAGCATGGAATTCATTCAGTGCGCCGGTTTCCGGCGTTGGACGGAGACAGTTTGAAGCTCCCGGCGAACTGGGTTCACACGCCAGGTGCCTATGGATGCTTGCTCAGCCATTTGCAGGTCATTGGCGAGGCGCGGCGGGCGGGTGCGTCCAGCGTGCTTATCTTTGAAGATGATGTTGTTTTTGATGATCATTTAGAAAAGAAGTTTAGCGTCTGCATTAAGCAATTGCCGTCTAATTGGGACATGCTGTTTTTCGGCGCTCTACATAAGGATGAGCCGGTCAAGGTCTCTGACAATATTGCGCGCATCACACAAGCGAACTCGACCTATGCTTGTGCACTGAAGGCCACGGTGTTTGACGACTTCATCGAATTGAATCGCAAAACGGAAGAGGTGTTGGACAGCAACAGTCTGGTTCTGCAGCAACAATTCAACTGCTACTGCTTCATACCGCACCTGGCCTGGGTAGAAGTTGAACATTCAGATGCCCAGGAACGCCTGGTGCACCACTGGTATCTAAGGGAATCGCTAGTGTTATTTGGGCCCAAAGTGGATCGCCTTTTGAGCGACACGACAATTGTCTTCGCACACGGAGATCACACTGGGATCGGACGCGCTACCGAGAATCTGATGTATCTGGTGCACTATTATGACAGGTTTTTTTCACCTTACATTGCGATGGTGATTGTCGAGCAAGGCGCTCAACCCACCATTAACCCCGCGAACTTGCCCACAAACTGCAAGTATGTTTTTTTGCGAGATGAGGGTCTCTTTGATAGAGAACGGTGCTTTATTACGGGGATTAGCGGCTCTAATCCGAGCAGGAAATTCGTCATCCTCTCGGACAACGACATCTATTTAGAAACTCTGGATATCCGAGCTAATCTGAGGATGTGCGAACGGTACGATTGCGTCACCGGGTTTAGTGAGATTATTGACCTGACCAACGAAGACTCTCTCCGCCTTCGTAACACGAAGACCACGCGAGGGATCGACATCACGAAAACCACTTCGCTAAGCAATGAGCGCCAGGGTTATTGTCGCTTTTTTAGTCGTGAGGCGATTCAGATTCTGGGGGGATGGGACGAAGGAGGTTTGGAAAAAGCGGGGCCCCTTCTGTCATTACAGGCAACACAGCTTCGAGTATTCCAATCTCCCAATCACGCTTTGCGTTTGCAGCAAGATCGAGCTTGCAAAACACGCTAAAGCCATAAGTGCAGAGCGAGGCGGAATTGCGAAACGAAACCTTCGCAAACCTCACGATCATTCTCCGAAGTTCTTGCTGATCTCCGACAGAAAGGCGATTTTGTCGATACCGAAGTAGTGATGGACCACCTCTGTCTCAGGGGATCCGGCTTGTTCTCCGCCCTGGATGACGTGTTCGCGCGAGAGGAATCCATGAGTGAGTCCGGGGATCTGGCCCAAGGTTAACCAAAGCGCCACCTGCTCGAGGATCCAGAGGTTGCTTGACGGAAATGGCAGTTCCGATATTTCTGGTTCCTCCGCCAGATCTTGCTCAAGAAGCTCTACCAGGCCCGGCCACAACTTCTCGCGGGTCTGAGAGTTGCGGGCCATACAGGCTGTGAAGCGGAATATATAAGACAGAAACGTGTCGCTTCTTTTCGCGATCTCTGTCCAGAGGCCATGATTGAGTACGCACACCCCAATATTGTAGGGATTGACCTCGACTGCGCCTTCTCGTCGCGCGAGCGTGAAGAGCGCGTCCTCGTCCACGTAGAATGGGTCATAACCGTAGTGACTCGCTTTCGATGCCGGTTCTTCTCGAGCATAGAATTGACGTTCCGAGTAACGCTCAAACAACAGGCCAACGTCGTCAAAGAAAAACGTGTCGCAGTCGGTCTGAAGGATCTGTGAAGGGGCCAGCGCCTCAAGCTCGGAAAAGTTAAGCCACTTGTGGAGCACGGGATAGTGGGCAAGGGTTCGAAAGGCTCGAGGACGGATTCGTCTGATGGCATCGACGTACGCACCCCTATGATGGATGCTGACCGCATGGTCTTCGATCTCAGCGATGAAGGCGCAAGGATGTTCACCGTAAAGGAACACATGAATGGGTAGGTTCTTGTTGTAGATACGCAGGCTTTTCACGCTGTAAATCAGCTGCTCGTGGTAGTTTGTCTTCTGCGGCGGACCGCTAGCGGAGAGGGAGTAGGTGACGATATTCATTGATTCCTGTCAATGTGCAGATTCACGTGTGAAAGTACCCGTTCAACCATGCTCCGGACTGGCTAACTTTTCGCTGCCGACATCAAAAAGAAACGAGTGTCTCTCAAGGAACGCTCTATTGTTTTCTATAGCTTCCATATACGCATCAAACTCATACCCCTCATAGGCTTTTTCAGCCAGCATCATCTTTCTTTTCTTGTGCTTCCACTCTGAGCTCGCTGCCGTGTTAGGTTTGATCCGAAGATAGCCTCTGACAAGCGTATCCCAGTCAAGGAGTCGTTCTACGAATATCTGGTCAAATAACGCTCGCAGCCTTGGATCGCTCGATAACTTGTGCTGAGTCTTTTTATAAGCTTTTTTCAAGGCTATTCTTGCCAGCTTTTGCCCCTGCTGATAAACGCTGTCGCTGGTCCGATAAATACCCCGCAGGTGTCCAACTGTGCCAAGGGTAGAGCCCGATCTTCCCCAGATATAAGTTTCGTCCAATGTCATGCCATGGAGTGCATCATGGGCGTAAAACTCTCTGTCCTGAGGGCCGGGAATTACGACAGCGTCATGATCCATGAAGATGATTTTTACTTGCCACTGGCCGGCGTCCCAAAAACTCTTTAAGCCGACGTTTCTGGCGACAAATGACTCGCCCCGAGAGTGACCTCTGACGGCCAATAACGTTCCCCAGAGCCTTCCGATTTCCTGCAATAGAGATAGATAGATCCCATCGGCTCTGGCGCGGTTTTCCGGTAAGCAAAACGCCGCCGCCAGATACTGCTTATGGCTTTGGTACGTGACATCTGGCGGTTGGTAGACACCCAGGACCTCCTCTATAATTGCATCTGCTAACCTCCGCGCATCGTGCCTTGAGTAAGCAATGCCTAAGCCCTCTTCGAAGTGCAGTCGGGGCCCTTCACTTGAAAGGTAGACAGCCAGCTTATCCAGTCGAAAAGAGCTCGTACCAGTGAGAAATGCTTGCGCGGGAGAAACAACTGCTATGAATTGCGCGGTAAGTCCTAAGTCGCCCGGTAGGTCAGGCAGTTTCGCATAGCCTTCGGCTTTAAACGCGGCAACACCGTCGGCCATCGCTTGTCGCATCTCGCGAAATCCTTCTTCAAAAACTCGTGGTTCCGTGAAATAGGTGAGTGTCTGCACCTGTGCGCCGCCTGCCGGAATCGAGTATATGGTCGATCTGGAGATGTAATTGGCTATCGGCGCTTCTGTAGCATGCACGAGGCGATAAATGAGGCTGAGCTCGGCAGCGGCTTTGGCTTCATGCCGCAGGAGCCATTGCATATTTCCGCCGTCGAGCCGATGAGACGGTGCCACCTCATATCCATCGCGTGCGTAAACGACGGTCAGACCGAGTGGGCCTTTCCTGCCCGCCCTCTTAATTTCGAACTCGATATCGCTTCCGGGCGGCTTAATAGTGAGGACAACCGTTGTTAGAGGATACTCAACGAGGGAGTTGATTTCAGAGCTGGTAACCTCGGACACCCAGTAGATCCGTGACGACGCACAGAGTTTCTTGAGGATACACGCCTCAAAATCGGGCAAGCGGCTTATGGCCCGTTCTACCTCAGCCTCCACGAATGAAGGTTGTGAAGTGTCCAGGTCTTTCGCTCCATCCGTAACGAGTAACTGACTAAGGATTTCGTCGACGACCTCGTCGGCTGTGAACAAATAGCGTGCAAGAGATAACTTGCAATCGCGACGGGACAAGTCTATGAAGTCGTGTAATCCCGCGTCCGAGGTTCTCCGCCCTCTGATCTTTGCGTGAATGCGATTCAGTCTTTGGAGTCTGCGTCGAAACTCGGGAACGAACTGGCGAAGATCGGTTGTAGAGTATCCCTCCTTCAGCACCGAGCTCACCATTCCTGCGTTGAGTCCCGCTGCCTCCTTAAGATTCAGCCTGGTGAGTAAAAAATCGAAATCATCCAAATTTTCCGGATGAATCTTCAATATCTGATGCTCGAGCATCAGTACAGCCAGCCGCCTGATATTCCAGGCGGTCCCGGTTCTCTGTTGTGCAGCGGTAAGGAGTTTCAGACAAAGGCATTTGCTGTAGGTTTTATGCCGAAGCAATTCATCACATAAACCATACGCCTGAGAGACGTGGTCAAACTGAGTTGTGAGAAAACTGAGGAGGCGGTCCTGCCCTGAAATGCTCGCCGGCCTTCCAAGATCTTTCATAATCTCAGATTTCAAGGCTGCCGGAGATATAAGCTTAATGATCTATAGATGGGAATACACAGCCGTAGGACTGGGTGGGTTTGGTGGTCGTAGGAGTGCGGTAAGAGGTGTTTTCTTACCGCACTCTTTCGTATCACACTCTAGCGGCTACGAAAAAAACCTTTTTTGCTACCGCCGAGAGGCTTGCCACCAGGAGGCTTGCCAGCCGGAGGCCTGCCAGGAGCGGGCGGCTTGCCCGTTGGAGCCGGAGGTCTGCCGGGGGCAGAAGGCGTGCCACCGTAAGGATAACCGCCTCCGCCGCCACCGCCCTTACCCCCCTTACCGCCCTTACCTTTCCCTTTTCCGGGAGGCGGTACGATTCCAAGCGCGATGATCAGGGCGTTAAGTAACTCTACAGCACAGTACTTCTTGAGTATGAGCGAGACTACTTCGTCTGACCCGTAATCACCATAGTAGTAAGGCTTAGGGCCACCTGGAGGTTTACCAGGGGCAGGCGGCCTACCCGGAGCTGGAGGTTTACCAGGGGCAGGCGGCTTGCCAGTTGGAGCCGGAGGCCTGCCGGGAACGCGTGGTTTGCCAGCTGGAACTGGAGTTATGCCAGGAACGCCGCCCCGACCTGGTATGATTTTCTGGTTCGCCATACTTTCCTCCTCGCTGAAGATTGAATCTTTGTGCTTTTAGTGGTCTGCCGTGCCATGACCACGTCGGGCTCTGGCTACCAGCACTGCATAATAGTTAAGGACAATCGGATGCATCCAAGACCATTGGTCGCAAGACCCCAAGGCGGTTGTAAACCATCTCGGGCTAGCACCGAGGTATTTAGAGCCTCAGATCCTTGTTAACTGGCTGCCTGATGAAGCGATCCAGATCATCCTTCTTGAGGACGACTGGACTGATCCGCCGCAATTGCGCTATCGGGCTACAAGCGGCATTAGACTGCGATGGTGTATTATTACTGCCCACTCGAAAAATGCCCCAAGCCCCTTGTCGCGCTTGGATGGGAACGAAGACTGTATATAAGTAGTCGCCTGCGCGGCCGCTTTCGCCACCGGTCTTATCCACCACGATATCAAAATGATCTGTCGAGCCATGATTGTCGCGCGAGCCTATCCACTGCGAGAGGTTATTATCACCCATTTCCCTGGAATCGTTCTTATAGGGATTTCGCTGCCAAACATGACCATGCAGTGAGAAGACTTGAGACGTCCCCGTTCCAAACGGATGCATCAGGCGAAATCTAGCCTTGTCCCCAACCTCAGCCGTGAAGATCGGGGTTTGGGGATCATTCTGCGCCTGCTGTATGAGCTGGTTCGACAACATGCACGAGAAGTCTTTAGTTGCGTTGCCTGCATAGCGGAAGGTCATTGGCTCCGTTCGGTAATTAACGGCGCCGCTGTTCCCGTTTGAGATTATCATGGCATCACTGGTCATCAACGCAAACTCACGAAACTTCGTCTTATTCAGCAATGTGATCGTTGCTGAGGCGCGAGTTTTGGGCGGTGGCCCCCCGGATGGGTCACAGTCCGCCAGGCTTCCTGTGTCACCGCACTGCCAGCTCGAACCCTGCGGTTCGATAATCATCGCCCCGAAGAGACCGTTGATATGCTGATACACAGGGTCAGACGGGAACAGATTGAGCGAACCGAATTCGACCGGAGTATAGACCAGCTTTCCGCCAGCGTCTCGATCAATCTTACCTGCGTACCATTGATACTTGATGGTCTTACCGAATCCCGCTACCTGGTCCGGCTGGCCCTGCCTGTTCCAACCTACGTTCATGCCACTGCTGCGAGCGGCATCGTAGCTAAGGAGTTGGGGATGTAGGCCAACGACGCCAGACATTTTCGACTTGAAGACCGGCTTTTGATTGACAGGGTTAACGCCATTGAACGGCGACGCCATGAACAAGTTCTGCTGAAACACTTGCGCTGATGGCTCAAGCGCGTTACTTAAATTGACCTCAATACAGTCCCCGGCGTTAGCGCGCAGGATAAGCGGTTCGACGGGCACTCCGGGTTTTAACCTGCCTTGAGCATCCAAATCTTCTGTGCGGACATAGATGACCCCGGTCTCACTGCGAAGTGTCTGCCCGCGACTATTAAACACAATTTGCCCCTTCGGAGGATTAGAGCCCGGCACCGGAGTGATATTCGCCAGGGCCTTCTGCGCGGTCACGGCTGTAACGTTAAAGACTCGTTTCACCGCGGGCGGGGGTAAGATCGCAGGACAGGTCGCATAGGTCACATTCGCGGCCGGCCCGACGGGATTGTTCGGAAGTGGCTGCAATTTATTCGCGACTTTGGTAGGGTCATAGGAGCGGAAAAGACCCCACATGCCATTCGCAATGCCAATATCGTCTAAGCTCGGACTGTACAAGTAATCGACGCAATTTGCCTGCGACATGCCATCCGGGCATTGGCGACCGTTGTTCGGCGCTGAGGAAGATGGTACGCGAAAGAGCATCTCAAAGTGCTCGGAGAGCGCCATCGCCTGAGCGCTGCGATAGCCGGAGTTCTTCCACGACGGCTCGGAAAACCAGGTCGGGCCTTCGAGATTAAACTGGTGGGCAAACAAATGTGCTCCGACCAGTACGCGAACCTGCACGTTATCGTTCTGATAGGCGCGCATCAAAGGAGTAGCCGGGTCACCGTTCGGAGGCGCGTTGCTCGCTTGCTTCAAGGCCGAGTCGTAGGCGTACGACATGTCATTAGCCGGCCCCACCCGCCACGCGATTGGGTCGTTGCGATAGTTAACTGACTGCGTGCCAGGCGAAGTGAAATTGCCAGTGGTAACCAGCTCCGGTCGTGCCTTAGTCGGGCTGCCCGACGGAGCGTTAATGGCGTACGCCGGGTCTATCCACCCTATCTTCGGGTCAGCGCTCGGTTGTGTTTTCGGGGGATTCGTGCCACCTATTGTGGCCCAGGCGTATGCGAGTTGCAGATCCTGAAACTCGAGCAGGAATTCACGATAACTATCCTTGGTGTTACTCGTGATTATTCTGGCTTCCCAACTCGTTGGTCCGCCATCGGACCGCGCGCCGAATGGCGTCGCGCCATCGTTGGATGTCCAGGTTGAACCCATTGGCTCGACCACTAGTCCGGCATAAAGACCTACCTGTTGAT
>Ga0136627_1001244_pt1 | contig 10043 bp, 11 predicted proteins | sample AntDrymUQ4892206_2_FD_104652 | JGI IMG/M metagenome (GOLD analysis project Ga0136627, IMG submission 104652) | Polar desert sand microbial communities from Dry Valleys, Antarctica - metaG UQ489 (22.06) | ecosystem: Environmental > Terrestrial > Soil > Desert | place: Antarctica: Dry Valley... | reverse complement strand
GAGCAGGATCTGGTCGCCCAAGAGCCCGAAGAGAAAGAAGGCGGCCGCGAAGACCTGCCCGATCGTGGAGGAGATGTCGGTGGCCCGCACGGCCCCGAGCCTCGTCGCGAGAAGACCCCGCAGAACACGCCCGCCGTCCATCGGAAAGGCCGACAGGAGGTTGACGACAACCAGGGCGACGTTGAGGTATCCGAGGTACAGGTGGACCTCACCCAGGGTGCCGCTCCCCAGGAGGAGGTTGGTCGGGGCGAAAGGATCAGCCCCCAAAAGGAGGGCCGCGCCGAAGAACACGGGGGCCAGGACCACGTTCACCAGAGGCCCGACTATCGCAATCTTGACCTCGTCCAGGGGCTTCTCGGGCAGGCTACCGAGGCGCGCGAGCCCGCCTATTGGGAGGATCGTTATGTCGGGGACCCCGATGCCGAGCCGCTGGGCTACGAGGGAGTGCCCGAACTCATTCAGGAGGACGCATATAAACAACGCCACCACCACGACGGACGTAACGAGGGCTCCGAGCAGGCTCCCCCCGAGCCCTGGTAACCGACGAAGGCGAAGAACGCCAGGAGCAGGAAGAAGGTCCAGTGGACCTTGACGTCTATGCGAAAGACCCGACCCACCTTGAAAGAGTTACCCGCGCCCGAAACTGCCCTTCCAAACCTGGTCCGAACCGAGCCTATGCATACCGAGCCTACCCACTCCTACCCCTTCTCCCCGACGTCCCGGCGCAAGTAAGTCGCGCATCCGACCTAAGCCCCCATGGACGTACGACTATGCGTTTCGGTACTTGCGTGCAAGTATAGGTGATGCTCCCCCCGTCGGGCGGTACGCCCGGCCCTCTTGCACCCGTACGCTTCGGCGGCCACCGCCTCGTACTCGGGGTCGTCCTCAACGCGGAACTCGACGCTCTCCTCGAGCCCGCAGGCCGTCATGGCGAGCCGGAACTGCCATGACGGGCGGCAAAACACCAGGAGGCCGGCGTCGGATCCGGCCACGAGCTCCTGTATGCAAAGGGTATCTACGAAGGTCACCCCCGCGAGGTCGACAAAGGCTCGCTGTCCCAGTCCCGAAGACCTCTTCAGGGCATCTCCCAGGGCCACAAGACAAGAAACGTCGAACTCCCCGGCGAGCTCGACCAGCACGCCCGCGCGGCAAGACCGATGGATTTTGATCCTGGCCGGATACTTCAAACTCGTCTCCTCTCGTACGGCAGAGCATGATCGCGTCGGCCGTTCACTCTTTTCGCGGACGTCCCGCCACCTTTGGCGAAGCGCCACCAATCTCACCCCGCTCGGCCACCGCCACCCGGTTCGCGATTAGCATACGAACTTTCCCTCGCTGGTTGCCCCGCTTCCGGGTGCCCCGCTCTGTTGTGGGCCCACCGTATTCGGAAGCGTCGTACCTCTTTGGTTCTGCTTCCCGATGCGTCCGCCCCGCGTATGAGTATTGTGTACGATAGGCATTTGATGGGTGTTTGGACCCTGTTAGGATTTTCAAAGGACCAGAGGCTGCGGGGTTTAGCGGCGGAGTTAGAGCTGCAGGCAAAAGAAGTCCAAGATGACCCGTAATATGGCCAGGGCTGGAACGGCGAGGATGGCCCCGTCAAGGCCCGCGACCTGGCCGGCGACGACGGCCAGGAGCACGAGAATCGGGTGGACGCGCACGGCTTGGCCTTGCACACGCGGCGTAAGGACGCTGCTCTCGAACTGCTGTATCGCGAAGAACGATACGGCGGTCAGGACCGCGGTCGTCGGGGACTCGAAGAGCGCCAAGATCAGCGCGGGGAAGGCGCCGAGGAAGGCCCCGAAGATGGGGGTCACGGCCGCAACCGAGGCCCCCGCCCCCAGAAGCAGGGGAGGAGACCCCCAAGGGCCACAGCGCTACGCCCGAGAGCACGCCCTGGGCGACGAGGATCAGGGCGAGGCCTCACCAGGTACCGCGAGAGCGAGACGTCCAGGGCCCGCCACAGCTTCCCGGCGTCCCTGTGATAGAGCGCTGGGGTGCCACCTTCGGGTACGCCGCCTCGACCCTCCGGGCATCGACCAGCAGGTAGATCGCGACGAAGACTGCCCCGAAGAGCAAGACGCCGAGGTTGAACGCGCTCGACACGAAGCCGGTCAAGCCCGTGAGCAGCTGCCGGGCCAGCGCCTCGACGCGCCCGAGCAGGTCCTGGCCGATACGCGAGAGCACCTCGTTCACCGTAACGGGCAGGATGCCGTTCTCCTCCAGGGACCTGAGCAGTCCCCGAAAGTCGCGATCGAGGTCGGAGGCGATCCCGGGCAGCGAGAAGGACAGGTCGCCGAGCTGCCCGATCAGGAGCGGTACCAGGAAGACGAGCGCGAGTACGAAGACCCCCTAACAGCACCGAGACCGTCGCCAGTATCGCGAGGCCCCTCGGCACAAAACGCGAGAGCGCCCTCACCGGGATGGAGAGTACCAGGGCGAGCGCGACCCCCCAAGGGCTATGACGACGACACCCGAAGCGGAGCGCAGAAAAAGCACGAACAGGACGAGAACGAGGACGACGGACGCCGCCAGGACCCGCGGCGAGATCGGGATCGGCGTGGTTCCCTCGTCGGAGCCTCGCGGAGGACCGTTGCGATCCGCATTCTTGTCCTGCATCAACGCACATGGCCTTTCCCAAAGGTTTCTCGTCCGCATGGTACGGGCTAGCGGAACCCGTCGTCGGACGGAACCTTCCGGCGAACGAGAGGATCGGGTCGCGAGGCTTCGGGAACGGCCTCCCGTTCGCCGCAAATGGCTCCCGCGCGGTCGTCTCGGTCTCCGGGCTGCGGCCAGGCACCTGGGGCTTTGCGAAAAACAGTGAAGGTCGCCCCACGACTGGGATAGGATAGAGTAGACCCATGATGCGAATCTTGATCATAGAAGACGAAGGACACCTCGCCCGGCTCGTCGCCGAGGTGCTGGGCAGGGAGGGTTACGCCACCGAGACTGCCGGCGACGGCCGGTCGGGCCTCGCGCGCGCGCTCTCGGAACCGTTCGATCTCCTGGTGATCGACTGGATGCTCCCCGACCTCGACGGGATACAGGTCGTAAAGAGGCTCAAGATCGCCGACGTTCGCGTCCCGGTCCTGATGCTGACCGCCCGCGCGGAGGTCGAGGATCGGGTCGAGGGCCTCGACGCCGGGGCGGACGATTACCTGCCCAAGCCCTTCGCCTTCTCCGAGCTCCTCGCCCGCGTGCGCGCCCTCGCCCGCAGGCCGCCGGAGAAGAAGGCCGAGGAGACGGTGCTGACGGCCGGCGACCTCACCCTCGACCCGGCCCGCCACGAGGTCCGGCGCGGGGGCGAGCGTATCGACCTGACGGCCAAGGAGTTCGCGCTCCTCGCCACCCTCATGCAGCGCCCCGGTCAGGTCTTCACCCGCTCCGTCCTGCTCGACACCGTTTGGGACGGCTCCACGGGGGCCTACACGAACGTGGTGGACCTCTACGTCCACTACCTCAGGAAGAAGCTCGACAGGAACGAGGGCGCCTCCCACATACGCACCGTGCACGGCACGGGCTACACTTTCGACCAGCGACCGGAGCCCTGATGTTGGATCTGATCCGCTGGCGTCTGACCCTCGGTTACGTGGTCATCTTTGCCTTCATCCTCTTTCTGTTGCTCGCGTCCGCTGTCGTCGGTTTCTCACGCGAGCTCACCCACCAGCAGGACATCCTGCTCACCCAGGAAGCCAGAAACCAGTCGCGGAACCTTCTCGACGGCGAGCACCGGGAGATTCTGGCAGAAGGCTCTGCCGAGTTCAGCTGGGTCGCGCTCGACCCCGAGGGCCGCGTTACCGATCAGGATCCCTCCACTGTGACGCTGGGAACCCTGGGGCTTCCCGCCGTCGAACTCGCCGAACGAGCACTCGAAGAGGACGACGTGGTCTCTGCTACGGTCCGGGGACCGCAGGGCAAGACCAGGCTCGTTGGCATGCCGATGTACGACGAGGCGAACGAATTGGTGGGGACGATACAGTACGCGAGATCCCTTCAGGGGCCGCAGCAGACGGTCAACGAGCTCGTCCTTGTTCTGCTTCCCCTGGCCCTTGGTGGCCTGGGGCTCGCCACACTCGGCGGCCTTTACATGGCAGGCCGAGCCGTACGCCCTGTTCGGGATTCCTTCGAGCGCCAGAAGGCCTTCGTCGCCGACGCCTCCCACGAACTCAAGACGCCCCTCACCCTCATCCGGGCCGACGCGGAGGTTGTGCTGTACCGTGGAGAGGTAGGCCCCCAAGACCAGGGGCTGATCGAGCACGCGCTCGCCGAAACCGATCGGATGAACGCGATCCTCTCCAGTCTCCTCGCCCTTGCCCGGCTCGACGCCGGACAGGTCCGGGCTGCGCGCAAGCCCTTCGATCTCACCGCCATCCTCGCGGAGACGGCCGAACGTTTCGGGGCGCGGGCAGCCTCCGAAGAGATCCGGCTCGAGGTGCGGGTGCCCGGCAGGATCCCCGCCCTAGGGGATCCTGAGAAGACGGGAGAGATCCTGGCCGCCCTCCTGGACAACGCGCTGCGCCACACGCCGTCGGGGGGAAGCGTAACTTTGAGCGACGGGGTGAAGGACGGCCTGGCCGAAGCCCTCGTTCGAGACACCGGACCCGGCATCCCACCCGAGCAACTCCCCCACATCTTCGAACGTTTCTACCGCGTCTCGGACGGACGGACGCGCGAGAGCGGGGGCACCGGCCTCGGGCTCACCATCGCCAGAGACCTCGTGCGGGCCCAGGGAGGAGAGCTCCGGGCCGAGAACATGCAGGAAGGCGGGGCGGTCTTCCGCCTCCAACTACCCAGGGGATGATTTATCCTCCAAGGGGCCGCACTCTCCAGGACAAGCGCGCATGGAGAGCAGGTCGGAGTGGTCTTTCGCGCACCCCTTCCGACGAGGCCGACGACCGCGACTCGTCGAAGCCAGGCAACGGCGACACCCAATACCGACCCCGCGGCGGGGGTACAGGATAACGCAAGGACCGCACCTATCAACATCAAGAAGAGCAGCACCCTCCCTCGTTCCACGCCTGGGACGGCCGGGCGTTGTCGGGCATGCGTCTTGCGGCTCCATCCGGGCCAGAGCTTATTTGGGAGTTCTAATTAGCGTCAAAGGCGAATCAAATCCGCGGGAGACACACTAATGACATGCAGGAGAACGCCACGACCCAAAGCGTCGGCGTCGAACGAACCTTTTACGAAGGGGAGCAAAGTGAAGACGAAACTTACGGCCTTGATCGTCGCGCTCCTAACCGTGGCCGCCTTATCGGGTTGCGATGGGAACCCGCAGCCCGGGAGAGAGTCGGCCGCGAGCGAGGCGTCGTCACCCACGACCACCGAAGAATCGACGACCACCGGTGCGCGGACGGAGGAGAGCGGGGAAACGGCCACTCTCGAGATCGAGGGCAGCGCGGGAACGGAGGTCTCCGGCTCCTGCATCGTGGGGGATGGAGAGCCCGATGAGATCAGCGGGCAGGTCCCCCAGAACCTCACCTACGACCTCGACGGAAAGCCTCTCAAGTGCGAGATCGCTTCGGAGGACGACGTCGAGGTCGGTCTTACCGCCGCTGGCACACGCTCCGTACAGCGATTCAGCGGAGGAACCTTGAACCTCACCTACGAGAACGGGAGCATCTCCTCTTCCACCTCTTCGTCGGCAGTCTCCTCGCAATCCTCATCGAGGGCAAACGGCGCGGGAGCCAGCGGCACGACGGACGGATCCGGTAACGTCGCGAGCGAGCCGAGGGACGTCAGCGGCTTCGACGAAGTTGAGCTTCGCGGGGTCGGTACCCTCTCCATCCGGCAGACGGGCAGCGAATCGCTGACCGTAGAGGCGGAAGAAGGCGTCCTGGCGAAGATCGGGACGGAGGTCGTGAACGGCCGTCTGATTATCGGCCCCGAGCCCGACACCACCATCCGGACGACCGGTCCAATAAACTACGAACTGACCGTCGGGGACCTGCGCGCCCTGGAGGTGTCAGGATCGGGCGGCATCGACGCGAAGGATATCAGCACCGAAAAGCTTGCGACCACCATAAGCGGGTCAGGAACCATAGAGATAAGCGGTAAGGTCGATAGCCAGCAGATAGACGTCTCGGGCTCTGGGGACTACCGGGCAGAGGCCCTCGAAAGCAAAGAGGCGAAGATCGCCGTTGAGGGCGCAGGATCCGCCGTTGTGAATGTGAGCGAGGCGCTTGACGCCGAAGTCGGCGGCGCCGGGTCCGTGGAGTACGTTGGGGCTCCCACGATCGATCAGGATGTGAGCGGAGCCGGACGGGTGAGCGAGCACTAATTACTGCACGCAAGGCTAGCGGAGCGGGTCGCCTGCTCACACCGGGTGAGAGGGATTGGATCGAGCGGTGTCTAAGAGCCTTAATTCGCCGAGTTGGCGAACAGACCGCGGATCCGCAAGGGAAGTTCGACCGGATCACGATGGCTGATCTTCCGAAACTGTAGCGTGGCTCCTTGAAGCTAAAGAGTCGTCGGCACTGCGAGTTAGAGGCCTCTTGACGGCACATCATCGTAGGGCTGCCACTTTGCCCCCGGCGGTAGGTTCCCTAATATATCCTGAGTAGGTTTGCATCGCGGTACTATGATGTCTACTAGCGGTGTGACGAAGGCAACGGACGCGGGCAATGATCAAGGTGCAAGCACGGGGCAAAACCTACGCGCTCTCGGTGGACGTCGTGAAGGGCGTGGTTCATCGACGGCACGAGAGCGGGCAAAGCGCCCGGTAAGGAGGCAACCATGGCGCTTTCTGGACCCGTCGTTCGTTGGTACGGCTGGATGGCCGTCCTGGGCGGGGTGCTATTCGCGGCCTCCGACTTCGCGGCCCGCCTCCTCGTCGCCGCTCTCGACGGGGGAGGGGCCGCCACGGGCGGCTACGCGCTCTGGACTACGCTATCGCTGCTCTCCCTCGCGCTGTTGCAGTTGGCGCTGATCGGGCTCTATTCCCCCCACCGCCAGACCGCCGGCACCCTCGGGTGGGTCGGCTTCTTTCTGGCCTCCACGGGCATCGCGTTCGCGTTCTTTATCGTCTTGGTCTACGCGGTTGCGGCCTCGCCCCTGCCCATCGACGATCCCGAGCTTCTCGAGGAGGTCCCCCGGCAAAGTTCCACGCCTCATGATCGGCCCTGGCGTCGTAGCGCGCCCGCTCTTCCTGCGTCATGTCCGTCATGCTCTTCTCCTCTTCATGGGGTTGTTTCCGTGCGCTCGGATAATTCGCCGGGGTGGTGGCCCGCGTTCGGTAGTCATGGCCTATCCGGGCTCCCGTTAGCGGGCTTCGCAGCGGCGGCAGGGGACCGGCTCGAAGACTTCGGCGGTCTCTCCGGTCTCATCGTCCTCGACAAGATAGCCGATGTAGACGAGGCCCTCGTAGCAGGCGAAGCACTCGGTAGCTTCGCTGGTGGTGGCTGTTGCGGTATCCTTGATGGTGTCCACAGTGACCTCCAAGTCTGTTGTGGGCCGGGCTCCGGGGTGTTCCACCACCTGCGGGGCCGTTTTTTTATCTGACAACCAAATCTTACCACTTACGTTTACTTATGTCAACTTTCGTTGTATAATATTCGCGTACAATCCCCGACTGTGGAGGTCAACGTGGACAAGCTCCAGGAGCTACGGATAAATCAGGGCCTTAGTCAGAGGCGCCTGGCGGATCTCGCGGGCGTCTCAAATACGAGCGTCTGGAAGATCGAGCAGGGCGGCGGCGCGAACCCGGCCACGCTAAAGAAGCTGGCCGATGTTCTAGGAGTTCGTCCCGTAGAACTTCTCAAGCAAGGCCGGTAAACCATGCCTTCAACGAACGGTAGCGGCTCGAAGACAGCCATCCTCTACGCTCGTGTATCTACCGATGAGCAGGCTCGCCACGGCTACAGCATCCGCCAGCAGCTAGAGAGGGGGCGCGAGTGGTGTATCGAAAACGGCTACGAGGTCCTCAAAGAGATCGTGGATGCTGGGCAGAGCGGAGCGTCGCTTGAGCGTCCGGGCATGGACGAGGTACGAGATTTGGTAGCGCTGGGCGGCGTACATGTCGTGTGGGCGCAGGATCGGGATCGTCTCAGCCGGGAGCCTGCATATAGCTATCTGCTACGCCGGGAGTTCGAGGAGCGCGGCACGAGGCTGCGCTCAGACAACGACCGAGGTGACGAGAGCCCGGAAGGGGAGCTTACGGACGGTATCCTCGACCAGCTCGCAAAGTACGAGCGGGCCAAGATCGCGGAGAGAAGTAGGCGCGGACGTCTTCGTAAGGCTCGCGAGGGCAAACTGCTACGCAACGGACGGGCTCACTACGGCTTCAAGTATGACGACACGGGCAACGGCTACGTTGTTGACCCGGAGGAGATGCCAGTTGTGCGGCGCATCTTTGAGTTAGTGGGCGGCGGAGAGACTCTCTACGGCGTCAAGCGGACACTAGAGCGAGAGAGCGTGCCGCCGCCCTCCAATGGCTCAAAGGGCGGCGAATACTGGGGCGCGTCCTACCTGAGAACGGTAATAAAGGACGATGTTTACCGGCCACACACGTACTTGGAGATCGCGGAGTTGGTTGCGCCGGAAGTCGCGGATCGCTTAGACGATTCAGGTTATTACGGCATCTGCTGGTTCAACCGAACTCGGACTACTCGCAAGCGCGTGCGCAAACCCGGCGCCGAAGGGCTCGAATACAAGTGGAGTTACACAGTTCGCAATAACCCACGAGATCAGTGGGTAGCTATACCGGTCCCGAATGCTGACATCCCGCGACACCTGGTAGATCAGGCTAGGGCAATGCTCCAACATAATCGCAAGCCGTCGAGCACCGGTCGGCGTTTCTGGCAATTGCCCGCCGGGACGGTCCGGTGTGGTCAGTGCGGTACGAGCATGCTCCAGTACGCTTCTGCCGCCGGCGGGCGTATCTACGCCTACTACAAATGCAGCCGTCTTGTGCGAATGGGTAAGGATGCCTGCTCTCCTAATAGGGTCCGCACGAACCACCGCGCCGAAGAAGTGGAGGCGAAGGTATGGGATCTCGTCTCCCGACTCCTCAAAGACCCCGAGCGGCTGCGCAGTGGCCTGGACGAGATGATAGAGCGCGAGCGCTCCGGCATGCGAGGGGATCCCGAGCAAGAAGCAAAGGTGTGGCTACAGAAACTCTCCGAAGTGGACCAAGAGCGCCGCGGCTACCTAAGGATCGCCGCTAAAGGACACCTCGAAGACGCGGAGCTAGATGAAGCCCTTGCAGAGCTTGAGGAGACACGACTTACCGCAGAGCGAGAGCTTGCCAGCCTACGAAGCCGCACAGAGACAATAGAGGCTCTGGAGCGCGACCGGGATGCCCTGCTCGACCGCTACACTGACGAGCTACCGGAGGCCATTGACGCCCTCTCTCCCGAAGAGTGCCACTGTGTCTACAAGCTGCTGGGTGTTGGCGTGCGGATTAGACCGGATACGTCCATCGAGGTCAGCGGGGTTATCAGGAAGGACGCGCTATTTAGTAATGCGGCGTTGGTACCGAGGTAGCGACCGTAGTCGAAACCGTCCTCGGAGGGAGCGGGCTGCGCCAGTTCTCCGGCCACGCTAATCCGGTCGCCCACGCCGACTCCTGCGAGATCCACGGCAAAAACCTCTACGCCTCCACCGCGCAATACTTCCCGTCCGTTGAAGGACAGACTCTCGACTCTCAAGTCAGCCCGGTATCCGAATCCGGTTTGAACTGGCGGTGACACTACCTTGCCCTCGATCTCCACTTCACCCGGTTCAAGAGCCGCGAGATCTGCGAGAGGGTCTGGAGCAGCAGCGTGCAGGTACGCTATCCCCGCTCCGCCCGCCACGAATAGCGGCAAAAGGACTGCCATCACCCGCCAGTTGTCGGGTACGAGATCTTTGGACAGCAACGCCCCTACAGAGAGTACGATGCCCGAGATCAGGAGCGCGACCGCCAAGGGCGGAACTACAGTGGCGAGCGTGATGGCCATGGCGACGGTTATCGCCCAGGGGTCCAGGCGAGTAGGCGGACGAAGATCTAGTTTCAGTGGTGTCGCGTCGCTAGTCTCAGATCGTCGCAAAGGGTTTGATCTTTT
>Ga0136627_1001242_pt1 | contig 10051 bp, 13 predicted proteins | sample AntDrymUQ4892206_2_FD_104652 | JGI IMG/M metagenome (GOLD analysis project Ga0136627, IMG submission 104652) | Polar desert sand microbial communities from Dry Valleys, Antarctica - metaG UQ489 (22.06) | ecosystem: Environmental > Terrestrial > Soil > Desert | place: Antarctica: Dry Valley... | reverse complement strand
GGCGGGGGGTGCGGCCGGGGAGCGTGGTGCCGCCCAAGCCTTCGACGACCTCGGTGAGCGGTGGGGCACGTCGATCGGAAGGTTCGCCGATGCGGTCGCCTCACTGACAGAGAACATAAGGGCGGCGGCTGCGGCCTATGCCGAGACCGACGACGCGCCTGTGGCGGCTGCTCACGTCCTGTCCTCCGCGTCAGAGGAGAGGTGGGGGCTCAGCGAGCGCTGATCAGGAGGCTTGGCGCCGGCGGGAGAGCCAGGCCTTGCGGAGCTTGCGGCGCTCCTCTTCGGAGCTACCGCCCCAGATGCCGGCCTCCTGGTTGGTGGCGAGGGCGAACTCCAGGCAGGCGGGCTGGGCGTCACACTGGCGGCACACGGCCTTGGCCGACTCGATCTGTTCGACGGCGGGACCGGTGTTTCCTACTGGAAAGAAGAGATCGGGATCCACATGACGACACGCGGCCGCGCCACGCCAGTCTTCCCTGTCCCAATCGATCGGCCTGTTCCAGGTGAGCGCCATCGTCACCTCCCTTTCTTTCTGAGCCCCCGTCGGGTGACCTTGTGATTTTGTTCACATGGCTCGGCACACCTGAAGGTTAACGGCATGTTACCAACGCCCACCGCGTCTGGCAAGGAAGCCATGTCGACAATGAGGCAAGGCTAGGGCCTGCACGGCCACTCACGGTGTCACCGCACGCATCGGGTCACGACGGCGTCACGACATCGAGGCAATCCGATTCGTACCCGACCTCGAGCTTCTCCACCCGGCCGAGGTACTCGCCGTCTGTTTGGTAGGGAAAGGGATCCTTCCCCGTGATGGTGACCGATTCCACCTCGGTGCACAGCGTGACGCCGGGCTGGCGGCCGAGGTCGTGGCCGTCACCGAAGGCGCAGCGCATGACCTTGCTGAGCGTTGCCAGCCGGACGTCGCGAAGCACGGCCACAGCGAGGCCGGTGCCGAAGCCGGTGCCCGGGGCGACGTTGAGCGGCCTTCGCCCGAGGTAGGTGTACGGGTTGGTGTTGAGGCACAGGACGAACGAGCCCCCGTACGTGGCCTCCTCGCCGGCGATCTTCACCGAGAGGTGAGGTTTGGTCCGATCCTCCTGGGACAGCCACGTGACCAGGGCGGAATAGACGAAGGCAGCCTGGCCGAACCTGCTCTTGAGGGTGCCCCCCTCCACGTGGCCCACTACCTCTGCGTCGAAGCCCACGCCCAGGTTGAACAGGTAACGCCGCCCGTTGGCCGTGCCCATCTCCACCCGCCTCCGGGACCCTGCTTCCAGTGCGGCGTTCAGCTGCTTGGCCGCGATGACGAGGTTGTTGGTGAAACCAAGGGTGCGGGCGAAAACGCTCGTCGATCCCCCCGGCAGGGCGCCGAGAGCGGTAGCGGAGCCGACCAGTCCGTTGGCGGCCTCGTTGATGGTCCCGTCACCGCCCAGCACGACGACCACGTCCACGCCCTCACGAGCGGCGCGGCGGGCCAGCTCGGTGGCGTGGTCTCGTCGCTCGGTCACCACCACGGAGAGCTCGTGGCCGGCGGCCAGGATGTCCTCAACTGCCACCCGCCGCCGTGCCGTCACCGCCGAGGCCTTCGGGTTGACCACCAGCATGAGCTTCATGATTCGCTGGCCGCGGCGCGGAGCTGGTTCAAACTCCGGGCCAGGAGTCGCGAGACGTGCATCTGGCTGATCCCCAGCTGGTCTGCGATCTCGGACTGCGTCATACCCACGAAGAAGCGAAGGTGGAGAATGGTCTGGTCTCTCGGCGCCAGTCTCTCGATCAGGGGGGAGAGGGCGGCGCGGTGCTCGGCTTCCAGGAGTCGGGGGTCCTCCCCACCGAGGTGGGCGGACAGCGTGTCCCCGTCGTCATCGTCCCCGCCGCCCGGCGCGTCGAGCGACGAGAAGCGGTAGGCCTGACCCGCTTCCAGCGCCTCGAGCACCTCCTCCTCGGAGACCTGCGCATCGGCCGCCAGCTCCGGGATGGTGGGCGAGCGGCCCAGCTCCTGGCTGAGGGAGCTCACGACCTTGCCCAGGCGCAGATAGAGCTCCTGCATCCGCCGTGGTGCCCGCACGGCCCAGCCCTTGTCACGGAAGTGGCGCTTGAGCTCCCCGACGATGGTGTGGGTTGCGTAGGTGGAGAACTCCACGCCACGGCTGGGCTCGAAGCGGTCGACGGCCTTGAGGAGGCCGAGGGAGGCCACCTGCACGAGGTCGTCCAGTTGTTCGCCGCGGTTGCTGAACCGTCGGGCAAGGTACTCGGCCAACCCGAGATGGCCTTCTACCAGCTGGGACCGAAGCGCAGGATCACGGTCATCGGCGAACTGGTTGAACTTGCGGCGCAACTCCTCGCGCTGATCGGGCTCGAAGCTCATCGCGACCCGGACCTGCGCTTCACCAGTCGGAAGGAAGGGCTCCCGTGGTCGTCGTCGGTGAAAACCGCGTGCTCGTCGACGAGTGCATCGAGCACGGCTCCAGAGAGCTCGTTGAGCAGGGGCTCGGCGCCCGGCGCCGCGAACGACGCCATTCCGTGGACCTCGATGGTCTCGTCATCGCCTCGGACCACGTATCGCATGAGGACGTAGCCGTCCTGGCTCCTGCCACCGGTGACTGCGAAGCACAGCTCGTCGATGGCCAGGCGAAGATCCTCGACCTCGTCGTAGCTGAAGCCCAGTCGGCTGGCGACCCCCGATGCCGTGACGCGCGCCAGCCGGAGCAGCTCCGGCGTCGCCGGCACCGTCAGGCGCACTTCCTCTTCGGCGGGCACGGGCTCCTTTCCCTCGGGCCAAGGGGGACGCTAGCCCGTGGGCCGCCGGCGGCGGCGGTTGCCGTTCCCTCAGGAGAGGCTGATCACGGGCTCGGACACGGGTGGGGGCCACGGTGCCGATCCGTACACGGCCACCACGAGGGCGCACGCCGGCTCGTCCCGACAGACCGTGCCCTGCACGGCGTACTCGAGGGGGCCGAACACCTCGTCACGGGATCCGGCGATGGAGGTGAGCGTGGCCTCGAGGTCATGGCGGACCTCGGCTTCACTGTGGCCTTCGTGCTCCACGAAGAGTCCCTTGGCCGACTCCCGCTCCTGGGTCCAACCCACGCCGGCCCACGCCTGCTGGCCGGACTGGTCGACGCGCATCTCGGCCATCACCACGTAGAGGCGGTCACCCCATTCGGCGTCAGCGTTCGACAGGGCCTCGTCGATGGACGTCACCGCTGTTCCCGGAGGGATCACCGAGCTCAGCGTGATGAGATTGAAGTTGCCCACGCCGGCGCTCTGCAGGGCAGCGTCGAACGCAGCCAACCTCGTGGGACCGGAGCCAACGCCGCTTGCCACCTCGATGGTGCGAATGGGTGGCTCGCCTGCCGATCGCCGCTGCGGGGCCAGTGTCTCAAAGGTGGCGTTCACGGTCGCTCCTCGAAGACATACCCGTAGTAATGCTGGCGGTCGAGCTCGATGGGATCGAGGTCACACACGCGGCGCGCCACCCTGGCGAACATCTCAGGCACCTTGGCCACGTCGACCGTGTAGTTGCAGCAGTCGAAGGCGGCGACGGCGCGGTCTCGGGCCACCGCTGCGGCCAGCTCCTCGAGCATGAGGCGGGCCCATGGCCCTCCTTGGCTCCGGGCACGGACGAGCATGGCTTCGACGTAGTAGATGGCGCCCCTGCGGTGCTGTTTGGGGAAGCGGGCCGCGTAATAGGGAACGCTGATCCATGGCACCTGCTTCAGGTCGGTGGCCATCATCACCATGGCGCACGGCTCGTCGGCGCGGTCCAAACCAATGAACTTCACCACGGATCGGTCGTCCATGGCGGCGAGGAACTCTTCATCGCTCAGAGCCTGTCGAGTGGGAGAAAGTTGCTCGAGGGGAGTGAACGCGTCCCGGTACACGCCCAGGAAGACCTGCGCCAAGTCCGGTGGCACCGTCCGTCGCTGCTCGACCCGCCCGACACGCACGCGCTCGAGAATGGAACTCATTGGGCTCTCCGCTCGGGTTCGCCCGCCATTCTGCACGGTAAACGACAGCCTGGGCCACGCCGCCGGGGACGAGCTGCTCAAGGAGGTGGGGTCTCGCCTGTCGGGAGCGCTGCGCGCCGGTGACACCGCGGCCCGCCTCGGTGGAGACGAGTTCGCCATGCTTCTGGAGAACGTGGCCGATCTCGACGTCGTGCTCGAGATCCTCACGCGCATCCAGGCCACCCTACGGATTCCGTTCGTCGTCGCCGGCCGGGCGCGGGACGTTACGGCGAGCATCGGCGTGGCTAGGGATCAGGGAGGGCCCATAGAAGCCGACGACCTGCTCCGCAACGCCGACGTTGCCATGTACCAGGCCAAGAGCAAGGGCAAGAACCGCCACGAGCTGTTCGAGGCGGGCATGCACACTCTGGTCCGGGAGCGCTTCGAGCTGAAGGGTGACCTCGGGGCGGGCCTCGAGAAGGGCCAGTTCCACCTGCTCTATCAACCCATCGTCAGCCTCTCGAGGGGCGAGATCACCGGCGTGGAGGCGCTCCTTCGTTGGCAGCATCCCACCCAGGGGCTGGTCTCACCGGACATCTTCATTCCTCTGGCCGAGGAGACGGGCTTCATCGTCCCGCTCGGTCAATGGGTCCTCGAGGAGGCGTGCGGACAACTCCGACGATGGCGGGACGAGCACGACCGCCAAGAGATGACCATGAGCGTCAACGTCTCGGTTCGCCAGCTGCAGGCCCCGGGTCTTTCCGCCCAGGTGGAGCGGGCCCTGCTGGACTCAGGAATACCGGCTCGGTCGCTGACCCTCGAGATCACCGAGAGCATCCTCATGGCCGACGTGGACGTCGCCACCCGGCGACTGGCCGAGCTCAAGAACCTCGACGTGGTTCTCGCCGTGGACGACTTCGGGACCGGGTACTCGTCGCTCGGTTACCTCCAGGGCTTCCCCGTGGACGTGGTGAAGATCGACCGGAGCTTCATCCAGCCGCTGGGCCGGCGGCCGCAGCAAACCGATCTGATCCGGGCCATCATCGACATGGCCCGCTCGCTCAACCTCTGCACCGTCGCCGAGGGAATCGAGGAGCCCGAGCAGGCGGCGATCCTCCAGACCCTCGGGTGCGAATCGGCCCAGGGCTTCCACTTCTCGCGGCCGATCCCAGCAGAGGCCATCAGCGTCCTGCTGGCGGAGTCATCCGTGCTCGCCTGCGGTTAGTCAGCATTCCGACGCCGTCTGCTCCGGGGCGGAGCCTGTTCAGACGGCGTCGCCGGCGCTCACGGCCCACGCCATTCCCTCGTCTCGGTCCTCGGCGGCCAGGCGCAGGGACCAGCCCGTCATCGGCTCACCGACATCCCATACATACCAACGGATCTCGGCCGCGGCCCGGCCGAGCTCGGCTGCGGGCACGGGCCAGCATTCCAGGAGTCCGGACATGGCGGCCAGGGCCCACCAGGCTGCGAACCGCCCGGCCGACATGCCCCGGCGACGGCCGTGGGCTCCGCCGCTGGCGCCGGTCCAGGCCAGGCGGGCCAGTGCGTCGGCCGGAGAGACCTCGGCCATGCGGACCGTGCGAGGGCCCAGGGCGGCCACGGCTGCTCCCGCATCGCCGGCGACGGCCACCGCTTGGGCCCGGCCGTTGGACTCCGTGGTCCAGGCCACCGCCAGCTCAACCAGGGCTTCGCAACTCTCGCGGTCCTGGATCAGGCCGGTGACGGCGGAGACCGAACGCGGCCTGAGCGGCGGCAACGGGGGAGGCGGGAAGTGGGCGCCGTCCGGCTTGTACTCGGCAAGGGGGTAGGCGGGTTCCCACGGCTGGAGAGCGAGGGGCAGGTCGAGCACGGCGGGGTCGATGCCGCTTCGATCACGCAGGTCCTCGCCCCGGACCACCCGTTCGTGGGCGCACATGGTGGCCACCGGGCCGGCGGGCGCGTGAGGCGCCAGCTCGTCCCAGCGGTGCGTGGAGGCGGCCACCTCGCTGAGCGGACCCAGGGCGAAGCGGCCCGTACCGGTCCGCAGCATGGGACCGGCCCATGCACCTGGCGCTTCCAGGGCAGCGCGGTACTCGGCCAGGGCCGCCGCCGGCCAGAGCTGCTTCCCGCGTTGGAGAGCGGCCCGGCAGCGGTTCCGCAGCTCCACCAGGCCGTCCCAGTCACCCGCTCCGCACAGGCGGTCGATCATGCGGGTGAGCTCGTCAAGGTCACCCAGCTCCACCAGCTCGGCGATGGCGGCGTTCAAACCAGGGGCCAGGGGTAGGACCGACGCGCGTCCCCGGGGTCGGGGAACGTGCCCCGCTCGGCCACCGTGTTCGCTCGTCTGGCCAAGGCCGTCAGCTCGTCGGGACTCAGGAGCTCGCTCAACCCCTCGTTGCGCGACACGGCGCCGGCCACCCGCTCGATGTCGATCCGCAGCGGTGTGGGCAGGGGACGGCCCGAGAACTCCCAGATCACGGTGCGCAGGTTTGGCTCCACATGGAAGCACAGCCCGTTGTCGATGCCCCAGATACGACCGTTGTCACCGAGCAGGCAGTGACCGCTCTTGCGATCGGCGTTGTTGGCCAGCAGGTCGAAAGCGGCGATGGCCTGGAGCGCGGGGTGGTGCTCGGGATGCTCGAAGAGAGTGAAGTAGTGCTCGGAGAAGTCGGCAGGCACGAAGCGCTGAAGTGAGCCCGGCCCGAGGGGGGCGTCGGCCCGCGCCACCGTCTCGGGGACGATGCCCCAGCCCAGCTCCTCGGAGAGGCGGTAGGCGGCCACCTCCCGAAGGAACAGCCCTTCGGGGAAGTCCCACAGCGGGCGCTCACCCCGGCGCGGCTTGTAGACCGCCGGCAAGGTGGTGTCGCCATGGCAGACCTGCGCCAGGAAGGTGGCGTTCGAGCTCCAGGGCAGACGTCCCTGAATCTCGACCTGACCCTCGGCGAGGACGGTCAGAGCGTGGGCGGTCGATGCCCGTTCGCCCGTGGACACGCGTGCCCCGCAGGATCGAGTGGATAGCCGCAGAGGGGGCATGGCGGCCGGCCGGATTGGACCAGCTCGGCGCCTCGCCGGGCCAGCGCCGTGACCTGCTCGCGGGTGGCCGAGATACGGGCTCGGGCGCCCTCCTCGTCCTCGTCCACGGCCTCCTCGGCGACGAGCACCAGACGGTCGAGGGCCTCGTCGTAGGCCACGCCCAGGCTGCCGATCACCCACTCGGGTTCCGTCGGTTCCTCGAGATCGAGATCCTCGGGGAGGCCGAGGCTGGGGTCCGGGAGGTCCTCCAGAAGACGATCGAGGTAGGCCGCGAGGGCAGCCGTCTGCGACTTCTCCAGCTTGAGGGTGACCACCTGTGACGCGTGGCGCGCCTGGAGGACGAACACCCGGCTCCCCGGCTCACCGACAGCACCGAGCGTCAGCTTGTCCACGTCGACGAGGTCGAACGACTCACTCATGGTTCGGCTCTCAGGACGCCTTGAGCTCGGAGAGGTCGCCCAGAGAGTTGACCGTGAGCACCGCCGCGCCACCCTCGGCGTAGGAGATGGCAGTGACCGAGCACGGCGAGATGACGAATCGCTGGAACTGGTCCAGGTGGGTGCCCGAGGCGTGGGCCACGGCCGCCTTGATGGGGTCGGCGTGGGAGACGAATACGACCGTGCCTCCCTGATGGCGTGAGCGGAGGCGCTCCACGGAACCGACGACGCGGGCGTACATCTCGAGGAAGGACTCGCCGCCCGGGAACCGGAAGCCGCTCGGGTAGTTCTGGACCACCCGCCATTCGGGCAGCTTGGCCAGCACCTTCAGCTCGGCGCCGGTCCAGTCGCCGAAGTCGCAATCGGCCAGTCCCTTGTCCACATGGACTTTGAGGCCGTGGCGCCTGGCGATGGGGGCGGCTGTCTCCCGAGTGCGCTCCAGCGGCGAGGCGTAGATGGCGTCCACCTTGGTGAGCACGGCGAGCCGCTCCGCCACCTTCTCGGCCTGGGCGTTGCCCTCCTCGGCCAGGTGCAATCCCTTGGCCTGACCCGGGAGCACCTTGCCGGTGGTGGGGGTTCGGCCGTGGCGCACGAACAGGGCGAGCGTCGGCGGCGGTGGCTTCGGGCGTCGGGGCATGACCGAATGGCCAACCTAGCCTCTTGCGGTGCCTGATCCGTCTCCGCTCGAGCGCATCACGGCCGAGGTCGTGGAGTGCCGGAGGTGCCCCCGGCTCGTCGCCTGGCGGGAGGAGGTGGCGTCGGTGAAACGGGCTTCCTACGCCGGCGAAGAGTATTGGGGAAGACCGGTGCCGGGCTTCGGAGATCCTGCGGCCACGCTGCTGCTGGTGGGTCTGGCACCGGCTGCCCACGGAGGCAATCGCACCGGACGGGTGTTCACCGGCGACCGCTCCGGCGACTGGGTCTTCGCCGCCCTGCACCGCGCCGGTTACGCCAGCCAGCCCACCAGCACCTCCGCCGATGACGGCTTGCGGCTCTTCGGCGCCTATGTCGCCGCCGCCGTGCGTTGTGCCCCTCCGGCCAACAAGCCCACGCCGGCCGAGCGCGACGCGTGCCTTCCCTATCTGGTCCGGGAGATGGAGGCGCTGAGCTCGGTTGGCGTGGTGGTGGCCCTCGGGCGCTTCGCCTACGACGTGGTCGCCGGGCTCTTGGGCCTGCGGCCCCGACCGAGCTTCGGGCACGGCGTGGAGGTCGACTTGGCTGACGGCCGAACGATCATCTGCTCCTACCACCCCAGCCAGCAGAACACCTTCACGGGAAGGCTCACCGAGGAGATGTTCGATGCCGTCTTCACGCGGGCCCGCGTGCTCACCGGCTGAGGGCGAGGATCTCGCCGACGGCATAGACGACGGCGACGACACCCAGGAACCCGGCCACCGCCAGCCGCAGGCGCCGGGCGCCGGTCCGGATGGCGAGGGCGGCGCCGAGGCGTGCCCCGGGGACCACTCCGACGGAAAGGAGCGCCGCCGCCGTCCAGTCGATGTCACCAAGGGACCAGTGGGTGATCGTGGCCGGCACGGCGAAGATCCCCACGCACACCAGCGAGCAGGCGATGGCCGTCTTCAGGGGAATGCGAGCCAGCTCCGAGAAGCCTGGGACCATGATGGTTCCTCCCCCCACGCCGAGCAGCCCGGAGAGGAGGCCGGCGGCTGCACCCACCGCGACGAGGATGGCGGGACGGTCCCGGGGCCGCTGGCGGGACCGGGATGGTTCGTCGTCCGAGGCGTTCGAGGCGTTCGACGGCCGTGCCATCCGCCACGACGTGTACCCCAGGAGACCGGCGGTGGCGATCATGAGCCAATGCCCGTCGCCCGGCACCCGGCTGGAGAGGAGCGACCCGAGGACGGCTGACACCACTCCCGCCGGCGCCGTCCAGGCCACCACTCGCCACCAGACGAGCGACTCCCGGACGTAGCGCACGGTGCCCGCCACGGCGCTCGGGAGGATGGACGGCAGGGTGGTCCCGACGGCCAGGGCAGCAGGGACGCCGAGAACCCGGATGGCCGGCGTGGAGAAGGCCGCGCCCCCAATCCCGAACGCGCCCGACAGGACGCCCGTGAGGACGCCTGCGGCCAGGGTCAGCAGGATGTTGAGTGGCGTCGTGTCCATTGATCCGTTCCTACTACCGGCAGCGAACCCCGGCGGTTATCGTGCTGGAGCCGATCCGGTGATCGGGAGAAGAACGAGGACAGTCAGGGAGGAAGGACACCGTGCCCCGAAATGTAAATGCTCTAGTGCTCTTGTCCAACGATCACCGAGCTGTCGAGGAGCTCTTCGGTCGGCTCAGCAGTCCGAGGCACGTGAACCGGGAAGAGACGATCGACCGCCTCATCCAAGAGTTGTCGGTCCATGCCGAGATCGAGGAGGAGCTCGTCTACCCCGCCATCCGCCGCAACGTCGACGGTGGGCGCCGGCTGGCCAACCACGCCGAGCAGGAGCATCAGCAGGTGAAACAGATGCTGAAGCAGCTTGAGAGGATGGATCCCGACAGCCGCGAGGCCGAGGCCCTCATCGACGAGCTGCATCAGCACGTGCAGGCGCACGTTGCCGAGGAAGAGGCTCCCGACGGGCTCTTCGCCCAGCTCCGAGAGTCACTGGACGACGAGAGCCTGCAGGAGCTCGGGTCGCAGGTCTCCG
>Ga0136627_1001241_pt1 | contig 10061 bp, 7 predicted proteins | sample AntDrymUQ4892206_2_FD_104652 | JGI IMG/M metagenome (GOLD analysis project Ga0136627, IMG submission 104652) | Polar desert sand microbial communities from Dry Valleys, Antarctica - metaG UQ489 (22.06) | ecosystem: Environmental > Terrestrial > Soil > Desert | place: Antarctica: Dry Valley... | reverse complement strand
TGGCCGCGGCCGGCGGCGTCGTCGCCGGCCAGGCCACGGCGGCGGGCTCGGCTCGGCCGGTCGAGGCCGGCGGGCCAGCGACTGCGACCGCCCTCTCGGGGGCACCGGCGTCCCAGCCCGACGCTTCTGCACCCGCGGCCGTGCCCACGGGGCCCCCCGCCCCTCTCAGCGTGGCGGGAGCGGGGCCGAGCCCCGCGCGCCCCTCGTTCCCCCGCGCGGCGCCGAACGGGAAGTCGGCGGCCGCCGTGCCCCGCCGCCCTGCTCCCGCCCGCGGCGCTGGTGGGCCGGGACGTTCGCCCGAACGCTCGCTGAGCCTGCGCTACGTGGTGCTCGCAGTGGTGGGTGCGTTGATCGTGATCGCCGCAGGCACATTCGCCGTCGGCCTGCTCGACGGACGCGAGGAGTCCGCGCCGCCCCAGCGCGCCAACACCCCGGGCGCGCCGCGCCAGCCGGCCGCGCCCGGCGCGCCGTCCTCGGTCACCTTCTCGGTCCTCAACGGCACCGGCGTGGACGGGTTGGGCAAGCAGGTCGCCGACGAGCTCGAAGCCACGGGCTACCGCCGCGGCAACGTCACGAACGCGAGTGAGCAGAAGGCGGAGTCGGTCGTCCTCTACGCGGGCGGAGCCCGCGCCGACGCGCTCGCGGTCGCGCGCGAGATCGAGGTGAGCCAGACCGAGCCGATCGACGCCTCGAGCCAGGTGCTCGCGGGCGATGCCAGTGTGGTCGTGGTCGCCGGCGCCGACCGGGCGCAGTAGCGACTTCGGCCGAGCGGTCCCGTGCCCGCGAGGCGGTGATGCCGACGCGCCTACGTGGGACTAGAGTCTGCTCGCCGTGAGCGCCCCGTCCACGCCCGGGCATCCTTCGGAGGAGGCCGGAGGCGAGGGAGCGGCGGAGCCGGTCGCTGGTTCGCTGCGCGTGCCTGCGAACGGCAGTCGCCGCGAGCGCGCCCTTCTGATCGTGACCCTGGTCCTGATCGTGGCGGCGAGCGCTGCCTTCCTGCGCGCCCAGACGCTCAAGCTCGAGCCCTCGCCGGTCAAGCGTCCACGGGTCGAGAGCGTCTTCTCGCCCGTCTGTGGCTGCGAGGACACGACCGCGGGGCTCTCGTTCGGGCTTCGCCGCGCCAGTCGCGTCGACGCGCAGATGATCGACTCCGACGCCCGGATCGTGCGGATGCTCGCGGATGGTGCAGAGCGGCCTGCGGGTCGCCAGCGTCTCGAGTGGGACGGTCGTGACGATGCCGGCCGCCTGGTGGCCGATGGGGCCTACCGCCTGCGCCTCTTCCTCGACGAGGAGCGCGAGGTGGTGGTGCCGCGCGCCGTCGTCCTCGATACGCAGGCGCCGCGCGCAGCACTCGGCGCGGTCGTTCCGCGTGTGGTCGCCGCTCCGCGGCGCGGGCGGCGCGGGCGCGACGCGCGTCGGCGGGCCGAGCGCGCCTCGTCCGGCCCGGCGGCGGTCGCCCTGCGCTACCGATCGAGCGAGGCCGGCCGGGCGATCCTGCTCGTCGACGGCCGGCCGGCCGTGCGCAGCGCTAGCCGCCCGCCCGGCCGCAGCTCGCTCAGGTGGGACGCGCGCCTCGACGGGCGGGCGCTCGCGGCCGGCGTCTACGAGCTCTCGCTGCGCGTCCGCGACCGGGCGGGCAACTCAAGCATGTCCACGCGCACCGTGGACCTCCGCGTGCGTCGCTCCCGCTGACACACCGGTCGGCGGTGCGCTCCCTGCGCCGGTTCGCCGTTCGGACACGAAGAGCAGACCGGCGAGCAGGCTCGCCGCCACGGGCCAGATGAGATACGAGGTCTGGAACACCCGCCCGATGAAGAAGAGCACGAGCACCGATACCGCGAAGCCCGCCGCCGCCGTCCAGGTCGCGTCGGAGCGCAGCTGCGCGCGCACGAGCAGGGCGGTCAGCGGCAGCCAGACAAACAGCGCGAGCGGGGTGAAGGGGTAGGGGCCGAAGCGGTCCTCGAGCACGCCGGCTTCGAGCAACACGCCGGCCAGCCCGTATCCGATGATGCGGTAGGTGGCGCCGCCGTAGACGACCGTGTCGGCGAACAGCGCACCCGCGTCGATGATCACGAACGGGAGGAAGCCGACGGCGAGCACGGCAGAAAAGGCGATCCCGGCGGCGCGCCGGGCGCGCGGCGAGGCGCGGCGCCAGAGCGCCACCGCGAGGAACGGCGCCGCCACGACGGCGAACTGCTTGAGCAGGATCGCGACGGCGAGGGCCGCCGCCGCGCCGGTGAGCCGGCCGCGGACGACGAGCGCAAAGGCGACGATCAACGCGAGCACCGCCGGCGCGTCGGCGGTGCCGAACCACGCGGCGCGGACGGCCAGCGGGCTCGCGGCGAGCGCCGCTCCGAGCGCGAGCCGTACCCCGAGCGGGCCGCGGAACAGCAGCGCCGCGGGTAGGGCGGCGAGCGTGAGGAGCGCGACGAGGACGCGGTAGTCGTCGAACGGCTCGGGCATCACGCCCCAGGCCGCGGCGGTCAGCGGCGTCCCCGGGAAGTAGGCGAAGTGGCGCAGCGCGACCTGGGTGTCGCGAGTTTGCGGCGACACCGAGCCGTCGAGCGCGTAGAAGCGCTCCAGTCCGGTGAAGCGGTAGTCGTAGCCGTAGGGCGTCTCGCCGTCGCGCACGAGCTCGCCGGCGATGTCGATCTGCTGGGTCGAGTCGTTGACGTGGAACCACGGCGCCGTTCCCTCGCGCAGCCCGACCTGGAGCAGGACGCCGGGGAGTACGAGCAGGGCGACGACCACGGCTGCCACCGCTGCGGCGGCCGAGTGCCCCAGTCGCCCGCGAATGAGCACGGCTGCGGCGGCGAGCGCGGTTATCGCGACGGCCAGGGTGGCCGCGGCGCGCAGGAGGGCCGGGTCCCACTCGCCGCCGGCCGCGCGCACGAGCGGCGCGAGTACGCCGCGCGCTTCGGCGGGGGGGACGCGGAAGGGCCACGGGTCGGAGCCCAGCTCGGGCACGTTGATCGCCACGAGCACCCCGAGGACGCCCAGCAGCATGAGCGCCTCGCCGCGCTCGAGCGCGCGAGGGAATCGGGTCGCCACCGCTCAGCTCCGCGCGATCGTCGGTTCGGGGGGCGCCTCGACCGCCGCGGGCGACGACGCCGCCGCGGCCCCCGAGGCCGCCGCGATCCCGAGCGCGATCCAGGTGATCGGGTTGTCGAAGAAGCCCTCGTAGAAGAGCGAGTGCACGAACAGCGTCAGGAGCACTGCCGCCAGCCCGAGCCCGAGGACGGGGTCGCGCCGCCGCACACCGGTGAGCGTGCGTGCGGCGCCGACGAGCAGCGCGAGGTAGGCCGCGAGCCCGAGTGCGCCCAGCTCGGCCGCGACGGTCAGCGGCGTGGTGTGGGAGGCGTAGCGGCGCTCCGCGCGCCGTCTGCTCGCGAGCTCCCGGCTCGCCGCGGGCTGGCTGGCCACGCCAACGCCGACCACCGGGTGCTCGGCGAACACTGCGAGCGTCGACGCGACGAGCGGCGAGCGCCCGCTGGTCACCGAGCGCTCGTCGTTCTGGCCGAGCTGGTACGCGAACAATCCCAGGCCGGCCACCGCGACGACCGCGGTCAGGCTCGCAACGAGGCGCCGGCTGCGGCGTTCTCCGGCCACGAGGGCCAGCGCCACCGCGACCACGACGAGCGCGATCATGCTCGACTGAGAGTAGGAGAAGTAGAGACCCGTCCCGAGCAGCGCGAGCAGTGCCACCGCCGGCGCCAGACGCACGCGGCCGAGCCAGAGCACCACGAGCACGATCGCGATCGCCAGGACGAGATGACGGCCGTAGTGGCTCGGGTCGTCGAACAGCGAGGTGACCCGGAACAGCGAGCCGTAGGCGTTGCCGGCCTCGAGCCGCGAGGAGGAGAAGAACACCTGCCCGCTCGCGGCCTGCCAGATGCCCACGGCCGCGAAGATCGCGCCGGGTACCACCACCGCAGCGGCCAGGAGCGGGCGCAGGCGTGGGTGGTCGATCGGCTGGCGAGCGATCACGGCGACGAGCGCGGCGAACGGGAGCCAGAAGAAGATGAGCTGATCTCCGCCGGCCGCCGGATCGGCGGACCACAGCAGCGAGGTGACGACGAGTGCGAGAAAGGCGGCGGCGGGCACGGCAAAGGCGCGCGGCAGCTCGCGCACGGGCTCTCCGCGCGCGACTCTCCAGGCGAGCGCGAGCACCGCGGCCGCCAGCAGCGCATACAAGGGCAGGAGCCTGCCGAGACCGCCCGCGGCGAGCCCCACGGGGAATCCGTCGGCCTCGAAGACGAGCGGCGGGCGAAGCGGCGCCACCACCAGGGCCAGAGGCGCCACCGCAACCGGGTGGCGGACGAGGATGGCGGCGACCGCGGCGGTCGCCCCGAGGGCAACGGCCAGCGCGAGCAGCCCGATCGGCGAGATCAGGAGCGAGATCAGGCTCGCGGCTTCGCCCTGGCTCGAGAGCAGCGCCGCTTCGGCGAACCCGAGCAGGAGAAGGCCCCCGAGCAGCGTCGAGCGCGAGCGAGAGAGCAGGAGCAAGCCGGTGCCGAGCGCTCCGGCCCCGGCGGCCAGGTACGCCATCGCCCTCCGTAGAGCAGACGTCGAGGAGCGTGGCATCATAGTGCAGGATCGGACCCCGCCCCACGTGGCCATGCGAGAGGCCGGTATGCGTGGGACCCCGGACGGACGCCGCCCCCGCCCGGGCTACAGTGAGAGCGTGGACTGGAAGCGGACGGTGAACGCCGCCTTGGACCGGACGACCGGCTACGAGCTCCGCCGACGAGACCGGCGCGCGAAGCCCGCCGCCAGGGATAGGAGGGACAGCGCCAGCCTGCGTCCGGGCGACCGGCTCGTGGCCGCCCCGACCTTCATCCTCTGCACGCTTCGCTCGGGCTCGACCCTGCTCCGCGTGCTTCTGAACAGCCATCCGCAAGTCCACGCTCCGCACGAGCTTCACCTGCGCTACGTCTCAGTGCACCTCGACCGGAAGTGGTCGAAGCGCTCGATGAACGAGATGGGCCTCGATGCCAGATCCCTCGAGTACCTGCTGTGGGACCGCGTGCTCCACCGCGAGCTCGCGACCAGCGGCAAGCGGCTGATCGTCGACAAGACGCCGAACAACGTCTTCATGGCGAACCGCCTCCGAGAGTGCTGGCCGGACGCCCGCTTCGTCTTCCTGCTCCGCCATCCGGCGGCGATCGCACGGTCGTGGCAGGACATGGCCGGGAAGGACGGCGACAAGGAGATCGAGCTCATCAGGCGCTACTGCTCGGCCCTGGAGGGGGCGCGCCAGACCTACGACGGTCTCACCGTGCGCTACGAGGACCTGACCGCGGATCCGCTCACGACGACGCGGCGACTCTGCCGGTTCCTCGACATCGAGTGGGAGCCGACCATGCTCGAGTACGGGAAGTTCGAGCACGGCCGCTACCGCGCCGGGCTCGGCGACTTCGCCGAGAAGATCAAGATGGGTGAGGTCAGACCCCCCGACCCGCCGCCCGACGAGATCCCCGAGCCCCTGCGCGAGGCATCCGCGGCATGGGGTTACGCGCCGAGCGTCGACAGTGCGGCCTCGCAGCGGTCGGCCACCCCGTCCTGAGAGCCCACCGGACCTCAGCGCGCCGCTCCTTCGACCGCGCGTCCTCCGCGAACGCCCGAGCGCCTCAGCCGGTCCCGATTGACGTGGAGCCGACTCCGTCGCCCGCCGAAGGTGCGCGGTCCCATGGCGGGGGCCCGAGCGCACCGAGGTCGCGAAAGAGCCGATCCCAGTCGCGGCCGATGGCCTCGACAGCGTACTCTCGCGCGGTTTCACGGGCCATGGCGCCCATGCGGTCGCGCTCGTCCTCGCTTTCGATCAGCCGCAACAACGCGCGCGCGAATCCGTCGACGTCCTCTTCGGGCACGAGCAGGCCGTCCTCTTCGTGGGTGATGATGTCGGACGGACCGCGCGGGCAGTCGAAGCTAACGGCGGGGAGACCCTTGCTCATGGCCTCGATGATGACCATGCCGAAGCCCTCGAAGCGCGAGCTGAGCGCGAAGATCGACGCCTTCGACAGTTCGTCGCCGAGCCGTTCCGCACGTCCCATCAGAAGGACGTTGTTGTAGAGACCGCGCATGATGATCATGCGGCGCAGCTTCCTACCCTGACGCCCGGCGCCGTAGATCCGCAGCTTCCACTCGGGGTGCTTGACCGCGACGACCTCGAAGGCGCGGATCAACATGTCGAAGCCCTTCTGACGAGTGAGGCGCCCGGCGGCCACCACGATCGGGTTTCGCAGGCTGGAAGGAGCGCCGGAGAGCGGCGGAAGGGCGTTCGGAATCTGCACGATCCGCGTGTCGCTACCTGCGAGAACCTCCGCGTACTCCTTGAGATCGCCCTCGGTGAGCACGGCAAGAGCATCGAGGCGGCGGTAGTCGCGGCGCATCGCCCGCTTGACGGACTCGCGGTGTACGGCAAAGTGCATATGCTCCTGACCGACGGTAACGACTCGAGGGGGAGCCAGCTCGGCGGCGATCAGGTTGAGCGACGGCCGGGTTGTGATCATCGTTCCCGGGGAAAGCGAGCGGAGCTTTCGGACCAGCCGAACGTCGGTCCAAAGCGAGCAGCGTCCGAAGCTGGACTCATCCTTCGGCACGAGCAGGCTCGGCCGCCCCTGCAGCCAGCCGCGGACCTTTGCGCGCAGGCCAGGCTGCCCACCCGGCTGCGTGCGGTCGTCGAGCCCGGTGACCGTCACTCCGCCGGGAAGGGGGAAAAACGCATGCTCCCGCTCGCGGAGCAGGCTGACCACCTCGACCTCGTAGCGTTGACCGAGGTACTCGGCGAGGTTGAGGACCGTGCGCACGGTACCCCCCATGCCGAACGCGTGGAGGACGAAGATGTAGATCCTCGGCACGGCGTCCGGGTCACGTCTGTGTCGCTCCCGCTTGAGCAGGACGCGCAGTACTGCGACAACGAGACCGCGCAGCGCACTGCGAGCTGAGTTCGACACGGCGTCGAGGCGGCTCGGGGTTCGAGCCTCAGGCTCGGGCGAAGGCGGCGTGGCCACGGATCGGGCCCGGACCGCCTTCGACCGCACGGACAGGCTGTTGTCGGCGGTGTAGTAAGGCCGCAGCTCGCGGCGGCCCCCGGCGAAGCGGACGCGCCGTGCCGGGTACTGAATCGCCCGTTTCTTGTCCGCCACGTCGTCCAGGTAGGTGCCGAGCCGCCGCCGCTCGCCGTCGATATCGAGATACAGATCCCAGACCTCCGCGGCCGGCGCCGCCACGACGAGGCTCTCGAGGGACAGCCGCGCGCTGAAGGCGCCTCGGGCCAGCTCGGCCGGACCCGCGACCTCCAAGTCGCTTCGCCGCGCCCGGGCGACGAGCTGCGCGTGGGCGAGGGCGTCGGCCGGCGTCTCCGGCGGCGGGCCAATGCCTTCGATGCTCACGTCGCCTCCATCGACCCAGACGCGCGCCACCTCGGCGTGCGGCGACAGCGCCCGCACGGCGATGCTGAGCTTGCCCTTGCCAGTCAGGTACGGGACGACCCGGATCAGCTCGTTCTCGTTGTTCACCACCGCGGGTCGGAGGTCGGCTGTCCCGAGGATGGCGCTGACCCGCCGCTCGACGACGGAGGCGCTGGAGGCGAACGCCACGTACACGTCCCACGCGCCGGGCTCCAGCGCAAGCTCGTCGGCGGTGGGGTCGAGCACGATGTCGAAGTCCGTCGGCTCGGCCCTCCCCGGAGGAAGGGGCAGGTGGAAGTCTGTTCCGGAGTCACGAGCCCGGATCACGAGTTGCCGAGCTGCTTCGCTCGCGATCCCGGACGGAGCAGCGGCCGTACCGCGAAGCCACAACCGCGATCCGTCGAGGACGCCGAGCGCGCGAACCGCCGGTGCGGGAACCGCTTGTGCTCGCTCACGAGCCATGGCGGTATCCCTGGCGTCCTCGAGGCTCGGAGACGCTCAGGAGGAGGCGACGAACGGCGCCAGGAGCATCGCGCGAACGGTGACGGCTACCGAGCACCCTTGCGACGGCTACTGGACATCTTTGATGGTGCCGAAAGTCGTCTCATGGTCTTCCACGTTGCTGCGCAAGGCGCGGACGACGGCGTCGACCAGGGTGGGGGCGATGCGGACGCGCGCGACCACGTCCGCCTCGACCGCCGAGCGCTGCTCGCTCGGCTGGACTTGGCAGAAGTCGATCGTGAACTCGTGCGCGGAGTGGCTGACGAGTGCGAGGTTCGCGTAGATGCCCTCGCGCACGTCGTCGCGCACACGGACGTGCACCTCCTGCTCTTCGGTCGTGCTCGTCTGCTCGTTCTGCGCCATCACAGTTCCTGTCGCCGTCAGCCGGCGGTGCAGTCTAACTCACGCTGTCCGGGCGAAAACGTCCGCCCACGACCGCCCCGAGCCGCGGCGGCGCTTTACCATGGAGCACGAACCCGTCCGCCACGCTCGGTGAGCGCCTGCGATACCGGAGGAGCCGGCGCTTGAGCAGAGGAGCCCCTCGGTGACGCCCACCCAACCAGACGCCCACGGAAGGCCCGGCCGCACCCGCTACACGCTCGACGACATCCGGGCCACGTACAAGCGTCGCGACGCGTGGTGGACGGTGTTCCTCGTCGATCCGATCACCGCGCGGCTCATGCTTCCGGTCGCGAACTGGACGAACGTCACGCCCAACCAGATCTCCGTCGCGTCCTTCGTGGTTGGCTGCCTGGCCGCGGTGTGCTTCGCGCAGTCGAGCTATCTCGCGCTCGCCGGCGGGGCGCTCCTCTACCACCTCAGCTTCATCCTCGACTGCATGGATGGGAAGGTGGCCCGCCTGAAGGGCACCGGATCGGTGTTCGGCGTGTGGTTCGACTACAGCTTCGACCGCTACCGGGTGTTCGTCTGCGCGGTCGCGCTCGGCTACGGGCAGTTCGAGCGCACCAACGATCCGGCCTACATCTGGCTCGCGCTGCTGGTCGTCTTTCTCGACATGCTCCGCTACATGGACGCGCTCCAGATGTCGAAGCTCCGCCGCGAGATGGACCGGCAACTGCGGGCGGCGCGAAGCGAACGGCGCGCGCGCCGGCGCGGGAGCGAGTACGTGGTGGCCGACGAGATCCGCGCCCGCCGCCTTCCGGCGCCGGCCCCGACGCTGCCGCGGTTCTACCGGGTCCCGTTGGTCGCGCACGAGCGGTCGGTCCGGGCTGCGCGCGCCGTGCGGCCGGACTTGAACCGCGACTTCCGGACGCGTTTCTCGCTATGGCACGGATTTCGCGACTCGCTCGCCGCACGGCGGGTGCGACCGCACGTGTTCAGCGGCGTCGAGTACCAGATGTTCATTTTCATCATCGGCCCGCTGCTCGACCAGGTCGCCAGCCTCATCATCTTCAGCTCGGTCCTGCTACTTGCCTTCGAGCTCTTGATCATCTACCGCCTGCTGCTCAGCACGAAGGAGTTCAACCGGGAGTTCCGCCGCATGAGCGCAGGGCACCGTGAGCGCGTGACCATCGGACTATCCAGGCAGGCGCCCCCAGACCCGTTCGACGATGCCCTCGAGGCTGGCAACCTCGGGGCGTAGACCGAGAGGGTGCGATCCCGAGGTCAGGACCTCAGCAGCGAGCCGTACCCCAAGCGGTGCAGCCGACCGTGATGTTGTTGAAGGTCCTGACGCGCACGGTCTCCCCGGCGTTGGCGAAGGCCGCCCCCTCTATCCGCCAGTAGCGGACGAGCCCGCGGTCGGTCCCCGTGCCGGTATAGAGGCGGAAGACCTGGCCGGGTACCAGCACCGTGCTTTCGCGGATCTCATAGGTGTATGGCTGGTTCTCGACGAGGTAGCCCTCGAGATTGACGTTGCCCTGGCTGATGTTCTTCACGTCGACGTACTCGGTGCCCTCGTACTTCGCGAAGAGGCTCAACTTGCCCTGGAGCGGGTCGGTGCAGCTGTAAGCGCACGGGTAGGTGAAATGACCGCGGATGTCGGTGTGCGGGTCGAGCAGGTAGACGCCGTTGCCGTAGCCGTGCTCGTCGGGATTGCCAAGCAGTGGCTTGCTCAGACCGAAGTGAAAGCGCCCCGCACCGCAGTCGTTCGTACCGCTCCCGATGCGAATGGTCACGGTCGCCCCC
>Ga0136627_1001240_pt1 | contig 10063 bp, 9 predicted proteins | sample AntDrymUQ4892206_2_FD_104652 | JGI IMG/M metagenome (GOLD analysis project Ga0136627, IMG submission 104652) | Polar desert sand microbial communities from Dry Valleys, Antarctica - metaG UQ489 (22.06) | ecosystem: Environmental > Terrestrial > Soil > Desert | place: Antarctica: Dry Valley... | reverse complement strand
GACCACGAGATCGCCCACGCCGAAGCATTGGCGGCGACGATTGGTGACCTGGGTGGCGAGGTTCCCGCGACGCCCGAGTTCACCTATCCCGACGGCGTGTTCACCGACGTGGTGGCGTTCCTGGAGCTGGCGGCGACGTTCGAGCCCGTCGGCATCGGCGCCTACCAGGGTGCCGCGCCTGCGCTTGAGAGCAAGGACATACTGGCCGTGGCGCTCTCGATCCACAACACCGAGTGTCAGCACAGGGCCGCGATCAACATACTGAACCTGGTCGTGCCGCCGAACGACGTCGCCTTCGAAGAGGCGCTGCCGATCGCGGACGTTCAGGCTGCCGTAGAGCCCTTCGGGATCACGGGTTAAGGGAGGAAAGCTAAAAATGCAAAAGCACACAGTAGACGTGCCGGGCGCGGAGGAGTTCGCGTCGCGGCCCAAGAGCCGGAGGGACTTCTTCAAGACCCTCGCGGCGGCGGGTGCCGGCGCTGCCGGCGGTTCGCTGCTCCTGTCGCGTACGGCGTCCGCTCAGGATTCCAGCGCCAGCGCTTCCGCCAGCGCTTCCGCTAGCGCCAGCGCTTCCGCTAGCGCCAGCGGGGACGTGGACATCGCGAACTTCGCCCTGACCCTCGAGTACCTGGAGGCCGAGTTCTACGGCCTGGCGCTGGACGCCGGCGTCCTTAGCGGGGACGCCCTGGCCGTCGTCGAGAACCTATTCGATCACGAGACCCAGCACGTTGATGCCATAATCGGCCTGCTGGAAGGCGCGGGCGCGACCCCGGTCGCCAAGCCGGAGTTCGTCTTCCCGCCGGACTCTCTGGCGAGCCAGGCAGGCGTACTGGAGTTGGCGAACGTCTTGGAGCCCACCGGCGTGGGTGCATACCTGGGCGCGGGGCCGTTGATCCAAAGCCCCGACATCCTCGCCGCCGCGGGCAGCATCGAAGGCGTCGAGGGCGAGCACGTTGTCGCCGTTCGGAACCTCCTGGGTATCGTGCCGCCGGCCGACGAGGCCTTCCCCGCGGCCCTGACCATGGACGAGGTACTCGCCGCCGTCGCCCCGTTCATCATGGGCGGCATGATGGAGACCGGCGGCGAAGGGTACCGCGACAGGAACAGCTTCGGCCGGGTCTAATCCAGCGCCGAAAGGGAACACGGTCGCTTTGAACCGTAGTTCCACACGGAAGAGCAGGGCGACCATCGCCCTGCTCCTCTTCGTGCTGCTCTTCGTCCCGGCCTGCGATTCCGTTCTAGGCGGCGGGGACGAAGCCGCCAACCCCAGGCCCTCCAAACCAAACGCGACCGTCTCCGACGATAAACGGGAGCGGATCGAAGAGGCCGCGAAAGGTCAGCCCGGGCCGCAAGAGATCACGAACGCGGAGTCCGAAGATTCAAAGAATGTTCAGGCGACTGAAGACCGGGTGCCGGAGGCCCCGTCCGTCCACCGCGCGACGGACGAGAACAGCAGCGGCGACTACACGTACCTGAGCGACCCGGAGATCGACGGAGATCCGAACGCCGCCGTCTTCGCCTCGCCGACCGGCTCCTACGACCACAACGTCGGGGTCTGGTTCGAGCCCGAACGGCAGAGGTGGGCGGTCTTCAACCAGGACCGTGCCCCCGTCCCGACGGGCTCGACCTTCGAGGTGGTCGTCCCGCCTGAGTCGGAAAGGTTGGTCCACGAGACCACGGAAGAGAACGTCTCCGCGGACACCACCTACCTCGACGACCCCCTCGTCAACGGCAAAGCCGACGCGGAGGTCTCCGTAACCCAGAATTGGAACCCCGGCGGCGGCGAAGGCGTCTACAACGACCATCCCGTGGGCGTCCGCTACGACGACGACCGGGAGAGGTGGGCGGTCTACAACGGGGATCGGGCCGGCATGCCGGAGGGCGCGGCCTTCAACGTGACTGTCTCCGAACAGGCCAGGACGACGGGTGGCGACGTCGCCACCACCGATATCGGCGAGCCCCCCGAGTACCGCGACTTCTACTCCGAGGGAAACCCGCAGACGCCGGAGCAATTCGTCTCCACTGACTCTTCAGCCGGGGCGATACCCGTCGTCACGCCGTTCAACTTCGGGCGGGACCCCGGTGGGCCCGAGGACAAGACCCTCTCACTCGACATCCCCAAGATAGACGTCGAGGGCATCCCCGTCTTCGATACCGTCTCTGAGGAGAAACTCAGGGACGGCACGGTCCACATCCCGGCGACCGGGTATCCGTGGCAGGATGGGGCCAACGTGTTTATTGCGGGGCACCGCCTCGGGTTTGAGGGCACGCCTTCTTACTACGTGTTCTTCCGTCTGGACGAGCTACAGCAGGGGGATGAGATCCGGCTCACGAACGCCGTCGGCAACGAGTTCCTGTACCGCGTGACGAAACGGACGGTCGTAGGCCCGAACGACGTCGAGGTGATGAACGCGGTGGAGGGCAAATCGCTCATCACGCTCCAGACCTGCACCCTGCCGGACTACAAGGACCGCCTGATCGTCCAGGGAGAGCTGGTCGAAGAACAGGCCTGAACCACCGCGCCACCGTGCTAAGATTTCTCCGTCCGGTCCCCGACGGAGAGCAGGTAGCAGGCTTGCGTTTGAGCGTACTTTCGAGCGGTAGCTCCGGCAACGCCACCTACGTGGAATGCGGCGGGACGGGCCTGCTCATAGACGCGGGCCTCTCGCGCCGCCGGCTCGAGAACCTGCTCGCCCGCGTCGGCAGGAGCCTCGGCAACGTCGACGCCGTCCTGCTCACGCACGACCACTCGGACCACACCTGCGGCGCCAGGGCGCTCTCCAGGGACTGCGGCATCCCCGTGCTGGCCCCTGCTGGCGTGCTGGCGGGCTCCAGACACGTTCCTCCGGATGCCGGAACGGCCGCGGCCGGGGAGGAGCTTGCCGTCGGCGATCTCGTGGTCGCTTACTTCGAGATACCCCACGACTCCCCGACCTACGGCGTCCGGATCTCGGGCGACGGGCGCGTCGTCGCCATGGCGACGGACCTCGGGGAGGCGGGGCCTGAGGTGCTGGATTGGATGCGTGGGGCCGAGGCGGCCGTGCTGGAGGCGAACCACGACCCTGAGTGGCTGGCGGGGGGCCCGTACTCCGCGCACCTGAAGCGCAGGATCTCCTCCCCGCGCGGACACCTCTCCAACCGGCAGGCCGCGCAGGCCGCCACCTCCCTCGCCGCGCACGGCCTCAAAGACCTCGTCCTCGCCCACCTGTCGAAGACGAACAATTCCCCGGCCCGCGCCTGCGGCACGGTGCACGGGGCACTGCGGGAGGCAGGGTACGAAGGCATACGGGTTCGGGCGGCCATCGCCAACCATCCGACGCCCTGGATCGAGGTCGGGGCCCCGGCCGAGGCCCCGGAGTACGTCTACCGCTACGCCCGCGGCGGCGGCCAGCTCTTCGGCATCGAGTGATCCGACGCGCCACCATCGTCGCCGTCGGCAAGCTCAAGGGCTGGCCCGCCGACGGCTGCGGAGACTATGCGGGACGTCTCCGCCGCCACTTCCCGGTCGAGATCGTCGAAGTCGGCGAAGACGACATGAACCGCCGCTCCCCGCAAGAAGTCCTCGCCGCCGAAGGGGAACGCATCTCGAAACGAATCCCTGTCGGCTCCCACGTCGTCGCGCTCGACCGCGAACGCGGAAAACGGGTCGCCTCCGAACACCTCGCGCGACGGCTAGTCTCCTTCGGCGTCTCCGGCCGGAGCCACCTCACCTTGCTCCTCGGCGGCCCTCTGGGGCTCTCCCGCGACCTCCTCGGTCGGGCGGACGAGGTGTGGTCATTCGGGGAGATCACGCTCCCCCACGCCCTCGCCCGGGTCGTGCTCCTCGAACAGCTCTACCGGGCCGTCAAGATCGAGCGCGGCGAGAAGTACCATTGGTGAATAAGAGGTGTCAGGCATCAGGTCTGCGACACGGTACGTTGTTGCGCAAGGCGTGAGATCGTGGGGCAACCCGACGGCGTCGTTGCGGCAGTACGGTTTCTTATGCCGCCGCAGGCGTTTTCCTGAAGCCTGCAACCTGAAGCCTGTAGCCTTAAACCCAACTGCTATATTTACCTATATGCGTTTGCAGATAGACAGGTTTGAGGACGGCGGTTGGGTGGTCGTGCTGGCGTACCCGAACGGGCGGAAGAGCTTCGACGTGCCTAAAGAGTTTTTCCCCGGCGAGGCCTCGGTGGGTGACGTGTTCGACGTGCGGGTCGAACACGACCGCGAGGAGACGGGGCGATTGGCGGAGGAGAACCGGCGGCTGCTGGACGGGTTTGCCGGGGGTGGCCGGTGAGCTTCGAGGGCCGGCTGGCGGACGACGTCAGGGAGGCGGTCCGGAGGGCCTACGGCGTCGAGCTGGAGAGGGTCCACGTCGAGCGGCCGAACGACCCGGAGCACGGGGACTTCGCGACGAACGTGGCGCTGGCCAACGCGGGGGTGTTCCGGCGCAACCCGAGGGAGGTGGCGGAGAACCTGGTCGAGGCGCTGGAGGCGCCTTATCTGCGGGAGGCCGGGGTCGCGGGGCCGGGCTTCGTGAACTTCTGGCTCTCTGATGAGGCGTTGTGCGGCGAGGTCGGGGCGCTGCTCGAAGCGGGCGGGCGTTTCGGGCGCAGGGAGCCCGAGGGGGAGCCCTACATGTTGGAGTACGTAAGCGCCAACCCGACGGGGCCGATGCACGTCGGGCACGGTCGGCAGGCGGCATTCGGGGACTCGCTCTCCAGGGTGCTCGAGGCGGCCGGGCGGCCCGTGTACAGGGAGTACTACTTCAACGACGGTGGGAACCAGATCCGCATCCTCGGCGAGTCCGTGGCCGCGCGGTACGCCGAGATCCACGGCAAGGAGTGGCCCATCTCCGACCCGGACGCCCTCTACCCGGGCGAGTACATAGGCGAGATAGCCCGGGCGCTCTCGGACGAGAAGGGCACGGCCTACCTGGGCATGCCCGCGGAGAAGGCGCTGCCGGAGATAGAGTCGTTCGCCACCCGCTGGTGCATGGACGACATCGAACGGACGCTCGCCCGGGTTCGGGTCCGGTTCGACAACTACTTTAACGAGAAAGACCTCTACGAGTCCGGGGAGATAGAGGACACGCTCTCCGAGCTGGAGAAGGCCGGGTACGTCTACGAGAGCGAGGGCGCCCTCTGGCTCGACTCCTCCAAGCTCGGGGATGACAAGGACCGGGTCCTCCGCAAGAGGGACGGCTCCTACACGTACATGGCCCCGGACGTCGCCTACCACCGCAACAAGCACGAGCGGGGCTTCGCCACGGCCGTAGATGTGCTCGGGGCTGACCACGCCGGCTACCCGTCGCGCATCCGGGCGGGGCTGCTGGCGCTCGGTCTCCCCGAAGACTTCTACGAGGTCGAGCTCGTGCGGCTCGTCAAGCTCGTGCGCGAGGGGGAGCAGGTCAAGTTCAGCCGCCGCGCGGGCAACGTCGTGACGCTCGACGAGCTGTTGGACGAGGTGGGGGAGGACGTGGCGCGGTACTTCTACGTGCGGTCTTCCCACAGGAGCGAGATCAACTTCGACCTCGAGCTGGCCGTAAAGCAGTCAGACGAGAACCCCGTCTTCTACGTGCAGTACGCCCACGCTCGCATAGCGAGCATCTTCGAGCGGGCCGGGATTCGTCAGGAGGAGATCAGAGACGTCCCCACCGGGGAGCTCGCCCCCGAGGAACGCCAACTCGTGCTGGAGTTGCTCGACTTTCCCCGCGTGGTCCAGAACGCCGCGGACCGGCGCGAGGCGCATCCCATCCCGACCTACCTCGAGACCCTCGCCAACCGCTTCCACCAGTTCTACACGGTGCATCGCGTCCTCGTCGATGACCAGGACCTGCGCGCCCGCAGGCTCGCCCTGTGCTCGGCGACCAAAGTGGTGCTGCGGACGGGCCTCGACCTCGTCGGCGTCGCGGCCCCGGAGAAGATGTAGGGCGTTCGGGCGACGTTCTTTTCCAGGGAACCTCCGTATCTCAGAACCGCAGCGCCGCGAAATTGGCGTTGGTTGGCTCTCGGCGGCGCGGGCGAGTTTGAAACTCGCCCCTACGGGGTGGGTTCGACGGTCGTTGGGCCGGTGGGGTTTTGGGGTCCGCTTGTGGGTGCGGGGTGATCCCGGGCTGCGGCGGGACCGTAGTTCGGGTAGAGCGGGGCCGGAAGGGGCTTTGCTATACTTTTCGGGGGTGTTTTAGGGGTTGGCTAACGACGGGGAGAACATGACCACGGGCGGCCGGTTGACGATCTGCCAGATCAGCGACATCCACTGCGGCAGCCCGTACTTCATCCCGGATCTCCTGGAACGGTCCATCCTGGAGATAAACGACCTCGAACCGGAGGCGGTCGTGGTCTCGGGGGACCTCACCAACGCAGGCTACCGGCAGGAGTTCGAGACGGCCGCCGAGTACGTGCGGCGCTTCGACTGCCCGAACGTCATGGTCATCCCCGGCAACCACGACTCGCGCAACGTCGGATACGTCCACTTCGAGCGGCTCTTTGGGGAACGGTACTCGTGCATCGAGTTCGACGACGCGGTGATGGTCGGGATAGATTCCTCCGAGCCCGACCTCAACGACGGGAGGGTGGGACGGGAACACTACGGGTTCATCCACGAGGCGTTCGCGAACGCCGGGGAGAAGCTCAAGATCTTCGTGATCCACCACCATTTGATCCCCATCCCCGGCACCGGCCGGGAACGCAACATCATCTTCGACGCCGGAGACGTGCTGGAGCTCCTGGACGATGTGGGGGTGGACCTGGTGCTCTCGGGCCATAAGCACGTCCCTTACTCCTGGAAGCTCGAAGATTTCTTTATCGTGAACGCGGGGACCGCCTCGACGACGCGCCTGCGGGGGAACACGCGTCCCTGCTACAACATCATCGAGATCGAGAACGGCCGGGTAAAGGTCTTCCGCAAGTTCCCGTTCAAGCAGCGGGAGCTCGCCGTGGACTTCGACTCGACCACCCACGAGTACTCGCGCTACGAGGACAGGATCGACTCGGACGTCGGCGTCGACCCCGGGGTCGCGCTCGGCGGCGAGTAGCCTCTCCCTTGCGGGCGCTCTTCCTCATAGACGGCGAGCACTACCCGCCCGTCGTGCTGGATGCCATGCGCAGCGTCACGGAGTCGATGGACGCCACCGGTGTTGCCGCGGCATTTCTCGGCGGCACGGAGAAGCTCAAGGAGGGCACGGACTACGGCCTGCCGCTCGTGCACGGCGAAGATCCGGCCTCCGCCGTCGCCCAGGCCCTCTCCGAGTACGAGGTGGACGTCGTCGTGGACCTCTCCGACGAGCCCGTGGTCGGCTACCGGGAGAGGATGCGGATAGCCTCCCTCGCCCTCGCGGCGGGCGCCCGGTACGTCGGCAGCGACTTCGAGCTGAGGCCGCCCGAGTTGCGCGACGTCTCTACGAAGCCCTCCCTCGCCGTCGTTGGGACGGGCAAGCGGGTGGGGAAGACGGCCGTTTCGGGTTACCTGGCGCGGCTTCTGGCGCGGGAGGGCTTTGATCCCGGGGTCGTCTCGATGGGGCGCGGAGGGCCGCCCCGGCCTGAGGTGATAGAGGGCCACAAGCTGGAGGTCGGGAGCGGGTACCTGTTGGAAGCACTGGAGCGCGGGGCACACGCGGCGAGCGACTACTACGAGACTGCGGCCTTGAGCCGGGTGACGACCGTCGGGTGCCGGAGGTGCGGCGGCGGGCTCGCCGGGGAGCCGTTCGTCTCGAACGTGCTCGAAGGCGCGGAGATCGCGAACGGACTTGCGACGGGCGTGACGCTCTTCGACGGCTCGGGGGCCGCGATGCCGCCGGTCAGGGTGGATGCAAGGATACTGGTCGCTGGCGCGCACCAGGATCCCGAGTACGTCGTGGGGTATCTGGGTGCGTATCGGGTCATGATCTCCGACCTCGTCCTCCTGACCATGAGCGAGGAGCCGATGGCCGACGAGGCGAAGGTGCGAGACCTCGTCCGGCGGATACGCGAGATCCGACCCGACCTCCCCGTCATACTCACGGTCTTCCGGCCCCGTCCCGTGGGCGACGTTTCGGGGAAGCGGGTGGCCTACGTCTCGACGGCGCCCGAGGCGGTGCTCGGCAAGCTCGCGCGCCATCTGGAGGAACGGTACGGATGCGAGGTCGCGGCGTCTTCGGGCAACCTCTCGGACAGGAGGCGGCTGGAGGAGGACCTGGATGGGATGCCGCCCGTGGAGGCGTACCTGACGGAGATAAAGGCCGCGGCGGTGGACGTGGTGACCCGGCGAGGTTCGGAGGAGGGGAGGCCGGTACTCTACTGCGACAACGACCCCGTCGGCGAGGGGCTCGATGCGGAGTTGCTCGCGCTCGCGCGCCGGGCTGTGGCGAACGGATGACGCGGTGGTCGTTCCCTGGGGGACCGTGTATACTTTGCGCGTCCGATACGTCGGTTCCGATCACCTGGAGGTAAGGAGCCGCTCCGCGACGTTTCCAAGCACATCCTGCCATCAAAGGCGCCCGTAGAGAGCGGGACACCCTCTGGTCGGCACGGGAGGTCTGGTGAGAGCCTATTAGCGCGGTCGATTCCCGCCCGGGGTCCATAGCATCGGTTGCCGTCGAGTACGCGGCCGTCACGGAGATGGTGGCGCTGCAGGTCGCGCGCCTCGAAGGCTCCGGCGACCCGGAGCGGGCCTACACGCTCGCGACGGAGGCCTTCGGCGAGGGCCTCAAGAACGTGACCACCGAAGGCAAAGTGGTGGGCCTGCGCGAGGAGCGTCTGGACGAGAGAGGGCGGGTCCGGGCCCCAAAGAGCCGGCCCGGGGCGCTTAACGTGGGTGACGTGCTCGGCTCGGGCGAACCGCGGGTGGACCTTGCGGTGGAGCCCGTGGAGGGGCTCCAGTTGCTGATCCGGGGCCAGGAAGGTTCCATCGCGGCGGTCGCGGCGGCGCCGCGGGGCTCGATCTTGAGGACGCCGGACATGTACATGAGCAAGCTCATCGTCGGGCCCGGGGCGAAGGGCACGATCGACATAGACGCGCCCGTCGGGGAGAACGTCCGGGCCATCGCAGAGGCTATCAAGCGCCGGTCTGAGGAGATCACCGTCGCCGTGCTCGACCGGGAGCGGCACGAGAACCTTATCCAGGAGATCCGGGAGACCGGCGCGAGGATCCAGATCCGGCCCGAAGGCGACCTCACCCCGGCCATCGCCGTGGGAATGCGCGGGGCCGACGTGCACGCCATCGTGGGCATCGGCGGGGCGCCTGAAGGCATCCTGGCCGCGGCGGTCATCAAGTGTCTTGGCGGCGAGATGCAGGCCAGGATGTGGCCCACGCAGCGCTCGCAGGTCGAGAAGCTGAAGGAGTACGGGTTCGAAGACCCTGAGATGAAGCTCACGCTCGATGACCTGATCCGGGCCGACGACGTCGTCTTCGCCGCCACCGGCATAACCCAGGGCGAGCCCCTCAATGGCGTGAGGTACTTCCGGGGTGGCGCCAGGACCCACACGGTCGTGATGTCCACGGAACCGCGTGTGGTAAGATTTATGGACACCATCCACGCCCTGGAGCCCGAAGCCGGGCGGAAGGGTTTCCAGCTTTGAACAACCCCGGAACCGACATCGAAAAAGCCGTACCCCTATCGCAAAACAAGAAGGGTGGAGCACCAGCATGACCGAAAAAGCAACCTTAGAGCGCAAGCGCCTGAGCGACCTGCACCAGATCGCCTCGCAGCTCGGCATAAAGCAGTACCGCAAGTACCGCAAGCCGGAGCTCGCGGAGATGATCTACCAGGTCGCCACCGAGCAGGCGGGCCAGGCGACCGCCGAGACCACGAACGGCGCCCCCGAGGCGCCGGAGGCTCCGGCTGGTAATGGGAGCGCCGCCACGGCGACCCTGCCCGGCCCCCAGACGCCACCCGCCCCGGCCGAAGAGGCCAACGGCGCGGTCCAGGAGGCCCCGGCGCCGGAACAGCCTCGCTCGCAGCGCCAGGAAAACAGGCGCGAGGAGCGCCGGGACGAGCGCAAGCGGCCGGACGGGAAGCAGCAGCAGGACCGCGGCGCGCAGCAGGATAGGCGCGGCGGCGAGGAGACCGTGCAGAGCGGCATCCTCGACGTGTTGCCCGACG
>Ga0136627_1001238_pt1 | contig 10077 bp, 10 predicted proteins | sample AntDrymUQ4892206_2_FD_104652 | JGI IMG/M metagenome (GOLD analysis project Ga0136627, IMG submission 104652) | Polar desert sand microbial communities from Dry Valleys, Antarctica - metaG UQ489 (22.06) | ecosystem: Environmental > Terrestrial > Soil > Desert | place: Antarctica: Dry Valley... | reverse complement strand
CCTACGAGACGGGCGAGTCGACCGTGACGGACCCCTGGCGGCCTTTCCCGGTCCGCTACTACGTCTTCGCGCTGCTGTTCCTGATCTTCGACGTCGAAGCGGCGTTCCTCTACCCGTGGGCCGTGATCTACCAGGATCTCGGCCTCTACGGTTTCGTCGAGATGGTCATTTTCGTCAGCATCCTGACCGTCGGCCTCGCCTATGCCTGGAAGAAGGGGGCACTCAAGTGGGTGTAATGCAGAAGTTCAACGAACCGAACATCGTCACGACGAGCACGGACAAGCTGTTCAACTGGGCGAGAAAGAACTCCCTGTGGCCGCTCCAGTTCGGCCTTGCCTGCTGCGCCATCGAGATGATGTCCACCGGCATGGCCCACAACGACCTCGACCGCTTCGGGGCAGGGTTCTTCACGGCGTCGCCGCGGCAGGCGGACGTCATGATCGTCTCGGGTACCGTCTCGACCAAGATGGCCGAGCGGATGACCCGCCTCTACGAGCAGATGCCCGAGCCCAAGTGGGTCATAGCGATGGGCGCCTGCGCCATCTCGGGGGGCCCGTTCCTCGACGGCTACTCCGTCCTGATGGGCGCGGACAGGGTCATTCCGGTTGACGTCTACGTCCCCGGCTGTCCGCCACGCCCGGAGGCGCTCATCTTCGGCATCATGACGCTGCAGAAGAAGATAGAGCGCGACCAGCAGGTCGGCATCGAGAAGCCGCGCCCGGCGCTCGTGAACGAGGACGGGTCCATCAACGAGTACCTTCCCGAGCGCGAGTACGCCGGCATCAGCGAGGGCAAGGCCCCGCGCCTGGAGGGCATAAGGCCGCTCAAGCGGACCTACGTCTTCGAGCGCGAGGGCATGCCGCCCGCCTCCCAGACCGACGTCGGCTGGGTCCCGCCCGAGGTTCAGAAGAAGCTCAAGGAAGAGGAGAAAGCCCGCAAGGCCGCCGAGAAAGAGGCCGCGGCGAGGGCCGATGCCGAGAAGACCGAATCCGCCAACGGCGAGGCCGACGGTGAGGCGAAGCCCGACGGGGAGCAGGCCTAGTGGCCGTCACGCTACCGGAGGGGAACCTGGAGGACCGGCTGAAACGGTATCTGGATGGGTTCTCCGGCCGGCACGGGCTGCGGGAGTCGGAGATCATCGGCAACGCCGTGCGGGTGGTGGTGGCGCCGGGGGACGTTCCGGCGGTGCTCGCGACGGCGAAGGAGGCGCTCGGGATACGGCACCTCTCGTTTATCACGGTGGTGGACAGGGTCGGGTCGTTCGAGTTGACCTACGAGCTGATAGACCTTCGCGGGGCCAGGGTCATGGTCAAGGCCGTGATCGAGGGTGAGGAGCCGGTGATCGGCTCTGTTACCGGGATCTACCCCACGGCCAACTGGCACGAGCGGGAGGCCTACGACATGTTCGGGGTGGCGTTCGCCGGACACCCGGACCTGCGGCGGTTGTACATGTGGCAGGACCACTTCGACCACCACCCGCTCTTGAAGAGCTTCGAGATCTCAACCAGGCGCACCTTCGAGGGACTGAGGTAGAGGATGCTTAGCGAAGAACGCCGCGTCGAACAGCAGAGCGCGCTCACACAGCCGGCCGCCGGCCGCCTCGCCGCCCCGGACGTGCGCGACGAGTTCGGCCTCGAGACCATAGACATGAGCATGGGCCCGCAGCACCCGGCCATGCACGGCCTCCTCAGGCTCATCCTGGAGCTCGACGGCGAGACCGTCGTCCGGTGCGACCCCGTGATGGGCTACCTGCACCGCTGCCAGGAGAAGATCGCCGAGAACCGCATGTACCCGGCGGTCATCCCCCTGACCGACCGCCTCGACTACTTCGCCAACATGCACAACGAACACGGGTATGTTTTGGCGGTAGAGGATCAGCTAGACGTGGAGATCCCGCCGCGGGCCGAGTACATCAGGGTCCTGATGTGCGAGCTCATGCGGCTGGCGAGCCACATCCCGTCCATCGGGTTCCTGATGCTGGAGCTCGGGGCCTTCACGCCCATCCTCTACGCTTTCCGCGAGCGGGAGCGGATACAGACCATCTTCGAGGCCGTCACGGGCGCGAGGATGATGTTCCACTACATCCGCATCGGCGGCGTCAAGGCCGACCTGCCGCCCGACATCCCGCAGCAGATCTGGGACTACATCGAGGGCCTGGAAGCCCGGTTCCAGAGCGACTTCGTGGACCTCATACAGGACAACGAGATCTTTATCTCCCGCACCCGGGGCGTCGGCAAGATGACCGGGGAGAAGGCTCTGGAGATGGGCCTGACGGGCCCGCCGCTCCGCTGCACGGGCGTGGACTTCGACATCCGGCGCGACTACCCGTACAGCATCTACCCCGAGCTCGAGTTCGACGTCATCACGGACACGGCCGGCGACGTCGAGGCCTCCTACCGGGTCCGCATCGCGGAGTGTTTGCAGAGCATCCGCCTGATAAAGCAGTGCCTGGAGAAGATGCCCGAGGGCGCCGTTATGGGCGACCTGGGCCGCAGGCTGCGGCCGAAGGAGGGCGACGGGTTCGGGCGGGTGGAGAGCCCGCGCGGGGAGTTCGCCGTCCACATCGTCTCCGACGGGTCGGACACGCCGTACAGGGTGCATTACCGTGACCCGAGCTTCTGCAACATGCAGCTCTTGCAGGAGGTCGTGCCGGGACACTATTTGCCTGACATCATGCCGATCATGGGGCTCATAGATCCCGTCTCCGGTGGTTGGGACAAGTAGATGCAGACCGTTCTGAACCTGCTTGAAGCGGAGCCGATCCGGCTCTTCCTCTCCTTCGGGGTGATCCTGTTCCTGGTGCTGAACCTAGCTGCCATCCTCACGATGGCCGAGCGCAAGGCTTCGGCGTACATCCAACTCAGGTACGGGCCGAACCGCGTCGGGCCGCGGGGGCTCTTGCAGCCGGCGGCGGACGTGTTCAAGCTGTTCACGAAGGAGAACGTCACGCCGGGCCGAGCGGACTTGTGGGTCTTTCTCGGGGCGCCGATCGCGATGTTCATCCCTGCGGCGCTCGTGTGGATGGTCGTCCCGTTCTCGCCGGACGCGGTGGTCGCGGACCTGAACGTGGGGATACTGTTCTTCGTGGCGATCACGTCCATCGGCGCCCTTGGCGTCGTGATGGCCGGGTATGGCAGCCGCTCGACGTTCTCGCTGCTCGGGGCGTTGCGGGGTGCGGCGCAAATAATCTCCTACGAGGTTCCCCTGATCCTGAGCTTGCTCGGGGTCATCATGCTGACGGGGAGCCTGTCCCTGGTGGACGTGGTGAACGCGCAGGGGGACGCGTTCTGGACGTGGTACTTCCTGCCGCAGTTGCCGATGTTTTTGACCTTCTACATCGCGGGGCTCGCCGAGGTGAAGCGGGTGCCGTTCGATCTGCCTGAGGGGGAGAGCGAGATCGTCGGCGGCTTCATGGTCGAGTACTCCGGGATGACGTGGGCTCTCATTCAGGCCGCGGAGTTCGCCTCGATGGGGTTGATGTCCGCCGTGAGCGTGACGCTCTTCCTCGGTGGCTGGCAGCCTCCGCTGCCTTTCCTGGACCTCGGACCCTTCAACTGGGTGTGGTTCGGGCTCAAGACGTCGCTCATCATGTTCACGTTCCAGTGGATCCGTTGGAGCCTGCCGCGCCTCAGGATGGACCAGCTCATGGACCTCGGCTGGAAGGTGCTCGTCCCGATAACCCTCGTCTGGCTGTTCGTCACGGCTGGCGCGATGCTCATAATTCCGGGCAACTAGGAGAGATGTTATGCCGCAGGTAGGACAGGGGATTCTGAAGGGGATGGGGGTAACGCTCCGCCACCTCTTCGAAAACAAGATCACACGCCAGTACCCGGAGTACAAACGCGACCTCCCGGAGCGGAGCCGCGGGATGCTCACGGTGGACATGGACCGCTGCATCGCCTGCCTCCAGTGCATGCGCATCTGCCCGGACCACTGCATCTCCATAGAGCAGGAGAAGCGCGACGCCGACGGCTCCGGCAAGGCGAAGCCCTACGCGATCGGCTTCGTCATCGACGACTCCAGGTGCATGTACTGCTCCCTGTGCGTCGAGGTCTGCCCGGTCAACTGCATCTACCACACCGAGGAGTTCGAGGCCCAGGCGTACAACCGCCTGGAGCTCGCCCGCCAGTTCGGCGAGCGCCCGGTGGACCCGACCATAGACCCGAAGCCCGCCGTCAAGAAGAAGCCGAAGGCGGCGAAAACGGCGCCCAAGAAAGAGGCTGCGGCTTGACCATAGCGTTCGGCTTTTTGGCGGGGATGATGCTCGTCTCCGCTCTTGGGGTCGTCATCAGCCGGAACGTGGTCCATTCGGCGTTGTTCATGTCAGGGTCGTTCCTCGGGGTGGCTGGGTTCTTCGTGATGCTCAACGCGCCCGCGCTGGCGGCTTTTCAGGTCTTGATCTACGTGGGCGCCGTGACCGTGGTGATCCTGTTCGGGATCATGTTCACCCAGAAGCCGCAGGTCCGGCGCTACCGTTCGATCATCAACCGTCAGTTCTGGGCGGGGTTGTGCGTCGCCGTGGGCGTGGGGGCCTTTCTCTCCTACGTCCTGGCGGCTGAAGACTGGAGCTCGACGGCGCCCGGAAACGGGCCGCGGGAGGTGGCGCAGATAGGTCGCCAACTCCTCGGGGTTGCCCCGGGGTCGGAGATCTTCGCGCTGCTCTTCCAGGTCGTCTCCGTGCTGTTGCTCGTCGCCATCGTCGCGGCCATCGTGGTTAGCCGGGGGAAGGTCGGCACGGGCGTGGACCGGGGGGTGGAGGAGTAATGCCGCAGATACCTTCCCAGGCGCAGCAAGTGCTCGACGCGCTTCTGGCTTCGCCGGCGCTGGAAGCGTACCTCGTCGTCGGGGCGATCATGTTCGCCATCGGGGCGTGGGGGGCGCTGGTGCGCAGGAACGCGGTCGTGATCTTCATGTGCGTCGAGCTGATGATAAACGGCGTCAACCTGACGCTCGTGGCCTTCGCGGACTTTCTGCCGGACGCCGGCGGGCTCGGGGTGAGCTACGCCGTGCTCGTCTTAGCCATAGCGGCGGCGGAAATCGCGGTGGGGCTTGCTATAGTGCTGGCCGTGTTCCGGTCTAGAAGGACCGTGAACGTGGACGAAGTCACCTCGATGAGGGGCTAGAAAGGTGACGGGCTAGTGGAGACGGTCGGCCAACAACTAATCATCACCGCAATACCCGCGCTGCCGGCGCTGGTCTTTTTGGTGCTGGCGCTCTTCGGGCGTCTTTTGAAGGAGAACGCGCAGTACGTCGCGATCCTCGGGGTGACGATCTCGCTCGTCTTCTCCGTCTTCGCGCTGCTGTTCGTGGCCGGGATCATCCCGGGCGGCGGCGCCCCGATAGAGTTCTCGAAGCCCTGGATCAACCTTGGCGACGGCGGCGTCTTCTCGATGGGCGTGCTCATCGACGGCCTGGCTGCGGTGATGCTGGTCGTGGTGTGTTTCGTGAGCCTCATGATCCAACTCTACTCCGGCGCCTTTATGGAGGGCGACAAACGCTTCTCCTGGTTCTACGCGGTCCTCAACCTCTTCACGGCCTCGATGCTCGGCCTGGTGCTGGCGCCAAACTTTATCCAGCTCTACATCTTCTGGGAGTTGGTGGGCGTCTGCTCTTACCTTCTGGTCGGCCACTGGTTCGAGAAGGCTTCGGCCCGCGACGCGGCGCAGAAGGCTTTTCTGGTAACGAGGGTCGGGGACGCGGCGCTGTTCGTCGGGATCATCATCTTCTGGTCCACTACCGGCTCGGTCGGCTTCGAGGACATCTCCCAGGCCGCCCAGGCCGGCTTTATCGGCGGATCGCTGTTCACGGCGGCGGTGGTGCTGGTCTTTGTCGGCGCTATTGGCAAGAGCGCGCAGTTCCCGCTGCACGTCTGGTTGCCGGACGCGATGGAGGGGCCCACGCCGGTCTCGGCGCTCATCCACGCGGCGACGATGGTCGCGGCGGGCGTCTACCTCGTCGCGCGCACCTACGACATCTTCGTGCAGAGCCCGGACGCGATGCTCGTCGTGGCGTACATCGGCGGGTTCACGGCCTTGATGGCGGGGACGATGGCGCTGGTGAAGAAGGACATCAAGCGTGTGATCGCGTACTCGACCGTCTCTCAGCTCGGGTACATGATGCTTGGCCTGGGGATCGGCTCCTACACCGCCGGCGTCTTCCATCTCTACAACCACGCCTTCTTCAAGGCGCTCCTGTTCCTGTGCGCGGGCAGCATCATCTACGCGATGGACTCGTACAACATGTTCGAGATGGGGGGATTGAGGCGGCGGATGCCCCTCACGTTCTTGGCTATGGTGCTGGCGGGCCTCTCGCTCTCGGGCATCTTCCCGTTCGCCGGGTTCTGGTCCAAGGATGCCATCGTGGCGTCGGCCTACGAGGAACACCTTTACGTGCTCTTCGGGATGGCGCTCCTGACGGTGTTCCTGACGGCGTTGTACATCTTCCGGGCTATCTTCGTGGCCTTCCTGGGTGAGCCCCGGACGGAGGCGGCACGCGGCGCCGTCGAGTCGCCGGGGATCATGACGGGGCCAATGCTGATCCTCGCCTTCCTCGCGGTCGTGAGCGGTTGGGTCGGCATCCCGGAGAGCTTCGGACTCCCCATCCGGGACTACTTCGCCGGCTTTGTCGCCCCGAGCGAGTTCGCCACGCAGACCCTCGATCTCGAAGAGCACTCCTTCAGCTTCGTGCTGGGCGGGATCTCCGTCCTGGTGGCCCTGCTCGGGATAGGCGTCGCCTACGCGCTCTACGTCCAGAAGCCGGAGCGGGCCGGGGCATTGGCGCGGAGGTTCGCGCCGGTCCATACGTTCCTGGACAAGGGCTGGTACTTCGACGATCTCTACGGGGCGACGTTCGTGCGATTTGCCAGGTGGCTCGGGCGGGCGACTGACGGGTTCGACCGGAACGTGCTCGGAGGTCTCGTCGGCGGCGTCGGGCGCGGGGCGATGCGTACGGGGGGTCTGTTGCAGCGGCTCCAGAGCGGCGGGGTGCAGAACTACGCGCTCTTTATCCTGCTCGCCGTGCTCGTCATCGGCATTATCGTGGGGGCGCAGTACGCGGTGATGGTGGTTGCCCTCATCGTGGTGATAACCATAGCCGCCTTCGCCGTGGGGGTGCGACTGTGATCACGACGGTGACCATCTTTATCCCCCTGCTCGGCGCCATCGTGATGCTGCTCCTTCCTGAAGAAGAGAGGATCCTGCGCTACGCGGCCCTCGGCATCGCGGCGGTGCCGCTGTTGCTCACGCTCTATGTGTACTTCGCGTTTGGGAGCGACCTCGGGGCGGCGGCGCTCACGCAGGACTTTACGTGGATCCAGTCGCTCGACATGGGCTACCGGGTTGGTCTCGACGGCCTCGGCTTCGGGATGTTCTTCCTGACGGCCCTGCTCACGCTTATTGCCGTGGTCGCCTCCTTCGACGTGCGGGAGAACCTCAAGCAGTACTTCGCGATCCTGTTCGTCGCCGAGGTCGGGATGCTCGGGGTGTTCGCCTCAGAAGACCTGATCCTGTTCTACATCTTCTTCGAGATCACGCTGATACCGATGTACCTTTTGGTCGGTATCTGGGGTGACGAGAACCGTCGGCAGGCGGCCATAAAGTTCTTTGTCTACACCTTTCTCGGCTCCACGGTCATGCTGGCCGGCTTTCTCGCCTTCGGCATCCTCGCCGGCACCTACGCGATGGAATCCCTGACGGCGGGCGGAGGCCTCGGGCGCACGGCCCAGATCGCCGTTGCGGCGCCCATCCTGTTCGGCCTGCTGGTCAAGGTGCCCGCGGTACCGCTGCACGGGTGGCTGCTCGACGTGTACGTCTCCAGCCCGATCTCGACGAACGTCGTGCTCTCGGGCATCCTGCCGAAGCTCGGAACCTACGGCCTGATCAAGGTGGCGATACCCCTCCTGCCGGAGGGCGTCCAACCCTTCCTGCCGTACCTGGCGGCCTTCGGGGCCATCAACATCATCTACGGCGCGTTCGTGGCCTTTTTGCAGCCTGACCTGAAGGCGCTGGTCGCCTACTCGTCTATCGGTACTTTGGGATTCATCCTGCTCGGCGCGGCTTCGGGCAACGCGGTCGGCTTGAACGGGGCGGTGTTGCAGCAGGTTACGCACGGGTTGTACTCGGCGCTGCTGTTCGTGCTGGTCGGCGTGATCGCGACGAGGACGGGGACGCGCAAGATCCGGGAGCTCGGCGGCCTCGCCGCCAGGATGCCCTGGGCCGGCGGCCTGCTGGCGCTGGGCGCCATGGCCGCGATGGGCCTGCCCGGTCTCGCGGTTTTCGTCTCTGAGTTTATGAGCATCATGGGCGGGTACGACGCCTTCCCCGTTCAGGGTATTTTGGCGGCTTTGGGCATCGTGCTCTCGGCGATGTACCTGCTTTACATGCTGGCCCGGGTCGTCTTCGGACCCATCGAGAGGCCAGCCTATGAGACCATCGAGGATGCGGGGCCGATGGAGATGGCGGCGGCGGTGCCGCTCGCGGTGCTGCTGGTGCTGTTCGGCGTCTTCCCGGCGCTCCTGATCAGCGTCCAGCGGCCAGGGGTCGAGGCGGTCTTGAGCGCGATAGGGGGAAGCTAGTGGCGGTTACCGGACAGGCCATCATAGCACTCCTCCCTGAGCTGATAGCGCTCGGGTTCGCGATCCTGGTCCTCCTCGTCGGGGTCTTCTTCGAGCGTAGCGTGGGCCTCGTGGCAGGACTCGCCGCCGTCGGCGCCCTCGCCGTCTTCGGGAGCGCCGCCGGCCTGCTCGCGGCAGGGTTCTCCGGCGAGTTCTTCGGCGGCGGGTACGTGGTGGACAACTTCGCGCTGTACTTCAAGCTCATCGTATCGGGGAGCGCCTTCTTCGCGGTGCTCGCGGCGGCGCGGTGGTCCTGGGGCACAGGGGACGCGCCGGAGTACCTGACCCTGATCCTGTCGGTGGTCCTTGGCTCCATCCTGCTTGTCTCCATGCGGGACCTCTTCGGGATCTTCCTCGCGATAGAGTTGGCGACGATCCCTTCTTACGCGATGGTCGCGTTCGACCGGCGGCGGCGGGAGAGTGCGGAGGGGGGGATGAAGTACCTGATCACGGGCGTCGTCGCCTCCTCGGTGTTGCTCTACGGCATCGTCCTGATCTACGGCGTCTCCGGCTCCGCCGAACTGCCGGCCGTAGCCGAGACGTTCTCCGGCAACCTTACCCCTGTCGCCCTGCTCGGCCTCGTGCTGCTCCTCTCTGGTTTCGCCTTCAAGGTCTCGGCCGCACCGTTCCACTTCTGGACGCCGGATGCCTACCAGGGCGCCCCGACGAGCGCCGCCGCGTTCCTCTCTGTCGCCCCGAAGGCCGCCACGTTCGCGGTACTGCTGCGGATACTCCTGGAGGGGATGCCGGAGGCGACGCCGACGTGGACGGCGGTGATGGCGTTTCTGGCTATTCTCACGATGTTCGTCGGGAACCTGGCCGCCCTGCGCCAGCGCAACGTGCGCCGGATGCTGGCGTACAGCTCGGTGGCCCACTCGGGGTACATCCTGGCGGCGTTCGCGGCGTTGCAGGGGCAGGGGGTTGAGCGCGCGGTGGAGGCGGTCCTGATCTACTCCGCCGCATACGCGGTCATGAACATGGGGGCGTTTCTCGTCATCGACCTCGTCGGGGAAGACGGCAAGAGCTTTAACGGCCTCTTCCGTTCGCGGCCGGCGCTCGCGGCGAGCATGGGCGTGTTTATGGCCTCGCTGGTCGGTATTCCGCCGTTCAGCGGGTTCTGGGGCAAGGCTTGGATCATTTTCTCGGGGGCGGAGTCGGGTTCGGTGTTGGTCTACGTGGTGGTCGGCGCGCTCGTCGTCAACAGTGTGCTCTCGGTGCCTTACTACTTCGGGATCATCCGCAACATGTTCTTCGAGAAGCCGGCGATGGACGCGGTCGAACCGTCCGGGGGCGGCGCGCTGAAGTTCTCCGTCTACGTTCTGGCGCTGCTGACGGCACTGTTCTTCCTCCTGATCGTCCCGATCTCCGCCATCGCCGGCGGCTCGGGGCTGGGCTAGGCCCGGACTGCACGTAAGGGTCGGGCTTGCGGTGTGGCCCGTGATCCGCGTCTGCTGTAAGCTCGGGGG
>Ga0136627_1001237_pt1 | contig 10077 bp, 8 predicted proteins | sample AntDrymUQ4892206_2_FD_104652 | JGI IMG/M metagenome (GOLD analysis project Ga0136627, IMG submission 104652) | Polar desert sand microbial communities from Dry Valleys, Antarctica - metaG UQ489 (22.06) | ecosystem: Environmental > Terrestrial > Soil > Desert | place: Antarctica: Dry Valley... | reverse complement strand
CTTGCGGCACCTACCGTGCTAGCGTGCGCCGTTGTTCAAGGCCGAATCCTCGGCGTTCAGCGCGGCGGGGAACGGAGGACCCACTGGTGCCGGCGAGAGCCGGCACCGGGGCGAATCGCCGCGCCATGCGGTGTAGCGCTCTGGGGGTTGCAAAGGGGGGCAGTGCTCCCCCTTTGATGCTCTCCGAGCGTGAGTGACGACGGCCGAGCTCCTCGAAGCCGAGGCGCCCGTAGAAGTCCACCGAGCGGTCGATGTCGGTGATCCTGTAACAGGTGTGGATGAGCTCTGGCATGAAGAATGGCGCGGCGCGGTGCTCCCGGAGAGCCTGGCACAGAAGATGCGCGCGGTGCTCGCGGGAACGACGTTCCTGCTGCGCTCCTCCCCTCGCAGGATAGCCTGACCGCCATGGATCCCGCCGCCGTGCGCAACCGCCTGGTCATGGCCACAGCGATGTGGCGAGAGGCCACCGACGAGCCGCTGCCGCGCATGCCTCCCGGGGATCCGCTCGTACAGCTGGAGGCGTTCGAGATCCAGGTGGTCGAGCTGCTCTTCGCCGCGGCTACGCTCGAGACCGCCCGCCTGACCGCCAACAAGACCTGGGATCTAGTGCACGACCGGCCCGACGACGACCCGGTGAAGCTGCGCGTGGTGGAGGGACACGAGGAGCTGGCGCGTCGCGTGGCCGAGGCCGGCGGCGAGCAGGAGCCCCAGCCCAAGGCATGAACGAGAGCGGTGGGGCGGACGGCTCGGCGCTGTTCGACCGGCAGGTCAAGGCCAGGGCACTGGCCTACCTCTTCATGGCGGGGAGCGCGGTGGGCGCGCTCACCCTGTTGCTGCCCCACCAGGACGGGATCGAGGACGCCCCGCTGTGGGCACTCTCAGGACTCGCCGCCGTCATCGGCGCCGCGACGCTGGCTCGCGCCGAGTCGATCTCCGAGCGCGAGCTGCACGTGGCGGTGGCGGTGGCAACGCTGATGCTGAGCGTCACCAACTACTTCGTGGGCACCACCGCGCTCTATCCGATCCTCTACGGGTGGGCGGCCCTGTACGCCTTCGCCTGTTTCGCCCTGCGCCCGGCGATGATGCACATGGCGCTGATCGCGGTTTCGTACGTGATCGTGCTCGTGGCACAGGGCCCGCCGAGCCCGGCCACGAGGTGGGTCCTCGCGGTGGGTACCCCACTGGTCACCGGCCTGCTGATCGCCAACCTCCTCGAGCGTCTACGCGGCGAGGCGCGCCAGGCCGCTCTGCGCAACGCCGAGCTTCAGGAGTCCGTGGCGCGTGCACGGGCGATCGTGGAGGCCGCGCCCGACGCCTTCGCCACGATCGAGGGGGACGGCACGGTGCTGCAGTGGAACCGCGAGGCCGAGCGGCTGTTCGGGATCGGGGCAGACGAGGCCCTCGGCCGTGACGTGGCCGAGTTGATGTTCGCCCCCGAGCATCGCGCCGCGCACGAAGAACGCCGGCGCGGGGACTTGGAGCGCCCCGACGGCTTGCCGCCGGTGCGGCGCGAGGTGGAGATGATCCGCAGGGGCGGCAGCGGCTTTCCCGCGGAGGTCATCGTCGCCGCGGTGAGGGCGGGGGCGAGGACGCTCCTCTCCTTCTTCGTGCACGACCTGACCGACCGTGACCGGGTGGAGGCCGAGCGCGAGCACCTGCTCCGCGAGCGCGCCGCGCGTCAGGAGGCCGAGCAGATGGCCGAGGTGGTGCGCGGCCTTCAGGTCCTGCTCGACACCACCCTGGCCCACACCCGCCTCGAGCCGATGCTGGCGGCTCTCGTGCCTCAGGTTTGCGAGGTCATGACGGCCGAGGCGGCGAGCTTCCTCCTCGTCGACGAGCAAGGACATCTCGTGGTGAGAGCATCGACTCGCATGCAGGAGGGCGAGCATCCGCTCGTGATCGCGGCGGGGGAGGGCATCTCGGGCAAGGTGGCCCAGAGCGGCGAGCCGATGCTCGTGCGAGACGCGGCGCCCGGCCAGGCCGCCGATCCGGCGATGCGGGACATGCGGTCGGTGATCAGCGTTCCTCTGACGGCCGGTGGCGCGGTCACCGGGGTGGTCCAGGTCGGGGTGTCGGTGCCCGACCGGTTCACCGAGGACGACTTCCTGCTTCTGCGTCTGGCCGCCGACCGGGTGGCGCTCGCCATCGACCACGTGCGCGTGTACGAGCGCGAGCACCGGATCGCGGAGACCCTCCAGCGCAGCCTGCTGCCGGAGCGGCTGCCCACGCTGCCGGGGCTGGAGGTAGCCGCCCGCTATCAGCCGGCGGCGAGCGAGGCCGAGGTGGGCGGCGACTGGTACGACGTGATTCCGATCGACTCCTCCCGTGCCGGGCTGGTGATGGGCGACGTGGCGGGCAAGGGCCTGGCCGCGGCCTCGATGGTCGGGCGGCTGCGCAGCGCTCTGCGCGCGTACGCGCTCGAGGGCCACGACGCCCGCACGGTGGTCGAGCGTCTCAACCAGTTGTTCTGGTCGGAGCTCGAGGACAGCCAGATGGCCACCCTCGTGTTCATGGTCATCGACCAGGGGGAGGGCACCATCTCCTGGGTCAACGCCGGTCACCTACCACCCCTGGTCCTGGACGAGGGGCGGCCGCGGTTCCTCGAGGGCCCCAGCTCCGTGCCGCTCGGCGTGATGCCCTACGCCCACTACGAGGCGGGGTCGATGGATCTGCCCTCGGGAGCCACGATCGTGCTCTACACCGACGGCCTGGTCGAGCGTCCGGGAGAGCTGCTCGACGACGGTCTGGAGCGGCTGGCCACGGCCGCGGCTCACCCCGCCGACGGGACCGAGCGCCTGTGTGACGAGCTGCTGGCTCAGCTGGTTCCCGGCGGCGCGGCGGGCGATGACGTGGCGATCCTCGCCCTGCACGCCCCGGCGGTGAGCGAGCGGCTCACGCTCACGCTGGCGCCCCTGCCGGGCGAGCTGGCGTCCATGCGGGCGCTGTTGCGGCGATGGCTGCGCCAGTCCGAGGGCGGTGAGGAGGATGTGGCGGAGATTCTGGTCGCCGCCGGTGAGGCCGCCGCGAACGTGATCGAGCATGGCGGCAACGACGCCCCCTTCGAGGTGGCCGGGGCACTGGACGGCGACGAGGTCAACATCACCGTGACCGATCGGGGGCGCTGGCGCGACAAGAGCCCCGAGCGGGGAGGCGGGCGCGGGCTGGTGCTGATGCGGGAGTTGATGGACGAGGTCGAGGTGATCCGGTCCCCGGAGGGGACGACGGTGCGGATGAGGCGCCGGCTGCGCAACGGCAGCGCCGCCTGACCCCCCAGGAGGCCGCACGACCGCCACCGGATAGTTCATCCGATGTTCACCCCGGCTGCGAACAATGGGTGCGATGACCCTGCTGATCCTCTTCGCGGCGCTCGCCGGAGCCGCCACGGCGCTTACCCCGTGCGTACTACCGGTGCTTCCGGCGCTGCTCTCGGCCAGCGCCACGGGGGGCCGGCGGCGGCCACTGGGAGTCGTACTCGGGCTCACGGCCTCGCACACGCTGGTGATCGTGGCCCTTGGCTCCCTGGTCAGCCGGATCGGGCTGGCGGACGGCTTCGTGCGCACGTTCGCGATCCTCGTGCTGCTCTTCTTCGGGCTGTCGCTGATCCTGCCTTCGCTGGGGGAGAGGGTCGAGGCACCGCTCAGCCGGCTGTCGCGCTTCGGCCCGCGCTCGGCCGGCAGCGGCTTCTGGTCGGGGATCGGCGTGGGGGTGGCGCTCGGCTTCGTCTACGCGCCCTGCGCCGGGCCGATCGTGGCGGCGATCATCTCTGTGGGGGCGACGCAGGACAGCTCGCTCGGGCTCGTGGCGGTGGCGGTGGCCTACGGCGCCGGCTCGGCGCTCACGCTGGGGCTGATGGCCTTCGGCGGGAGGCGGGTGCTCGAGCGCCTGCGTCGTGCGGGTCGCGGTCGCAGTCTCCAGAGAGCGTTCGGCGCGGTGATGGTCGTGACCGCGGTGGCGATGCTCGCCAACCTCGACGTGCGCTTCACCACCGCGCTGGCCAACGACTTCCCGGCCTTTCTCACCAACCCGACGCGCGGCCTCGAACGCTCCGACGCGGTGGAGGAGCGGCTGGGCGAACTGCGCGGGGAGTCGCGCTTCGACTCCGACCGCGAGCGGGCGGGCGTGGCCAATCCGCACACCGCGGGCCCCGCGTCACGCTACCCGGTGCTCGGCAAAGCCCCGGGCTTCACGGGCAACCAGGAGTGGTTCAACACCCCGAACGCCAAGGGGCTCTCGCTCGAGGATCTGCGCGGGCGGGTGGTGCTCGTGGACTTCTGGACCTACACCTGCATCAACTGCATCCGCACCTTCCCCGCGCTGAAGGAGTGGGACCGCCTCTACCGCGACAAGGGCCTGACCACAGTGGGCGTGCACACGCCCGAGTTCGCCTTCGAGCGCAAGGCGTCCAACGTGCGCGAGGCGATCGACCAGAACGGCCTGGCGTATCCCGTGGCCCAGGACAACGAGTACGCGACCTGGAACGCGTGGGGCAACCAGTTCTGGCCGGCCAAGTACCTGATCGACGCGCAGGGGCGGGTGCGCTACACCCACTTCGGCGAGGGGGACTACGAGGAGACCGAGCAGGCCATCCGCGCGCTGCTGGAGGAGTCGGGCCAGGATCGCCTCGGCGGCCCGGGCAGCGCGCGCCCCGAGACACCCGACCCTGGCGTCCGGACACCCGAGACCTACCTCGGAACCATGCGTGCCGAGCGCTGGGCGGGCGACCCGCCGCGCAACGGGACGCGCAGCTATCCGGGCGCGGACCGGCTGCCACCCAACGGCTTCGCGCTCGGCGGTGAGTGGCAGGTGGACGGCGAGTCGGCGACATCGGGGGAGGACGCGTCGGTGAAGGCCCGCTTCAAGGCGCGCAAGGTGTTCCTGGTGATGAGCTCGGAGGGCGGGCGCCCGCGCGACGTGCAGGTGCTGCTGGACGGCAAGCCGGTATCCGCGATCCAGGCCGGGAAGGACGTGCGCGGGGGAGCGGCCACCGTCACGACGGAGCGCCTCTACCGGCTGATCTCGCTGCCCCGCGCGGGTGAGCACGAGCTGAGCCTGCGCTTCCCGCCCGGCGTGAAGGGGTACGCGTTCACCTTCGGGTGAGCCCGCGAAGGCCGGGGCGCTTGGCGTCTCTCAGGTCAGGGGGTCGCGGACCTCGATGCCCGCGAAGCGTCTGAAGCCGCGGTCGCGGGTGTGGATGAGGCCGACCCCGTGCTGGCGCATCAGCCCGGCCAGATGTGCATCGGGCACTTCGTTGGCACGCGAGCGCGCGCCCCCGGTGTCGAGGTAAAGCTCCCAGAAGCCGAAGACCTCACCGGGCGTCCTGACGTGCGGGCGGCCGAGCAGGTCACCGATCGTCTCGGTGGCGTCTGTAGTCGACAACGGGTGGGGGAGGATCCCCGGGTTGGTGGCGATGCGCAGGAAACCCATGATCGTGGGCCAGAAGAGGTAGACGATCTCGGGACCCTGTCCCAACCGCTCGATCAGGCTGAGCGCCTGCCGGTGCTCCTTGGCGTCCTCGTTGACCGCGTAGACGAGGACGTTCACGTCGACCGTCTGGCTCACCCCGAGCGCTCCTCGAGGGCGGCCCACAGGGCGTCCTTGTCCTCGAGGTCGACGCGCGGCTCGCCGAGCCGGGCGGTGCGAAGCGTAAACGCAGGCACACTCTTGCTCGCTCGCTCGGCGCCGGCGAGCGCGGGCGCCAGCAGCTCGGAGGCGACCTGCCCCATGCTCTTCGACTGGCGGCGGCTGACTGAGCGCAGCCCTTCGAGCACCGAGCCGTCCAGATCGATGGTCGTACGCGGCATGATGTCTGATGCTAACAGACCGATCACCTGATGACGCCTTTGGCGGAAACGAGCGCCGCTGCCTTGCCCGTCGCCGAAAGAGAATCCGTGGGCGTTCAGTTCGACAAGCGGGCGGGGTCATTTCGGACAACTGCACATAGATCCCGGCCCACGCGGCCCCTAGCGTCACCGACGTGGACGCCGACGCGCCAGTGCTGGCCCCTGCCACGCACAGCGGCGAGTACGTGCTGCGCACCGTCGCCGAGCGCGGGGTCCGTTTCGTGCGGCTCTGGTTCGTCGACGTGCTGGGGCTGCTCAAGAGCTTCGCGATCCCGGTCTCGGAGCTCGAGGTGGCGCTCGAGGAAGGGGTCTCGCTCGACGGCTCGTCGCTCGAGGGCAGCACGCGCCTACGTGAGCGCGATGCCATCGCCCACCTCGATCCGGCGAGCTTCCAGGTGCTCCCTTGGCGCCCGGACTCGGTGGTCGCGCGCATGTTCTGCGACGTGCGGCTGCCCGACGGCGCGCCCTACCCGGCCGACTCGCGCCACGTGCTGCGGCGTGTGCTCGGCCAGGCGGCGGACCTCGGCTACAGCTTCCAGGTAGGCCCTGAGGTCGAGTTCTTTCTCTTCGCCGAGCCCGGCGAGGGGCAGGAGCCGCGCCCGCTCGACGACGGCGCCTACTTCGACCTAACCCCGCTCGACGTCGGCAGCGACTTCCGCCGGCGGACGATCGAGCACGTCGAGCAGATGGGGATCCCCGTCAAGGCATCCCACCACGAGGTGGGGCCCTCCCAGCACGAGATGGACCTCAGCCACACCGACGCCCTGTCGATGGCCGACTCCGTGACCACCTTCAGGCTCGCGGTCAAGGAGGTCGCGCACGAGCTGGGCGTCTACGCCACCTTCATGCCGAAGCCGCTCGAGTGGGCCGCCGGCTCGGGCATGCACCTGCACTGCTCCCTGTTCGACCACGACGGCAACGCCTTCTGGAGTCCGGACCCCGGCGAGCCGCTGTCGCCGACCGGCAAGGGGTTCCTCGCCGGCGTGCTCGCCCACGCACCCGAGCTGACCGCGGTCACCAACCAGTGGGTCAACTCCTACAAGCGCCTCGCGGGGGGCTTCGAGGCGCCGGAGGCTGTGGGGTGGGCCCGCCGCGGCAACGGTTCACTGGTGCGCATACCGTCGAGCAGGCCGAGCAAGGAGGTCGCGGCCCGCATCGAGCTGCGCTCGCCCGACCCGGCGTGCAACCCCTACTTGGCCTTCGCGCTGATCCTCGCCGCCGGGCTGCGGGGCCTCGAGCGCGGCTACCAGCCACCTGCCGAGAGCAACGGCGAGCCGCTCGACGGGGCGGCGCGCCTGCCGCGCGACCTGCGCGAGGCGACCGACCTGTTCGACGGCTCCGATCTCGCGCGCGAGACGCTGGGCGACACGATCTGCGACGCCTTCCTGCGCAACAAGCGCCGCGAGTGGGAGGACTTTCGCCGCACCGTGACCGAGTTCGAGCGCTCCCACCTGCTGCGGCTGCTCTGAGTGCGATGGCCGACGCCTGGATCTACGCCAAGGACCGCGAGCTGGCAGGCGAGTTGGCGCGCGGGCTCGCAGCGCTCGGGTTCAGCCCGCGCCACGTGAGCGTGAACGGCTCACTGGTGCCCCCCGGCGACGACGAGGGCGCCGCCGCGCGCCGCCCCGGGCTGGTGGTCGTCGCCGCCCGCGCCCGGGACGACCCGCCCGGCGCGCTCGTCGAGCGCCTCGGTGGGCACGAGGACCTGCGCGAGGTGCCGCTCGTCGCGGCGATCGACCCCGAGCACCTCTCCTCGACCGCGTCGCTCGAGGGCGCAGACGAGCTGCTCGTGTGCCCGTTCGCGCCGGAGGAGCTGGCCGCGCGCGTCAAGCGGGTGCGCCGGCGGGCAGACGGCTCCGAGGACGGCGACGTGGTGCGCGCCGGGACGCTCGAGCTGAACGTCGCGACGTACCAGGTCGCGATCGCAGGCGAGCCCGTGAGCTTCGCCTACATGGAGTACGAGCTGCTGAAGTTCCTGATGACCAACCCCGGCCGGGCGTTCTCGCGCGAGTCGCTGCTGTCGGCCGTGTGGGGCTATGACTACTACGGCGGCGCGCGCACCGTGGACGTGCACGTGCGCCGCGTGCGCGCCAAGCTCGGGCACGAGCACGCGGGGCGGATCAAGACGGTGCGCAGCGTCGGCTACCGGTTCGCGCCATGATCGAGCGCGGGCGCTCCACCTACGAGGGCTTCGCGGCCACGATCAAGGTCGTCGGGACCGGCGCGCGCGGCAGCCGCGACCTCACCTTCGACGAGGCCCGCGACGCGATGGCGGCGCTGCTGGCGGGCGAGACCAGCGAGGCGCAGGCCGGCGCCTTCCTGATCGCCATGCGCCTGAAGGGCGAGGCGCCCGCCGAGCTGGCGGGCTTCGCCAGGGCGGTGCGCGACGCCTCCGCGCCGCTCGAGGCCGACCTCGGCGGACGCCCGCTGGTGGCCTGCTGCGGAGGCTACGACGGCGTGGCCTCCGCGCCGCACCTGTCGGTGGCGGCGGCGGCGACCGCGGCCGCGTGCGGCGCCGCCGTCGTCATGCACTGCGGCAGCACGCTCGGACCCAAGCGCGGCGTGACCCAGGCCGACGTGCTCGCCGGACTGGGCGGCCCCGCCGCTCCCTCGGCGGAGCAGTCCGCGAGCATGCTCGAGCGCGCCGGCGCCACGCTTGTCTACGCCCCGGCCGTGATGCCGTGGTGGGAGCGGCTGGCGCGGATCCGCGACGACATCGGCGTCCGCGGCCCCCTCCACGCCGCCGAGCGGCTGCAGGCCTTCTTCGGCGCGCGGCGGTTCGTGATCGGCTTCACCCACAGTCCCTACTCGGAGCGCATCCTCGGCGCGCTCGACCGGCTGGGGGCCGAGCGTGCCGTAACGGTGCGCGGCATCGAGGGGTCGGACGTGGCGCGTCCCGGGCGCCCGGCCGCGTTCGCGGCCGATGGGCCGCTCGAGCTGCCGGAGCAGCTCGGCCAGCGGCTGCCGTCCGAGGGCGGGGCGGAGGCGTCGGCGACGGCCACGCGGGGGGTGCTGGCGGGGGAGGTCAACGGGGCGGTCGAGCAGGCCGTGGCGCTCAGCGCCGGCCTGCGCCTCTACGCGGCCGGGCTGTGCGAGGAGCCGCGCGCCGGGCTCGAGCGCGGCCGCGCCGCACTGCGCGACGGCAGCGCGGCGGCGGCGCTCGACGCCATGGTCGGCTGAACCGCCTGCCAGCTCGGCTGAGCCCTTGCCGCCATGCGTGGCGCGGCCCTCGAGCGGGTTGCCGGTCACCGAACGGCAACCATCGGGTCACAGGCTCGACACACTGCCCTCACGAGGCCGAAACGGAGCGCTCCTAGGTTCTGCGCCAGGCGACTAGGGAGGTCAGATCAGGTGGGCGCGCAGGCAGGCACGGCGGGAGGGGCGTTGAGCAGGGGCCGCTGGATCGACCGGTGGGAGCCCGAGAACGACGAGTTCTGGGAAAGCACCGGCAAGCGCATCGCCCGCAAGAACCTCGTCCTCTCGATCTTCGCCGAGCACCTCGGCTTCAGCATCTGGGTGCTGTGGACGATCGTCGTGATCAACCTCGGCAACATCGGGATCACGCTGTCGCTGTCCGAGCAGTTCTGGCTGGTGGCGGTTCCCAATCTGGTCGGCTCGACGCTGCGGATCCCCTACACCTTTGCCGTCCCCCGGTTCGGGGGCCGCGCGTGGACCGGTGTCAGCGCCTCGTTGCTCTTGATCCCGGCGCTACTGCTCGCGACCGTGGTCCCCAGCGGCTGGCTCGCCGCTCAGAGCCACGACACGCAGTTCTGGGTCCTACTCGCGTGCGCCGCGACAGCGGGCTTCGGCGGCGGCAACTTCTCGTCCTCGATGGCCAACATCTCCTTCTTCTATCCCGACGGCAAGAAGGGATTCGCGCTCGGGCTGAACGCCGCCGGCGGCAACCTCGGCGTGGCGGCTGCGCAGCTGCTCGTGCCGCTGGTGATCATCATCGGCGTGCCCGCGGCGGCGGTGAAGCTGCCCGAGCACGACGTGAACCTGGCCTACGCAGGCCTGATGTGGCTGCCCCTGATCGTGATCGCCGCTGGCGCCGCCTGGCTGTACATGGACAGCCTGACTCAGGCGAAGTCCGACGTGAAGTCCTACGCGGCGTCTTTGAGCCACAGCCAGACCTGGGTCATGTCGATCCTCTACATCGGCACCTTCGGCTCGTTCATCGGCTACTCGTTCGCGCTGCCGCTGGTGATCAAGAACACCTTCCCGGAGTTTCTCGCCG
>Ga0136627_1001236_pt1 | contig 10080 bp, 13 predicted proteins | sample AntDrymUQ4892206_2_FD_104652 | JGI IMG/M metagenome (GOLD analysis project Ga0136627, IMG submission 104652) | Polar desert sand microbial communities from Dry Valleys, Antarctica - metaG UQ489 (22.06) | ecosystem: Environmental > Terrestrial > Soil > Desert | place: Antarctica: Dry Valley... | reverse complement strand
TTATTAAAGAAAATTCAAAGGAGGAACTTAGCTTGTTTTTTACATGTTATTATGATTTAATAAAAGTGAATTCTATAAATAAAAGAAGGGGGAAGACAATTTTTAAAAGATTCATAATTTTAGGAATATCTAATTAACTGTTTATGACTTCTGAAGCTACCACACCTGATGAATATATACAGGAATTACCCGCGGAACGTAAAGAAGTAATTTCTCAATTAAGAAAAATTATTTTAAAAAATTTACCAAAGGGGTTTCAGGAAGTGATGCAATATGGAATGTTAAGTTATGTTGTTCCACATCAAAAATATCCTGATGGTTATCATTGTAATCCAGAACACCCATTGCCATTTGTGAGCCTGGCATCCCAAAAAAATTTTATTGCTTTATATCATATGGGGATCTATGCCATGCCTGTTATTTTAAAATGGTTTGAAGAAGAATATTCTAAACAGTCACTTTCTAAACTGGATATGGGAAAAAGTTGTATCAGGTTTAAAAAACCAGAGCACATTCCATTTAAATTAATAGGTGAATTAATGAAGAAAATATCAGTTGATGACTGGATAAATACTTATGAAAAAAATATAAAGAAGATAACATAAAAATAGTTGCTGCCTGAAAAGCAAAACTGTTCCATTTTGTTCTATTTCATTGTTCATATGATCTCAATTTAATAAATGGGAATATTCCAATTAAGGTATTATATAGAAGATACATGAAAGGCAAAAAATGCAGCTCTTTCTATTTAAAAAAAGGATAGCTTCTAAAAAGTAACTGTAGTAAATAGTCTAGCTTTTCTTCTTATTAGCAGGTGTATGGTTGTTTTTGGCGGCTTCTTCCCGGTTTTTAATATTCACTTTCATCACATCCCAATACTCTTTAGTATAATCAACAAAAATTTCACTGCCGGCTTCTATGTCTTTTGTTGATTCTATGAATGCTTTAAGTCCATCATTAACATAAACAGAATTGTTGTTCATGCCTTTTATTTTAGTAATTCCCCTGGCATCATTAGCATACCGTGCAAGAGCACTTAAAGTACGTTTTGCATCTATAACATGATTTCTATTAATGGTATAAATGTATCCATTGGTATCATCGTTTTTCACTTCTTTCCAGGTTGTGATCCTGCCCTTATATTCAACAATTCGGGTTCCTTTTGGAATAAAATTTTTTGTAAATAAGCCTTTACCAGCTCCGGTGATAGTTGATTTTTTTACTACCAAATTCTTTTCAAGTAATGCCATAGTAGATTTAAAGCCCGTGAAGGTAAGTGTAAAGAAAATATAATATAGAAATTTATTGATTTGTAACTGAATAGTGTTAATACAAATTATTTCGCCCTTTATTTTGCTGAATCATATTGATGATTATACAATGGGTTCAGAAACAAAATGAGTCCGTATGATGACACTAAAAAATGTAATACTGTTATAACTTTATTTAAATGGAATTTATATTAAGAGATTGGAAAGAAGATGATTTGGAAAGTCTTGTGAAATATGGTAATAACTACGAGGTTGCAAGGTTTATGGCTGATGTATTTCCACATCCTTATACAATGGATGCTGGTAAAGCTTTCATAGCAATGGCAAATAGTCAATCACCACGTCATATACGGGCTATTGAAATAAGGGGTGAAGCTGCCGGAGGTATTGGAATTCATCCGCAGCAAGATATTTATAAAAAGAATGCAGAACTGGGTTATTGGCTTGCTGAACCTTTTTGGGGTAAGGGAATTATTACAAAAGCTATTAAGCAAATGCTTCATTATGGGTTTTTAAATTTTGATGTTGATCGCATATATGCCAGGCCTTTTGGAAACAATACAAGATCACAAAAAGCTCTCGAAAAAGCAGGTTTTGTATTAGAAGCACGATTGAATAAAACCATTTTTAAAAATGGAGAATATTTGGATGAGTTGATTTATTCAGTAAGAAGAGTTTCAATTTCTGCTTAATTTTTACATTGAAAAATAGTAAACATATGGAACTTAAACTAACAAAAGACACGACTATAAATGATTTAAAATATCAGTTTTCATTACGTTTTCCTTTTCTGAAACTGGAATTCTTTAAGCATAAACATAGAGTTGGTCAAAGTTCGTTAAAGGATCAAAAACTAAATGACCGGGTTCTTTTAAAAGAAGTGAATCCAGGATTAAAAGAAGGTGTAATTAATCTATCACCATCAACTACAGTAGCTGACCTGGAGCAGCTGTTTCAAAAACAGTTTGGCTTACCGGCTCAGGTTTTTAGAAAAGCAAATTATCAATGGGTTGAAACAACATATACTGATATTCTGACTCTTGAAAAGCAAAATGAAATGGGAGCAGAATTAAGTAAGGTCCTTCACAAAATAGCTTCCATTTAAGGGGGAGCAATAGCAGTTTTTTATTTTAAGCACCCATAAAAGCTTTTCTACATTTGCTTGCTATTATTTAATTAAATTTAGAACATGAAGTTGCAACTGGTTTTTTCTTTTTTGATGTTTATATTTTTTTCACCTGTTTTACCTGCTGCTCATTCACAGGAAAACAAAGACACCAATTTAATAACAGAAAAGAAATTTAAACGCCTGATGAAAAAAGAGGGAACAGTAGTAATAGATGTAAGAACTTTAGATGAGTTCTCAGCTGGACATATACCCGGAGCTTTACATGTTGATGTTCAGAAGGATGATTTTAATAATTATATACAAGCACTTGATCCCTCAAAAAAATACCTTCTATATTGTAAAAGCGGAAAACGATCTGCAAAAGCAACAGCAATCTTAAAAGATAATGAATTTAAAGAAGTACGTCATCTTAAAGGAGGCATACAAGCCTGGACAAGTAAGCTAAATGAAGAGTAGTGGAGGCAAAACATTTGCATGTTTTGAAAACATGAAAAGCTATTTTATTTTTTAGTACTGTTTATGCTCATCATTAGTTGTAATAACAATGCTACAGATACTGATAATAATGCTGATGCTACAAGTCCCTGGAAGATCCGGCATTAACTCAACCACCTACAGAAAATATTTCGGATTCTATTCGGATAGTAATTGATTCTGTAATTGTACCTGAAAGAGGAAGGGATTCTAAAAAAAGATAATTACTTAATAAGATTAGAGATGGTATAAAAATCCTTAAACTGATGTTTAAGAACGGGCTACTCTTTTGTAATTAACCTTATTTTTAACTCCACCTCTTTATCAACCATTCTCTGTTCCAGCCATCCTTTGCTTTTACCAATATTCCATTCAAACCTGTTAAACTGAAAAGCAGTAAAATACGCTTTTCCATTTTTTTGCTCAATTGCTTTTGCAGGTATTGTAATATTACGTACTACATCTTTCATTTTTAGATCACCTGAAACAGCCATACTGTCTTTAGTAATGTATTTAACATTTGTAATAACAAACTTAGCAGATGGATAGGTAGTAGCTTCAAAATCATCTTTTAAATGTTTAGTCAAATTATGTATGGCTTCTTTTTCATGAGGTGGTATATCAGTTACTTTAATAGTATTTAAATTTGCGGTAAAATAACCACCGGTTAATTTGTCATTGCTAAATTGCAATACACCATTTGTAATTTGAATAGTACCTGCATGAAAGCGACTTTTATTAAATTTTGTTCCTTTCCATTCTATTACAGATGATTTGGTATCAATAAAAACCATGTCTGATGTTGACCCTGCATTACCTGATAAAACAGCATCTGTTGTAATAGCTTCTGTTGCCTCTGAAGCATACCTGCTTTCACAGGACATAAAAATGGATACTATTAAAATGAAGGAAAATATCTTATTCATAATTTGTAATGTTTAAACCAAGAATAATATTTCTTTCAGCAACCCAGATGTTATTTACTTTTTTTAATGAAACTATACCCGATCCTGCTTTTGGTGAAGTATTGTTTCGTTCATTTGATGTTAAAAATGGATCATCTTCAAAATGAAAATCATCAATGTAATATTCATTTAAATGAGGTTCTTTTATGGTAGCATGTATATGAGCCGGCATGGATGAATTAGGATAGGACCGGGGTTTTATGGTATAAAAAGTATAACGTCCATCCGCACCTGTTTTGATCCAGCCCCTGTGCATGCCATGTCTTCTTCCCCATCCATATTCGTTACCTTTAGTTTCGTATGTTCCTCCTTCACCTGTATGATATATGTATAGAATTACTCCACCGGCAGGCGTTTTGCCATCTTTTTTATAAATGGTACCGTTAAGTTTTAATTTTTGGTCTGTGCTTAAAAAGCCCGGTAAAGTATCAACGGCAGTAAGTTGTTTGCTGCCATATTCATATATGGCTTCACAGCCTTCACAACGACCGCCTACTAATTTTGCAGGCTGTTTAGTATTTTGAGCCTGGCAGCTTAGAAGGTATAAAACCCAAAATAAAGTGATGCTGCTTTTTAATAGAAATGTTATCATATCACAAAGCTATTTTTAGTATATACCGGTACCGGGTAAAGAATGACGAGGTGATGGAAAATGTATTTAAGAAGTAGAAATTTATTCTAATAAATGTGCAATACGGCTTTTGTAGTTTCTGCTTAAACGGACTTCTTTGCCGTTTTTTAATTTTACTAAATAATCTCCATTGTACAACGAATGAAATTCTGCTATATAAATAGTATTAACAATGGTTGATTTGTGTACCCTCACAAATTCACCGGGAAGTTTTTCTTCCAGCGATTGCAACGTTTCTTTATGCAGGTATTTTTTAGCATCAGTACAAATGGTTACATAATTGCCTGCAGCTTGTAAAAACACAATCTCATTTATAAGTATTAATGTAATTTTTGTTCCTTCTTTTATACTTATAGTTGCATGTTCACCTGTTGTTCCAAAATCTTTAATTAATTTTTTCAAATCTTCTATAGTGGTAGTTGCAGTCTTTTGTTCTGAGGATAATTTAAATTGTTTATATGCTTTTTGAAATGCTTTCTCAAATCGTTCATCAGTATAAGGTTTTACAAGGTAATCTATAGCATCGTTTTCAAAAGCCTTTAGTGCATATTTATCATACGCAGATACAATAATTATGGAAGGAGAATAATCAATTTCTAATTGATCCAGAACCTCTATGCCGGATAGGTAAGGCATTTGAATATCAAGGAACAATATATCTGGTTTTAACTCTTTTATTTTTTCCAACGCTTCTTTGCCATTTGTACATTCAGCTATTATTTCAACGTCATGCTTTTTTTGCAGTTGCAATTTAATAGCTTCCCTTGCCAGCTTTTCATCATCCGCAATTAAAATTTTACAACCTGGCATAGCGAAGTGGAATTTTTATTGTTACCCGAAAACCATTATACCCATCCCTGCTAAAGTGATGAAATTTTAGTTGTTGTTGCTGACCGTAAAGTTTCTCTAACCTTTCTTCTGTATTGCTTAAACCAATTCCTTTGTGTAAAACAGGTTCATGTTTATGTTCTTTTACTTTATCCTCAATACAAATAATAAGATAATCATTTTCCTTTCCGGCACATAATGATATAGTGCTATCTGAAGAAGATTTTTCTACAGCATATTTAATTGAATTTTCTACTATGGGTTGTAAAATCATAGAAGGAACATAAGCCTGACTTAAATCTTCAGCTACTTCAATATTTACATTTAATTTTTCCTCGAATCTTACTTTTTGAATATCAAGATAAAGCTTTAATAAAGACAGTTCTTTTTCAAGGGTGATTTCCTGCGTTGAATTTTCTTTAAGGGCAAAACGCATCAGGTCACTTAATTTTCCCATCATCTCAATTGCTTTTTTCTTTTCATCCAATTTCATTAAAGTAATAATTGAGTGATGTGTATTAAAAAGGAAATGCGGTTGCAACTGTTGTTTCAAAAAACTCATTCGGCTGTTTACCAGTTGTTTTTCGAGTTCCATAGATTTTGATCTCTCTTGCTGTAAATCCCTGTAATATTTTACACTATTAACTATTATAAGAATAGCAGCATACACAATCAGGTTATAGAAACTGCCTGAGATAGCTGTTTTGCTTAAAATATTTGTGAAGTAACCCTCATTTAGAGATTGTAGCATGAAAGCTAAGTATTGCGCAGAAAATAAAATTTGTAAACTATTTATAACCAGGTAAAAAGAGAGGTGGTAAAAAACAAATTTTTTAAAAGCTGTGTCAGTATATGAAAATTTAATGGCTATATAAATTACAGGAAAAGTAAAAGGAAACCACATTAGCCATACAGTTGCAAATGGAACTGATTCTCTCCAGTAAAATGGAAAATCTTTTAGGACAGCACCAAAATAAGTGCCGGCAAAGCTTAATAATGAAATGCCGGTCCAGAATAAAAGACACCATACTATATGCTTTAGCTTTAGGTTCACTGCTTAAAACTATTTAATGTTCCTGGGATTGCAGAATATGTATGTTGAGGTGTTAAATTATAGGTATAACCCGTTTACAGGAATATTACGTCCATTATTTCCAATCCCATATTACTACATCCCATTCATCTATGTTATCAACATAGGAATGAATAGTTTTAAAACCTATTTTTTGATGCGCTTTCATGGATCGAAAGTTTCGTGTAGCAATATCAGTCAATATAAAATCATATTCTTTGTAGTAAATTTCTTTATGCTTTTGATAAAGCATGTTTACCAGGCCTTTGCCTCTATATTCTTTTGCTATGCATATTTGACCCATGCAATAAAAGCGGTAATTGAATATAGGTTGATTATTTAATTGTAGTTTTTGGAGGTTTTGAAAAACTATTTGCAGGTCGGGATGAAATTCTGCCGACTCTTTTAAAGTTGTTAATGCATATCCTGCTACAATATCTCCATCTTTAATAATAACACTTGGCGCCAGGTGATGCATTTTCTCCAAAAGTTCTATGGAATATAACCAGCTCACAAATCCTTCTTCTTTTTGAATAGAAGGAGTAAGATTCTGCCTCAGGTTCTTTTGATTCAGCGCATGAATCTGATGGATTTCATCTTTATTACTAACAGTGGTTGCATAAAGCATAATACAATAGAAATGGTATAAAACAATTAGTGTAAATCAGTATCATGAGCCAATTGAAAAATAACAAAACTATGGTGTGCTTCATGATGCAGAAAAAAATCTACCCATTCTAAAATATTCATTTCTCCATATTTTGTGTGCACACCTGCACGTTGTAAATGTGCTTCAGAAAGGTGCATTACCTGGTTTATGATTACCTGGCGATCTGCATTTAACCTTTGTATTAAATCAATAGTTGATTTTTTTCTCCAATCATCAAACTGTGGATCTTCTTCAGCTTTGTACCGGGTAATAAGAGGCTGATTTTCATTCAGCATTTTTTTTATGCGGTCCATAAAAACAGTTTGATACCTGGCAAGGTGAGCTATCAATTCATGAATGTTCCATTTTGTTGGAGCTGTTTTAAGCAGAAGCTTTTCAGCAGGTAAAGATTTTAGTAACCAAATTATAGAAAGATGCTGGTATTGTAACCGTTGAATGATCTGTTCTTTTTTTTCCATTGTTAACTTGGCAAGCTTATGAATTATTTTCTTTGGGTGCAGGTTGCTTATCAAAAGCATATTTGCCTGCTCCGTAAAATAAAAATAATACATTACTGAAAAACATAGCCAGGGCAGGAGTCATTTGTTCAAAACTTTGTCCCAGGTGCACCATCAAAACAGCTATTAAAAAATTGATGATCATGAGTAAAGCTGCAATCCTGATCTTCCATCCCAGTAAGATCATTATTCCGGCAAATAATTGAGCATAGACAGATACTACTGCAGAAACCAATGGTAATGGAAAACCTGCTGTATCTAAAAAATCACGAAACAGCATCATGTGCTTCCAGTCAAATACATTATCCAATACACCATAAACCAATCTTATTCCTATAAATAATCTAAGAAATAGTACACCTAAGTCCTTATTGCGGTTTAACCAGTCTATAGCAGCTTGCATAATTATAAAATTTGTAAGTATTAGTTGTAAAACAGATCTAATATCATTAAATTTTTTCTCAGCAAATTTTTGTTTATATGAGTGGTATTAATAACGGCTTGAATTAAAAAATAAAAGTTAAGATGCAACAAAAGTTAATGATTGCATTTTTCAATTACTTTTCAAATTGCTTCATTTCAAAATAATTTATTTTTCAAGGTCATAAATAAGCAAAGTCACAGGTCGTAATTTATCTTCAATACCTTTTGTTGAAGTATTGTTTTTATTAAACACATCAAGATGACTGTTGGCTATTACATACAATTTTCCATTAAAAAGTGCAGCAGTTGTTGGGTCAGCAAATAAAGAATTGTCCTGGTCAATAATGATTTCACCAACTACTTCATCTCCTTTACCGGATAACTGATATCGAACAACACAATTTTTTGATGATGGATCTCCTGTATTATAAATGCCATACAGGGAGTTGTTGTGAAAAACCAAGCCATCTAAACCTAAAGCAATAGTAGTGTCTGCAACACCCGGTATTTTTTTTATTTCTTTTGTTGTTGTATCTAATGAAACTAACCCATTTCTATAGGTGGCAATATATAATTGATTATTCCCAAAATCAAGCCCGTTAGGATAACGTAATAGAGGGCTTTGAATAAAAAGTTCTAATTTTTCTGCAACAGGATTTAATTTATATACAGCAGTAAAATAAGTATCTGTAATAAAAATATTTCCATCGGGTGCTATAGCCAGATCATTAAACAAATGTGGCAGGGTATCCTGTATATGATATTGCTGCATTGTTTTACCGGTGCTTAAATCAAAAGCATAAATAGCGGAATGAAATATTTTAGCTTCTCTATGAACCGATAGTGCCCAAAGCCACCTGCGTTGATCATCTACTTTTAATCCAAGTCCTTCTTTAAAACCATCCTGACCAGGGTTAATAAAATTTGTATGTTTTCCATCTTTATCAATTGAAACAATCTTGTGTTTATTGATACTGCTGATATAAATTTTACCGGTACTATTATCTATGGCAATGCCTTCGGGTATAAAATCACGTTCTGTATCAGTAGTGATCATTTTAGCTTGTTGTGCAAAAATGTTTAAACAAATAAGGCTAAAGAAACTTAAGAGAATATATTTCATGAAGTAAAATTGGGGAGTATTAAAGTATTAAAGACTCATGAGTTTTTAATAAATAATTTGATGAACGGCAAAATCTGCTTTAATGATTTGATTCTCTTAAACTGATTTTTATTTTAAAATATTAGTTCATGAAATTTTATACTAATTTGCTTTTCTTTCCGTTATAGGGACACTTCAACCAGCAACATTTTTTCACTTTAACTCAATTGCTATGTCTGATCATGACAGGAGCTTTGCTTCCTATAAGGAAGATGCTGGCTTGTATACTTATGATTCGTTTGGTGGAAGTAAACAATCTTCCGATTCTAATTTTCTTTGGTGGTGTGCAGGGGCACATCAAAAAATTTTAAAGAAGTTTCCATCAGAACAAATTAAATATGCAGGCCTGGGTGGAGTGGTACTGGCAACATTTGTTTTAGCAGCACTATCATCCGGGTATGCCATATACACGGTTTTTGGTAACTGGCTATGGACAATTGCTTTTGCTATTATCTGGGGGTTTATCATTTTTAATTTCGACAGGTTTTTAGTTTCTACCATGCGCAAATATGGTGTAACAAAAAAAAGGCAGGTGATGATGGCTTTGCCACGTGTGGCACTTGCCATACTTATAGGCATTACTATTGCCAGGCCTTTGGAGCTTAAAATTTTTGATAAAGAGATTGCTATGAAAATGGAAGAGAACCTTCATCAAAAAATTTTACGGAATGATAGTCTATTGCAGCTGGAGAACCGGTTACTCATACAAAATGCCGAAGCAGAAAGGGAAAGATTCACTAACAGGAAATCCGCTATAGAAGATACTTTATCAAGTTTACAATCTGCTTATATAATGGAAGCAGATGGAACCGGTGGTTCAGGTCAAAGAGGCGTAGATCGTTTAACGAGGTTAAAGCTTGATGCATTCAATAATGCTAACACAGGTTATCAATCTGAATTATTTTCGATTGACAGCAACTTAAAGGCACAGGACCAGATCATCAGTTCATCAAGAGCG
>Ga0136627_1001234_pt1 | contig 10086 bp, 7 predicted proteins | sample AntDrymUQ4892206_2_FD_104652 | JGI IMG/M metagenome (GOLD analysis project Ga0136627, IMG submission 104652) | Polar desert sand microbial communities from Dry Valleys, Antarctica - metaG UQ489 (22.06) | ecosystem: Environmental > Terrestrial > Soil > Desert | place: Antarctica: Dry Valley... | reverse complement strand
CCCTCAGCGATGTTCGGCTCTTTTCCGATTCCCGTGGCCACGCTGCTCCATAGCGAGAGCAACCGATCGCGCGCTCCGCTTCTCCTCGTCGCGCAAAGCAGCAGTCAATGGAACGAGGCTTTGGCGCTATCGCTTGGCGCCGGGAGCAGTCGCGGCCGCTCAGTCTTTCGAGGCCGTCCACGCGAACGTGGCGGCAGCAGAATGCGGGGAGCTGGCCGGCGCGCATCGGTGATGCTCGCCCTCTCCCGCAGTGCCGCCGGTCTCGGGTTCCTCGTCGAGCTCCCCCGGCACCGAGCGCGGCCCGGAGCGGTCCGGCGGGCGCGTTCCGGGGCGGGCGGGGTCCGGTGGGTCCCCCCGGCCGGCCGCAGAGGGGCCGGCAAGAGCCGCACGCACCACCCGGCAACCAGGCTCCCCACGGGCGCCCTGTGCCTCCGCGGCGGCCGACTTCAGGCAACCAGGCTCCTCCAGAGCGGCCGATGCCGCCGCCGCGGCCCACTCCAGGCAGCCAGGCTCCGCAGCACCCCGGCACGCAGTCCGCGCCGGCGAGCCCCAATCGGCGCGGCCCGAGATAGCCCCTTACGGCGCCCGCGCGCGCGGGTTCTACAATGAGGCACGGGGTTTCAAGGGGTCTTGGCTGCGTTTGCCTACCCTTTATACGGGAGCAAACGACATGGAGAGTCGAGTAGCCCGCGCGTCCGTGCGGGGGAAGTTCTTTTGGCTAGGGGATAGGAAGCTGTACGTGCGAGGTGTCACGTATGGCACGTTCCGTCCCACCGAGGACGGCGTCGACTACCCGCCCGCGAAGCAGGTGGACGGGGACTTCGCCGGGATGGCGGCCGCGGGGTTCAATACGGTGCGCACGTACACCGTCCCGCCGCGTTGGCTGCTCGACGCAGCTCTGCGCCACGAGTTGCTCGTGATGGTCGGGATGCCATGGGAGCAGCACATCGCGTTCCTCGACGAGCCCAAACGGTGTGAGGCAATCGAGGAGAGTGTGCGCGCAGGGGTGCGAGCGTGCGCGGGGCACCCCGCCGTTCTCGCCTACACGATCGGCAACGAGATTCCCGCCTCGATCGTTCGGTGGCACGGCCGGCGGCGGATCGGGCGGTTCCTCGAACGGCTCTACCGAGCCGCCAAGCAGGAGGATCCGGGCGGCCTGGTCACCTACGTGAACTTTCCGACGACCGAGTATCTCGAGCTGACGTTCCTCGATTTCTGCGCGTTCAACGTGTACCTGGAGTCGGAGGATCGACTGGAGGCCTACCTCGCGCGCCTGCAGGTCGTAGCCGACGAGCGGCCGCTGCTGATGGCCGAGATCGGGCTCGACAGCCGCCGCAACGGTGTCGAGGCTCAGGCCGAGAGCCTCTGCTGGCAGCTGCGGACGACGTTTCGCGCCGGGTGCGCTGGCGCGACGGTGTTCGCGTGGACCGACGAGTGGCACCGTGGCGGGTTCGACGTCGAGGACTGGGACTTCGGCCTCGTCAGGCGCGACCGTTCCCCGAAGCCGGCGCTCGAGGCGGTGCGCGGAACGCTGGCGGAGCTGCCGCTGCCTCCCGGGGAGCGCTGGCCGCGCTTCTCCGTGGTCGTCTGCTCCTTCAACGGTTCGCGCACGATCGGCGAGTGCCTCGCCGCGGCGAGCACGCTCGACTACCCCGACTATGAAGTGATAGTCGTCGATGACGGGTCCACGGACGACACCGCTGAGATCGCGCGCGCCCACGGCGCCCGCGTGATCTCCACGCCCAACGAGGGCCTGGGCAGCGCGCGCAACAGGGGTGCGAGGGAGGCGACGGGCGAGATCGTCGCGTACTGCGACGACGACGCTGCGCCGGAGCGGCACTGGCTGACCTACCTGGCCACGACCTACATGAGGACGGAGCACGCCGCCGTCGGCGGGCCGAACATCGCGCCGCGAGCCGACGGCACGGTGGCCGAATGCGTGGCGAATGCGCCCGGCAACGCGATCCACGTGCTGCTCTCAGACACCGTCGCCGAGCACATCCCCGGGTGTAACAGCTCGTTCCGCCGCGAGGCGCTGCTGGAGGTCGGAGGCTTCGACCCGCAATTCCGCATCGCGGGCGACGACGTCGATCTGTGCTGGCGGCTGCAGGACCGCGGCTGGACGATCGGCTTTACCCCAGCCGCGATGGTGTGGCACCACCGGCGCGGCTCGGTGCGGGCGTACTGGCGCCAGCAGCGCGCCTACGGCCGCGCGGAGGCGATGCTCGAGCGCAAGTGGCCCGAGAGGTACAACGGGACCGGGCACGTGTCTTGGGCCGGCCGAGTCTACGCCACCGGCCGGCGCACGTTCCTCGAGCGCTCGCGCGTGTACCACGGCACGTGGGGCACGGGATCCTTCCAGCGCCTGTACACGGGGGGACAGCCCCGACTCGCGCACCTGCCGCTCATGCCGGAGTGGTTCCTTGTGATCGCGCTGCTCACCGGGCTCACCGCACTCGGCACGACGTGGACGCCTCTGCTGATCGCCGCGCCGCTGCTTGCCCTGGCCCTCGCGGCGGTCGCGGGCGAGGCGTGGACGGGTGCCGGCCGCGCTCGCTTCACGATGCCGGTGCGCACGCGTCGCATGGGGCTGCGGCTGCGGGCGTTGACTGCTTTCCTGTTCGTATTGCAGAGCTACGCCCGCCTGCACGGCCGGCTCAGGGAGGGCCTGCGGCCCTGGGGCCGGCGCGCCCCCCCGGCGCTGCGGCTCCCATACCCGCGCGTGTGCCTCGTCTGGAGCGAGGCGTGGCAGCCGGTCGAGCAGCGCCTGCACCATGTCGAGGCCGCCCTGCGCAACGCGAGCGTGCGCGTGCGCCGCGGCGGAGACTTCGACCGCTGGGACCTCGATGTGAGAGGCGGCGTGCTCGCCGGCGCCCGCGTTCGCATGGCCGTCGAAGAGCACGGCGGCGGCCGGCAGCAGTTGCGGTTCCGGGTCCTGCCGCGCGCCGGTCTCCCCGGGCTGGTGGCGGCCGCGTCCCTGGCCGCCCTTGTGCCTCTCGCCGCGCTCGACGGCGCTATCGGCGCGGCGGGAGTGCTGGGCACGCTGGCCGTCGCGCTCGTCGCATTCGGACTCGTCGAGGCCGCGGCGGCAATCGCCGCCGCGGAGCTGGCGGTGGATTCTCCGCCGATCGATGACCACCGCCTACCGGCCACCCCGGCGCTCGTGCAGCTCATCGAGGGGCAGATGGGGCTCGGCGAGGTCGCCGCCGTCGTCGGCGGCGCTCGGGGACGCAAGCAGGCGCTCACCGACCTGCTGCTCGCGCTCTACAGACCCCGCGACGGAGGCAATACGCAGGGGATGCCCAACGCGGGCGACCCGAACGTCGTCGTCCTGCCCCCCGATCCGGTCCTGCTACCCCTCTCGGTCACCGACAACATCGCGCTCGGGCGCCCCGGCGCGTCGCAGGAGGATATCCATACTGCGGCGCGCGCCGCCGGCGCGGATGGGTTCATTCAGCGGCTCCCCCACGGCTACGACACGGTCGTCGGCGACCAAGGAACGTCACTTACCGACGAGCAGAGCCATCGCCTAGCGCTCGCCCGCGCCTTCCTGCAAGACGCGCGCATACTCATTCTCGCCGAACCGATCGACCACATCGGCAACGGCTCCGGGGGGCGGCTGCGCGAGCCGATCGAGCTGCTGGCGCAGGGACGCCGCACACTCGTCGTGGCCGACAGCCGCGACGATGCGGGCGAGGCGAGCCGCGTCTTCGCCGTCGAAGGAGAGAGCCTGGTTGAGTTGCCATGACGACGACCGCGTCCACCGTGAGAATACTGGCCACTGGCGCCGGGCTCCTGGCGCTTCTCCCTCTCAAGGTCCCGATCGCTACCGGTTGGTCTCACCGAGCCCACTCGGGTACGCCGATGCTCCGGGGCTCCCGTAACCGACACGTCCACGCTCGCTGACCAATGGCGCGCAGCACACCAGTCGAGGAGGAAGAACGGCCCGCGAGCCACCGGCGGACCTACCGCCGTGTAGGGCGGGAGGTTCGTCAGTTCCGGGGCAAGCTGATAGGCCTCTTTTTCCTGAGCGCGCTCGGCAGCGCGCTGGTGCTGCTGGTCCCGGTACCGCTGAAGATAGCCGTCGACAGCGTGCTCGGCTCAGAGCCACCGCCCGGGTTCCTCGAGGCGCTCCTCCCGGCTGGCTTCACGGCGTCCAGCTCCGCGCTGCTCGTGACCGCTGCGGGGATGTTCGTGACCGTAGCGGTGCTCGTGCAGCTCCAGCAGACGGGGCTCGTCCTGCTGAGCACCTACACCGGGCAGAAGCTTCTGCTGGGCTTTCGGAGCAAACTCTTCCGGCATGTCCAGCGGCTGTCGCTTAGATACCACGACAGTCGCGGAACCATCGACTCGAGCTATCGCATCCAGTGGGACGCTCCTGCCCTCCAGCACATCGCGGTCGATGGGACAATCCCGCTCGTGACCGCAGCGATGACGGTGGTCGGCATGGGGACGGTCACCGCGGTCATCGACTGGCAGCTGGCGCTCGTGGCCCTGACCGTGAGCCCGGTGCTCATCGTGCTGATGCGAGTGTACGGAGATCGCCTTCGAACGCAGTGGCACGAGGCCAAGGCGCTCGAGAGCTCCGCGTTCTCGGTAGTCCACGAGGTGCTCGGCGCGCTGCGGGTGGTCAAGGCCTTCGGCCGCGAAGAGTACGAGAAGGCCCGCTTCGTGGATCGCTCTTCGGAGAGCGTACGCGCCCAGATCCGCCTTTCGTTCACCGAGAGCCTTTTGAGCATGGCCGTCGGCATGACGATCGCACTTGGAACCGCGGTGGTCCTCTACCTGGGGGTGCGACGTGTGCAAGCCGGAGCGCTCACCCTTGGCGAGCTGCTCCTCGTGGTGACCTATCTGACGCAACTGTACGAGCCGCTGAGGGACATCGCCAAGAAGATAGGCGACCTCCAGGCCTCCGTGGCCGGCGCGGAGCGAGTCTTCGCCGTCCTCGACCATGAGCCGGATCTCGTCGACCCCCCACACGGGGTGGCGATCGACCGGGCGCGCGGAGAGCTCGAGCTGCAGGAGGTCTCCTTCGGATACGAGGGGGGTCGACCGGTCCTGCGTGACGTCTCGATGTCGGTGCCCCCCGGGACGAACGTCGGAATCGCCGGAACGACAGGGGCCGGCAAGACGACTCTCATCAGCCTCCTCACCCGCTTCTACGACCCGACCTCCGGGCGCATCCTGCTCGACGGGGTGGACCTGCGCGACTACAAGCTCGCGGATCTGCGCAACCAGTTCGCGATCGTCCTGCAGGAGCCCGTCCTCTTCCCCACGAGCATCGCGGAGAACATTGCCTACGCACGGTCGGAGGCGTCACACGACGAGATCGCCGTCGCCGCGCGCGCGGCGAACGCCGACGGCTTCATCACCGCCCTTCCCGACGGCTACGAGACGCTCGTCGGGGAGCGCGGGATGCGCCTATCCGGCGGTGAGCGCCAGCGGATCGCGCTCGCGCGTGCCTTTCTGAAGGATGCACCGGTGCTGATCCTCGATGAGCCAACCAGCTCCGTGGACGTCCAAACCGAGCGGGTGATCATGGAGGCCATGGAGCGCCTCATGAGCGGACGGACCACGTTCATGATCGCCCACCGGCTAACGACGCTCGAGAGCTGCGACGTCCGGCTCGAGATCGGGGACGGACGCGTGCAACCGGTGGCGTCGACCGCATCCCGAGACGATTCATCTGAGACCGCCGCCGTCGCGCCCAGCGGCCGCGGAGCGGGCCGCAACGGCGCCATGCGTGAGCACAACCAAGGGCGGGGTCTGCTGGCCCGAGTCCTGGGGCGTCGAGCTTCTAAGCGTCGAGGGAGCTGAGCCCGTCGTGCGTGCCGTTGTCACCGGCATGATCGCGACCTTCCCGGTCGGCGGCGTGGCGTGGGACTACGGCCAGTATGCACTCGGCCTCGAGAGGCTCGGCTTCGAGGTCTGGTATCTCGAGGACACGGGTGTTTACAGCTACGATCCGCGCCGAGGCCTCTACACGGAGGACTTCTCGTATGGAGTCGAGTTCTTGCAGGACTCTCTTGCAAGCCTTTCCCCGGCTCTCGCGGACCGCTGGTTCGTCAGAGGCTTCGACGGAACACCGTTCGGCGCGCGGGAAGTGGACGTTCCGGACCTGGTAGCGGGCGCGGATATCTTCCTGAACGTCTCGGGCGGCTGCGTCCTCCGAGAGGAGTACCTGCCCAATCGTTGCAAGATATTGATCGATACCGACCCCGGTTGGAACCACTTCGTCGTTTTCCCGCGCGACTGGGTTCCGGCCGGCGCGTGCGGCTTTCGCGCCCATGACGTGTTTACCACGTACGCGGGGCTTATCGGCCGGCCGGAGTGCGCCCTTCCCACCTTCGGCCTCGAGTGGCATCCCACGCGACCGCCCGTCGTGGCTGACCGCTGGCATGCTCGCCCCCCGGGCGAGTGCTGGACCACCGTGCTCTCGTGGGGGAACAACTACGGCAGGGAATTCGAGCATGGCGGCGCCACCTACGGCAGCAAGGAGCCGGAATTCATGAAGATCGAGTCCCTGCCGGGCCGTGTCACCGCCAAGCTCGAGGTGGCCGCGGGAGGGCTCGAGCCCCCGGTCGAGCGCTGGCGTAGCCTCGGGTGGTCTGTAAGGGATTCGGACACCGTGTCCGCCACCCTCGGCGACTACCAGTGCTACGTCGAGGGCTCACGAGGCGAGTTCAGCGTTGCGAAGAATGCCTACGTTGCCACCGGATCCGGTTGGTTCAGCTGTCGCTCCGCCTGTTACCTCGCGGCCGGGCGGCCGGTGGTCGTCCAGGACACCGGCTTCTCCGAGTTGCTCGACACGGGTACGGGCCTGGTCCCCTTCAGCGACCTGAACGGGGCCGCTAGCGCCCTTACCGCGATCGAGCGAGACTACGACGAGCACTCCCAGGCTGCCCGGGCGATCGCGGAAGAGCAGTTCGACGCCGCGGTGGTCCTGGGTGAGCTCCTCGAGCGCGCGGGAGTAGCCGGTTGAGCAGCGAATCGGTCTGGGAGACCGCTCCGCTCCCGGCCAACGTCCGCGTGGAGAGGGATCTGTACTTCGAGCGGCGCCGGCAAACGTTCCGGCGGTTCAACTCGAAGCGTGACCACGCGCTGGTCATCGTCGACCCCGTCCAGATCTACACCTGGACGACCTTCAGCCTCGAGCCGAACACCGAGCTGACGATCGGCGACGACTGCGTCCTGGTCGGTGCTACGTTCGTGTGCGCCGGACGCACCTCGGTCGGGAACCGCGTCGTCATCTCGCTCAAACGCCGCGATCTCCGACGGCGACTTCCACCCGCTGGACCCCGAACTGCGCCGCAGGGACGCAGTCGCCAACGCGCCGGAGGGGGATCCCTCGAGCCGCCCACCCGTCGAGTCGCGGCCGGTCGAGATCGGCGACGACGTGAGGGTCGGCATCGGGGCGATCATCCTGAAAGGAGTCTCCATCGGTCGCGGCGCGCAGGTTACGCCTGGAACGGTTGTGACTTCGCACGTGCCGCCGGGCGCCCCGATCGAGGGCAACCCGAACCGGCTCAGGCAGTGAGCGACCCGGTGCACCTGCCGTCGGACTGGTATCCGGACCCCTTGCCCGCCAACGTCAAGGTGGGCGAGCGCAGCTGGATCTACAGCTCCTTCGCCTTCATCCACCACCGCAGCGAGGTGGCGGGACGCCGTCGTGATAGGCGCGGACAGTGGCATATACGAGGGCACGGCGTTCATGACAGGTCGGCGCGGCCGCGTCGCCATCGGCGACTTCTGCGCGGTCGCCGGCGCGGTGTTTGGGACGAACGGCAGCGTCACGGTGGGGAGCTACACCTTCATCTCGTACGGTGTGGTGTTCGCGGACGAGGGATTTCCGAGTCCGGAGAGCGTGGACCGGTCCCCCGGTGCCGAGATCGCCACCGCGGAAAACGTCTGGATCAGTGCGCAGGCCACGGTAGTGGGTGACTGCCGAATCGGGGAGGGAGCCGTGATCGGGGCACTGGCGGTGGTCACCTCCGACATCCCCGACTTCGCAATCGCGGTGGGGAACCCCGCCCGGGTGGTGGGCAGCGTCGGCCGAGCGGCATGAAGTCGGACGCCGCCAGGATCGTCGTAGCCGGCTATGTGGTTCGAGGGCCGCTGGGAGGCATGGCCTGGCACCACCTGCAGTACGTGCTCGGTCTGGCCCGCCTCGGCCACGACGTGGCGTTCGTCGAGGACAGCGAGGACTACCCCGCCTGCTACGACCCCGAGCGGGGAGAGATGGGAGTCGATCCCAGCTTCGGGCTGCGGTTTGCCGGCGAGGCGTTCGAGCGTCTCGGGATCGGCGGGCTCTGGGCCTACCACGACACACACGAGGCTCGCTGGTGCGGCCCGCTCGGCGCGCGCGCCGAGGAGTTCTGCCGCACGGCGGATCTCTTGATCAACGTGTCAGGGGTCAATCCCGCGAGGCCGTGGTTCGATGCGATCCCGGCGCGGGCGCTCGTCGACACCGACCCGGTCTTCACGCAGGTTCGGCACCTCCGTGACGAGGACGCGCGTCGGCGGGCGGCCGACCACACTGCCTTCTTCAGCTTCGGCGAGAACATCGGCCGTGAGAGCTGCACCGTTCCCGACGACGGCTTTCCATGGCAGCCGACTCGCCAGCCGGTCGTCCTCGACGCGTGGATGCCGACCCCGGGGCCGCGCGAAGCGGCGTACACGACGGTGATGCAATGGGAGAGCTACCCGGCGGTGCTTCACGACGGCCGGCGCTTCGGCGTGAAGGCGACATCGTTCGAGCCCTACCTCGACCTTCCCGGTCGTACGACCGAAACGCTCGAGCTCGCCCTCGGCAGCGCCACGGCCCCGAGGGATCTTCTCCAGGAGCGGGGCTGGCGAGTGCGCGACCCGTATCCCCCGACCCGGGATCCGTGGGCGTTCCAGCGCTACGTCCGTTCGTCGAAGGGCGAGTTCAGCGTCGCGAAGGAGGCGTACGCCGAGACCGGGAGCGGCTGGTTCAGCGAGCGGAGCACGGGCTATCTCGCCAGCGGGCGCCCCGTGCTCCTGCAGGAGACTGGATTCAGCGACAGCCTGGAGACAGGCGCCGGGCTGCTGACCTTCCGCTCGCCCGAGGAGGCGCTCACCGGACTCGAAGAGATAGACAGCCGGTACGAGAGCCACTGCCGCGCGGCGCGCGAGCTCGCGGCCGAGCAGTTCGACGCCGCCGACGTGCTCACCGCGCTCGTCAACCGCGCCCTGACGCCGGTGTCGGCGGCATGAGCGCGCCGACACCCTACGACGAGGCCTACTACCGCGAGATCCAGGCGAGCGCGCGGCGCTCGGCTCGCATAGTCGCGCCACTGGTCGCCCGCTTGGTCGAGCCGCGGAGCGTGCTCGACGTCGGCTGCGGCCTCGGGACGTGGCTCGCGGCGTTTGTCGAGCACGGCGTCGAGGACGTGTACGGCATCGATGGTCACGACATTCCGATCCGGAAGGCGCGAGTGGAGGGCGGAAGTGTGCAGCGGCCCGGGGTGATTCGCCATAGCGAACTCGGCGCGCTGGGCGGCAATCACGCGGATCCCGGTCCGTACGACATGCACGCGATGTTGTCGCTAGCGCGTTTCTATCGGGAGAAGGTCTGATGGAGTGACGCTCGGGGCTCGGTCGACCTCCTCCGGCGGCCTGCCGCCCATAAAGTCCCTGCCGAGCTTGTCGCAGGGCGCGCAGGTCGTCTGGTACGCGATCGACCACGGCGGCCGAGCGCCTACGACGAGACCGACCGCGCCAGATCGAGGCGTGGCTGAAACTGCGTAACGACCTCGCGCACCCGGACGGCACAACCGTTAGCGACGCTCGCGTCGCTGCCGTCATCCAGAGCATCGGAGTCTTCCTCGACGAGCACCCGTAGAGCGCCGGTCCCATTGAGCCGCTTAGACCCTATGGATTGCCGGTCGCTCGGCGGTTCAGGGAGAGTCGGTCGGCACCCCGCGCATAGATGTGCGGGGACTGGGCGTCAGGATCGGCCTGGCGCCGACACCCCAGCTATGGGAGGTGCCGACCATGTCGGAGAGTATGGCTCTGGTGGGGCTCGATGTTCATCGGGCGCAGACGGTCGCGGCGGTGCTCGAT
>Ga0136627_1001233_pt1 | contig 10093 bp, 6 predicted proteins | sample AntDrymUQ4892206_2_FD_104652 | JGI IMG/M metagenome (GOLD analysis project Ga0136627, IMG submission 104652) | Polar desert sand microbial communities from Dry Valleys, Antarctica - metaG UQ489 (22.06) | ecosystem: Environmental > Terrestrial > Soil > Desert | place: Antarctica: Dry Valley... | reverse complement strand
GGCCGCATGATCGCGTGATAGAACGTCACAAGTGGTTCAGCGATCTGAAAATAACTTCGGCCGCCGCGGAAAGCGTCGCTGACGCGCAGCAGGAAACCTGCGTCCTCCAGCACGGTGAGCGGATGCCGGAGTGTATCGGCAGGGCGCCCTACATACGTGGCGATCGCACCTCGGGTGGTGTGACCTGCTGCCACCGCCGCCAGCACCGAGTGGTACAAAGCGCGATCACGAAGATCTGGTTCCTCCGCGAGCAGGTAGCGCGCTTCTTTGAACAACGGACAACTAGGATTTAAGACAGTGCGGGCAACCCATGCATCGAAATCGTGCGAACTCGACGGCGCATCGTCCCGCACGTATTCGCGCCGATAAGCCGGTGTGCCTCCCACCACCGCATTGAGCTGTACCGCCAATCTCGGGTCCGAGATTCCCCAGAATTCCGCTGCTTGGCGATAATCGAAACTGGGCACGGTGAGATCGATCCCGGCTCGACCCCGCAGCGGCGCTTGGCCGGAAAGTAGCCGACCCATGAAAGACACAGCTGAGCCACACAACAGCAGCCGAGTTTTGGAGTTAACGCGTTCACTACGTCGGGAACCATATGCCTTTTGGATGATCGAGGGCAGAGCGGGAGCGGAGCTGCACAGATAAGGAAACTCGTCGATCACCACGGGCACGGCCATGCTCTGACTCAGCGCTAGCAGCGCGTCGATGGCAGCATCCCAGGTGGGGTAGGAAAGCGAACCAATCGCTCCGGTGTGAGCTGCTAGTTCCTCGCCGAATCGGCGCAAAGACTCGGCCTCCGTTGCCTCTGTGGCCATGAAATAGAAACCATCGGATGCTTCGCAGAGCGATTCCAGCAGAAACGACTTGCCTTGCCGCCGGCGTCCGGAGACCACTCCAACAGTGGCACCCGGTGTCTGATCTGTGACAAATCTGGTGAGCGCGTCCCACTCGGTTTCGCGATCAAACATATCGAGGGGGCGGCGAAGCACCGGAGTTACGGGTAACATGGAAGTATAGTACCAGGAACTGTAGTTCCATAAATTGTAGCGAACCGTGGGCTCTTAGCCGGGCTCTGTCTATGCTTTCCGACCGACCGACCGAGATCGCTCGCTGACGCTCTCTCGCTCATCGGACCTGTACCTATGTTCCCGACTGAGCTTCGCTCATCGGACTGGGGCTTATGCTTCCCGACCGAGCTCGCTCGCTGCCGCTCCCTCGCTCATCGGACTGGGGCTTATGCTTCCCGACCGAGCTCGCTCGCTGCCGCTCCCTCGCTCATCGGGAAGTGCGCGATACCGCGCCAAACGAGGCCGACCAGCAGCTCGATCGCTTCATCTTTGGGGACCGAGCGGCCGCCCGCGAGCCAGTAGCGGGCGGCGAGCTCCGCGGCACCGGTGACCCCGACGGCCAACAGCTCCGCGCGTTCCCGTGAAAAACCGGTATCGCTGCCGATCAAGTCCGCGATCGCCGACATACAGGCCGCCGCGGCCTGCTCCATCTGCGCTGCGACCTCCGGCCGGTTGCGCAGATCGGACTCGAAGATCAACCGGAACGCCTCGCCGTCGGCATCCACGTAATCGAAGTACGCCGCCATCGCGTTGTGCACTCGAAGTCGATTGTCGGTAGTGGAGGTCATGGCGGCTCGTACCCGTTCCACCAACTCGGCCGCCTGTTCCTCCAGCAACGCCAGGTACAACTCCAGCTTTCCCGGAAAGTGCTGATACAGCACCGGCTTGGAAACCCCGGCCTGCTCGGCGATGTCATCCATGGCGGCCGCGTGATATCCCGACGCCACAAAAATCCGCCGCGCCGCGGCTAACAACTGAGTACGGCGCTGTTTCCGAGGAAGCCTGCCCCCGCTGAGCTCGGACACTGTTACTCTCACAGAGCTGTCTGACATACCTCGATTATGGCCGACGCTCACAACGAGCGTGCATTCAACGGCGAGAGTCAGTGGGCCGGCCAGTTGGAGTAGCGATCGCGAGCGTCCCCAGCACGAACAGCCCTACCGCGACGCCGGCACCAAGCCCGGCGCTCAGCGTTACCGTCCGCGCGCCCAGCCAGTAACGGGGCGACGCCGATGTCACTTCCTCCGGGATCAGCGCCGGCCGGGGCTGCGAGGGAGTCAATAGCGCGCGACCCGCCGGCCCGGCGGTTGCGAACAGCTCCGTGGCCAGTCGATTCGCCTCCGCTGGAAAGTTCGACCGCACCTGAAACGAGACCTGGCCGGCTACGGGGCCCACGACCCACTCCCAGTGGTACGTCGATCCCGCCGCCGGGATGATCTCATGCGTGCGACCCTTTTGGAGTACCCGGAGGACTTGCTCGGCCTCGATGGCCTTACTAAAACTCAAAAATTGCATATCCGGTGCGATGTGAGCCACCGAAAACACCGCAGCGGCGGTGTACTCCTGCACCACCATCTCACGCGCCGACCAACCCGAAGCCGCGCCGCAACCCGCGCCTAAAACTCCCACCACCAGCAGTAACGAGACCGAGAATCGTAGATTCCTCCCGCGCAGCCGTGACCGGGAAACCAGCCGGAGTGACGAGAGCTTGGACATCTTTACGATCACGCCGGTCATGCTACTGCTAAGGCGGGTGAGGGATAAAACGTCAGGTTATGCCACTTACAAGTTCAGACGGTAGGAGACCGACGAGGCGATGGTCCCCTACCGTCTGAATACCAATGGTCTAAGCGTCGATCTGTTTGGCGTTGGAGGAACCGATCGTCACTTTGCGGGGCTTGGCTGCTTCAGCGACCGGAATCCGCAGAGTGAGCACTCCAGCATCGTAACTAGCCTCCAAATTATCGGTGTCGAGCGTTTCGCCGAGGAAAAGCTGCCGGGAGAAGACCCCCGCGGTCGCTCAGCTACTATCATCTCCACGGCATCATCTTCTAAACCGCGACGCTCGGCGTGGACGTTGAGCACGTTGCGTTCCACGGTTAGATCGATCGATCCCGGATCCACCCCAGGTAGGTCGAAGTGCACATAAAACGAGTCCCCCTTGCGGTAGGCGTCCACACTCATCGCCGCCGGTCGGGTAGTAGTACCCAACGCCTGCTGCGCCAGCCGGTCCAGCTCCCGAAACGGGTCGGTGCGCAAGAGATAACGCCCCTGCAACGGTCTGTACGCCATCACGGCGCTAAGGTGCCGTGTGCGCTCTGATTCGACAGAGTTACTTCAGCCGCAGCGGCCCTCCTCGTCGACTGGGCCACAGCGAGGCGCCGCCCTACTCCTAGCGTCGGCGGTTGTCTTCGCGACCGCCGCGATTAGCGTGCTTATCGCGGCAAACTTGGTGCGCGGTGAGATCGGTCCGGTGGCGGCGCTACTGCCCTATCTGGCACTACTGATCGGGTTGTGGTGGGTCACCAAAGGTAACCTGCTGGTACTGGTCCTCACGGCGTACCTGATTGGCCCCGTGCCGGCCGACAACCTGCTGCCGCAGGTGCTGATCTTTCCCGCCGACGACTACGCGCTGCGCCCCCGTGACATGTTTTTTCTCGCCGATCTGGTGCTACTGGCGGCGCTGGTCCTGCTTGCGATTCGCCCCGACGCCGCTCGTCTCGCTTCCGGTGATTGGGCTCCTTCACCGTCGAAAACGCGATGGTCCCGCTGGTGGTTCGGCTGTCTGCTACTGCTGAGCGCGTACCCCGTGGTGGTCGGGATCTGGTTCGGCGCCGGCCAGAGCGTGCCCGCCGTGATACAGGGAGCCACGATGCCGTTGCGGGCCGTGGCGATTACCGGCCTGGTGCTGCTATGGGTCAGGCGCCATGGCTGGGAGACCACCGTGCGCAATGTGGCACGGAGCGTCGTCGGCTGCGGTCTGGTGCTGGCGCTCGCGGCGGTGACGGCAGCGTTACTGGCTCGCATCTTTGCCCCCGACCAGACCGGCGTCTCGGTGCTGGGCTACCCACTGATCACCGACCGCCGGCCCGCGCTGCCGGGCTGGGGAAACAACATTCTGTCCAACTACCTGTGTGTCTGCCTGGCCACGCTGGTGTTGCTGCGTCACCGCATGCGGTGGCGCGCTGGTGCCGCCGTGGGTGCCGGGGCGGTTCTGCTGCTGGGCTTGGTCTTCACCGAAGTCCGCATCGCGATGCTGCTATCGCTGCTCATCGTGGCGGTACCGATGCTGTCAGCGGTGCTGCGCCGACTCTGGCCGCGGCGCGGCGCGGTGGTCGCTTTAACCGGAACGGCTCTGGTCGCCGTGTTGTTAGTGCTGGTGGCGGCGGTCACCCTTCCGGTGCTCAACCCGCGATTCGAAACTCTGACGCCGGGTGTGCTCGCCAAGGAGTTGCCCCGCACCCCCACCGGTAACGAGCGACCCGAGCGCGACTCGTTCGACACCGGCTCCGGTGTGGACCTAGGCGGTGAATCCTTCTCCACCCGCGGCGGCCTGGTGGACGCCGGCCTCGACGTGTGGTCACGAAATCCGCTGCTGGGTACCGGGTGGAACGGGTGGGGCTGGGCCAAGAGTGAAGAGAATCCGCGCTTGGCGCTGGCGGTGGATCCGCATAACGGTCTGCTGTGGCTGGTGGCCGAGACCGGTGTCCTCGGCCTGCTCCTGCTCTACGCCGTCCCGGTGTTGTTGGCACTGCGCCGACCGCGCCTGGCGTGGCTGTGGGTGATCCCGGCGATAGCCACGCTGCTGGAGCTGGTGAATCCCAACCTTCGCAACGGGCATTTCGCGGTGGTCATCTGGGTCATGATCGCGCTGCTCATAGCCGCGCCACGGTCAGACATTGCCACAACGAGCGCAGTGGACGACGGCGCGCCGCCGCCTACACCGACAATCCGCCGGCAGTGGTATACCGCCACCAGCCACGCCTTCGCCTGGCTACGAGGAAACCCAAGGAGTGAGCAGTCATGACATCTCCCGTTGCGGAAAACTTCAGCGGTGCTACGCCTTTTAGGGGCACGCAACCCCGCACCGCGTTGTTCGCGGTCGGCTCCGATGTGCAGTTGGACAGCGTGCGGCGCATAGCGGCGCACCTGCGACGCCCAATCGCCGTTGCCGATCTGTGGCGGTCGAGGATTTGCCGAGTCGAGGACATGACGCTGCCGGGTCATCTACCGCCGGTGACACCGCGTCGGATAGCGGCCGTCGGATCGCTGGTGCGGACCTGGGCGCGAGTCACCAGCGGTGGCGTGCTGGTGGTACCGCAGGACGTGGGTCTGGTCTGCCGCCGCGCGATCGCCGCTGCCCGACGAGGTGGCGCACCGGTGGTACTGCTGCCCGACGGGGCCGTGAGTCGGCAGAAGGTCACCGGCCGCAGCCTGCTCGCCGGCGTAGTGCCGGTAGTGGACGCGATGCTGTGTGCGACCGGTTTCGTGGCCGGACGCCACGGTCGGATGGCGGCATCGCGACCCGACTTGGTGCTCAGCTGGGGTCCGGCTTGGGACGAGGTGTTCCGCTCCCACGGTGTCACGAACATCGCCGATGTCGGCAATCCGCGGTCCGACGACCTCGTATGCCTACCGGCGGTATCGCCCGATGCGGTGCGCCGGATCCTGATCTGTAGCCAGCCGATGGACCATGAGCAAATAGGCGGGAAGGTAGCGCAGACTCGATGGTTCGAGTTCTTGGAGCGTATGACGTCCACCGCCTCGCCGGGCGAACTCGCGATTCGGCTGCATCCGACTGAGCGGGAGCACCTGGCGGAGCTGCCGCTGGGACCGGGGAGCCGAGCTGTGCTGACCCAGGACACGACGTTGGCCGACGATATCGGCGCCAGTGATGCGGTGGTGAGTTGGGCATCGACCACGATGATCGAGGCGGCAGCGGCCGGCCGCGCGGTCGTTTCGGTAGCGGTGAACGACGCCGCAGCCGACATGGCCCGCGGCTATTTCTTCCAACGGGATTCGCGGGCGATCACCATGCTCACCGATGAGATCGCCGGCTTCGCCGCGCTTGCCGGGGTGACCGAGAAAGCACGGACCCAGCAGGCGGGCATGGCCGCCGATTATGCCGTGAACGTCGGCACTGCCGCATTGACCGCCGCCGCGGCCCTCGACGCTTTCGGCTGACCCCTTACCTTGTCGCTATTTCTGATGAATAGTTGCTAAGCGTGGAGTTTTGACACTGTTTCTTATAAATAGCCGGTAGAGACCCCGGCGGCTAAATGTCGTAGCCTGCTGCTGTGATGGCAACCGTGACATCTACACAATCGATGTCGACGACTGGGACACCGCCGCGTTATGCGTTGGTCCGTCCTGTTGCGGCACCGGGTGTCCCCACGCCGGGCACCGCCACCGAGCTTGAGCCCGACCGCGAGCAGCGGCGCGTGGTCGAACACTCCGTCGGGCCGTTGTTGGTGCTTGCCGGACCCGGGACCGGCAAGACCACCATGCTGCAAGCCGCGGTCACCGAACGTGTCCGGCGTGGTGCGGATCCGTCACGGGTGTTGGTGTTGACCTTCGGCCGACGCGCGGCCGCCACATTGCGGCATGGCATCACCAGAGCGCTGGGTAACGTCGCTGACCCGCCGTTGGCTCGCACGTTTCACGGCTACGCATTCGGACTACTGCGCGCACAGGCGGCCGCTCGCGGCCATCCGGCACCGCGGTTGCTATCAGGTCCCGAACAGGACCTGCTGATCCGGGAACTCCTTGCCGGAGATGCCGCCGGCACCGGCGTGGCATGGCCGGTGCAGCTGTGGACCGCGCTGCGCACTCGCGGCTTTGCCACACAGCTGCGGGACCTGCTCTCCCGTACCTACGAACGGGGGATAGACCCGGTAAAACTGGATCGCTGGGGTGCTCGAGAGGGCCGGCCCGAGTGGCGTGCCGCCGCGGCGTTCATGCAGCAATACGCCGATGTCACCGAGCTGCGCGATGCAAGCCTCGCAGCGGGTACCGCCTACGATCCCGCCGAGCTGATCCGAGCCGCCATCACAATGCTGCGACGCGACCGGGAACTGCTGGCACAGCAGCGACGCCAGTGCACCCACGTCTACGTCGATGAGTTTCACGACTGCGATCCGGCGCAGGAAGAGCTGCTACAGCTGCTTGCCGGGGGAGGCCGCTTCTTGGTGGCCTTCGCCGATCCCGACCAGTCCGTCTACGGTTTTCGGGGCGCGGACCCCGACTGTGTACGTCGTTTCGGCGAGCGGTTCGCCACGACCGACGGTGGCCGCGCACCGACGCTGCCGCTGCGAACCTGCTACCGCAGCGATCAAACGCTGCTGCCCGTGTTCGCCCGCCTCGGTGCACACCTCAAAGGCTCGATAGCACATCGGGAGCTTCACGCCTCGCAGCCTGCCGACGACGGCTCCGGTGCGTTACTCCGAACCGGCGCGAACGTGCACGTGTTGGCCTCGGTCGGCCAGGAGACCGCGCTGATCGTGGCGGAGCTGCGCCGAGCCCATCTGTTGCACGGCGTGCCGTGGGAGGCCATGGTGGTCGTGGTGCGGTCGGCCTCCCGATCGTTGAGCACGTTACGGCGGGCAATGTTGTCAGCGGGCGTTCCGGTCGGCGGCGCCCAGTCTCAGCTGTCACTGGCCGAACAGCCCGGTGCGGCGCCCCTGCTGTGGCTACTGCGGTGTGCGCTTACTCCGGGTGGAGTCTCCAACGGTATGGCCTCTGATGTCATGATCGAGGCGCTGCTGCTGACCGAGTTGGGTGCTGCGGACCCCGTTGGGTTGCGGCGTCTTCGGCAAGCTCTGCGAGCGCGAGCCGCGGTCAACAGCCACGACTTGCCGGCGTCGTCGAATGGGCTTTTGGCCGATGCGGTAGCGCAACCGTGGCGCTTAGACGGCATCGATCCGCGTTTCAGTGCGCCGGCACGTCGCATTGCCCGGTTGATCGACGTGGCACGGAAAGCGACAACCGCGCCGGACGCCACCGCGGAGACCGTGTTGTGGAAGGTCTGGCACGCCACGGGTCTGGCACAACGCTGGCAAGCGTGTAGTGCCCAAGGCGGTAGCAGCGGCGCCGCCGCCGACCGGAATCTGGACGCGGTGATCGAGCTGTGCGAGGCGGCGGAACGCTTTAGCGACCGGATGCCGGGCGCCAAGCTGGAGCTGTTCCTCGACCACCTGCAGGGGCATAACTTCGCCGCCGACACTTTCGCCCCCGATCGCGCGGATGCGTCCGGAGTGCGGCTGCTAACCGCACACGCCACCAAAGGGTTGCAGTGGGATCTGGTCATAGTGGCCGGAGTGCAGGAAGATCTCTGGCCCGATCTTCGACTGCGCGGCGGTGTGCTCGGCGCCGCCGACTTGGTGGAGCTTGCCGCGGGGCGTGCACTCGACGGAAAGGCGGCGCGAGCCGCGGCCTATCAGCAACTACTCGATGAGGAGCGACGGTTGTTCTACGTGGCGGTGACGCGGGCTCGCCGCCGCCTGCTAGTGACCGCGGTAGCCGACGAGGACAACCAGCCTTCACGGTTCTTAGACGACATCACCGGCGATGGTATCGCCGGTGATCACATTGCCCTCAAGGATATCGGCCTTGACAGGACCTCTACCGGCGGCAGTTCCAACGACGCCGGTTCGCGCGCACGTGCCGGGCAGTCACACCGGGAGATCGGCGAGGCCCCCGCAACGTTAAGTCTGCCCTCGTTGGTCGCGCAGCTGCGCCGTGTCGTCACCGAACCAGAGCTCGCCACCGTTTCGAGCCCGCTGGGCCAGCACCGTCGCCGTGCCGCGGCTGCGGTGTTGGCCCAGTTAGCCGCGGCAGGAGTGTCCGGCGCGGACCCCGAACAGTGGTGGGGCCTGCGCCCGTCCTCGGACGACCGCCCCCTGATCGAACCCACCGAGCTGGTGTCGGTATCTCCGTCGGCGCTGGAGAGCTTCACCGACTGCGGGCTTCGGTGGCTGCTGGAACGCCGTGCCGGTGGTGGCACCGAGCCCGGCATACGGCAACAGATCGGTACCGTGGTGCACGAGGTCGCGGCGGATGCCGGTAGTACCGCGAGCGCGCCCGAGCTACAAGCGATGCTGCGGGCAAAGCTGGAACTGGTCGACCTCGGTAACGGCTGGACCGCACGTCGGGAGCGGGAGCGAGCCGAGCAGATGATCGAGAAGCTGGCGGTCTGGCTGGCGAACAATTCGCGCCGCTTCGTCGCCGCCGAGGAGCCGTTTGAGGTCGAGGTCGGTCGGGCACAACTACGGGGTCGGGTGGACCGGTTGGAAGCTGATGAGCGGGGACGGCTCTACGTCGTGGACTTCAAGACCGGCTCCAGTTCTCCTTCCGGAGAGCAACTGCGAGAGCATCCACAGCTGGGCGCTTACCAACTTGCAATCGCCCGTGGAGGACTCGGTGATGGTACGACGCAGCCGGGCGGCGCCGCGCTAGTGCAGTTGGCGAAGAACAAAAGGGCCACCGAGCAGTTGCAGCCGCCACTGGGCGAATCGGAGAATCCGAAGTGGCCGGTGACCATGCTCACCGCGGCGGCCGATGGTATGTCCGCGGCTAGCTTCCTGGCCGTTCACAGCAGTTCCTGTCGCAACTGCCCGATCCGGCCCAGCTGCCCGTTGCACAGCGACCAGACGACCGCCCCGCCGCTGCCCGCCGACGACCTCGATGAATCCGAGTGAGGCCGACGCCATGACGATGAGCACATCACAGCGAGTTGGGCCGTCGGTCGGAGCGGACTCCGCTACTAAGTTCTCCGCCGCTAAGTTCTCCGCCGCCACGATCGCGGCCGAGCTGGGCCTGCCGGCGCCCACCGCCGAGCAGACGGCCATCATCGAAGCTCCGCTACGGCCGATGCTGGTGATCGCCGGTGCCGGCTCGGGAAAGACCGAGACCATGGCCTCCCGGGTGCTCTGGCTGGTGGCGAACGGCATCGTCTCCGCCGAAGCAGTGCTGGGTCTGACGTTCACCCGCAAAGCAGCGGGGGAGCTATCGGCACGATTGCGGTTCCGGTTGTCCCAGCTGAGCGCACGGGGGTTGGGCGAATACGTGACCGGGCAGCAAGGCGAGCCCACGGTCTCCACCTACCACGCCTATGCGCTGCGTGTGGTAGCCGAACACGGTGTGAGAGCCGGTTATGAGCCCGAGATCTCATTACTGGGGGAAGCCGGGAGTTGGCAGGTCGCCGACGCGGTGATAACGGCGTACGACGGTGACATGTCGGCGGT
>Ga0136627_1001230_pt1 | contig 10100 bp, 9 predicted proteins | sample AntDrymUQ4892206_2_FD_104652 | JGI IMG/M metagenome (GOLD analysis project Ga0136627, IMG submission 104652) | Polar desert sand microbial communities from Dry Valleys, Antarctica - metaG UQ489 (22.06) | ecosystem: Environmental > Terrestrial > Soil > Desert | place: Antarctica: Dry Valley... | reverse complement strand
GCACCTCTACGCACGGCTCGGGTTCCGCCGGGCGTGGGTGGTGTATAGGTTCCTTGCTGCTCGGCGTCCGGCTGACGGTGTCGAGCCTCGGAACGCCGGTTGAGGCAGCCTCCCGCCTGCGCTGCACGAGTTACGTGCTGCGAGCTACATCCGCCGCCCGCCCGCGTAGTCCGTCGCCTCGCGCAGGTAGCGGGCGAACGCGGCGTCCCCGATCACGCGCACGTCCCACGCGAACGGGGCGTCGGGGGCGACGGCCACGGCCAGGTCGGAGACCCAGCCGGTGCCCGTGTCGTAGAGATCGGCGAGCTCGTCGGTGGTGAAGGCGCCGCCGAGGCGGCGGCGCAGCTCGTCGTGCACCCTGGCGGTGACGAGCTCGAGCACCGGACGCTCGTCCGGTGCAGCCACCTCCAGGAGGCGCGCGCCGGCCTCCCACTGCGCGAGCGCTGTCTCGAACGGCACGCTCCGAGGCTACTCCACGACGTAGAGCTTCTCGCCCGCCTTCACCATCCCGAGCTTGCGAGCCTCACCCTCCACCGCGCCGGCCTGCTCGAGCTGGCGCTTGCGAGCGCGCAACCGCTCGTTCTGCGCGCGCACCAGCGCGACTTCCTCACGCTTGCGCTTGGCCTCGGCGTGTGTGCTGATCCTCGTGCGGGCAGGCCCGACGTAGAGATACAGGACGAACGCGAGCACGACGATGAGCGCCCAGCGTCCGACGCGGTCCCAGCGGATGCGAGCAGCGGCCATGCCTTGGTGCTCCGTTCGACGGCCGCCGCTCCTCTCCTTCAGGCCCGGAAGACACTCCTGCCCGGATACTCGGCGTCGGCGCCGAGCGCCTCCTCGATGCGCAGGAGCTGGTTGTACTTCGCCACGCGGTCCGAGCGTGAGGGCGCGCCAGTCTTGATCTGTCCGCAGCCGGTGGCGACGGCGAGGTCGGCGATCGTGGTGTCCTCCGTCTCGCCGGAGCGGTGCGACATGACCGCGGTGTAGCCGGCTTCACGCGCCATCGCGATGGCGGCCAGCGTCTCGGTCAGCGTCCCGATCTGGTTGACCTTGACGAGGATGGAGTTGGCCACGCCGCCGTCGATGCCGCGCGCCAGGCGCTCCGTGTTCGTCACGAACAGGTCGTCGCCGACGAGCTGGACATCGCTCCCGATCCGGTCGGTGAGCGTCTTCCAGCCGTCCCAGTCCTCCTCGTCCATGCCGTCCTCGATCGACACGATCGGATAGCGGCCGGCAAGATCGGCCCAGTAGCCGGCCATGTCCTGCGAGGAGAGCGTGCGGCCCTCGTGCTCGAGCACGTAGCCGCGCTCGCCGTAGATCTCGCTGGTCGCCGGGTCGAGCGCGATCGCGACGTCCTCGCCGGGCGCGTACCCCGCCGCCTCGATGCCGGCGACGAGCGCCTCGAGCGCCGCCTCGTTGGACTCGAGGTTGGGAGCGAACCCACCCTCGTCGCCGACGCCGCCCCCCAGTCCCCGGTCGTGCAGGTGCCGCTTGAGGTGGTGGAACACCTCGGTGCCCATCCGCAGGCCGTCGGTGAAGCGCGAGGCGCCGACCGGCACGACCATGAACTCCTGGAAGTCGACGGAGTTGTCGGCGTGCGCGCCGCCGTTGAGCACGTTCATCATCGGCACCGGGAGGATGCGCGCCGACTCGCCGCCCAGGTAGCGCCAGAGCGGCTGATGCTCCTCCGCCGCCGCCGCGCGCGCGGCGGCGAGCGAGACGCCGAGGATGGCGTTCGCCCCGAGCCGGCTCTTGTTCGGCGTCCCGTCCAGGTCGATCAGCGCGTGGTCGAGACCGGACTGGTCGAGCGCGTCGTGCCCCGCGATCGCCTCGGCGATCTCGCCGTTGACGTTCGCGACCGCCTTGGTGACGCCCTTGCCGAGGTAGGCGTCGCCGCCGTCGCGCAGCTCGGTCGCCTCGAACTCGCCGGTCGACGCGCCCGACGGCACCGCGGCACGACCCTGCGCGCCCGAGCGCAACCCCACCTCGACCTCGACGGTCGGATTGCCGCGGGAGTCGAGGATCTGACGGGCGTGGACGGACTCGATCTGGCTCACGGCTGGCGCTCCTGGGGAGAAGAGGTCACTCAGCGAGGCGGCTGCGCGCGTAGTACGCGAGCTGCGCCTCGGGGCCCAGATCGTTCCAGTCCTCGCCGTCGGATGCGGCGAGCCCCTCCGCGCCCTCCACGCGGCCGCGGAAGCGGTCGGACGCCGCGCGCAGGGCCAGCTCGGGATCGACGCCGAGCTTGCGCGCCAGGTTGACGGCCGCGAACAGCACGTCGCCGACCTCGTGGAAGCGCGGCTCCCGGTCCTCACCGGCCGCCTCGAGCTCGTCGAGCTCCGCGCGGACCGCTGCGTAGGGCACGTGGTCGAAGTCGAAGCCGGTGGACGCGGCACGCCGCTGCACCTTGCGCGCGTAGAGCGGACCGGGCAGGTTCTCGGGAACCTCACCGAAGAGCCCCGGCTCGCGCCCGGCCTCGGTCGCCTTGATGGCATCCCAGTTGCGCAGCACCTCGCCGGCGCCCTCGACTTCCACGTCGGAGCCTGTCCCGCGTGCGCCGGCGCCTGTCCCGCGTGGGCCGGCGGAGCCGGCTTGATCGGGGGAGCCGGCTTGATCGGGGAAGACGTGCGGATGGCGCCGGATCAGCTTCCGGCGGCAGTGCTCCGCGACGTCGGCCAGCGTGCCGGCGCCGCGCTCCTCGAGCAGCAGCGAGAGGAAGTGCACCTGGAAGAGGACGTCGCCCAGCTCGTCGAGCAGCTTGGCGTCGTCGCCGGCGTGGGCGGCTTGGGCCAGCTCATACGCCTCTTCCACCGTGTGGGGAACGATCGAGCGCTCGTCCTGCTCGCGGTCCCAGGGACACTCGCGACGCAGGCGGCGGGTGAGCTCATCGAGGGCCGCGATCGCCGCGGCGACGTTCGGCCTCGCTCCGCTCGTCATCGGGCGTGGCCCTGCGGCGTGCTCACCCGCCGGTCCCGGTTCGCTACTGGCCTTCGGGCACGGCGGGCGCCGGCTGCGCCGCACCGGGCGTCGGCGTGGGCGTCGGCTCCGGCGCGTTCTTGCAGTCCTGCGTCACGTAGCCCTCGCGGCACTCCGTCTTCTCCTTCCACTCACTGCGGAAGTCCTTGACGAAGGCATCCAGCGCCTTCTGCTGGTTCTGGGAGGCCAGCACCTGCTGGATCGTCGGCTTGGCTTCTGCGAGCGTCTGCTGCGACGCCTTGGTCACCTTGTCGACCTCGAACACGTACCAGCCGAACTGCGTCTTGACCGGCCCGGCGAGCTCGCCCTTCCGCGCCTTGAAGATGGCATCGTCGAACGCCTTCTCCTGCTGGCCCTTGGCGACCGCCGGCAGCTTGCCGCCCTGTGCCTTGGACGCGTCGTCGATCGAGAACCGCTTGGCGACCGACTTGAACGACTGGCCACCCTCGAGCGCCGCCTTCGCCTGCTCCGCCTTGGCCTCGGTCTTGGTGAGCACGATGCTCAGGTCCCGCCGCTCGGGCTGGGCGAACTGGGCCTTGTTCTTGTTGTAGTAGTCCTCGATCTGCTGGTCGGAGACCTTGTCCTTGCCCTTGGTCACCTTGTCGCGGATCTTGTTGGAGAGCATGTCGAGGCGGACGCGCATCAGGATGTCCTCCTCGGTCTGACCGGAGTCCTTGAGGAACTTCTCGTAGTCGGCGGGCTTCGGGAAGTTCTGCTTCTTCTGCTCCTCGAAGGACTTCTTGACCTCCGCGTCGGTCACCTTCACGCCCTGCTCCTCGGCCTCGCGCTCGATCCACTCGAAGGAGATCAGCAGCCCGATCACCTGCTCGCGGAGCTGGTCGTACTGCTGCTGGCACTGCTTCTTGAAGTCCGCGTCGGTCTGCTTGGGCTGTCCCTCCGCCGGCTTGGCCGCGGCCTTCTTCGCCTGCGCGACGCATTCCGTGAAGTCGGGCGGCTTGGGCACCGCGGCGTTGGGCTGCCCGCTGGACTTCGCCGCCACCGTGAGCCAGTGCTCGAAGTCCTGCTTCTCGATGGAGGTGCCGTCGACCTCGGCCACCGCGTTGCCCGGTACGCCGCCGCATCCGGTGAGGATGGCGGCCGGCAAGAAAAAGGCGCCCAGCGCCAGGACTGTGAGCTTTCTCTTCATGTCCGTTCGAGGGTAGCGCCCGTGTGATAAAGCAAATGTGAAGCTAGGCCGCCGCGGATTGCACGTCCAGGAGGACGTCGGCGGCCCTCACGACCGCCGGGAAGCGCTCGGCGGGGTCGTCGGACACGCGCACCGAGAGCTGCGACTTGCCCGACTCGTACAGGGCGCCCGGGATCTCCGCGCGGATCCGCTTCGCGCGCACGGAGTCCAGCTCCACCGGCGTGACGGCGAGGCGGCCCTGGCGAAAGGTCACGTTGCGCGCGCCCGCCTCTCCCAGCTTGATCCGTGCCTGCTGCAGCGTGATGAGGTTCTGCAGCGGCTCGGGCGGCTCGCCGAAGCGGTCCGTCAGCTCGGCGCGCAGCTCCTCCAGCTCGCCCACGTCGCGCGAGCCGGCGATGCGACGGTGCACGTCGACCTTGGCCTGCTCGTAGGGGATGTAGTCGACCGGGACGTACGCGTCGACGTTGACGTCCATGCGCACGGGCTCGGGGAACTCGGAGTCGACGTCGGAGTCGTCCATGGAGCGAACCGCCTCGTCGAGCATCTGCATGTAGAGCTCGAACCCGAGGGCGGCGACGTGACCGGATTGCTCGTCTCCCAGCAGCGAGCCGGCGCCGCGCAGCTCGAGATCGCGCATCGCGACCTTGAAGCCGGCGCCCAGCTCCGTGTAATCCGACAGGGCGGCGAGCCGGTCCGCCGCCTCCTGTGTCAGCGCCGCGGCACTGGGATAGAGCAGATAGGCGTAGGCGCGCTCGCGGGAGCGCCCGACGCGGCCGCGGATCTGATAGAGCTGGCTGAGGCCGAACAGCTCGGCGCGGTCGACGATCAGCGTGTTGGCCTGGGGGATGTCGATGCCCGACTCGATGATCGACGTGGAGACGAGCACGTCGGCGTCGCCGCGCAGGAAGTCCATCATGCGCTCCTCGAGCTGCTTCTCCTCCATCTGCCCGTGGGCGACGGCGAACCGCAGCCGCGGGCACAGCGCGCGCAGCCGCTCGGCCGTCTCGTCGATGTCCTCGACGCGGTTGTGCAGGAAGAAGGCCTGCCCCTCGCGCGCGTGCTCGCGCTCGAGCGCCTGCTTGACCAGCTCCTCGTCGTACTCGCCGACGTAGGTCTTCACCGGGCGCCGGCCCTCGGGCGGCGTCTCGATCACGGTGATGTCGCGCAGTCCCGCGAGGCTCATCTGCAGTGTGCGCGGGATCGGCGTCGCGCTCATCGATATGACGTCGACCTTCATCTTGAGCTGGCGCAGCAGCTCCTTCTGCTTGACGCCGAAGCGCTGCTCCTCGTCGACGATGATCAGGCCGAGGTCCTTGGCGCGGACGTCGCGGCTGAGCACGCGGTGGGTGCCGACGAGGATGTCGACCTTGCCCTCGGAGAAGCGCTTGACCGCGGCGCGCTGCTCGGCCGGCGGCCGGAAGCGTGAGACGTGCTCGATCGTGAACGGGTAGTCGCGCAGCCGCTCGGTGAACGTGCCGAAGTGCTGCTGGGCGAGGATCGTCGTCGGCACCAGGATCAGCACCTGCTTGCCGGCGTTGGCCGACTTGAACGCGGCGCGCAGGGCGACCTCGGTCTTCCCGTAGCCGACGTCGCCGCAGATCAGCCGGTCCATGGGGCGCTCGGATTCCATGTCGGCCTTGACCGCCTCGATCGCCTCGCGCTGGTCGGGAGTCTCGCGATAGGGAAAGGCGGCCTCGAACTCGCGCAACCAGTCCGAGTCGGGCTCGAACGCGTGCCCGCGCCGGTGCTTGCGCTCCGCGTAGAGGTTGAGCAGCTCGCCGGCGAGCTCCTGCGCGGCCCGGCGAGCGCGCGCCTTGATGTTGTCCCAGCGCTTGCCACCCAGCTTGGACAGCGTCGGCGCGTTGCCGTCCGCGCCGACGTAGCGAGAGATCTTCGCGAGCTGGTCGACCGGCATGAAGACCTTGTCCTCGCCCTGGAACTCGAGGTTGAGGTAGTCGCGGGTGATGCCGCCGACGGTCTTCGTGTCGAAGCCGGCGAAGTGCGCGACCCCATGGTCCTCGTGCACGACGAAGTCGCCCGTGCGCAGCTCGGTGAAGGAGCGCAGCAAGCCACGAGCTCCCGCCCGCCCGGCCGGACGCGTGGAGGCCTTGCGACGGTGCAGCAGCCGGTGCTCGGGAATCGCCGCGAGCTTGAGGCCGGGGGCGATGAACCCATCGCGCAGGCGGGCCTCCTGGAAGACGAGGCCCTCCTGCGCACCGTCCCAGCGGGCCTTGACGCGCGCGAGGTTGTACGCGGCGCGCTCCCCGCCGCCTCGGTTGGGCCAGGTGACGAGCGTCGTGTAGCCCGAGCGCACGAGCTTCTCGAGCTCCGGCTCGGCCTCGCGCAGCGAGCGCGCCGCGAACTCGGCGGCTTGGGCGCGGAACTCGAGCGACTGGCTGCCCGAGATCGAGGAGAGCCGCAGCGGCCGGCGGGCGTCCAGCGCGGCGACGATGCCTTCGGGATTGACGTAGAGGTGGTGGGCGTCCCTGTCGTGGAAGGCCGCGCAGACGTCGTCCCAGTGATCGCGCAGCGCGGGCTCGACGTCCTCCGCGGAGGCGAGCACCAGCTCGGCGTCCCGGGGCAGCAGGCCGAGCAGGTCGCGGAAGTCGTCCACCGGAAGCAGCTCGGCGATGTCCGGACGGTCTCGAGGGGGCTTCGCCCCCTCACTGCTCGCCCTGCGGGCTGCGCCCTCCCCCAGGTACTCGGCCGCGGCGATCTCGGCCAGCTCGCGGTGCTCGGCAGCCAGCTCGGCGGCCGGCGAGATCTCCACGATGTCGGTGTCGCCGAGCGAGCGCTGCGTGAAGGTGGAGAACCAGCGCAGCGACTCGATCTCGTCGTCGAACAGGTCGACGCGGATGGCGCGCTCCTCCGTCGCCGGGTAGACGTCGAGCAGCCCGCCGCGCACGGCGAACTGGCCGCGATCCTCGACCTGGTCGACGCGCTCGTAACCGGCGGCGACGAGGTCGTTCGCCGCCTCGTCGAGGTCGAGCAGGTCGCCGACGCGCAGGCTGAACCCGTGCGGGCGCAGTGCCGGGTCCGGGACCTTCTCGCTCAGCGCCACGGCGGAGACGACGACGACGGGGGCCTCCGCTCCCTCCGAGCGCTCGAGAAGCGAGTCGAGGGCTGCGATGCGCAAGCCGACCAGGTGCGCCGGCGGCGTGAGATGCGACTCGTAGGCGACGCCGCGACTGGGGTAGAAGCGAACCGCCCGCGGGCGCAGCCACGCGCGCAGGTCCTGGCTCAGCTCGCGCGATTGCCGGTCGTCGCCGGCCACGACCACGGTCGGGCGCCGCGGGTCGCGATCGGCCAGCGCGGCGATCAGATACGGCCGCAACGACTGCGAGACGAACGCGCGCGCGTCTGGCTCCGCCAGCTTGGCGGCGTCGGGATGGCGGTCCAGGTGGGCGAGGAAGGGGCGCAGGGACATGGGAAACGGCCGCCCGGACGTCCGCGCGGCTATGCACGGCGGAGTCTAGAAGGGGTCAGCGGGCGGCTTGCTGCGCGTTCACGGGCGCCGCGCGAGGATGTTCAAGCGCACGTAGTGGATCTCCAGCGGATCGGGGAGCCGCGCCAGCGCCTCCCCGACGAACGGATCGTGCAGCTCCGCGGGCAGGCGGGCGAGGAACGAGCCGAGGCAGATCGCGCGCAGGTAGGCCGCCGGATCGCCCGGGTCCACGTCGACGCGCGTCAGCCAGCACCACACGTCGGTGAAGCCCGCGGAATGCAGGCGGCGCTCGGTCTCCTCCGGCGTGGCGAACGTCCAGTCGGTCGCCCAGCCCGCGAAGTGCTTCGCGTAGCCGGGCTGCAGCGCCACGTCGAGGCCGGCCTGCTTGATCTCCGCGACGTTGCCGTGGCCGCCGCACTGGGCGACGAGGCGCCCGCCGGCCTTGAGCACGCCGCCCAGGTTCGCGAACAGGCGGTCGTGGTCGCCGATCCAGTGAAAGGTGGCAGTGGAGAGCACCGCATCGACGGGCTCGTCCAGCTCGAGCGCGAGCAGGTCGGCCTGGCGCACCTCGACGGCCCCCGGCAGCCGCAGCCTTGCCCGCCGGACCATCGAGGGCGCGGCGTCCACGGCGATGACGTGGCCGCGGGGAAGGCGCTCGTGCAGCGCGCGGGTGACATCGCCGGTGCCGCAGCCTGCGTCGAGCACGGTCTCGTCGCCGCGCAGCACGAGCCGGTCGAGCACGTCGGTGCCCATGGCCGTCAGCGGCGCGGAGAGGCGCTCGTAGGTGGCGGCATCCCAGTCGCGCGGCGGCACAATGCCGTACGTTATCACGTACGATCGTACGTTATGCGAGTGCGACGACGCGCTCGGCTTCCGCGCGCGCACGCTCGACCAGCTTGCGCACCTCCGCCGCGCCCTGGCGCCACTTGCCGAGCACGTGGGCGGCGACGAGCTCCGAGTCGGTGGTGTCCGGGCGCCCGACGCCGATGCGCACCCGGTGGAAGTCCGCGCTGCCCAGCTCGCGCTTGAGTGACTTGAGCCCGTTGTGGCCCGCCAGGCCGCCCCCCAGGCGCGTGCGGATCTCGCCGAACGGAAGGTCGATCTCGTCATGAATCACCAGCACGCGGTCGAGGTCGAGCTTGTAGGCGCCGCGCGCCGGGCCGACCGAGCGCCCCGCTTCGTTCATGAAGGTCTGCGGCTTGAGCAAAGCCACACGTGGTCCGCCGGGTCCGGTGCGGCCCTCGGCGAGCTCGCCCGCGAACTTCTTCTTGGGCCTGGGCAGGTCCCAGCGCGCGATCAGGGCATCCGCGACCTGGAAGCCGACGTTGTGCGGGGTCCCGTCGTAGCGGCCGCCTGGATTGCCGAGGCCGACGACCAGCCAGTCGACCGGTGCGGAGGAGAAGAGCTTCAGGACTTCTAGCCGGAGGAGGCCGACTGGGCAGCTTCCTCGCCGGTGTCGCCCCCGGCCTGCGCATCGGCCGCCTCGCCGTCCGCGCCGACCAGCTCCGTCTCGGTCTCGATCTCGTCTTCCACCGGCTCCTGGGTTGGAGGAGTGACCGTGGCGAGGACCGTCTCGTCCGGATCGTCGAGCAGCGTGACGCCGGCGGGCGCGGTCAGCTCGGCAAGCGTCGCGGTGGCGTTCATCTCCAGGCCCGACACGTCGAACTGGATCGAGTCCGGGATGTCGCCCGGCAGTGCCTCGATGTTCAGCTCGACCGCGCTTTGGGAGAGCACGCCGCCCTCGACGACGCCGGGTGCGTGGTCGGCCCCGACGAGCTCGAGCGTGACGGTCGTATGGATCGCGACCTTCATATCGACCCGCAGCAGGTCCACGTGAACGGCCTCGCCGCGCACGGGATGGCGCTGTAGGTCCTTCACGAGGACTGGCGCGGCGGCGGCGCCATCCACCGAGACCTCGAGGATCGCGCCCGAACGCGCCAACGTGTTGCGCAGGATGCGGGCGTCGACCGCGAAGAGTTCGGGCTCGGCGCCGCCCCCGTAGATGATGCCCGGGACCCGGCCGGTGCGGCGCAGGCGGCGTGCGGAGCGGGATCCCTCGGCGGCACGGGAGGCCAGATCGAGCTGGGCGGAGGAGTCGGCGGAGGCGGCCATGAGCGGCAGCGGATGGTAGCGAACCTCGGTCTCGGCGCGGCCGTGGACGGGTACTCTTTCGGCATGACGCCGGATGAGGAGTTGATGGTCATCTTCGGTGCGCTCCACGTCATCGCGCTCGCGCTGGGCGTGGCGCTGTTCATGATGTTCCTGCGCTCGGACACGACCTCCTCGTGGAAGCCGCCCGAGGACGAGGAGGGCGGGGGTGGAGGCGGCAACGACCGGCTTCCGTCCAACCCCAAGCCGCGCCCCACCGGAGGCATCCCGCTGCCCGACGCCGAACCCACCCGGATCCGCCTGCGCGACCACTCGAGGTTGCGCGACTCCCGGCCGCACCCCTTGCGGCGCCCGGCGCATCCGCAGATCGCGCCGCACCGGCAACCCGCGCGCCACCGGCAGATCAGTGGTTCCGGCCGCTTG
>Ga0136627_1001229_pt1 | contig 10109 bp, 7 predicted proteins | sample AntDrymUQ4892206_2_FD_104652 | JGI IMG/M metagenome (GOLD analysis project Ga0136627, IMG submission 104652) | Polar desert sand microbial communities from Dry Valleys, Antarctica - metaG UQ489 (22.06) | ecosystem: Environmental > Terrestrial > Soil > Desert | place: Antarctica: Dry Valley... | reverse complement strand
GCCAGCGCGACCGCGCGGTTCAACTCCACGACGGGGGAGGGCGCAAGCTGGGCGAGCGCATCGTAGAGCGCCGCGATGCGCGCCCAGTCCGTCTCCGCCGCGGTGCGTGCTCGCGCGTGACATGCGGCGATCGCCGCCTGCAACCCGTACGGGCCGAGCGCCAGGCCGAGTTGCTCGGCACGCTCCAGCGCGGCGAGGCCCCGGCGGATGAGGAGGTGGTCCCAGCGGGCCCGGTCTTGATCGAGCAAGAGGATCGGCTCCCCCGAGGGGCCGACTCGCGCCCGCAGGCGTGACGCCTGGAGCTCCATCAGTCCGACGAGGCCGTGCACCTCCGGCTCGGCTGGAACCAGCTCGGCGAGGATGCGACCGAGACGCAGCGCCTCCTCGCAGAGCGCGGGCCGCATCCAGTCGTCCCCCGCGGTCGCTGCGTAGCCCTCGTTGAACACGAGGTAGATGACTTCGATCACGGACGACAGGCGGGCTGCGAGCTCGGCCCCCTGGGGGGCCTCGAAGGGGACGCGCGCCTCGGCGAGCGTCCGCTTGGCCCGGACGATCCGCTGGGCAACGGTCGGCTCCGCGACAAGGAACGCACGCGCGATCTCCGCGGTCGTCAGGCCACCGAGCAGCCGGAGCGTGAGCGCGACGCGCGCCTGGGTGGACAAGACCGGATGGCAGGCCGTGAACACCAGGCGCAGGAGGTCGTCACCGATGTCGTCGTCGAGGGCCGCGTCGAGATCCGGCGCGGCCCCCTCCTCGGTCTCGAGAGCGCGACCGAGCTCCTCGAGCTTGCGCTCGAGCCGCTCCCTCCGGCGCAGAAGGTCGATCGCGCGATGTTTCGCGGTGGCCATGAGCCAGGCGCCCGGGTTGCGCGGCACGCCCGACTCCGGCCACTGCTCGAGCGCGGCGACCAGCGCGTCCTGCGCGAGTTCCTCGGCGAGGCCGACGTCGCGCACGATCCGCGCCAGACCGGCGATGAGCCTGGCCGACTCGATCCGCCAGACCGCGTCGATCGCGCGCCGTACGGCCGGTGCCGTCACGGCAGCCGACTCCAGCATCGGCGTCCGCCGGTGCGAGCCGAGGCGCGCGCGACTACCGCTGCGCGTCCACCTGCGCGCGCAGGCGCTCCTCTGCCTCCCTGAGCTCGGGCGTGAACTCGGGACCGAAGTCCTCCGCCTCGAACACCTGGCGGATCTCGATCTCGGCCCCTTGGCCAAGGGGGGCGCGCTTGACCCATTCGATCGCCTCTTCCTTCGACGTCACCTGAAGCAGCCAGAAGCCGGCGATCAGCTCCTTCGTCTCGGTGAAGGGCCCGTCGACCACCCTCTGCTCCTCGCCGGAGAAGAGGACGCGCGCGCCCTTCGAGCTCGGTTGGAGCCCCTCGCCCGCGAGCAGCACGCCGGCCTTCACCAGATCCTCGTTGTACTTCCCCATCGCGGTGAGGATCTCCTCGCTGGGGAGGACGCCGGCCTCGGTCGTCTCGTCGGCCTTGAGCAGGATCATGAAGCGCATCGTCGTGTCTCCTTCTTGGTGCGGGGTCCGGACGGACCCGGTCTACCTACGCGTCGAACGAGGGCCAGCGAGATCGACACGCCGGACGATTTTTCCTGGAGGCCAGAGGCCCCGTGCACCGATGAGTTCCCCCTGGCCCAACCGGCCACCTTCCTGACCTGACCGATCGAGCCTCCTCGATCACCTCGTCGGTCTGACGCTCGCGTTCCGTCTCACCGCGCAGAAGGCGCCGCCTGGCGACGGCGCGACACAGGGCCCGTCGGGCTCGGCCGCGGCGCTACCGTCCGGCTGGCGGAAGAGGCTCCCTCGCCAGCTCGACGCGCTCGTGGCCGCGTGGCGAGACCCAGCGGCATGGGAGGGGGAGGCCACCGCGGGCGGTGTGACGATGCCGGCGGCCGAGATGGGCGTCGTCGCGCTCGACGAGCTGGTGCTGCACGGCTGGGACTGGCGCGGGCGACGGGCCAGCCGTTCGACTGCGATCCCGTCCACGTCGAGGCGGTGCTCGGGTTCACCACAGCGATCGCCGGGGCCGGCCCGGAGGCTCGCGAGGGGTTGTTCGGCGTGCCCGTCGGCGTGCCGGCCAACGCGCCCGCGTTGGACCGCGCGCTCGGCCTCGCCGGCCGCGACCCTGTATGGACGCGCTGACGCAGGACGAGGAGCTCACCCGAGCCAAGCTGGTATCCGCACGAGTCAGCCGGCGCGGGTCCAGATCGTGACGAGGTCGCCGGTCTGCTCGACCGGGACGGTCGCGCAGGCGGTGTAGCGGGCCTCGATCTGGGGCACGAGCGGTGCGAAGGCGCCCGGCCACGTCCCGACCTGCAGGATCGCGGGGACGCTCCCGTCGTCCAGCGCAGCGCCGACCCGTCCGGTCGCCGACGCGAAGCCGTACCAGAACGCCGCGTGGGGGGTCGGATTCTCCAGCCCGAGGTGCGAGTACAGCGTGAGCGGCGACGGCACCACCCACACCCGCGGGTCCCCGCCGGTGCAGTCGCGCAGGGGTCCGGCGACGGCGGCGGCGATGGCGCGGCTCTGGCTGTCGTCGTCGCCGGCACGCAGCCTGTCCGCGCCGGAGTTGACCACGCCGGCGGCGACGAGCAGCAGCGCCGCGGCCAGGGCGCCGGCGCTCGCCTCCGTCCAGTCCGCGACCCGCGCGGCCGCGACCGCGCCGAGGACCACCAGCGTCAGCAGCACGATCGCGCCCAGGTGCGCGACCCGGAACCCGGCGGCCATCGCGACGGCGAACCACAGCGCACCCGCGGCGAACAGTCCGGCGCGGATCGGCAACGCCGTGCGGGCCCAGGCCAGAGGCCTGCGATCGCGCGCCAGGTCGAGCGCGGCGAGCACCGCCAGGACGCCGAGCAGCGTCACGGCGGCGTCGACGTGGTTCGCGTCCGGACGCCGGATCGCCACGAGCGCCTGCGACAGGTGCAGGAAGGCCACCAGCCGGGTCGGCGCGGACAGCCGGCGCCAGATCATCGGGACGAAGGCGACGACGAGGCTCGCCGGGAAGAGCTTCGGGCGGAACGACACCGGGGCGAACAGCGGGTAGCCGAAGTTCGCTCCCTCGACGGTCACGGCGGGCGCGAGCAGCAGCTGGCGGGTCAGTTCCGCCGCCGGGAGCCCGAGCCGCCCGTAGACCGCGGCCTGGACGGCGAAGGCCACGACCAGCCCGGCCGGCACCATCGCCGCCCGGCGCACGCGGGTCCGCAGCGGAAGCCCGCGGGCGCCGAACAGGTCGTAGAGCGCGGTCCCGGCGCCGAGCAGGACGGCGAGCTCGACGTGGGCGAGGAAGGTCACGCCGGCGGCCACCGCCCGGAGCGCGCTCGCTGCGGGCTCGCGCGCCCCCCGCCCCACGGGCAGCAGGGCCAGGACCCACAGCGTCGGGATCGAGTACCCGAGGTGCACGACGTGGCTCAGGGCGAACCAGCCGCCGACGAGCGCGAGGGTCTCCGCGGACTCCAGGCGCAGCCGCCAGGCGACGGCGACCACCGCGAGTCCCGCGAGCATGGGGCCGAAGACGACCCCCCACAGGAACAGCCATCCGGACGGGTCGCCTCCTGCCAGCCGGTACAGCAGCGCGCTGAAGTACCAGCTGCCCGCGTTCCACGTGTGCTCGAAGTCGAGCAGCGGGACGGCGCCGCGGGCGGTCTCGCCGGAGAGGAAGTACTGGATGCCCAGGTCGCCGTTCAGCGCCCCGGCCCTCAGCGACGGCACCTGCGAGGAGAAGAAGACGACCACGAGGAGCGCCGAGGCCGTCAGGGCGGCGACGCGACCCCGGCCGCGGGGCGGCCCGACCGCCGGCGCGGCGACCGGGGGCGGCTCGGTGATGATGCGCGCCATGTCGCGGGGATCGTAATGCCGGAGCCGCGGCCGTCCCGGCCAGGCGGCGTGCCCGGCGGGCCGTCGCAGCCGCGGCCGTCCCGGCCGGCCGCACGACCGGGGGGCTGCCGCAGCCGCGGCCGTCCCGGCCGGCCGCACGACCCCCGCGCCGTCGGACTGCACCGGGTCGCTGGTAGCGTGCTCTCCCAGTCATGGACCGCACCGGCCGCTCGCTGCGCGTGCTCTTCTTCGGCACCTACGACGTCAGGTCCCACCCGCGCGTCCAGGTGCTGATGGAGGGCTTCGCCGCGCACGGCGACGCCGTCGAGGACATCAACGTCCCGCTGGGGCTGGACACGTCCTGGCGCGTGCGGATCCTGCAGCGCCCCTGGCTCGCGCCGGTGCTGGTCGCGCGCGTCCTCAGTGCGTGGTGGCGGCTGTGGCGCGCGGCACGGCGGGCGGCGGTCCCGGACGCCGTCGTGGTCGGCTACCTCGGCCACTTCGACGTCCACCTCGCGCGCCTCCTCTGGCGCCGGACGCCGATCGCGCTCGACCACCTCATCTCGCTCAGCGACACGGCGGTCGACCGGCGGTCGTCGGGGCGGCGCGTGCTGCGAGCCCTGGGCGCGGTCGACGCTGCGGCGGTCGCCAGGGCCGACGTCCCCGTCGTCGACACGGAGGGCCACCGGGAGCTCCTGCCGGCCGGGGCGCGCGGCCGCGCGGCGGTCGTCGCGGTGGGCGCGCCGCAGCGCTGGTTCCACGAGCCGTCGCGCCGGCGCGGAACAGACCTCATGCGGGTCTGCTTCTTCGGGCTCTACACCCCGCTCCAGGGGGCGCCGGTCATCGGCGCGGCGATCGGGCGGCTGGCGGGCGACGGTGTGCCGGTCCGCTTCACGATGGTGGGGTCCGGGCAGGACCTCGCCGAGACCCGGCGGCTGGCGGGCGAGGGGCCGGCCGAGTGGCGCGATTGGGTCGACGCCGGACGGCTGCCGGACCTGGTCGCCGGCCACGACGTCTGTCTAGGCATCTTCGACACGGGCGAGAAGGCCGCCCGCGTCGTGCCGAACAAGGTCTTCCAGGGCGCCGCCGCCGGCTGCGCGATCGTCACGGCCGACACCCCGGTCCAGCGCGCGGCCCTGGGGGACGCGGCCGTCTACGTGCCCGCGGGCTCGGCGGAAGCCCTCGCGGAGGCGCTCGCCGGCCTCGCGGCCGACCCCGACCGGGTCTGGGCGCTGCGCCTCGCGGCGTCCGCACGCGCACGGGACGCGTTCCGCCCCGCGGTCGTGGTCAACCCTCTCCGCGACCGGCTCCTCGGTCATTTGTGCAGCGACGCGAGCGTGCGGGCGGAGCGTCGGTGACCCGCGCTCGTCGACCGGGTCGACCGGGTCGGCCGGTGATGGGGGCGCGGGCGCGTTCGCGGCCGCCCGCGGAGGCCGTCCGGTGATCGGGCCGCGGGCCCGCGCGCGGCTCGGCAAGGCGCTGCGGGTGCTGTTCGGGCTCGCGGGGGCGGCCTTCCTCGTCGTCGCGTTCCTGCAGACGTGGGACCGGTCGGGCGGCGCCGTGCTGCCCTCCTGGCCGCGGTTCGCCGGCGCGGTCCTGATCGCCACCGCCGGCCACGCCGTCGCGTTCGTCGCCTGGTCCGCCCTGCTCGGAGGTGCACGCAGCCGCCGGCTGGTGACCGGCTTCTACGTCGCCCAGCTCGGAAAGTACGTCCCGGGCGCGATCTGGCAGGCGGTGGGTCAGGTCGGCTACACGGTGCGAGCGGGGGTGCCCGCGGGGACGGCGGCGGCGGCCTTCGCGGTGGCCGCCGTCACCCAGCCGGCAGCCGCCGGCACGGTCGGCGCCACCCTCGCGGTCACCGGGAGCGGGCTGCCGCCGCCGGTCCGGGTCGCGGCGCTCGGCGCGCTCGGCCTCTGCGCACTGCTGAACCGCCGCTGGATGACCCGCGCACTCGCCCTGGTCGGCCGCCTGCGCCCCGGGATGACCGCGACCGTCCCGCCGCAGGCGGACATCCTCCGGTCGTGGCGGTGGACGATCCTCACGGCGGCGGCGTCCGGGCTGGCGTTCGCGGTGCTGCTCGGCGGGCTCGACCCGCGCACCTCGCTGCCGGCGGCCACGGCCGCGTTCTGCCTCGCCTGGACCGTCGGCTACCTGGCGCTGCCGTTCCCCGCGGGCATCGGGGTCCGCGAGGCGGTCCTGATCGCGACGCTCGGCGGCACGGTCGCCGTGCCCCAGCTCATCGCCGCTTCGGTGGCGGTGCGGCTCGTGCTGATGGTGGCCGAGGTCACCCTGATCGCCGCCGGGCGGTGGCTGCCGTGGGCCGGCCGCGCCAGCGCCGCGACGCCGCCGGCCCGGCCCGCGGATACCGCACCGCGATGACGGCGGACTTCGACCTCGACACCGCGGTCGAGCCCACGGGCCGGCCGGACTGCTACGCCGCGACGGTGACCGACCGCTGGAGCGTCGGCCCGGCTCCCAACGGCGGGTACCTGCTGGCGATCGCGGTGCGGGCGCTCCTCGCCTCGTCGGCCCACCCCGATCCGCTCACCGTCACGGCCCACTACTACAGACCCCCGGTGCCCGGCCCCGTGACCGTCGAGGTCGAACGCGTCCGCGCCGGCCGCTCGGTCGGCCACCTCGCCGCGCGCTTGCGCCAGGACGGCGACGAGGTCGTGCGCGTGCTGGCGGCGACCGGCTGCCTGTCCGGCCTCGCCGGGCCGACGCACGTCGTCGGCGCGCCGCCGGAGCTGCCACCTCCGGCGGTGTGCGTGCGGGCCACCAGCGGGCCGCTGCCCGGGGGCCTCTCCGTGCCGCTGATGGAGCGGCTCGACGTCCGCTTCCCGCCGGGCGAGCCGGGCTGGGCGCACGGCGAGCCCGGCGGTCGCGCGGAGGTCGCCGCCTGGCTCGGCTTCCGCGACGGGCGCGAGCCCGACACCTTCGCATGCCTGCTCGCGGTCGACGCCCTCCCGCCGGCCGTCTTCGAGCTCGGCGTGCGCGGGTGGGTCCCGACGCTCGAGCTCACCGTCCACCTGCGCGCGCTGCCGGCGCCCGGCCTGCTGCGGGTGGCCGTTCGCAGCTGCTTCCTGATCGACGGCACGGTCGAGGAGGACGCCGAGGTGTGGGACTCGACGGGCGCGCTCGTGGCACAGTCCCGCCAGCTCGCCAGGGTGCGCAGCGCCTGAGCCACCCGAGAGGAGAAGACCGACATCGACCGCCTGCCCCCGCTCACGCCGAACGCCTGGCTGCGCCACGACTTCATCGTGTCCGAGGCCGCCCGAGTCCCCGCCGGCAGCAGGCTGCTCGAGATCGGCGCCGGCCAGGGGGCGCTCAGCACGCGGCTCGCGCTGCGCCACGACTACCTCGGGCTGGAGCTCGACGCCGAGTCCGCCATCGCCGCCGGCCGGCGGCTCGCCGCGCTCGGGCGCGGACGACTGGTGCACGGCGACCTGTCGTCGCTCGGGCCGGCCGACACCTTCGACGTGGTCTGCGCCTTCGAGGTGCTCGAGCACATGGCGGACGACGCGGAGACGCTCCGCGCCTGGCGCGCGCGGCTGCGTCCCGGAGGGCTCCTCCTGCTCAGCGTCCCGGCGCACCAGCACCGCTTCGGCCCCTGGGACACGGCCGTCGGCCACTACCGCCGCTACGGGCGCGAGCAGCTCACCGACCTGCTGCACGCGCAGGGGTTCACCGACGTCCGCCTGCACATGTACGGCTTCCCGCTCGGCTACCTGCTCGAGACCGCCCGCGACGCGATCGCCGCCCGCCGACGGGCGCCCGACTCGCGGGAGTCCCCCGAGGAGGCGACCGCCCGCAGCGGCCGCTCCCTGCAACCCCGCTCCTGGATGGGCGCCGCCACACGGGTCGCCACCTCGCCGTTCCGCATGCTGCAGCGGCCCTTCGCCGGCACCGCGCTGGGCACCGGCATGGTCGCCTCCGCCCGCCGCACGTGACGCTGCCGGACCGACGGTGACGCTGTGGCCTCTGTCGGGGTAAGGTCGGAACGGCAGGTCCGTTCATCCACATCGGAGGTGAGGATGGTGGAGGCTCGAGTCGGCTCCACGATCGAGGTTCAGAGCGTCCAGGTAGGCCAGGCGGTCCGTCGTGGCGTCGTCAAGCAGACGGTGGCGACCGATCCCTTGCAACTCCGTGTCGAGTGGGAGGACGGGCACGAGTCGGTGATCTTCCCCAAGGGCGGGATGGTGCGCGTCGTCGAGTCCGGCGACGGCTGATCCCACCGCTGCCTGCGCCACGCCGTCGGGGCGCTGAAGGGACCGGCGGCCACGCGGGGGGGTGACCCTTCGCCCGTTTGGGGGACAGCGGGCGACGGCCTCGGTAGGATGCCTGGTCCGACATGTTCGTCTGCCGGCGTCTTCGCCCGGGCCGCGGCCTGGCACAGGTGTTAGGCCGTTCCCCTGGAGTCGCAATGACGCGACGAGTGCTGGCACTGCTCCTGCTTCCGCTGCTGGTCCTGCCGCCGGCCGCGCCACCGCCGGCGACCGCGGCCGAGGGCACCGTCGTGGGCAACGCTTCGCCGTCCTGGCAGACGAACGGCATCGTGTGGGCCCTCGCCCACGCCCGCGGGGTGATCTACCTCGGCGGCGACTTCACGGCCGTCCGGCCCCCGGGTGCGGCGCCCGGCGTCGGCGAGGTCCCCCGCAGGCACATCGCCGCGTTCGACGCGTCGACCGGTGCGCTGCTCGGGTTCGACCACGTGATGAACGGCAGCGTGCGTTCGCTGCAGCCGTCGCCGGACGGCACGCGGATGTACGCAGGCGGGGAGTTCACGACCGTCGACGGGGCGTCACGGCGGGGCATCGCCGCGTTCGACCTGCCCGGCGGCGCGCTGGACCCGGATTTCCGCCCCGCGGCGGACGGCCGGGTCGGCGCCATCGCCGTGGCCGGCGATACGGTGTACCTGGGCGGGCTGTTCACCGCGGTGGACGGTCGGGCCCGGTCCCGGCTGGCAGCCGTGTCCGCCGAGGGCCGGCTGCTGGCGTGGAGTCCGGCGGCGGACGGCTCCGTCCGGGCCATGACCCTGACGCCGGACGGCTCGCGCGTCGTCGTGGGCGGCGGGTTCGGCACGGTGAACGGCGTCGGGAAGCGGGCGATCGCCTCACTCGACGCGGGCACCGGCGCGCTCCACCGGTGGGACGGGGAGCCGCTCCCGGACTGCGCGCAGGTCAGCGCCCTGATCACCGACGGTGACACCGTGTACGGCGCCGCGGAGGGCACCGGAGGCGGCTGCTTCGACGGGTCGTTCGCCGCCGACCCGATGACGGGGATCGAACGCTGGCGCGACCTGTGCCTCGGCGCGACTCAGTCGCTCGCGGTCATCCGCGGCGTGGTCTACAAGGGCTCCCACGCCCACCAGTGCCGCTACGCCGATGGCGGCTTCCCCGACGTGAAGGCCACACGCAAGGGCTCGTCGTGGCACCTGCTCGGACTGCGCGCCTCGGACGGCGCCATGACGTCGTGGGTTCCGAACACGAACGGGCGGCCCCTGGGGCCGCGGGTGATGGCGACCGACGGCAGCCAGCTGTTCGTGGGCGGCGACTTCACGACCGTCAACCGGGAGCCGCAGCAGGGGTTCGCACGCTTCGAGGCGGCGCCCGACGGCACCGTGCCGACCACGCCGGGCACGCCGGTCGCCACCAGCGTCCAGGCCGGCAGGGTGACCGTGACGTGGCGCGCGAGCACCGATCTCGACGACGGCACGCTCGCATACCGGATCTACCGCGATGACGGGGCGGCGCCGGTCGCCGAGGTCACGGGGTTCTCCAGGCCGTGGCTGCGCCCGGTGCTCAGCTTCGACGACGTCGGCCTCGCCGCCGGCGCCAGCCACACCTACCGCGTCGAGGCCGTCGCCAACGGCAACGTGGGCCCACGGTCGGCCAGCTCGCCGCCCGTGACCGTCGCCGCCACGGACCTCGGCTATCCCGAGACGGTGCGGGCGCACCGGCCGGACTTCTACTGGCGCCTGGGGGAGGCGGGCGGCAGCACGGCCGCCGACTCGTCGGGGAGCGACCTGCCCGGCACCTACAGCGGCGGGGTCACCCGGGGGGTCGCGGGCGCGATCCCGGGCGACCTCGCCGTGCGCCTAAACGGATCCGGAACCGTGACGGCGGCCAGGAACATCGTCAACCCGCAGACCTTCTCCATCGAGGCGTGGTTCCGGACCACCACGAGCACCGGCGGCAGGATCGTCGGCTTCGGCACCGAGCGCACCGGCGACAGCCGCAAGCAGGACCGCCACGTCTACATGACGGATTCGGGCCAGCTGG
>Ga0136627_1001228_pt1 | contig 10113 bp, 11 predicted proteins | sample AntDrymUQ4892206_2_FD_104652 | JGI IMG/M metagenome (GOLD analysis project Ga0136627, IMG submission 104652) | Polar desert sand microbial communities from Dry Valleys, Antarctica - metaG UQ489 (22.06) | ecosystem: Environmental > Terrestrial > Soil > Desert | place: Antarctica: Dry Valley... | reverse complement strand
GGACTCCTCGATCACGCCGCCCTCCTTCAGGCGCTTGATCGCCCCGTAGAGCGTGCCCGGCCCTAGCCGCACCCTCCCGCCGGTCCTCTCCCTCACCTCCAGCATGATCCCGTAGCCGTGGCGTTCCCCGTCGGCCAGCGCCAGCAGGACGTTCAGCGCGACGGGCGTCAGGGGCAGAAGGTCTCCCGGATCGCCCGAGCGTTCCCCTGGCACGTCCTCACCGCCCATGACACCACCCCTCTGCGTCGCTCTGTCCCTCGATGCATCGTGTGACGATGCATTTCCTACGGCATAGTACGCCGCTACGGGACGCTTGTCAAGACGAGTTGAGCGCCGACTCTGGCAGCGGTTGTCCCGTCGTCTCGGGTGCACGAAGGAGTCGCGCACTTCATGAGATGGGATGACCCCTACACGCGAAGTAGTTCGCCCGGCCCCGGTCCAGACGACCCAGAACCACAGCAGCGTGTCTGCTCTACGGAGGACGTGTCGGTTTCTTATGTACGCGTAGCCACGTAGCTTCTCTGTCCTGTACATAAGAAGGCCGCTCTGCATAGGACCGGGGCTATGCGAACTTCGGAGAACCCCCTGTGGGCGAACTCCCGAAAATACAGGCGACGTTTAGAGACCCAATTCGTAGGGCTCCCCGGCGAACCTTTGAATCTTTACTACTTCCGGCCGTCCTTCTCTATCTCCTCGAAGAGGGCGTCGTAGATCTCGTCGCGGCCGACCTTCCTCAAGGGCTCGCCCCTGGAGAAGATCACACCGTCGTCCTTGCCGCCCGCAACCCCGTAATCCGCGTCTCTCGCCTCACCGGGTCCGTTCACGATGCAGCCCATGACGGCGACGGTAAAGTGGTCCTCGAAGTGCTTGAGCCGGTCCTCCACCTTAGAGGCCATGCCTATGACGTCGAAGCCTAGAGTGCGGGCGCAGCTCGGGCAGGCGATGACGTTCGGGCCGCGGTGGCGGAGGTCCAGGGAGGAAAGGATCTGGTACGCGACGGGTATCTCCTCGACGGGGTCCTCGGCCAACGAGACCCGGATGGTGTCCCCGATGCCGTAGGGCAAAAGCTGTCCGAGGGCCGCGGCGGTCTTTATGGAGCCGGTGAGCTTGGTGCCAGCCTCGGTGACACCGAGGTGCAGCGGGGCGTCGGAGTGCTCGCGGAACTGCCGGTTGGCCTGGACCATCTCGGGGACGTGGCTGGCCTTCAGGGAGACCTTGAAGTCGAAGAAGCCCATCTCCTCGGCCACCTCGACCTTGTGTAGCGCGCTCGCAACCAGCGCCTCGTGCTTGGGCAGGTCCCAGTACTTCCTCTCGACGGAACCCGAGTTCACACCGATGCGCATGGCAACGCCGGTCTCCTGGCACTTCTCGATGACCCGGCGGTAGCGGTCGTCGTTGCCCACGTTGCCCGGGTTGATGCGCACGCAGGCCGCCCCGGCGTCGGCAGCCCCTAGCGCCATGCGGTAGTCGAAGTGGATGTCCGCGATCAATGGGACGGGGGAACGCCACACGACCTCTCTGAAACCGTTCAGCGCCTTGGAACCGTTGACGGAGACGCGCACCAGCTCGGCGCCCGCGGCGTTCAGGTCGTAGACCTGTTGGACGGTCGCCTCGACGTCGTAGGTCATGGTGTTCGTCATGGATTGGACGACCACGGGGGCACCGCCGCCTATGGGCACGTCGCCGACCTTGATCTGCCTGCTAGTCACAGGACGTTCGCGTACCGCTGCCTCAGTCATCTCACTCCCAAAAACTCGCTGTCGTCTTATCTTATTCCGGGATGAACGGCGTTCCCGTAAAGATTTTACTAAGGTCCGCGTAGGTTGCGAACACGAACAGCATCAGCACCAGCGCCACGCCCAGGGCGGCGAACTTCCCCATCGTCTGCTCGCTCACGGGCCGCCCCATAAGCTTCTCCGCCGCTATAAAGAACAGGTGACCCCCGTCCAGCGGCAGGATCGGCAACAGGTTGAACAGGGCCAGGTTGAGGCTGATTATCGCGAGCAGCGGCAGGAAGAATCCCTGCGCCACCGACGTGCTCGCAACCGACGTGATACCCACGGGCCCGCTCACGTTCTTGACGAACGACCGCTCCCCCGTCACCAGATCCCCGACAAACGTCCCGAGCGTTACCGTGATCTCCACGCACCGCCCCACGGCCTGCCCCAGCGCCGCCAGCGGTCCATACGTGTCCTCCACGACCACGGGCCGCACCCCGACGAGCGCCCGCCCCGGGTTCTCCGGGTCCGCGACCAGCTCCCCCGAGACCGCCCGCTCTTCCCCATCCCTGCTGACGACGAGCTCGACGTTGTCCCCCGGCTCCTTCTGACCGACGCTCCCGACGAACCCTTCCCAGTCCCCGGCCTCTTTCCCGTTCACCGAGACTATTCGGTCGCCCTTCTGTATGTTGGCTTCCGCCGCAAGGGAGTCGGGCACGACGTCCGCTATTTCGGTCGTCGCCCGCGGGACGCCGCTCATGTAGATGCCCGTGAAGATCACGACCGCCGCCACCACGTTCGCCATCGGCCCCGCCAGAATGATGGCCGCCCGCCGCCACGGCGCCTTGGACTGGTACGTGCCAGGCCCCTCCTCGCCGTCCCCCATCCCCGCCATCTTGGCGAAACCGCCGAGTAGTATTATGCGGAAAGAATAGACGGTCTTGCCGATCTTCTTCTTGAAGAGGGCGGGGCCGAAGCCGACGCCGAACTCGGGGACGCGCACGCCGACGGCCTTGGCGGTGAGCATGTGGCCGAGCTCGTGGATGACGATGAGGAAGATGAGGCCGAGGATGCCGAGGGCGAAAGTCATGCGGGGGTCCCCTTCGCTCGGCGCCGGGCCTCGTCTCTGGCCCAGGCGTCTACGGCTGTTATGGTTTCCATGCTGTTCATCGGGCCGAAGTCCGGCAAGGCTCCGAGGACCTCCTCGATCACGTCTGGTATCGAGAGGAATTGTACCCCGCCGTCCAGGAATGCCTCGACGACGACCTCGTTGGCGGCGTTGAGCGCGACCGGGTAGGCGCCCCCGGCCTTGCCGGCCTCGACGGCGAGCGGGAGGCACCGGAACAGGTCGTCGCGCGGCTCCTCGAAGGTCCAGGTGGCGGCGTCGAACGGAACGGGTTTCGCGCCCACGTCCACGCGCTCGGGGTAGAGGACCCCGTAGGATATAGGCAGCCTCATGTCCGGCAACGCGGCGTGCAACACCACGGAACCGTCGTTAAAGAGCACGCCACCGTGGACCACGGATTGGCGGTGCACGACGACCTTAACGTCGTCGTAGGCCGCGCCGAAGAGGTGGTGGGCTTCTATGACCTCGAGGCCCTTGTTCATCATCGTGGCGGAGTCTATGGTGATCTTCGGCCCCATCTTCCACGTCGGGTGCGCCAGGGCGTCCTCGGGGCCAATCTCGACGAGCTGCGCCTTCACCGCGGAGAAGAACGGGCCGCCCGAAGCCGTTAGCAGGATGCCGCTGACCTCCTCCTGGCTCCGGCCCTCCAGGCACTGGAAGATGGCGGAGTGCTCGGAGTCTACGGGGATCAGGGGGCTGTTCTTTGCCAGGGACATCACCCATTCGCCACCGGCGATCAGGGACTCCTTGTTGGCGAGGGCGACCCGGTTGCCAGCCTGAAGCGCGCCTACCGTCGCGGCCAGACCCGCGAAGCCGACGATGCCGTTCAGGACCACGTCGACCGGCGCCTCCGCGAGGCGCCCCGCGGAGCCAGGCCCGGCGAGCCTCTCGCACGCGAGGCCGTCGAGGTCCATAGCCTGGCCGTTCTCCAGGGCGACGAACTCCGGCGAGAACTCCCGTGCCTGCTGGCGCAGGACTTCGGCACTCCGGCCGGCGGAGAGCCCGACGACTTCGAAGCGGTCCGGGTGGGCGCGGACGACGTCGAGGGCTTGCAGGCCGATGCTGCCGGTCGAGCCCAGGATGGTCAGGCGGCGTTTCACGAGGGTGTGGGAGGGAATCTCATACGAGCAACGAGATGTAGTATACCGCGGGGACCGTGAAGAGGAGGCTGTCGATCCGGTCGAGCAGGCCGCCGTGGCCGGGGAGAAAGTGGCCGAGGTCCTTCACGTCCAGGATGCGCTTGAGCACCGACTCGAACAGGTCTCCACCCTGGCTCGCCAGGGAGACGCCGAGCGAGATCGCTAGCGCTTTCGTCACCGTGTAGTCCAGGGAGGCGACGGCGAAGGGCGAGACCACGAGCACCGTCACGATCAGGCCGCCGATAATGCCCTCGACCGTCTTTTTCGGGCTCAGGGTCGGGAAGGCCGGATGGCGGCCGAAAAAACGGCCGGCGAAGTATGCGCCTGCGTCCGAGATCCAGGGTCCCACGACCGCGATCATGGTCAGAACGAAGACCTCGTCAGGGGTCCCCGGGTAGAGACTCAGATGGGCGAGCGGCACCCCGACCCACAGGGCCATCAGGAGCACGGCGAGCACCGCCCGCAGCGTCCGTGTCTCCGGTTTACCGGCCAGCCACAGAAGGGCCCACGGGAGACCCGCCACCGCGCCGGCCAGTATCCCGGTCTGTTTGTATGGAATTGAGAGGAGGACCGGGATGGCGCCGGCCCCGAAGGCGGCGACGAAAGGGAGCGGTTTCAGCGCCCGGGAGAGCTCGTAGGCGGAGACGGCTACCACGACGAGGACGAGGGCGAGAACGGCGGCCTCGCCGACCATGATCGCGCCAAGGACGATAGGCGCCAGGACCAGGGCCGTGACGGTCCGCCACCGGAGCACGGGTCCTCAGACGCCGCCGCGGCGCCGGGACCGGGCGGCGAAGGAGCGGAGGGCCTGCATGAACTCCTCCGGGGAGAAGTCCGGCCAGAGCGTCTCGGTGACAAAGAACTCCGCGTAGGCGATCTGCCAGAGCAGGAAGTTCGAGACGCGGAGCTCGCCGCTGGTGCGGATCACGAGGTCCACCTCGGGCACGTCCGGCGCGTACAGGTACCGGGCGAAGGTCTCCTCGTCCATCGCCTCGGGCGGCACGCCGTCGGCGGCCATGCGCCTGGCGGCGTCCACTATCTCGGCGCGGCCCCCGTAGTTGAGCGCGATGTAGACGTCGAGGCTATCGTTGTGGGCCGTGAGCTCCTCGGCCTCCCGCAACGCTTCGAGTACCCGCCCGGGCAGGCCCTCGCGGCGGCCGAGAAAGCGCAGCCGGGCGCCGCGCTCGTTGAGCTCCGGCACCTTCTTGCGCGCCGTCTCCAGGAAGAGGCGCATGAGGGTCTTGACCTCGGACTCCGGCCTGTTCCAGTTCTCGGTGGAGAAGGCGTAAAGGGTGAGGGTCTTGACGCCAGCCCTCCCGGCGGTTTCGAGGAGGGGTGTCAGGACGGCGACGCCCTGGCGGTGTCCGGCGGCGCGGGGGAGCCAGCGGCGCTGGGCCCAGCGCCCGTTCCCGTCCATGATGATGGCGACGTGTCGGGGTGCGAGGTTCGGGTCGAAGTCCGCGTGGGCGGGCGGCGGGTGAGGACCCGCGGGGGCGCGTTTAGCTCTGGGGTCCAGCAGCTAGACCTCCAGAAGCTCCGCTTCTTTGTCCGAGAGAGTGGCGTCCACCCGCTTGACGTAGCCGTCCGTGAGCTTCTGAAGCTCGTCCTCGGCGCGGCGCTCGTCGTCCTCGGAGACCTCGCCCTCCCTTCGGAGCTCGTGGACGTCGCGCATCTCGTCCCGGCGGACGTTACGGACGGAGACCTTACCCTCCTCGGCCATGCTGCGGGCCATGCGTATGAGCTCCCGGCGGCGCTCCTCGGTGAGCTCCGGGATGGGGAGGCGCAGGATCTTGCCGTCGTTCTGCGGGTTCAGGCCTATGTCGGCGTCCAGGATCGCCCGCTCGATGTCCTTGAGCGAGTTCGGGTCGAACGGCGTCACGGTGAGTAACCTCGGCTCGGGCACGCCGACGTTCGCGACGCTCCTGAGGTCCATCTTCGTCCCGTAAGCCTCGACCTCTATCCTGTCCAGGATCGAAGGGTTCGCCCGCCCGGTGCGGATGGTAGCGAAGTTGCTCCTCACGGACTCCACAGCACCCTGCATCCGGCGCTCCGCGGCCGTCAGGTCGATGATGTCAGACACGCTGGCCTCCTCCGCCCTCTGCCCTGCCATTGGCCCCATTTGTGGCACCCCACACGAGGGAGCCGACGCGCTCCCCTTGCAACACCCGGCGCAGGTTCCCGGGCTTCAGTATATCGAAAACGACTATGGGCAGGTTCTCCCCGCTGCAGAGCGTCGCAGCCGTGTGGTCCATGACCGCGAGGTCGTTGGAGAGGAGGTCCATGTAGTTCAGCCGGTCCAGCCGCACGGCGTCCGGGTGCCGGCGAGGGTCCTTGTCGTAGACGCCGTCCACCCGGTTCTTCGCCATGAGCAGCGCATCGGCGCCTATCTCTAGTGCGCGCAAAGCTCCACCGGTGTCCGTCGTGAAGAACGGGTTGCCGGTGCCGCCGCCGAAGATGACCACGCGGCCTTTTTCCAGGTGGCGCATCGCGCGGCGGCGGATGTAGGGTTCGGCGACCTCCTGGATCTCGATGGCCGTCTGGACCCGCGTCTCCACACCCCGGCCTTCGAGGGCCGCCTGCAGCGCCATCGCGTTGATGACGGTGCCGAGCATGGACATGTAGTCGGCGGTGGCACCCTCGATGCCGAGCTCCGCCGCGACGTGCGAGCCGCGGAAGATGTTGCCGCCGCCCACGACTATCGCGATCTCCGCGCCGGCCTCGACGGCTTCGACCACGCTGCTCGCCGTCCAGTCCAGGCTCGCCGGGTCTATCCCGTAGCCGTTCTCACCGGCGAGGCTCTCCCCGGAGAGCTTGAGGACGATGCGCTTTACGGGACCGAGCTCTGAGAGCCCGGTCCCGTCCGTCTCGCCTATCCTCGCGGCGTCTTCCAATACGTACCTAGAGCTCGTATCGGACAAAGCGTCGGATCACCACGTTCTCGCCGACCCTCTGGATCGTGTCCTGCAACAGGTCCCCGACCGTCCTGTCCATCTCCTTGACGTAAGGCTGTGTAAGCAAGGCCTGTTCGGACTCCCACTTACGCATCCGGCCCTCGACGATCTGGGCCTGTATCTTCTCGGGCTTGCCCATCTCGGCGACCTGCTTGTCCACGATCTGCCGCTCCTCCTCGCGGGCTTCGGCCGCGATGTCCTCCGGGGACACGCAGATCGGCCTCATGGACGCGACGTGAAGGGCCACGTTGCGGGCGAACTCCTTGAACTCCGGCGTACGGGCCACGAAGTCCGTCTCGCAGTTGATCTCCACGAGCACCCCGACGCGGCCGTTGAAGTGGATGTAGGCGTCGATCAGGCCCTCGGTGGCCTCGCGGGAGCTCTTCTTGGCGGCGATGGCCTGGCCCCGCTCGCGCAGGACCTTACGGGCCCCCTCGACGTCGCCGTCGGTCTCATCGAGCGCACGCTTGACGTCCATCATGCCCGCCGCGGTCTCCTCCCGCAGCTGCTTTATCTTCTCTATGGTGCTAGCCAAAGCTCTTAGCTCTCCTCGTTCTGTTCGTTCGCCTGCCCCGCCTCAGCGGAAGCCTCCTCGGAGCTCTCCTCCTCGGCCTCTTCAACCGCGGGTTCGTCTGTCGAGGGCTCCTCCGCAACAGGCTCTTCGGCAGGGTCCCTTACGGGTTCATCGGCCGCGACCTCGTCGGCCGTCTCCGCCACCGGCTCCGCAGCGGACTGCGCGCCGTTCGGCGGGGCATCCGCGGTGGCCGGCTCGGTGGTGACCGCGGGCGTCTCCGCCTCGGGCTCAACCGGAGCGACTGCTGCCCCGTTGCCGTTGGTGGAGGCCTTGGCGGCCTCGACCTCTTCGTTGACCAGGGCCTCCTCGATGACCGGCGGCAGCGCGCGGTCCTCGGTCGGGACCTCCTCGCCGCGGCCCGCGACGATCGCATCGGCGACGAGGCGCGAGATCAGGCCTATCGCCCGGATCGCGTCGTCGTTGCCCGGGACGACATAGTCGACGACCTCGGGGTCGCAGTTGGTGTCCGTGAGTGCCACGACCGGGATCTTGAGCCGATTCGCCTCCTTGACCATCAGTTCCTCACGCTTGGGGTCCACGACGAAAATCGCGCCGGGGAGCCGCTCCATCTCCGTGAGCCCGGCAAAGTTGCGCCGGAGCTTCTGGTACTCGCGGTTGAGCGCGAACCAGTCCTTGCCGGTCTTCGCCTCTTCCGGAGTCGCCTCGACCCTCTCGGCAAGGTCCGTGAAGTACTGGATGCGCGGCAGGATGGTCTGGAAGTTGGTCAGCATACCGCCGATGTAGCGCTCGGCAACGTAGGGCTGGCCGCTCCTGATGGCCTGCTCGGCCAGCGGGATCTGGGCCTGCTTCTTGGTACCGACGAAGAGGACGTCCTTGTTCGCCTCGGCTACGCCGCGGATAAACTTCAGCGCCTGCTCGAGCAGCGTGATCGTCTGGTCGAGGTCGATGATGTGTACGCCGGTGCGCTGCGCGAAGATGTAGCGCTTCATCTTGGGGTTCCAGCGCTTGGCCTGGTGCCCGAAGTGGACCCCGGCCTCGAGCAGCTCTCGGATCCCGACCCTCTCGGTTGTGTTATCCAAAACTCTAACCCTCTCTTTGGTGGTTGGTATCCTCCGCCCGCGCCTCGCAATCCGCCTCAAAATATCTGGACGGACCACCACCCGGGTCTCCTGGACCTTCCGGCGGGCGTGCGTGTTCTAAACCTCGGAGATACTAGCACAAGGTGCCTCATGCATCTAGAAGAGGGTTGGCCGGAGGTTTCGCATCGATCGTTCGACACCTACCCTTCGGAAACGGTGGATCGGTTAGTTTGCCGTACCTCTCTTATGGCGATCCCACCACGCTATTTCTTCGATTTCCTGGTCTGAATTCCCGATATCTACTCGACGTTGATATCCAAAATCTCCGCAGCTTCGCGGAGGTCGGGATCATCCCTGCTTATTGTCCGGTAGAGGTCCTCGGGCTCGTGGGCCATCCTGTCGGCGAAGACGGCCCACAGCTCCCAGCCGAGGTTCAAGCGAGAGCCATACCTGATCCCGTCAAAAACGGATGCGCCGGCCTCGTCCGTCGCTTCGTAGACGCACCTGGCGGCATTCTGGGTTACCCGCCGCTCGCGCCCCATAAGATCGCTAAAGTCGAGATCGTCGAGCCCCAATTCGGCGAGGAGCGGAGCCATCTCCCCACGGAGCAGCGTCGCGGCGAGGGGAGATTCGAGGTTCGCGAACCGTAGCGATTCGTCCAGACGACTAGCGCCGATACGGCGGTTCAACCGCCATTCCTCGGGTAGCAAACCGCCCTCGAGGTCCGGGTCGAGAGGCTCGTCGTCCTCGATCTCCCGGAGCTGCGAGAGCAAGCCAAGGCTCTTCCGGAAACGGGCGATGGTCTCGCCAAACGCTCCTGCCCGGGAAGAGGCGCAGTAGATCACCCGAAATAGACCCGGCCCGGGGTCGTCGAAGCGATTGTCCCCGGTCCACTCCCACTCGGGTGCCCCAAACACATCGAGGCCCAGGGAGACCCGGTACACGGAATGCTTCGGCGCGTAGACCGAGGGAAGACCGGCACCGATATTGGTCGCCTCCGAGGGTCGCTAGTAGAGGCCCGGGCCACGCCGGGAGAAACCTAGCCGCCCGCGACGAACGCACGAGCGGCGGACATTGCTTCCTTCAACTCTCCTTCGTGGATGGCCTCCGCGGGCGACGCGTCGCCAAGTTGCGGATTGAGCCCTATGAACCACGCCTTCACCACCCTCGGCGAGTCGAACCTGACCAGAAGCTGGGCGATCTCGTAGGCAGCCCTCAAACGCCTTTCGTTCTCGTAGCGAACGTTCTCCACCTCACCGCTCGACCAGCGGGTGACCGTCTTCGCGTCCTTGACTCCCGCTATGTAGGCCACCAGCCTCCGGCTAAGCAACTCCTGGAGATAACCGGCTACCTCGGCCGGAGAAGCGTGAACCGACTGCCGGTGCGCCCTATCGATGAGCTGGCCTTCCATCCGCGCTCCTCCCGTGAGTCCGGTCTAATGCCTTCGCAATGTCCTACAATTGTACAGACTGCACATGCGGGCGGCAACACCCAACGCCTATAGAATGAATGGCGCAATTTCTATTGGATCGTAGCTGAACTAATAACGCGGCTAATGTTCGGTG
>Ga0136627_1001227_pt1 | contig 10113 bp, 9 predicted proteins | sample AntDrymUQ4892206_2_FD_104652 | JGI IMG/M metagenome (GOLD analysis project Ga0136627, IMG submission 104652) | Polar desert sand microbial communities from Dry Valleys, Antarctica - metaG UQ489 (22.06) | ecosystem: Environmental > Terrestrial > Soil > Desert | place: Antarctica: Dry Valley... | reverse complement strand
GTACAAGTCCCGCCTGGGCGCCAACGCCATCCTGGGCGTCTCCCTCGCCGTGGCCAAGGCCGCCGCCGACGATCTGAAGCTGCCCCTCTACCGCTACGTCGGCGGCTCCAACGCCCACGTCCTGCCGGTGCCCATGTTGAACGTCATCAACGGTGGCGTGCACGCGTACAACACCATCGACCTCCAGGAGTTCATGGTGGTGCCGGTGGGCGCGGCCTCGTTCTCCGAGGGCCTCCGATGGGCCACCGAGACCTATCACGTGCTCAACCGCACCCTCCAGGATCGGGGTCTGGCCACCGCCGTGGGCGACGAGGGTGGTTTCGCCCCGGACCTCGGTCGCAACGAGGACGCCGTCAAGCTGCTCGTGGAGGCCATCGAGCGGGCCGGGCGGACGCCGGGCGAGGAGATGACCATCGCCATCGACGCCGCCGCCAGCGAGCTGTACCGCGATGGCGCCTACAACCTGGCCGGTGAAGGCCGTTCGCTCTCCTCTGAGGACTTGGTTGGCTACTGGGTCGACCTGTGCGATCGCTATCCCATCGTGTCGGTGGAGGACGGCATGGCCGAGGAGGACTGGGATGGCTGGGCCGGCCTCACGAAGGCCCTCGCCGACCGGGTCCAGCTGGTGGGAGACGACCTGTTCGTCACCAACGTCGATCGCCTCGCCCGCGGCATCAAGTCGGGTGTGGCCAACTCCATCCTCATCAAGGTCAACCAGATCGGGACCCTGAGCGAGACCCTCGACACGGTGGGACTGGCCACCCGCTTCGGCTACACGAGCGTCATGTCCCACCGCTCGGGGGAGACGGAGGACGTCACCATCGCCGACCTGGCCGTCGGCACCAACTGCGGCCAGATCAAGACCGGTGCGCCGGCCCGCAGCGACCGGGTGGCCAAGTACAACCAGCTCCTGCGCATCGAGGAAGACCTCGGTGAGGGAGCCGCCTATTGGGGGGCGGTGGCCCTGGCCGGCCCCAGGGCGGCTGTGCAGTGAAGCGGGCCTGGCCCCTCGTGGCGACGGTGGCCGTGGTCGGTCTGGTGTTCCTCGCCGTGTTCCCCACCCGTACGTACCTAACGCAGCGCCGGGACCTGAGCAACACCGAGCGGCGCCTGGCCGTGCTCTCCAGTCAGAACCAGGAGCTGGGCGGACGGGTGGCCCGACTCAACACCGAAGCAGAGATCGAGCGCCTGGCCCGAGAGCAGTACAACCTCGTCCGTCCCGGCGAGGAGGCCTTCGCCATCCTCCCCCCACCCGGGCCACCGGCGCTCGGCCGGGATGAGGAGGCGCCAACCCAAGAGCCGCACGGGTTCTGGGGCCAGCTCTGGGACCGCGTCACCTTCTGGTCCTGACCCCCGATCGGGGAGTGTCACAGGGGTGAGGCCAGACTCACGCCCATGACGGCGCTAGACGTCGACGAGCGGGTGGCGCGTCTGGCCGGGAGACAACACGGCGCATTCACCAGGGCGCAGGTTCTCGGGGAAGGCGCGACTGATCGTATCGCCGGGCGCCGGCTCGCAGCCGGCACCTGGGGCACAGCGGCCGTGCGGCGGCTTCTCGTAGAGCGCGGCGCCGGCGGAGGCGTTCCTACCAGCCGGCTCGAACAGAGAGTTCTGCGGATGCTTCGTGCCGGTGGCATCCCCGACCCGGTGTGCCAGTTCGCCGCGCCCTGGCGCAATGCCGTTCGCGAGCGAGTTCTTCGCGTGGCCGGCACAGCGCCTCGTACTCGAGGCCGATGGCCGCCGGTGGCACACCCGAGAGGCCGACTTCGACCGCGATCGCTCCTCGGGGTCAGCTCAGAGGATCGAGAAGCGCTGGAGCTGCCACACCCACATCAGGGCCAGACCGGTGACCACCACCCATGTGGGCGGCATGGGTAGCCGGCTGGGGCGGGCGACGAGAACAACGATGGTGAGCACCACGAGGAGGACGCCCGCGGGGCTGGCTGCCAGTGCCTCGCCCATACGAAGGCGCATCGTGGCTGTCACGCTGGTGGTCATCCCGCACAGCGGACAGGGAATGCCGGTGAGGGCCCGCAGGGGGCAGGGGAGCCCCGGATTTCCCGGCAGGGCCGGCAGCAGCGCACCGGCGGCCAGCATGGCGCCGCCCATCCAGCGCAGCGGTCGGGTGTCGAGAAGCTGCACCTGCGCCGCCATTGGGTCAGCGTAGACCGGGTGCGCCCCGGGACTCCGGTCTCTGTTGCTCGGAGTGACTGCGCGCGGAGAGGGGCCGGCATGGCCCGAGATGAGCGGGGCCCCAGGTCAGCGATCTTTTCTGTACTGAACCTTTCCGCAGCCACAAAGTCAGAAGTCATTTCACCTACAAGTACAATCGCACTGGAGTGGTATGTGAAAGAATGCGGTTTCCGGAATGGGGCTCCGGGAGGAATAAAAGAGACAAACAAACAGGAGCGAAATTAAGGGAGAATACCTATGAAGAAGAACCGCATGAAGAAGATACGCGTTGCAACGATGGGTGTGGTTGCCACAGTGGCCACGCTGGGCATGACGGGAACGAGCGAGGCCAGCGCGGTGAGCCGTTACTGCGGCCACGGCACCGGCTACGGCTATGAGCATCGGTCCATCATCTACCAGGGCCACAGGAGCGTTGACGGGCGGCACCAGCATCTCTACAAGCACGACGTCAACAACTGGGGAGACCACGAGGTATGGCAGGCCTGCTGACGATCGCGGCCTGACAAGAAGCCAGGGATCCGTTTGGGATCCCTGGCTTCTTCGCGTACGACTCAGCGCCTCTCGTGCGAAACCTATTTCGTGGTGTTCCGGCGATTCAAGTCCGGCGATTCCCTTCTGCTAGCCACCATGCACCAGGTTTGAACACATCTTGAACACAGAATTTGGCTGCCGGAGAACCACCAATTTGGCACCCTGGGTTCAAGTCAGCCGCGTGCCGACTTCACCGCCGCCACCTCGGCCAGGAACACCTCGGGATGTAGGTCGTCCGGAGGCCCTGACACCTTGGTCCGGAGGCGTGTGGCCAACTCGTTGGCCAGACGACTGCGGGCTTCGGGCGTGAGGAAGGGCCGGCGCTCCAGGAACCGTCGCACCGTGCCCAGGTCCTCGGCGCTCACCGCGCTGACGTCCCAGTACTGCCAGTCGGGAGGGAGGGGCTCCAGGGCGGGGGCCGAGGCGGGACCGGCCTGACCTGATGGGGAAGCAGGCGCTATCGGGCGAGTGGCTTTTCGCTCACGGACGACGATGGTGCCGGCGGCAAGGTCGCCGAACCGCTGGTTTCGGCGGTTGGCCAGCAGGACCACGATCCCTATGCCGTATGCGGTGGGGAGGAAGTCCACCAGGCGGACGAGGTTGCGCACAGCGCTCGGGAGGAAGCTGACCGGAGCGCCGCCCACCCGCACCACACGGAGCCCGGTCCACCGCTTGCCCGGCGTGCGTCCCGATGCCCACACCTCGAAGGCGATGGGGTAGCCGAAGAAGATCAGGAACATGGCGACCAGGATCAGCGCGAGGGCGATGCCCGCTCCCAGGCTTCCGTCGAACGCGTCGATGCCCCCCGGGCCGGACAAGAAGCCGGCCAGGATGGCCAGAGCGATGAAGACGGCACCTTGGATCAAGCCGTCGATGAGGGCGGCCATGAAGCGGGAGCCGAGGCCCGCAAGAGTGAGGTCGAGGTCGATGCCCTCCGGGGTGGCGATGGAGATGCGATCCTCGTAGCTCACAACGATGAACCTAGAGCGATTCCTTCACGACCGGCAGCCCTCCTGGGACGAGCTGGAGACCATGGTGGCCCGGGCCAAACGGCGGCCCGAGCGGCTGGGCGCCACTGGCGTGCGCCGGTTGGGGGCGCTGTACCGGAAGGTTGCCGCCGACCTGGCCCTGGCCCGGCGCCGCTTCCCCCTCGACCCTGTGGTGCCCGCGCTCGAGGACCTGGTGGGACGGGCCCGCAACCTGGTGTACGACACCGAGGCCCGGCGCGAGTCGCTCGTCGAGTTCTTCACCACTGGTTATTGGAGGCGGATCCGGGAACGACCGGTGCCGCTGCTCGTGGCCGCATCCCTCCTCTTCGGCGCCGGGGCCCTGTGCTTCGTGTGGGCCGCCGCCGACCCCGGTTCCGCAGCGGGTCTGGTGCCGGGCAATCTCCGCTCGGTCACCGAGCCCCGACCCGAAGGTGGCCTCGGAGTCTCGATGGCGGAGGGAACGGCCCTCTCCAGCTACATCTTCACCAACAACATCCGGGTGTCCATCCTCGCCTTCGCCGGCGGGATCCTGGCCACCTTGGGCACGGCTGCCCTCCTCGTCTACAACGGCCTGATCCTCGGGGTGGTAGGCGGGCTGGCCGTCGGCTCGGGGAACGGGCCGGCGTTCTTCGAGCTGGTGGTGCCTCACGGCGTGCTCGAGCTGTCCTGCATCGCTGTGGCCGGAGCCGCAGGGATCCGGCTGGGATGGTCCATCGTGGACCCGGGCCACCGGCCACGCAGCGTCGCGGTGGTCAGCGAGGCCCGACGTGCCGTGGAGATTATCCTCGGCACGCTGCCGTGGTTCGTCCTCGCCGGGCTGGTGGAAGGCCTGGTGACGCCGCGACAGCCGGGCTTGACGAGCGCTGTCGTGCTCGGCGTCTCCCTCGGCGCCGTCTACTGGTCGTTGGTGTTCTGGCGAGGCGCCGCTCCGGCTCTGCCTCCACCGCTGCTGTCGACGGCGAGCACTCCGACGACTACAGCCGCGCTCGGGCCTTCATCCTGAGGTAGGCGCCCACGCACGCTGCGCCCAACCGGCTCGGCGCTGCCTCGATCACCTCGGCGCCGGCCCGGCGCAGGAGATGGGCGACACGGGCCCGCGCCTCCAGCACTTCGACGGCCACGGCGGCGGTGTACACATCCAGCGGGGAGCTGGGGGAGGTGCTGACGGCGGCCTCGAGGTCGGGGTCGGAGGTGCTGGCCACGACGACGGCGTGCTTGCGGGCGAGGACGGGGACAGCCTCCACGAGGGGCCCGGCCGCGGTCTCCTCCAAGAGGTCGGTGAGCACGAGAACCAGGGCCCGCTTGGTTCCCCCCACGGTGCGGAAGGCCAGCTCGTAATCGCTGTCACCCCGGGTTGGCTCGAGGTCGAAGAGGGCCCTGACCACGGCGGGTCCGCCACTCCGACGTGGCCGTAGGTGGCGGCGGACCTCGCCGTCGAAGGCCAGCGTGCCGCAACGGTCGCCCACCTCGTCGGCCACCATGGCCACGGCCACGGCGGCGTCGAGGGCGGCGTCGAGGCGGGTCATCGTGGCACCGACGGGAGCGGCCATGAGCCGGCCGGTGTCCACCACGCACATCACCTCCCGGTCCTGCTCCACCCGGTACTGGTTGCTCATCGGTCGGTCGAGCCGGGCGGTGGCCAGCCAGTTGACCTGGCGGATGTCGTCGTCGGGTGTGTACTCGCGAACGGACTCGAAGTCGGTCCCCAGGCCCAGCGGACCCCGGGTGAGCCGCCCCGGGTCCCGGAAGCGGCCGGTGCGCACGGCGAGGGCGAGGGCCCGGGCCGCGGGAAGGTCGGGGTAGACAAGTACCTCGTCGGCGGAGCCCTTGCTGTGGTCACAGCGACCGAGGCCGAGCGGGCCCACCAGGCGGGTCGTGGGGAATGGCAGGGAGTGACGTCCCCGGCGCCGTGGAACGAGGGTGGCCTCCAGGCGGCCGTCGGCCTCGGTGGGTTCCAGGAACAGGTCCGGCGTGAGCGGTTGACGGACGCGCACCCTGCTGGATCCGGGCGCGGCGGCGTCCACCACCACGGGCGTGCTCACGCCTCTCGACAGCGTGGTGGCCATCTGCCTGGTCACCGCCGGCGGCTGCCGAGCGAAGCGGGCGTCGACGACGGCGGCCGCGGCGAACGCAAGCGCCGCCAGCAGGGCCAGGACGGGCGGGACGACCAGCGCGGCCAGGGCGCACACGCCGAGGACCACGGCCGTTCGCGCCGTGGGGCTCATGGAGCGGCTCCGTCAGCGCAGAGATTGATCACTCGACCCACCCATGCGGGGGTCGAGTGATCAATCTCGTCGCGTCCCGACAGGGAGCGGGGTTCAACGGGGCACGGGCACGGCGGCGATGGCTGCGGCCACGGCGTCGTCGGGGCGGTAGCGCTCGAGCTCGGCCTCGGCCCGGAGCAGCAGCCTGTGGCGCAGGACGGGGGGCGCCATGGACACCACGTCATCGGGTGTCACGAAGCCCCTGCCGGCGAGGGCGGCTGCTGCCTTGGCCGCGGCCAGCAGGTGCACCGAGGCCCGTGGGCTGGCCCCGAGGGCCACGCTCGGCAGCTCCCGCGTACGCCGCACCACCGCGGCCACGTAGGCGGCCACCTCGTCGGCCACCGTGACCGCGTCGACCTGGGCCCGAGCGGCCACCAGGTCGCCGGCACTGGCGACGACCGCCACGTCGTCCAGGGTGGCGGGCATGACTCCCCGATGCGACAGGCGGAGCAGGGCCAGCTCGTCGGCCTCGCTGGGGTACCCGACGTCGATCTTGGCCAGGAAGCGGTCGAGCTGCGCCTCCGGGAGCGGGTAGGTCCCCTCGTACTCGATGGGGTTCTGGGTGGCCACCACGAGGAACGGGTCGGGCAGCGGACGGGGCTCGCCTTCCACGGTGACCTGTCGCTCCTGCATGGCCTCGAGCAGCGCCGCCTGGGTCTTCGGGGGTGTGCGGTTGATCTCGTCGGCAAGCAGCACGTTGGTGAACACCGGGCCGGGGCGGAAGGTGAGCTCGCGCCCTTGGAGGGTCATCGTGCCGCTCACGTCGGAGGGCAGCATGTCGGGCGTGAACTGCACTCTGCGGAACTGAACGCCGAGGGCGCGGGCGGTTGCGTTGGCCAGCAACGTCTTGGCCACGCCCGGCACGCCTTCGAGAAGCACGTGGCCACCGACGGCGAAGCCCGCCAGCAGGACGTCGAGAACGTGGTCCTGGCCCACGACGACCTTGCGCACCTCAGCGTGCACGTGGTCGCGCAGCTCGCGGAGCGAGACGCCGGCGGTGGAGGAGCTCACTGGCCCTTCCCGAACACCCATGCCGCGCCCCGGCCGGCACCCACAAGGTCGTCGTCGTCACCGATGGGAGCCAGCAGCCGGGCCATGTCGTCGGGGTTCCCGCCCAGCCGCCTGGCGGCATTGGTCAGCTCGGCGGCGCCGGCTTCGGGCGAGAGGCCAGCGCGCCGAGCCAGACGGTCGGTGGCCGCGGTGCGCAGCGGCTCCACCCCGGCCTCGGGTTGCTTGGCCCGCGCCACGCTGGCGGCCACCGCGTCCACAAACGCCATGCGGGGTGGCGGTAGGGAGTGGGTCGTCTCCTCCGCGGGCCCGAACCGTTTCCCTCGGGACCACATCCACACCAGCACGGCCAACAGCAGGCCGACCATTGCCCATCGCCAGCGAGAGGGCACGGCGGCCAGGCCTTCGCTGTCGCCGTAGCCGTGGGTGCCTTCGGCGAAGGCCACGGGGCGGCCGCGGGGCCCGACCGCAGCCACGGCAAAGGCGGCGTTGTCGTCCTCACCCAAGAGCCGGTTCTGGAAGATGGCGGCGTCGGCCACCAGGATCACCCGCCCCTCGCCCACGACGGCAACAGCAGCCAGGATCTGCGCCCCGGAATCAGAGGACGGGCCGGAGTCCGAGGTCGGGCCGGCCAAGATGGGAAGCGCGGAGCCCACGCTGTTCCAGGAGCCCTCGCCCGAAGCTCGGACGGTACCGATTCCGCCCACCTCGGGAGCGGGCACCAAGGGGGTGGCGCGGCCCATCCCCTCGGGGGACCACACCGGTCCCTCGGGAAGCAGCTTTCGGAGGACGGGCGCCGTCTCTTGGCCGCCCAGCACCAACCGGCCGCCGGAGCGCACGAAACGCTCGAGGGCCGCGGACTCGGCGTCCTGGAACGGTTGAGGGTCGAGCACAACGAGGGTGCTGCCGGCCTGGAGCGGGGCCTGGTCGAGACCGGACCGCACTCGCTGCACGGGGTGGCCCTGGCGGCCCAGAAGGTCGGCGTAGGCGGCGGCTCCGTCGCCGGCCGTGGCGTAGGACGACGATGGCTCACCGCCCGGCCCCGACCCTCCTGTGACCTGACGGACGCCGGCCAGCAGCACGTTCACGCAGACCACGAGCGCCAGCATCACCAGGGCCGCACGCCACCGGGGGCTCAGGGCCTGCCAACGCTCGGCGGTCGTGTGGGAGCCGCCGTCGGGAACCGGGTGCGTCATGGTCGGGTTTCCTGCAGCACGCGTGCCCAACCCGCGCGGGCGGCATCGAGGTCCGGTGCCTGCGCCGGGCGGCCCCCGTAGACGATCTCCTCCAGCGTCATGGCCAGCTCGCCGAGGGCCGCCGAGGGCACTGTCCGCAGCACCTCTCCGGTGGTGGTCGATGCCCTGAGACGGAGCCGCCCCGCGTCGTGGAGACGGAGGAGGCCGGCCTCGAAGCGAAGGCGGAAGGCCAGGTCGAGGTCGTCGGCGCGCTCGGCCGCGTCGGCCTGTCGCTCCAGCTCGGCGGGGTCGACCGGCGTGGGCCGCCGCCCCAAGCGCCCCGCAACGAGGTTCGTCATCGTGCGTCGCCGGGCCACACGGACGCCGATCAGAGCGGCGAGGGCGACCACGATCCCGGCCAGGATCGGAAGGCCCACGGCGTTGTCGGCGACTTTCATTGCCAGACGGCGGATGGGATCGCCGACGGGGCGGAGCCAGCCACCGAGACGCCGCAGGACGCCGGCGAGGGGCCGAGGATCCTTGCGGGCATGGAAGCGGCGTTCACGCAGGATCGCCCGAGCATCGTCGGCGGCCGTGCTGGTACTGGTACCGCCGATGCCGGAGGTGGATGAGGGCGCCCCCTCACCGAGCACCCGGACTCGCTCCGCGGCTTCGGGGCTCGGGGCATCCAACGCCCGCCGCAGGTCCACCGGCCGGCCGTCCACGCGGTCGACGCCACGCAGCCGGTCGAGGGCCGCGGGCTCGTCTCGGGCACGCCTGGCCAGGGACTCGAGCTCCGTCGCGCTCACTTCCTCGGCCCCGGCGTCCAGGGCCGGCGCGCCGACACCTACTACTACCGCCACGAGAGCCACCAGCGCCACGACTCCGCTGCGCCGCCGTCCCGATGGCCCGTCTCCCGAGGGGGGATCAGTCACGAGGCAGACCGTCCGACGGTGGATCGCCCGACGGTGGATCTTCCGGTGGCGGATCGGCTTGCGGATCGCCGGGCGGGGGGGAGAGCGGGGGCGGTGCCCAGTCCGACGGCCCCGGGCCGGACGGATCCGGTCCCCATGGTGGCGGGCCCGGCGGGACTGGCGGCTGCTGGGCGCTCCAGGGCGGCGCAGGTGGCGGCAGGAGGACCGGGCGGGCGCCCCCAGGCCGTTCGTCCATGCCCACCCGCCGGGCCAGGAGCTCGAGGTCGAGGCCCTCCTTGCGGACCCGAAGGTCGAAGTACACCACGGTCACCAGCGCTGCCGAGAAGGGCGTGGCGAGGACACCGCTCACGGTACCGAGGGTGGCTGAGGCGACCAACTGGACGACGCCGTTCTCACTGTTCATGAACGCTATGAGCCCGAGCAGGAAGCCGAAGGCGCCCCGGACGATGGCGACAAGGATCGCCCCGAGAAGGATGGCGGCGAACGTGGGCCACCAACGGTCGCGCACGAGGGCCCGAGAGCGGCCGAGGGCGCGGCGCCCGCGCACGTTCTCGAGGAGGAGCACGGGCACCACCACGGCCCAGGCCCCGTACAGGTACACCCCCGGTACCACGCACGCCAGCAGGCCGAGGGCGAGCAGCACGCTGCTGAGCAGCGCGAGCCAGAGGAGCGACCCCAGATTGCCGAGGGCGAAGCGGAGTGATGTCCGCCAGTCGGGCGTCTCGCCCATATAGGCACCGCTCACCGCCTTGAGGCTGGCGGCCGTGGCCACCTGGGTGGCGACGGCCGCGAGGAGGCTCCCAACGATGAGGGCGGCGAAGTAGGCCCAGAACTGGTCGAAGTCGATCTCCGGGGCCTCGGTAGAGCCCGGAGGTGGCGTCCTGATCGGGTTGTCGGGTGCCGAAGCCTGGACGACGGCCACGAGGATCTGCACCGGCGCCACCACGAGCGCCACGGCCTTGATCAGGGTGGCGAAGTTCGAACGGTAGATCTTGATGGCAACGTCGAGGATCTCGCC
>Ga0136627_1001224_pt1 | contig 10116 bp, 8 predicted proteins | sample AntDrymUQ4892206_2_FD_104652 | JGI IMG/M metagenome (GOLD analysis project Ga0136627, IMG submission 104652) | Polar desert sand microbial communities from Dry Valleys, Antarctica - metaG UQ489 (22.06) | ecosystem: Environmental > Terrestrial > Soil > Desert | place: Antarctica: Dry Valley... | reverse complement strand
TCGAACTCGGCCGCACGCGAACCGGCGAAGACGAGGTGGGTGTGGCAGTCGACGAGGCCCGGCGTGACGAGCCGACCCTCGAGATCGATCTCGTCCAGCGCGCCGTCGACGTCGTCGTCACTGCTGGCGATCGTGGCGTGCACCTCGTCGCGTGTCCCGACCGCCACGATCGTGTCGCCTGCCCAGGCGACGGCACCCTCGTCGACGAGTCCGTAGCCGCCGTGCCGATCGTCGGCGTCCATCGTGGCCACCACCGCGTTCACCCACACGGTGACGGCACGACGCTGCGGCTGTGTCATCGAAAACTCGCGACCACGCGTGCTTTCGCTGACAGAGGTGAGGCGGAGGCGGCCGGGAGCGGCGTCATTCGCCCGTTTGACCGTCGATCGACTCTCGGATCATGTCGGCGTGTCCGTTGTGGCGGGCGTACTCCTCGATCATGTGAATCACGATCCAGCGCATCGAGAAGTGTTCGCCGCGCCGGTTCGGCTGCACGGTCATCTGGTCGAACCCGGCCGCAGCCATGGCCCGGTCTGCGCACTCGCGCGCCATGGCTACCGAGCGCTCCCACTGACCGAGCAGCGCATCTGGCTCGTCGTCGACGGCACTGTGCCAGTCCCAGTCCTCGTCGGCGTCCCAGTCGACCGACGCCCAGGGCTCCGCCAGCTCGCGGCCGCCGAGCCGCTCGCAGAACCACGACTCCTCGACGAGCGCGAGGTGCTTGACGAGCCCGCCGAGCGTCATCGGCGACGGCGGAAGGGCCGTCGCCAACTGTGCGGAGTCGAGTCCTGCGACCTTCATCATCAGCGTCTCACGGTGGTAGTCGAGGAACGCGAACGCGAGCTGCGCCTCGCCCCCCGACAGCGGTGGCTCGGTGCGTGGATCGGGGCGCTCGTCGTCGGTCACCGGGTGAGTCTCGCTCAGTGCCCGCCACGAGCGGCCACGGGTTTGGCGTGCTCCTTGGCGCGATCGACGAGGTGGTCCGGCAGCACCTCGTAGTGATCGTGGGTGACGACGAACGTGCCGCGACCGCCGGTGATGGAGCGCAGGTCGACGGCGTAGCGCAGGATCTCGGAGGTCGGCACGTGAGCGACGATCTCGTGCGACCCTGCCCCGTCCGCCGTGGTGCCGAGCACTCGGCCGCGTCGGGCGTTGAGGTCGCCGAGCACTTCACCCTGGTGGCCCTCGGGGACGGTGACGGTGAGCATCGAAACCGGTTCGAGCACCGCAGAGCCCGCCTGCTGCATCGCCTGGCGCAGCCCGATCGCACCGGCTGTGCGGAACGCCATGTCGGACGAGTCGACCGAATGGGTCTTGCCGTCGTACACCTCGACGCGCACGTCGACGACCGGGAATCCGTGGATCCCGCCGTGCGCCATCGCTTCCTCGACGCCTTTCTCGACAGCGGCGATGTACTGCTTCGGGATCGCCCCGCCGACGACCTTGCTGACGAACTCGCTGCCCGAGCCCGGCTCGCGCGGGCTGATCCGCAGCTGCGCGACGGCGAACTGGCCGTGACCGCCGGACTGCTTCTTGACCTTGCCCTCCGCCTCGGCGTGGCCCACGACCGTCTCGCGGTAGCGCACCCGGATGTCCTCGGTGTCGACGTGAACACCGAACTTGCGTGCCATCCGTTCGAGCGCGACGGCGACGTGCGTGTCGCCGGCGCCGTGGAGCACGGTCTGGCCGGACTCCTCGTTGCGCTCGACGGCGAGCCCGGCGTCCTCGGCGACCAGCTTCGCCAGCGCGCCCGAGAGCTTGTCGTCGTCGGCCTGGGTGCGTGGCGTGAGCGCCAGCCCAAACGCCGTCATGGTGGTCTGTGGCGTGGCGGCACGCACTGGCGCGTCCTTCGGCGCGAGCACCGAACCCGTTGGGGTTCCCGCCAGCTTCGCCACCGCGCCGAGGTCACCGGCAACGACGGTGTCGGCGTGCACGTGCTCCTTGCCGCGCAGGTGGAACAACCCGTGCAGGCGCTCGTCGGTACCGGTGGCCGTGTTGAGGAGGTGATCGTCCGGTCGGATCTGGCCGGACAGCACCTTGAACACCGACACCTGCCCGACGAACTGGTCGGCGACGGTCTTGAACACGAATGCGAGGGGCTTGCCCGCCGGGTCGGCGGCGACGTCGACCTCGACGGGTGCCTCGCTCGGGCCGGCCACCACCTTCGTCGGACGATCGGCGGGTGAAGGGCCCAGCTCGCAGATGAAGTCGGCGAGACGGTCGATGCCGACGCCGCTGGATGCCGAGCCGACGAGGACGGGGAACTCGATGCAGTCGAGCACCTCGTGGGCGAGCGTGCGCTCGAGCTCGGTCGCAGTCGGCACGTCGCCCGACAGGTAGCGCTCCAGCTGCTCGTCGTCGCCGGAGACGATCTCCTCGACGAGCTCGTCGTGGAGGCGACGCTCCTCCTCGGCGACATCGTCGGGTAGCTCCGCGGCGCGATGCGTGCCGTCGCCGTCGTACTCGAAGCCGCGACCCGTGAGCACGTCCGCGACGCCGTGGAGCGCCTCTTCCTCGCCGAGTGGCAGCTCGAGCGGCACGAACCCGGTGCCGAACGTGGATCGCAGCTGTTCGAGGACGCGATGGAAGTCGGCGCGCTGCTTGTCCTCCTTGCTCACGAACACGAGCCGCGGGACATTCCGTTCGGCGCACTTCCGCCACGCCGTCTCGGTGCCCACCTCGACGCCGTCGACGGCGCTGACGACGAGCACGGCGAGATCGGCGACAGCGAGCGCGGTGTCGACGTCACCGGCGAAGTCGCCGTATGCCGGCGTGTCGATGAGGTTCACCTTGTACGTCGCGCCGTCTGAGGCCTTCCACTCGAACGGGGCGAGCGCCAACCCGAGCGACATCTGGCGCTTGGCCTCCTCTGGCTCGTGGTCGCACACCGTCGTGCCGTCCTCGACCGAGCCGGGCCGGGCCAGTACGCCGGCACGCAGCAGCAACGCCTCGACGATCGACGTCTTGCCGCTCCCGCTGTGCCCGATCACGGCGACGTTGCGGATCTTGTCGGTCGCAGGGGTCTTCACCGGACGGATTCTTCCACGGCCTCGCAACGCGCTCGAACCCGCGACGGAGCGTGCCGCGACGGCCCGGTTCAACCCGGCGTCGACGCCCGCGCGGCGTACCAGTCGAGGGCACCCGGATCGGCAAGTGCGCCACGTGCGGCGACGTCGTCGGCGCGGGCGCCCTGCAGTATCCGCTTCACGGGAACCTCGAGCTTCTTGCCCGACAGCGTGCGCGGCACCGACGGCGTCGCCTCGATGCGGTCGGGGACGTGACGTGGCGACAGCTCGGTGCGCAGCGCGGTGCGGATCCGTGAGACGAGCGCGTCGTCGAGCGTGCCGCCGTCAGCGAGCTGCACGTACAGCACCAGCGTTCCGAGTCCGGCGCCGCCGGTGTCGTGACCCTCGTCGTCGAGGTGGACGACGAGCGAGTCAGCGACCTCGTCGAACCCCTCCACGACGGCGTAGAAGTCGCTCGTCCCGAGTCGCACCCCGCCGCGGTTGAGCGTCGCGTCGGAGCGGCCGGTGATGATGCAGCTGCCGTCGTCGTCAAACGTCACCCAGTCGCCATGGCGCCAGACACCGGGGAAGTCGTCGAAGTAGGCGGCGCGCAGCTTCGATCCGTCGGCGTCGCCCCAGAAGCCGACCGGCATCGACGGCATCGGCTTGGTGACGACGAGCTCGCCGGTCTCGCCGGGCGGGCAGCGCTCGCCGGTCGGGTCGAACGCCTCGACGGCGCACCCGAGCAGACGGCACGAGATCTCACCGGCTCGCACCGGCACCATCGGCGAGCTGCCGACGAACGCCGTCGCCACGTCCGTGCCGCCGGCGATCGACGACACGGGGACACCAAGTGCGTCGTCCACCCAGCGGAACCCGTCGGCCGGGAGCGGGGCGCCGGTCGAACCGACCCAGCGGATCGTGGGTGCGGCCGGTTCGATGCCCGCCTTGCGACACGACATCAGGAACGGCGCCGAGACCCCGAAGATCGTGCACTCGGTCTCGACGGCGAGGTTCCACAGGGTGTTGAGGTCGGGCGCGCCGGGGTCGCCGTCGAACACCACGATCGTCGACCCGACGAGGAGGCCGGAGACGAGGTAGTTCCACATCATCCAACCCGTCGTCGTGAACCAGAAGAAGCGGTCGTCGCGGCGCAGGTCCTGGTGCAACGTCAGCACCTTGAGGTGTTCGGTGACGACACCGCCGTGTCCGTGGACGATGGCCTTGGGCAGGCCCGTGGTACCCGACGAGAACAGCACGTAGAGCGGATGATCGGCGGCCACCGCAACCATTCCCAGCGTCGGTGCCTCCGTCGCCACGTCATCCCAGCGATGGCGCTCGGGTCCCGCCGACGCCCCGCCTGTGACGAGCGCATCGGCGCAGGCTTCGTCGAGGTACGACAGCACGACGACGTGCGACAGGGACGGGAGCTCGGTGATGATCGCCTCGACGTGCTCGCTGCGGTCGATGTCCTTCGACCCGTAGCGGTAACCGTCGACGACGAAGAGGATCGCCGGCTCGATCTGGGCGAAGCGATCGACGACCGAGCGGATGCCGAACTCGGGTGCGCAGCTCGACCAAATCGCGCCGACCGCCGCCGTCGCCAGGAATGCGACGATCGTCTCGGGGACGTTGGGGAGGTAGGCGCCGACACGGTCGCCCTCGCCAACGCCGACGTCGCGCAGCCAGGCGGCGGTGGCGGCGACCTGCTGTGCGAGCTCGCGCCAGGTCAGCTCGGACGGAGGGCGGGTCTGGCTGCGGGCGATGATCGCCGGGTGATCGACGAGCTCGGGATCGCGGCACGCGGCGAGCGCATGGTCGGCGTAGTTGAGCGTGCCGTCGGGGAACCAGCGCGTGCCGGGCATGTCCGGGTGTTCGAGGGTCACCGACGGCTCCGTGTGCCAGTGGATTCGGCACGCCGCCGTCACGGCGTTCCAGAAGCCCGGCAGGTCCTCGATCGACCACGCATGGAGGTCCTCGTACCGCTCGAACCCGTTGGCGGCGGCGAACCGCCCCATCGCCGTCGACGTCATCACGTCGTCCGGCGGCGTCCACAGCACCTCACCGCGAGCTGACGACGAACCTGGCACGGCCAGAAGCTAGCGAACTGCCCGTGGCACCCGTCCGTGTCTGTTCGAGCGGAGGGTCGATTGCTACCGTTCGGGCGATGTCGACGAAGCGATGCGCAGCCGTGATCGCAGCCACGCTCGTCCTCGCTGCACCGGCATGCGGTGGCGGTGGCGACGGCAGCGCGTTCTGCGACCAGTTCCGGGCGAACGCCGAGAGCGACGAGTTCGACGACATGTCGCCAGACGATCCCGAGTTCCGCGCGGAGCTCGAGGACCTGCGCGAGAAGGCGCCCGACGAGTTGAAGGACGAGTACGACGTGCTCGTGGGCGCGCTCGACGGCGAGGGTTCCGAAGAGGAGTTCCAGGCCGCCAACGACGCCATCATCGAGTACACCACCGACAACTGCGACGTCACCTTCCCCAGCTGAACCCCCGTTCTGGAGGTGGCTGCACGCGCTATCGCGCGATCTGCGACCTCCAGATCGAGTCCGTCGCCCTGCCATGTTCCTCGTCCGACGAGGAGGGCTCCCCGCCCACGACGACCGCAACAACGGCAGCGAGCACGGCATCCACGGCGGCCAGCACGGGATCGACGGAACCGACGGAATCAACGGAACCGACGCAGGCACCGACGACGTCCGCACCGGCGCGCCGGACCCGGCCGTCGCCCCTGCGGCGCAGGCGGCACTCGGCGGAGGCGCCGACACCCGGTCGCAGATCCCCCCGGCTGCGGCCGACCTCCTCGCCGCCGGCCTCGAGCTGTAACCCCGTTCTGGAGGTCGATCCACGCGCTATTGCGCGATCCGCGACCTCCAGTTCGGGGGGTTTCGGGGTCAGCGGACGGGGATGCCGAGGTCTCGGGCGATGACCATCCGCTGCACCTCGCTCGTACCCTCGCCGATCTCGAGGATCTTGGCGTCGCGGTAGTGCCGTGAGACGGGGGTCTCGTCGATGAAGCCGTAGCCGCCGAAGACCTGGGTGGCGCTGCGGGTCGCCGAGATCGCCGCCTCTGTGGCGAACAGCTTCGCCACGGCTGCCTCCCGCTTGAACGGTTTGCCTCGATCGACGAGCCAGGCCGCGTGGTAGACGAGGTGGCGAGCGGCGTCGAGCGAAACCTGCATGTCGGCGATGCGGAACGCCACCGCCTGGTTGGTCCCGATCGGACGTCCGAACGTCGTCCGCTCATTCGCGTAGACGACGGAATCGTCGACGCAGCGCTGGATCACGCCGACGGCGAGCGCGGCGATGGCGACGCGCCCTTCGTCGAGGATCTCGAGGAACTGCGCGAAGCCCCGTCCACGGCTGCCGAGGAGGTTGCCGGCGGGGACACGGCAGTCGGTGAACGTCAGCCCGTGCGTGTCGGACGCGTGCCAGCCCATCTTCCGATACGGCGGCTGCACCTCGAACCCGGGCGTGCCAGCCGGAACGATGATCGCCGAGATCTCCGGCGCCGACTGCTCGCCACCGGTGCGGGCGGTGACGGTCACGAGCGACGTGATCGGCGTGCCCGAGTTGGTGATGAACGCCTTCTCCCCGTTGATCACCCACTCGTCGCCGTCGAGCCTCGCCGTCGTGCGCGTGCCGCCGGCGTCGCTGCCGGCGTCGGGCTCGGTAAGTCCGAAACCGCCGAGCGCCTTCCCCCCGCAGAGGTCGGGCAGCCACCGCTCGCGTTGCTCCTCGTTGCCGAACTTGGCGATCGGGTTGGCCCCGAGGCCGACCCCCGCTTCGAGGGTGATCGCTATCGACTGGTCGACGCGGCCGAGCTCCTCGATCGCGATGCACAGGCTGAGGAAGTCGCCGCCGAACCCGTACGGCTCGGGAAAGGGGATGCCGAAAAGGCCGAGCTCGCCCATCTCGAGCACGACGTCGACGGGGAACGTGTGCTCACGGTCCCACTCCTCGGCGGCGGGCTCGATGCGCTTGGCGGCGAAGTCGGCGACCATCTCCCGCAGTGCGTCGTGCTCGGTGGTGAGGAACGGGTTCGTCGCCGACGACGTGCTCACCGCGCGCCACCTGGGATGCCGCCGGCAGCGGCGACCCGGCTCGGGATGTCGTGCCCGACGAGATCGGCGACGACGGGTCCGACGTCGAGCAGCGCGTCGAGATCGACGCCGGTCTCGATGCCCTCTTCGAACAGCAGCATCACGAGATCCTCGGTGGCGAGGTTGCCACCTGCTGCAGGCGCGAACGGCGAGCCGCCGAGACCGCCGACGGCGGTGTCGAAGCGGGCGACGCCGCGCCCGATCGCCGACCATGCATTCAGCAGCGCGGTGCCGCGGGTGTCGTGGAGGTGGAGCCCGACGTCGGCGCCTGTGGCGTCGAGCACGTCGCCGATCCGCCTCGGCGAGGCGACGCCGGTCGTGTCGGCGAGCGTGATGCGGTCGATGCCGAGCGCCTGCGCACGATCGGCGATCGCGGCAACGTCGTCGGGCGTGATCGTCTCGCCCTCGTAGGCCGACCCGAAGGCGAACGAGACGACCAGGTCACACTCGGCGCTTGCGGCGGCCTGGCAAACCTCGCCGAGCTGTGCCAGTGCCTCGTCGCGCGACATGTGGGTGTTCTTCTGGCTGTAGCGCTCGGACGCCGAGACCGTGATCGTCAGCCGCCGAACACCTGCCGCAACGGCGAGTCCGGCGCCCTTGACGTTGGGCACCAACGCCCACAGCCGCACGTCGGGCAGCTCGTCGACGACACGCGCAACGACCTCCGCCGCTCCGGCCATCGTCGGCACGGCGGTGGGCGACACGAACGCTGCGACCTCGATGTCGACGAGCCCGGCACCAGCCAACCGCCGAACAAGATCAACCCGAGCATCAACCGAAACCCCCCGCTCCCCCTGCAACCCATCCCGAGGACAAACATCCCGAATCGCGACGGAACGAACTGCGCTCACCAGACGGACCACGAACGTTGAAAGTGCCCAGGAGGGGGGAGCAGGAGGGGGGAAGCGCCGCGTCCCCCCTCGTCGTCGGACGATCCGTGCTCCGCCGGTCGTCCGACAGCGTTGAGGCGCGGCCGCAGGCCGCTCGCCCCGACTCGGCGCAGCGAAGCGAAGCCGAGGAGAACTCCGCCGAACGGAGTCGAGCGAGCGCAGCGAGCGAGCGAGTGAGGCGGACGACTCATACCGGCGGCACCCCGTGGCGGCGGCGGCTGAACTCGCGCTCCTTGTGCTGGGCGTGGTCGAGGCGGCGGACGATCTCGCCGCGCAGCTGTTCGGGTTGCACGATTGCGTCGATGACGAGCTCGGAGGCGAGGCGCAGGATGTCGACGTCGGTCTCGAAGATCTCGCGCTGCTCGGCGACGAACCGCTCGCGCTCGTCGACGTCGTCGATGGCGGCGATCTTGTTGGCGAACACGGCGTTGACCGCCGCCTCCGGCCCCATCACGGCGATCTTCGCCGTCGAGAGCGCGATCGTGGCGTCGGTGCCGAACGCCGGCCCCGACATCGCGTAGAGCCCGGCCCCGTACGCCTTGCGCAGGATCACCGACACCTTCGGCACGGTTGCCTCCGCCACGGCGGTGATCATCTTGGCTCCGTGGCGGATGATGCCGGCCTTCTCGACGACCGTGCCGATCATGAACCCTGGGACGTCGGCGAGGAATACGAGCGGGATGTTGAAGGCGTCGCAGCACCAGATGAACCTCGCCGCCTTGTCGGCGGAATCGACGAACAGCACGCCCCCGAGATGGGCGGAGTTGTTGGCGACGATGCCGACGGGCTGACCGTCGAGGCGTGCGAGGCCGACGATCAGCTCCTTGGCGAACGCCGGCTTGACCTCGAAGAAGCTCTCCACGTCGACGAGCTTGTCGATGACGTCGTGCATTTCGAACGGCACGCTCTCGTCCTCCGGGATGTCGCCGGCGGTCAAGAGGTCGGTGGGCGGTTCTGCCTCGTAGCGCGGTGGCTGTTGCTCCCACGACCGCGGGAAGTACGAGAGGTAGGCCCGGGCTTGATCGAGCGCGTCCTCGTCGTCGGCGGCGAGGTTGTCGGCGCATCCCGAGATGCTCGTGTGCATGCGTGCGCCGCCCATGTCCTCGAGTGTCGTGATCTCACCCACTACTACCTCCGCCATGCGTGGCGAACCGAGGTACATCGATGCATTGCCGTCGACCATGAACACGACGTCGCAGAACGACGGTATGTATGCCCCTCCTGCTGCCGACGGTCCGAAGAGGCAGCAGATCTGGGGCACCCGACCCGACAACCTGACTTGGTTGTAGAAGATGCGCCCGGCGCCTCGCCGACCAGGAAACAGCTGCACCTGGTCGGTGATCCGTGCACCGGCCGAGTCGACGAGCCAGATGATCGGCACGTTCTCGTTGAGCGCCGTCTCGGTGGCCCGGATCATCTTCTCGACGGTGCGTGCGCCCCACGACCCCGCCTTGACCATCGGGTCATTGGCGACGACGACGACGGGCGTGCCGTCGACGGCACCCCGGCCGGTGACGACGCCGTCGGCCGGCAGCCGTTGCGCCATGGCGTTGGCGAGCAGCGCGTCCTCGACGAACGAGCCTTCGTCGAGGAGGAGATCGATGCGCTCGCGGGCGGTGAGCTTGTGCTGCCCGCGGATCTTGGCCAGCTGGTTCTCATCGGGCGTCAGCGCCCGCCCCACCGCCTCGACGATCTTCTCGTTGCTCATCCGCTCCCGATGCTAAGCGAGCAGCGACACCACCCCGCCGCCCTCCCACCGTGCTCCTCGCCCCAAGAACGCATCGGTCTCCGGTTATCCGTCGCGCGCGCGACGAAAGCCGTGACACCGACGCACGGTGGCGGGTGCGGTCGTCAGTCGACGGTCGCTGTCGGCGTCGACGGCGCGCACGGTCATGCGGTCGCCGAGCTGGGTTGGTCCTGGCAGCCCGCACGGAGGTTAGGCCTGGTATCACGGGTGCGAACCCAACCGGGTTGCGCGATGGCGGGTGTCGGAAGGACATGGAGACGATGACGACCGGCGCCGACGTGACGAGATCCTTGCGACGATGCGGGTCGTCGCCGACGGCGACCTCACGGCCGAACTCATCGACCTGCGTCGCGCCGTCGCCCG
>Ga0136627_1001223_pt1 | contig 10120 bp, 7 predicted proteins | sample AntDrymUQ4892206_2_FD_104652 | JGI IMG/M metagenome (GOLD analysis project Ga0136627, IMG submission 104652) | Polar desert sand microbial communities from Dry Valleys, Antarctica - metaG UQ489 (22.06) | ecosystem: Environmental > Terrestrial > Soil > Desert | place: Antarctica: Dry Valley... | reverse complement strand
GTTCGCGTGGCTGGTGAGCGCGCGCACGTCGGTCGACGACAAGCGCGGCAAGCCTTCCGCGCCGGCCGCGGTCTGGGTGGACCCGTGAGGCTGGCCCTCGAGCTCGACGGTCCCGCGCCCCCCCGCGGCCAGCTGCGCGGTCGCGTGATCGTCGCGCAGGGCGGCAGTCAGCGCCTGCTGCAGGTCGCCATCCGTCTGTGCGAGCACAGCCGCGACTACAACGAGGACATCGTCTACGCGAGCGCCATCCTCGCCCGCGAGGGCGAGCTGACGACCGCCGACGCGTTCCCCTTCTCGCTCGCGGTGCCGCCCCAGGCGGCACCGCCGATCACCACCGAGTGGGGCGGCCTGGCCTGGGAGGTCCGGGCGTGGGCCGACGTGGCGCGCGAGCGCGACCCGGAGGTCCGCCAGCCGCTGCCGCTGGGGTGAGGTGCTCTGATATGAGGCCCACCGCGCCACGCGGGGTCATGGGTGCGCGCCCGGTGGTCGTCCTGTGCGAGCTGGAGGACCTCGACGCCCGCACTGGCGATCTGCGGCTCGCTCCACCTCCTGTGGCGTGAGCGTCAGGCTGGCGGTATCCAGATCTCGCCTTCGAGCAGCTCGGGACTGTCCTCGTCTGCCCGCTCCAGGCAGACGAGCGCGTCCGTGCCGTTCGCCATCCGCAGCGCCGACACGGCGGCGTCGAAGGCATCCTCCGAGCCGGCGGCGCGCTCACGCCACGGCTCGGGGAGCGCGGCGAAGTGTTCCTCCAGATGGCCGAGCCGCTCGCGGTGACGGCTCTTGTGCACCTTGCCGGTCAGCAGCCGGGGATAGATCTCGACCACCCGAGGCCAACCCGGCGGGTCGAACGGCCAGATCGAGCAGTCCGCCTCAGCAAGGGTCGCGAGATGTTCCATGCCGCGTACGCTCTTGGGCTGGAAGGGCAGCGCCATCTCGGTCCGGCGGTGCATCTCCACATCCGCCGGGCGCCGCCTCCCGGCGCGGCCCCAGAACGGTGGCTGGCAGCCGCGCAGCAGATCCTCGGCCTCGTCGCGCATCGCCGCCCAGACTTCGCGACCGGAGGACCAGCCGAGCTCCTCGACGTACCAGCAGGGAAAGGAGAAGGCGAAGTCCAGTCCGATGACGGTCTGCTGGTGATCGCCAGCGAGCTCGAGCGCGTGCGCGATGACCGCCCGCCGGCCGCTGCCGTTCGCCAGCCGCACGAGCTCGCCATCGACGACATGCGCCAGCCAGATCGACTCGGCCGCACCCGTCTCCCTGCCCGACCAGTCGATCGCGATGACGCTGGGCATGGTGGGCGATGGTTGCAGAGAATCGGGTCGCACTCGTCGAGCACGGCGCCGCGGCGGCGGCGGCCGGTGACTTCAGCTCAGTTCACGCCGACGACCGGCTCGCCGAGGAAGACCCGTACCCCCGCCTCATCGCCTCATCGCGCGCACGCGGCCTCCAGCATCCGGGGTGCCCGGGATCGTCGGGATCCAGGCGGCGCGCAGCAGGCGGCAGGCCCGGCTACGACCACGATCGAAGGATTCGCCGCGCTGAGCACGGTCGATCCTTCGAGCTCGGTCGTGGCGTCGACCCGCGTGCGCAGACCCTCATGGGTCAGCCCGACCGCGCCCCTTGAAGTGCCACATCTCTCAGCGCGCGCACGAGGCTCGACCGCGAGGTTGCATCCAGGCGCCTGACCGGCACCTCGCCGTCCTCGACGTCCGCAGCGGCCAACAGCGCCCGCCGCTGCGCGTCGGTGAGCTGCTCGACGGCGGCGAGGAGCTTGGCCAGCGTCATGCTCTGCGACGTGGTCGCCGGACCGACGAGCCGTTGCTCGATGGCGGCCGCCGCGACTTCCAGCGCCACCTCGCGGCTCGCAGCGGTGCGCAGCGCGTACCCGAGCCCGATCCGCTGGGCCTTCGCGAGGCCCGCAGCCACCGGCTCCTCGGTGGCCGGCCCGGTCGCCGCGCGCTCGGGACCGTCAGTGCTTCGGCGCGAGCGCGGGGCCTGCCCACCCGCAGGCCGGGGTGCGGGGGGCTGGTAGGGCCGCGCGGGCTCGAGCCCCGCCTCGGTGAGAAAGCGGCTGGCCGCGGTCTCGGTCGTGCTCACGGCAAGCGTTCGCTGCGCGCGGGTGAAGGCGACGTAGGCCAGCCGGCGCTCGGCCTCCACGCCCTCCCCGGCGGCCCGCTCCTCGTCGGTGACCTCGAAGGCGTGGCGGTGGGGGAGCTGTCCCTCCTCGCAGGCGAAGAGCTGGACCTCGGGCCACTGGCGGCCCTTGGCGCGGTGGATGGTCGTCAGCTCGATGCCGTGCTCGTCGTCACGGATGGCGCGCAGCGCGTCGGTGCGCCCCTGCAGCACCACGCCGTACTGCGCGACGCTGCGTCCTGACGCGTCGGCGGCGGCCTGGTCGAGGACCTCCAGCTCGACCTGCTCGGTGCCGCCGAAGGCGCTCTCGTACTCGGCGAAGTGCTCGTCGAGCCCACCGGCGCCGCGAAGGAAGGCGATGAAGCGCGCGGCGTCGGTCATGGCGGCCAGCGCATCGAGGATGGTGCCGGCGCGCTCGAGCTTGGAGCGCCGGCGGTCGCCCGCCTTCAGCGAGGCGAGGCTCTCGCTGAAGGTTCGCCCGCGACGCAGCCACTCGACGACCTGCCCCTCGGCCTCGAAGGGCAGGCCGCGGTTGGGCGCGCGGCAGACGAGCATGACGTCCTGCGGCCGAGCGTCCTGCGGGTCGGCGCACAGCCGCAGGTAGGCCTCCAGCGCCTGGCGGGCGCCGCGGGGCTCGAACACCGCCTCGGGAGCGGTGATCCGCACGCCGAGGTCCACGCAGGCCAGCGCGACGGTGCGCAGGAGGTTGGTCGTGCGCGCCAGCACCACGATCTCGCCATGGCTGCGCGCGGCGAGCACGCGGGCGATGCCGTCGGCCGCCTGCGCCTGATCGTCGTGCTCATGCAGCGCCAGCGTCCGGGCGCCGCCCGCCGCCCGGTCCGGCGCAGGCTGGATCGGCTTGGGAAAGCGAACGGTGTTGTGCTCGATGAGCTGCCGCGAGGCCGCGACGACCTCCGGGGGACAGCGGTAGTTGTGGGCGAGCGAGACTCGCTGCAGGCCCGGGTAGGCGCGGTCGAGGTCGATCATCCGTCGCACGCTGGCTCGCCGCCACCCGTAGAGCGTCTGATCCTCGTCGCCGACGCAGAAGAAGCCGTCCTGCGGTGCGGCCAGGATCCGCACGAGCAGCTCCTGGGCGGGCTCGATGTCCTGGTACTCGTCGACGAGCACCTGCGAGAAGCGCGCCTGCCAGCGCCCACGCAACTCGGGATCCTCTCGAAGCGCGCGTACGGCGAGCAGCACGTGGTCGTCGAAGTCGTTGACCTCCTGCTCGGCAAGCTGCTGCTCGTAGAGCTCGTAGATCCGCGCCAGCGTGGGGCCGTCCGGTTGCTCGCGCGCGCGAGGGCGGAACTCGGGGGGCGTGGCCAGGAGGCCGAGCTTGATGTCGCTGACGGCGGCGCGTGCGTCGGCGACGTCGACCCAGGCCCCCTCCTCCCGTGCGGCCAGCGCGCACAGGCGCTTCCACTGGTTGAGCGAGAGCTGCCGCGTGCCGTTGGGCCGGGCGAGCCCCTCGTCGCCGATGATCTTCAGACCCAGGCTGTGGAAGGTGCGGGCCTCGACGGCGTGGATCCCCGCCGTGCGCAGGCGCTCGTCGAGCTCGATGCGGGCATCCCGGTTGAACGTCGTGCAGAGGATCCGCCCGGCCGGGACGCCGCGATGAAGCAGTTCGCGCACCCGCTCGATGAGGACTGTCGTCTTGCCGCTGCCCGCGGGGGCGATGACCTGCACCACGCCGTCGTGGGCGCCGGCCGCCCGCCGCTGCTGCGCGTCCAGCGACGCGACCGGCGATGGAGGCGTCTGCTCGCCCGCCTCCGACGCGCGGTAGAGGCGCTGCGCCACGTGCAGCGCGCGCTCCAGGGTGTAGGGGTACTCGAAGCTCGGGTCGATGAAGCGTTCGGGAGGCAGTCGGCTGAGACGGTGCTCGCTCTCGATCAGGATGGGGGTTCGAGCGCGCCAGGCCGGCTCCAGCACGTAACCGTAGAGGACGGCGACGTCGTCGAGGCTGCGCAGCGCGACGCCCACCACCGCCAGCTTCCCGGCCGCGGCGACACGCGAGAGCCAGGGCTGCGCCGGATTGTCCAGCGTGCGGCGCCGACCGCTCTCGCCCCGCGCGGGCGCGACGACGTCCCGCCACAGCGCGGCGAAGTCGATCACGTCCCAGCCCTGGGTCTCCAGTGCGTGACGGTCCACCGAGGTGGTCCAGGTCAGCAGGGCCGGGTGCGCGGTGGTCATCGCTCGCCGTCGCGGCGGTAGAGCATCTCCCGGCCCCGTCCGTCCTTGCAAGTCCGCAAACCGATGGGCATCCTTGGCCGATTGTGACGCTGGTCGGAGGAGTCTGCATACTGATGCGTCGTGGGTACACTCCGATGCATGCGCACGACCATCAGTCTCGATGACGAGCTGCTGCGCCGGGCCAAGCTCGAGGCCGCCGACCGTGGCACGACGCTGTCAGGCGTCATCGCTGATGCCCTGCGCTCCGACCTCGAGCGAGTGCAACCTCATCAGCGGTTCGAGCCGTTCGCGATGGTCACCTTCTTCGGAGAGGGAGGCAGCCACCCGGACGTCGACATCAACGACAGCAGGGCGTTGCGCGACCTCCTCGACGAGGACAGCGGTTGGACCTCCTCGATGTGAACGTGCTCCTCCACGCGCACCGCGAGGAGCAGCCCGAGCACGAGCCGATCCGGAGCTGGCTCGAGGAGCGGATCTCCGAGCAGCGGCCGTTCGGCGTGCCGAGCCTGGTGTTCAGCGGGTTCCTGCGCATCGCGACGAACCCACGAGCGTTCAGGTCACCGACGCCGCTCGAGACGGCGCTCGAGGTCGTGGAATCCATCCGCTCGCAGCCCAACTGCGTCGCGGTCGAGCCGGGAGCGCGTCACTGGCCCATCTTCGTCGACCTGTGCCGCCGCCTGCGTGCCCGCGCCAACGTCGTGCCGGACGCCTACCTCGCGGCCATGGCCATCGAGAGCGACAGCGACTTCGTCTCCACCGACCGCGGGTTCGGAGGCTTCCCGGGTCTGCGCTGGCGCCACCCGGTCGATCCCTGACTTGTGCGGTACTCCACCCCGAGAGACCGTCTGATCGGGTTCGGTCTCGCGTGGCCGTGGGCAGGCCGTGTGGTCGTCAGGCGAAGATGTCCGCGGCCGTGATGGCGAGCGCGGCGCCCGGATCGCGCACGCTCTCACGTGCGGCGATCGCGAACCGCAGGTCTTCGGCGACGTTCCCAAGCGCTTCGGCGGAGCGCGCCAGGCGCTGCGTCAGGCGCGGCGCGTCGACCGCGCGCGCCCATTTGACCTCGCCGACGAGGGTGGCCATGCGGCTGCGTCCCGACAGGGCGACGGCGTCGATCTCCACCGAGGGCTGGTCGCGCCACCACTGACCGATGGCGACGACCTCGCCGCCTAGGCCGCCGTCGGCGGCCATCCGACGCAGGTGGTGGCGGACGGCCTCCTCGAAGCGTGGACCCATGTGGTCGTCCAGTCCCTCCTCGATGACGCGGGCGATCGGCCTGCCCAGGCCCCGCTCGATCTCCGCCCTGTGCGGCTCGACGACGCCCAGCCAGAAGGCCAGGAAGTTGTCGGCGACGCGATACAGCCGTCTGCGCGTGCGGCGCGCATCCTCGGTCACCGGAACGACGCGCTCGATCAAGCGCAGCTCCTGCAAGCGCTCCAGGGCACGCGCCGGCTCTGCGCGCACCACGTCGGCGATCTCGTTGTGCCTGGTACGCCCGGACGCGATCGCACGCAGCACGAGCGCATCCAACGGGCCCTCCCCGGCCTCGGTGGCGAGGACGAGCTGCCCTTCGGTCAGGAGCTGCCCTCCGGGGGAGCAGACAAGGCGCAGCAGGTTGTCGCGCACCGGTGCGCGTTGGTCCCACCACGACAGGTACAGCGGCATGCCGCCCGCGACGCCCCACACAAGCGCACGGTCCGCCGGCCGCAGGTCCGTCAACATCGCGCTGGCCTCGTGAGGGTCGAAGGGGTGCACGAGGAGGGAGAGGTCGGCGCGGCCGTAGAGGGGCGCTCGCTCCTCCTGCATCGCGCGCATGGTCCGCACGGCCGAGCCGCACAGCACGATCCGTAGCTTCGTGTGGTTGCGCGCCCGGTCCCAGAAGGCGCGGATCTCACCAGGCAGCGCCGGTGCGCTGGCCACCAGCTCGGGAAACTCGTCCAGCACGACCAACAACGGCTCGTCGCGCGCCGCCCCTGCCAGGCCGTCGAGCGCATCGCGCCAATCGCTGAACGGGCGCTCGCGCAGATCACGCAGCGCGTGATCCCCCATGGCGTCGCGCGACGCGGCCGACAGCACACGCAGTTCCTCGGCCGCCGGACGGCCGGCGCCAGTGTGGAACACGGCACGTCGCCCGGTGGCAAAGGTATCCAGCAGAGAGGTCTTGCCGACCCGCCGACGCCCCCAGACGATGCCGAGGCGTGCGCCGGGCTCGTCCCACCAGGCGGCGAGCCGGGCGAGCTCGTCCTCGCGATTGACGAACATGCGCCCATGGTAACCGACGTCTGCCGTCAGTTACGCTTCCCGAAGCTAACCTGCGTCCATCGCCGGACTGCCCAAAGGATGACCAATGAGCGCACGATCAAGCCGCGCGGCTCACCGCACGGAGATCCTCGAGCAGATCGGCGAGCACTTGCTCCTCCCGCACCGCGCGCGCGTGGACCTGGAGAGATCCCGCGATCGCGCGGAGCTCGGGCCGCAGGTCGGCGGGCATGGCGAAGGGCGCCACGACGGCCCCGCGAAAGGCGGCGGCGGCATGGTCGGCTGCCCCCATGCGCCATAGGCCTCCGCCGGTGATCGCGAGTACTCGGTCGAGGATCCGCAACCCTTCGAGGTCCATGTCTCCGTGGTGGTGGACCGTGGCGCCGCCGGCCGCGAGCGCGCGGAGCAGGCGCAAGGCGGCCGTGGACGGCCAGCCCCCGGTGCAGACCAGAGGAGGGCATCCGCTTGCGAGCTCGTCGGCCGCCCCGGCGACCACGTCTGGGTTCTCACAGCAGAACACGTCGACGCCGGCGCCGAGCGTGTCGACGTCGCGCAGCTCGCGCAGCGTCACGACCCGTGGCTGGCCGGCGTCGGCCGACGCCCGCAGGGCCAGTGCCAGCGGATGGGCTCCGGTGGGGCGCACCCCGGCGCACAGCACGGTGCTCGACAGCTCGTCGCAGCCCAGGCCCCAGCGGTCATAGCGCTCGCGCCGGGCCTCGGCGCCGGCGTCCAGCCCCTCGTCGCCGTCGAGGTGGGCGAGGGCGCGGCGCACGATCGCGTCCAGCGGCCGCCCGCGGTCCAGCGCGTGGGGGTCGCCTGCGCAGTGCAGCGCCGCGAAGCGCGGGAGAGTCTGCGGCGGCTCGGCGGGGAGGTGGGCGAGCAGGTCCAGCGTGGCGGCGAGCAGGGCGAAGGGCTTGTGCGCGCCTGCGGCGCGCGTCGCGCCGCCGGTGGCGCGCTCGTGCTCCAGCCAGGCCGCCAGGCAGGGATGACGGTCGAGCGCCGGGTGGCGGGCGAGCGTCGTCCACCCATGCTCGCGTGCCTGCGCCGCCGCATCGCGCACGGCGCCGCGATCGACCAAGGGCGTACCACGGGCGGTCGCCGCCGCGTCGACCAGCGTGCAGCGCCTCGATGATGCGCGCAGGGCTTCGTCGAGGGCGGTCAGGCCCACGCTCGTGGACGCTCCGGGCTGCACCGGCCGCCACCGCGAGCCCAGCAGCCCCGACAGGGCGCTCACCTCCTCGGCGCTCAGACGGTCCAGACGCACGCGGCCGATCGCTCTCAGGCCGTTGCGCTCCAGGCGGCCCGCCGCGAGCTCGAGCACCCGCGTCAGCCCCGGCTCGACCGGGGCATGCAGGAGCATTACCCGTCGACCACCTCGGTCGTCTCCGCGCCGTCCCAGACGAAGTGCTGGGCCCAGACGCCCCACTCGGCGTTGTCACGGTGCAGCTCGTAGAAGCCCACGCGGGGGACGGTGGCCACGCAGGGGTTGAGGTCGTAGGAGGTCATCACCCAGTCGAGGTCCAGCTCGACCAGCAGCGCGAACATCTGCTCGCGGGTCAGCGGGTCGATGCCGTCCATGGCCTCGTCGAGCGCAACGATGCGCGGCGCGCCCGGCGCGAGGTCGTAGAGGGCGGCGGCAGTGGCGAAGAGCGGCAGGTGCATGAGCACCGACTGCTCGCCGCCCGAGCCCAAGCCCTGCGCGCGGGCGGTCAGCCGCCGGCGCGAGCCGTCGCGCTCGTGCAGGTACAGCGCGAAGCGCCACCAGCGCCGGTAGTCCAGCGCCGCGGCGAGGTGGTCGACGATCGCGGTCTGGTCGCCGGCGTCGTCGGCGCCCGCGCGGGCGTCGGCGATCCGCGACTCCAGGAAGGCGAACAGCGCGTCGCGCTCGCCGTCGGGCAGGTGGGCGGCCGAGCGGTCGCCCAGCAGCTCGAGGACCTCGCGCGGCGCGCCGCGATCCTCGTCGACCTCCCAGGCCAGGCTCACGGTCCTCCCGGCGCCGGTCGGGCAGCGGCGCAGCGTCTCGTTGCGGGCGCGCACCGAGGCGCGCACGGCACCGATGCGTGTGCGCAGGTGCTCGGCGATCTCGCCCAGCAGCGCCTGGCCCAGCACCTCCCGGCGCTTGGCCGACAACACGTGCTCGCGGTGCTCGAGGTCGTCCCCGAGCTCGGCGAGCATGGCGGGTGGGGTGGTCCGCCGCCCGTCGCGCACGACGTCGACCAGGGTCAGCCCGTCGGCGGGCACCGTGGCCACGTCCATGTCGAAGGCCACGAGCTTGCACTGCAGCTCGCTGACCGCGGCGCCCACGCGCCGGGCGCGGCTCTCCAGGCTGGCGTCGGTGTCGAGCTCGGGCAGCGCGCGCACGCGCTCCAGGGCGGTGGTCAGCGTCCAGGCGGCCGACTCGCGCTCATCGGCGGGAGCGTCCTCGGGGCCCACCGCGGCGCTGAGCAGGTCGTGGCGGCCCAGGACGCGGATACCGTCGAGCGCAGCCACGCGCTCGCCCTCGGCCCCGCTGACCGCAGCGGCTGCCTCGTCCCCGGCGCGCTCGGCGTCCTTGAGTGCGCGGATGACGTCTGTGTGGGCGCCGCGCGCGCTGCGCAGCCCCTCCTCGAGCGCCTGCCGCTCGCCGCGCAGCGTCTCTGCCCGTGCGCGTAGCTGCTCGGCGCTCGCCCCGTCGACCTGGCGTGCGGCCTCCAGCCGGCCCTCGGCGGCGGCGAGGTCGGACGTGGCGGCGGCGCCAGCGGCCTGCGCCTCCTTCAACGACGATCTCGCCTCCTCGTGGGCCTTGCGGGCGCGCCGCTCGCGGGCCGCCGCCTCGTCGACGGCGGTCAGCGCAGCCACGGCGCCGGCCTGCAAGGTCTGCGCGCGATCCACCGCGCGGGCCGCGTCGCGCAGCGCGCGGGTCTCGCGCGGAAGGCCGGTGGCGCGAGCGTGCTCGTCCACGGCGCCGCGGGCGCTGACCACCGCCATCTCGTGACGGTCGCGGTCCTCCACCAGGCCGGCCAGGTGGCGCTCGGCGACCTCGAGGCGCTCGCGCGCGATGCGCTCGGCGCGCTGGGTGCTGCGCAGGGCATCCAGCGCGGGGACCGCCGCGCACTCGTCCTCCAGGCGCTGCTGGGCGGCGCCGAGCTGGTCAGCATCGGCCTCCAGCGCCGCCTCGCGCCCACAGACGGCGGCCAGCGCATCGCGCGCAGCGGTGAGCAGGCGCTCGCGGTGGGCGGCGCGGGCCGCCGCGCCGACGAACTCGGGCGCGGGCTTGTCGACCCGACCATGCAGCGGACCGAAGCGAAAGCGCCCGGGAGCCGCGCTCACGAGCCCGTCGAGCGCGACGCTACGCAGCACGGCCCCGACCACGTCGGCCGAAACCTCCCCCGCCGCGGGATCGGCGGCGAGGAGATCGGCGAGGGTGGCGGCCTCGGCGTCCCCGGCGCCGGCCTCGGCCACCAGCGAGAGGTCTCCGTCGTGTACCGCGCCGTCGGGGCTGATCCAGGCATCCAGCAGGCCGGACTCCTCGAGCGCGGCCTCCAGGGCGGCCCGATCG
>Ga0136627_1001222_pt1 | contig 10121 bp, 8 predicted proteins | sample AntDrymUQ4892206_2_FD_104652 | JGI IMG/M metagenome (GOLD analysis project Ga0136627, IMG submission 104652) | Polar desert sand microbial communities from Dry Valleys, Antarctica - metaG UQ489 (22.06) | ecosystem: Environmental > Terrestrial > Soil > Desert | place: Antarctica: Dry Valley... | reverse complement strand
TGCCTGTGCTTCTCGCCGCCGAAGGCGAAGAGTGAGTGCCTGTGCTTCTCGCCGCCGAAGGCGAAGAGTGAGTGCGGCGCGCCAGCAGCACCGCGCCGGCCGCGGCGAATGCGGTGGCGACGTAGCCGAGCCCCCACAGCAGGCTCTCGAGGTAGTAGAGCGCGCCGGTCTCGCGCTCCTGGCCGAACTTGACCTCGCTGCCGGCCCGCTCGGCCTGGCCGCGCAACTGGTTCAGCGCGAAGTCGAAGTCGAGGAAGAAATAGGGGTTCGTGACGGAGAACGTGATCACGGTCCCTGCCGCGAGGGCCAGCCCGCCGAGCAGCGCGGCGCGCAACGCGCGATGCGCCACGAGGCGGAGCGCGAGCGCGAGCGCCGGCGCCAGCAGCACGAGCCCCGCGGTGTACTTGAAGCCGATCGCCAGGCCCGCGATCGCGCCGGCCGCGGCGCAGTCGACGAGCCGCCCGTTCTCGTGGATGCGCACCGCGAAGAGCAGGACCAGCGCGACCGGCGCGAGCGTGCCCACGTCGGTCACCGCGACGCGCGAGAACGCGACGGGCAGGAACGCGAAGCACAGGACGGCCGCCGCGACCAGGCCGGTCCGGCGGTTCCACAGGCGGCGGCCGACGAGGTAGACGGCCCCGACGCCGACCAGGCAGAGAACCGCCGCGAGGCCGCGGGAGATCTCGAAGATCCACTCGGCGTTGTCGTCGTAGCCGTCGATGATCGCCTCACCGCCGCCGATCGGCAGCGCGACCACCCGATAGACGAGGTGCAGCAGATAGGTGTACGCCGACGGGTTCTGGAAGTAGCCGGGATTGGCGTCGCGGAAGACCTCCACCGCGCGCTTGGTGAAGTGCGAGCCCTCGTCGACGTAGTACACGTAGGGCAGCCCGTGATCGTTGTGCAGGACCCGCAGAACCAGGCCTGCCACCATGATGAGGCCGAGCACGGCGAGTGCCGGGCCCTCGGCTTGCCCGCGGCTCCTCACGGCGCCGATGGTAGCTTTGACCCTTCCTCGCGCATGAAGCTGATCATCCAGATTCCCTGCTTGAACGAGGCGGAGACGCTCCCGATCACTCTGCGTGACCTTCCCCGCCGGGTTCCCGGCTTCGAGGCCGTCGAGTGGCTCGTGATCGACGACGGCTCGACCGATCGCACGATCGCGGTGGCGCGCGAGCACGGCGTCGACCACATCGTCCGGCTGACGAACAACAAGGGCCTGGCCAACGGCTTCCAGGCCGGCCTCGACGCCGCGCTGAAGCTCGGCGCCGACGTGATCGTCAACACCGACGCCGACAATCAGTACGACGGCCGCGACATCCCAAGCTGGTCGCGCCGATCGTCGCGGGTGACGCCGACATGGTCGTCGGCGACCGCCAGGTGATGACGGTCGAGCACTTCTCCCCGGCCAAGAAGCTGCTCCAGCGGCTCGGCTCCTGGGTCGTCCGCCAGGCGTCGCAGACCGACGTGCCCGACACCACGTCGGGCTTCCGCGCCTACAACCGCGAGGCCGCGCTGGCGCTGCAGGTCGTCTCCAAGTTCACCTACACGCTCGAGACGATCATCCAGGCGGGCAAGATGACCGTCGCCATTGACCACGTGCCGATCCGGACGAATCCGAAGCTGCGCGAGTCGCGGCTCTTCCCGTCCGTATGGACCTACATCCGCCGCAACGGCATTTCGATCTTCCGCATCTACGCGCTGTACGAGCCGCTCAAGGTCTTCATGACGGCCGCCTTCATCGTCGGGATCGCGTCGCTCGCCGTGTGGACCCGCTTCCTGGTGTTCTGGATCGGGGGCGACGGCGCGGGCCACGTGCAGTCGCTGATCCTGGGCGCCGTGCTGTTCAACGCCGCCATGGTGCTCGCCGCCCTGGGGGTGCTGGGCGACCTGATCAGCGGCCAGCGGATCACGCTGCAGCGGATCTTCGAGCGCGTGCGGCGCGTCGAGCTCGAGCTCGGCGTGCCGCCCTCGCACTACGAGCCGGGGCAGCCGGACGGCGAGCGCGAGCCGACCACCGGCGCGCACGCCGGCGGGCGCGGCAAGACCGAGGAGCGCGAGGCCGTGAAGCTGTGAGCACGACCGTCACGCGCGACCTCGAGGGCACGGTCACCGGCAACACCTACGACAAGTACGGCTCGAGCAACCCGGTGGTGCGCCGGCTGATGGCGACGTTCCAGCGCGCGCTGGGCGAGCTGCTCGAGCACGTCGACCCCGGCTCGATCCTCGACGTCGGCTGCGGCGAGGCGATCCTCACGCACCAGTGGGCGACCGCGCGGCCCGGTACCCGCGTCGTCGGCTTCGACCTCGAAGATCCGCAGATCCGGCGGGAGTGGGACCGGCGCCGGGCGCCCAACCTCGAGTACCGGATCCTCCGCGCCCAGGAGCCGTTCCCGTTCGCGGACGGCGAATTCGCCCTTGCGACCGCGATCGAGGTGCTCGAGCATGTTCCCGATCCCGGGCACACCATCGCCGAGATGGCCCGCTGCTCCCGCGGCGGGCACCTGCTCGTCTCCGTGCCGCGCGAGCCCCTCTGGCGGGGGCTGAACGTGGCCCGGGGCGCGTACGTGCGCGAGCTGGGCAACACGCCGGGCCACTTGAACCACTGGTCCCGGCGCCGCTTCACGGCCCTGCTGTCGCGCCATGGGGACGTCGTCGAGACGCGCTCGCCGTTCCCGTGGACGATGCTGCTCGTCCGCGTGTGAGTAACGTCGCCGAAGGCGATAGCGAGGAACGAGCGGTTCGCCTGGCAGGCGAAACGTCTTCTCCCCGCGAGCCCGAGGAACAACAGGCTCGCCTGGCAGGCGAAACCTCTTATCTACGAAGCGCCCGCCTCCTCTCGCTCGGGATCGCCACCACCGGGCTCGTCACCTTCGCGTACTTCTCCGTCGCCTCGCACGTCCTCGACGACGCCGACTACAAGGCGGTCTCCGTGCTGTGGTCGGTGCTGTTCATCACCGTCTCGGTGATCTACCGGCCGATCGAGCAGCTGCTCTCCCGCACGCTCGCCGACCGCCGGGCGCGCGGGCTCCGGGACCATTCGCTCCGCACTCCCCTGTTGATCCAGGGGAGCTTCGCGCTCGCCTTCGCCGCGGTTGCCCTGGCAGCGCGCGGGCCGCTCGAGGACGGTCTCTTCGACGGCTCGGCGGCGCTGTACTGGATCCTCGTCGTCGCGGTGCTCGCCTACGCGGCCAGCTACTTCGCGCGCGGCTGGCTCGCCGGCCACCAGTTGTTCGGGCTCTACGGCGGTCTCGTGTTCCTGGAGGCGACCTCGCGGCTGCTGTTCGCCCTAGGAGTCGCCGTCGGAATCGCCGAGGGGCAGACGGCGGTCGCGCTGGGCATGGCGGCGGCGCCGTTCGTGTCGCTGGTCGTGGTGCCGGTGGCGTTCTCGCGCCGACCTGCGACCGACTCGCGCAAGCGCGCCGCCGACGACCTCGGGATAGCGCGCGGCGGCCGCTTTGCGCTCGCCGTGCTGGCGATCATGGTCGCCGAGCAGACGCTGCTCAACGCGGCCGTGCTGACCACCGACCTGACGACCGCGGACGCCGTCACGGCCGGCTTCGTCTTCAACGTGCTCCTGGTCGCGCGCGCGCCGCTGCAGCTCTTCCAGGCGATCCAGGGCTCGCTCCTCCCCCACCTCGCCGGCCTCGAGGCAAGGGCCGGCCGCGACGAGGCCGACCGCGCGGTGCGCATCACTATGCTGGCGATCGCCGGCTTTGCACTCGCCGTCGCCGCCGGCCTGGCGGCGTTCGGCCCCTGGGCGATGGATCTGCTGTTCGACGACGCCGCCACCTACGGGCGCTGGGGCCTCGCGATCGTCGCGCTGGGCATGGGCTTCCACCTGATGTCGGGCACGCTCAACCAGGCCGCGCTGGCGCGCGACGACCCCGGCCGCGCCGCGGCTGCGTGGCTGTTGGCCGCCGTCGTCTTCGTGGCCTGGCTGGTCACACCCGTCATCGACGATGCGCTGCTCCGCGCGGAGGTCGGCTACCTGGGTGCCGCGGCGCTCCTGTGCGGGCTGCTGTCGGTCGTCTATCGCCGGGTCGGGTAAGGTCGGCTTCCGCATGGCTTACACCCTCGAGCACGATGCCGTCGAAGCCGGCCACCTGATCGCCATCGCCGGCGAGCTGGACATCGCCGCCACGCCCGAGCTGTCCACTGTCCTGCTGATCGCGGCCGGCGCGCCGGGATCGCTGGTCGTGCTCGACCTGACCGGAGTCGAGTTCATCGACTCCACGGCGCTCGGGACCCTGCTCAAGGCCGGCGGGGAGATCGAGTCCGCCGGCAAGAAGATGCGGATCGTGTGCGCAGAAGGCCCGGTCCGCCGGTTGCTCGAGCTGACCAACCTGACGAACCGGTTCCAGCTCTGCCCTTCGCGCGACGACGCGTTCGCCGCCGCCTAGGCGCTACTCCGTCGTCACCGCCCGCAGCACGTCGACTCTCGAGGCCCGGCGAGCCGGGGGAATGGCCGCGAGGACGCCGGCGACGGCCGCTCCGAGCGTGAGCAGGACGAGCGTGACGATCGGGAACGTCAGCACGAAGCCCTCGTCCGCCAGCGGCCGCGAGACGATGACCGCGAAGACGACTCCCAGCACGAGCCCGAGCACGGCACCGATCAGCGCGGTGATGACCGACTCCGCCCGCACCATGCGCCGCACCTGGCGCTTGCTCATGCCGACCGCGCGCAGCAGGCCGAGCTCCCGCGTGCGCTCGTGCACGGCCAGCGCCAGCGTGTTGACGATGCCGAGCAGCGCCACGATCACCGACAGCGCGAGCAGCGCAAAGACAAGCCCGAGGAGCTGGTTGACCTGGTCGGCCTGCGCGTCCTTGAATTGCGCGAGCGTCTGAGCCTTGGCGACGGGGAAGTCCGCGAGCGATGCGGTCGCCGCCTGTTCGAGCCGCTCGGCCTCGCCCTGTCCGGCGACTAATATGAACGCGTCGTCGGGCTGGTTCCAGTCCTTGGTCATCGAGGCGTTGGTGACCACGATGCTGCCTAGGACCCCGACCTGGTTGTTGTACGTGCCCGCGAGCTCGTACTCGAGCCGGGTGCCCTTCGGCGTCGTGACCGCGAGCCGGTCACCGAGCGCGAAGCCGTGACTTTCCGCCCAGGCGTCGTCGGCCAGCAGTTGATCGTCGCGCAGCTCGCCCAGCACCTGCGGGCTGCCCTGCTCGAGCTCGGGCTGGAAGACCCGCGTGATGGTTGCCGGGTCCACGCCGGAGGCGGGGACGGCGTCGCCGCCGCCTTTCACGTTGGCCTGGTCGAAGCGCATGGGCGACACCACGTCGACGCCCTCCACCGTCGCGAGCTCCTCGGCGACGTCGCTCGGAACCGGCGAGAAGCCGTCGTCGTGCGTGACGATCAGAGCGGTACGGCTGAACTGCTCGTCGATGACCTTGTCGATCGACCCGCTCAGCCCGGCGGCGAAGATCGCCGTGAAGACGACGAGCGCGAGGCCGATCATCAGCGCCGAGGCGGTGATCGCGGTTCGCTGGGGCTGGCGTTCGGCGTTCTCGCGCGCCAGCCGGCCGGGAAGTCCCTGGATGCGCTCCAGCGGAGTCCCGATGAGCCGCGCCAGCGGACGGACGAGGACCGGCGCGAGCAACGCGGTGCCGAAGATCATCACCACCATCCCGAGCCCCAGCAGCGACGCCGCCGCCGAGCCGCCGGCACCGCCGAACAGGCCGCCGAGCAGCGCCAGCAGACCGATGGCGATCACCGCCGCCGAGCCGAGCAGGCGCTTGCGGCTCACCCGCCGCGTGCCGGGCGTCGCCGCATCGCGCATCGCCTCCACCGGCTCCACCTGGGTGGCGCGGCGGGCCGGGACGAGGCCCGAGACCAACGTGGCGATCATGCCGACCGCGAGTCCGACGACGATCGTCCGCGGGGCGACCACGGTGCCCGTGGAGGGCAGTTCGATGCCGAACGACGCCAGCAGGCTGCGCAGGGCGGGCGCCAGGACGAGGCCGGCCAGGATTCCGAGGACCGAGGCGACGAAGCCGATCAGCAGCGTCTCGGCGATCACCGAGTTGAGCACCTGCCGGCGGGACGCGCCCAGCGTCCGCAGCAGCGCGAACTCACGCGAGCGCTGCGCGACGGTGACCGCGAATGTGTTGAAGATCAGGAAGCCGCCCACGAGCACCGCCACCCCGGCGAACACGAGCAGGCCGATCTTGAGGAAGCCCAGCGACTCGGTGATGTCGGCCGCCGACTCGTCGGCCTGCTCGGCGCCCGTGCGCACGACGGCCGTGTCGCCCAGCGCCCGGCCGATCGAGGCCTTGAGCTGCTCGGGGCTCGTCCCGCCCTCGGCGGCCGCGACCACCTCGGTGATGGCGCCCGGCTCGCGCGCGAGCTGCTGGACCTCGGCGAGCGGCATGTTCATGCTCACGATGCCGAGCGACTTCTGGTCGCCGAGCTTGGTGATGGCGGTGATCTCGTATTCCGCCACGGGCGCTCGGCCCGCGATGCGCAGCGTGTCTCCGACTCTGAAGCCGTGGCGGTCGGCGGTCGCCTGGTCGAGCGTCACCTCGCCCGGCCCATCCGCCGGCTCGCCCTCGATGTAGGTGAGCGGGTCGAAGCGCTCCTCGTTGCTGGAGAAGACGATCGACGGCGGCCCGCCGCCGCCGATCGGCTCGCCGTCCTTGTCGAAGATGGTCACGACGGTCTCGAAGCGCGGCTCGGCCGCCTCCACCCCCGCGGCGGTCTCGACCCGCTCGAGCGTGCCCGGCGGAAGCGGCTGGATCCGGCCGCCGAAGTCGCCCTCCACGACTTGCTTGGCGGTGACGTTGGCGTCCACGCCCTTGGACACGCGCTCGAACAGGTCGGTGAACGACGCGTTGATGGTGTCCGTGAAGATGAACGTGCCGGCCACGAAGGCGACTCCGATGACCACCGCGAAGCCCGTCAAGGCCGTGCGGAGCTTGCGGGCCAGCAGCCCGCGCAAGGCCATCCGGACCATCTCTACGCCACCTGCTTCATCAAATCGAGCAGGCCCTCGACGTTCTCGGCGACGCCGTCGTGGACGACACCGCCGTCGTGGAGCACGACCACGCGATCGGCGACGGCTGCGGCACCCGCGTCGTGGGTGACCATGATGACGGTCTGGCCGAACTCGTCGACGGCGCGTCGCAGCAGCCCCAGCACCTCCGAGGCGGACTTGGAGTCCAGGTTGCCCGTCGGCTCGTCGGCGAACACCACCGCCGGCCGGGAGATCAGGGCGCGCGCGATCGCCACGCGCTGCTGCTGCCCGCCCGAGAGCTCGGACGGGCGGTGCGTCAGGCGGTCGCCGAGCCCGACCGCGTCGACGAGCGTGTCGAACCAGGCGTCGTCCGCCTTCGCCCCGGCCAGCATCAGCGGCAGCGTGATGTTCTCGCGCGCCGTCAGGACGGGAATCAGGTTGAAGGCCTGGAAGACGAAGCCCAGCTTGTCGCGCCGCAGTGAGGTCAGCCGCTTGTCGTCGAGGTTGGCGAGCTCTTGCCCAGCTACGACGACAGACCCGGACGTCGGCCGGTCGAGGCCCGCCAGCAAATGCATGAGCGTGGACTTGCCGGACCCCGACGGCCCCATGATCGCCGTGAACTCGCCCGCGGGAAACGCGATCGAGACCCCACGGAGCGCGTGCACGGCCGCCTCGCCCTCGCCGTAGTTGCGGTGCAGCTCGGTGGTCGAGACGATCGGGGCGGCAGCGGCGGTCATGCCGACAGCATCGTGACGTGCTCCCCCCCGAAGTAGGGAGAAGACCGGTGAACCGCAAGTGCGGGCAGCCGTACCCGCTCCGGGGCCGCTAGCCCACGCGCAGGTAGGCGAGCACCGCGAGCACGCGGCGGTGGTCCTCGACCGTCGGCGTCAGATCGAGCTTGGAGAAGATCGACGTCACGTGCTTCTCCACGGCGCGCTCGGTCACGACCAGCGCCTCGGCGATGGCGTTGTTGGAACGACCCTCGGCCATCAGCCCGAGCACCTCGCGCTCGCGCGGCGTGATCGAGTGCAGCGGGTCCTCGCGCCGGCGTCGGCCGAGCAGCAGGGCGACGACTTCGGGATCCAGCGCCGAGCCGCCGCCGGCCACCCGGCGCACCGCGTCGGTGAACGAGTCCACGTCCGCCACGCGGTCCTTGAGCAGGTAGCCCGTGCTCTCGGTCGACTGGGAGAGCAGCTCGAGCGCGTAGGCCTCTTCGACGTACTGCGAGAGCACCAGCACACCGGTACCCGGATGCTCGGCGCGAATGGCGTGGGCGGCGCGCAGGCCCTCGTCGGTGTGGTTCGGGGGCATGCGCACGTCGATCACGGCGACGTCGGGCTTGTGGGCTCCGACCTTGCGCAGCAGGTCTTCGGCGTCGCCGGCCTGGCCGACGACCTCGAAGCCGGATTCCTCCAACAACCGGGCGACACCCTCGCGCAGCAGCACGGAATCGTCGGCGATCACGACGCGGATGGGCGCGGTCATACGGGGATCTCAGCACGAAGCAGGGTGCCCGCGCCTGCCGGTGAGTTCAGCTTGAGGATCCCGTCGAGCGCGGAGACGCGATCGGCGAGGCCGCGCAGCCCCGAACCACGCAGCGGATCGGCTCCGCCGACGCCGTCGTCGGCGATCTCCACCACGGCGTGGCCGTTGCTGCGCGAGACGCAGACGCGAGCTTGTGAGGCGCCGGCGTACTTCGCCACGTTGGTGAGCGCCTCGGCGACCACGAAGTACGCGGCGGCCTCGACGGCGGCGGGCAGCCGCTCGGGCGGCGTTCCGTCCAGCTCGACGGGAACTGGGGAACGGCCGGCGAGCGCCTCGAGCGCCGGCCCGAGCCCGCGGTCCGACAGCACGGCGGGATGGATACCCCGGGCCAGCTCGCGGAGCTCCTCGAGCGCGTGGGCCAGCTCCTCCTGCGCGCCGCCGAGCAGTTGCTCCGCCGCGTCGGGGTCCTTGTGCAGACGGGTCTGCGCGAGCCGCATCGTGAGCGACAGCGCGACGAGCCGCTGCTGGGCGCCGTCGTGCAGGTCGCGCTCCAGCCGGCGGCGCTCGGCCGTGCTCGCTTCCACGATCCGCGCGCGCGATGCGCGCAGCTCCTCGACACGGGCGCGAAGCTGGGCCTGCAGACGCTCGTTCTCGATCGAGAGCCCCGCGGCGGCGGCGACGGACCGGACCAGCTCCGGGTCGTCGCACAGCGTGCGGTCGTGCAGGATGGCGCCCACCGCGCGCCCATCGCGCTCCACGCGCATGGTGGCGCGGGCCGGGTCGTCCGCGTCGGGCAGCATGGCGGGCCGTCCGCCGGCGTCGACCCAGCGACGCTTGTCTTCCAGCCAGTAGACCACCTGCAGCGAGCGGTCGCCCAGCGCCGCGGAGAGCATCTCGCGCAGCCCGCTGCGGTCGGGCGCGTCTCCCATCCGGTGCAGGAGCTCGGTGACCGCGCCGGCCTGGAGGACGCGGGAGCGCAGCAGCCCGAAGAGGAAGCCGTAGGGCGTGAGGGCGAAGAAGACCAGCCCGAGCAGGGTCGTCGCGTCGTAGACGGCGTCGGGCCCGTCCACCGCCTGCGACGTGAGCGAGCCGGCCAGCACCACCAGCAGGCAGATCCCGGACCACAGCACCGGCGCCATGGCGCGCCTCTGCGGCGGCGACGCGACCTGCCAGCGCTTGACGAGGACGTACAGGACGTAGCCCACGAGCGCCACGGCGAGCGCCGAGGTGAGCCCGTCGAAGATCCGGTAGAGGGTGTCGTCGTCGGCGACGAGGATCACCGACTCGGGGCATTCGCAGCCCAGGCGGTCCGAGTCGGCGAACATCAGCGTCGGCACCGGCCCGACGAGCGACAGCGTGTAGCCGCCCGCCAGCACCCTGCGCAGCCGCCGCGACTCGATCCGCCCCTCGGGATACGCCAGCAGCATGTGGGCGAAGACGGCGAGGTAGAGGCTCGAGACGATCACGCCGAGCGTGAACAGCCACGGGGCGTCGGCGTTGGCGAGCACGCCGAGGAAGTACGCGAAGCCGACGGCGGTCATGAGCACGCCGAAGCGGTTGTCGGGGCGCCGCCACCAGGCATAGAGGCCGACGCCGATCCAAGACCAACCGAGGAACAGGCCCAGCGCCGCGCTGGCGGCCTTGCCCTCGACGTGGTCGGACGACAGCACGATCGCCAGG
>Ga0136627_1001220_pt1 | contig 10126 bp, 10 predicted proteins | sample AntDrymUQ4892206_2_FD_104652 | JGI IMG/M metagenome (GOLD analysis project Ga0136627, IMG submission 104652) | Polar desert sand microbial communities from Dry Valleys, Antarctica - metaG UQ489 (22.06) | ecosystem: Environmental > Terrestrial > Soil > Desert | place: Antarctica: Dry Valley... | reverse complement strand
CGGTCGTCGAGATGCTGCCGAAGATCGCGCCCGCCGAGGACTCCGACATCTCCGAGGCTCTTCTGAAGCTGCTACAGAAGCGAGGCATCAAGTTCGAGCTCGGCGTCACGGTGACGGACGCCAAGACTTCGGACAAGGGCGTCCAGGTCACCATCGAACGCGAGGCCGAATCGCAGAATCACGAGGCGGGCTCGAGCGGATCGAAGGAGACCAAGACCGTCGAGGCCGACCGGATGTTCGTGGCCATCGGACGGGCCCCCAACACGCAGGACATGGGTTTCGAGGAGGCCGGCATCAAGCTCGACCGCGGCTTCGTCGTGGTCGATCCGATGTTCTCGACCGGTCTCGACGGCGTCTACGCGATCGGCGATGCAATCCACGTGCCGGATGTCGACTGGATGCACCCGCAGCTGGCCCACGTTGCCTTCATCGAGGGCATCAAGCTCGCCGAGCACCTCGCGGGAGAGAACCCGGTCCCGGTCGACTACAAGAACATCCCGCACATCATCTACTGCCAGCCTGAGGTCGCGTCCGTGGGACTAACGGAAGACAAGGCGAAGGAGCTCGGCATGGAGGTCAACGTCGCTCGCTATCCCTTCGCGGCAAACGCTCGCTCCCTCATGCTGGGCGGGGGCCAGGGGTTCGTGAAGACCGTCGCCGAGAAAGACGGCGCGGTCGTGGGGGTTCACGCGGTCGGCGCGCGCGTCTCCGACCTCATCACCGAAGCGCAGCTTGCGACCTCGTGGGAGGCGTTCCCCGACGAGCTCGCCGAGCTCATGCATCCGCACCCGACGTTGTCGGAGGCGATCGGCGAAACGTTCATGGACCTCGCCGGCAAGCCCCTGCATCACTGAGTCCCAAAGACGACTCGAAGACGGTCCCCGATGAAGAGACGGACCAAGATCATCGCCACGGTGGGGCCAGCGACGCGCGCTCCGGACAAACTCGAACCTTTGCTGCGCGCGGGCGTGGATGTCGTGCGCTTGAACTTTGCACACGACACGCCAGAGAACCATGCGGCAACCGCCGCCGCGGCGCGCCGGGTTGCTGCCGACCAAGGGCGCTCGATCGGACTGCTCGTGGATCTTCCCGGCCCCAAGATGCGTACCGGGCCGATCTCAGGAGACGAGGTCGAGCTGACACAGGGCCAGACGTTCGTGTTGACCGGCGACGACATCGAGGGCGACGTCAAGCGAGTGTCCACGTCGGTTGCAGATCTTGCCGGGATGGTCACAGTCGGCGAGGAAATCTATCTTGCGGATGGCGAGATCGTCCTGCGAGTGGAATCGATCGACGGCGTCGACGTCAGCACGGAGATTCTCAGCGACGGTGTCCTGCGCTCGCGCAAGGGCATGCACATTCCGGGGGCCGAACGACAGATCCAGGCCTTCACCGACGAGGACAAGGTCGCGACCGAGATGGCGATCGAGTTGAAGGCCAATTACATCGGTCTCTCGTTCATTCGCGATGCCGACGATCTGCGGCGCGCCAAGAGCGCGTTCCCGCAGAGCGGAGACCGCCCGCAACTGGTTGCAAAGATCGAGACGCGCTCTGCAATCGACAACCTCGAGGCCATCGTCGAGGAGGCGGATGTCGTGATGGTAGCGCGCGGCGACCTCGGCATCCAGACGCCACTCCGACGAGTGCCGTTGCTCCAAAAGCAGATCATCAACCTCTGCAATCGACACGGCATCCCCGTGATCACTGCGACCCAGATGCTCGAGTCGATGACACGCGCCCCCCTTCCCACGCGCGCCGAGGTCACCGACGTGGCCAATGCGGTGCTGGACGGCACGGACGCGCTCATGTTGTCGGAGGAGACCGCGGTCGGCGACAACCCGGTGCTCACGGTCGAGACGATGGCCGGCATCGCTCTCGCCTCGGAGCAAGAGGCGCGCGCACACGCAGCGCCCGCGACGCCGGACATGACCGACGACAGGGTCTCGTGGGCCGTTGCCCATGCCGGGGTGGAGGCGGCGGAGGATCTCGGAGTGGAGGCAATTCTCTGCCCCACGCGCACGGGTTCGACCACGCGCAGGGTCGCCGCCTTCAGGCCGAGCATGCCGATAATCGGCATCTCGTCACGTGAGCAGACACTCGGCGTGATGGCGCTCACCTGGGGCGTGCACCCTCTTCGGACCGACGATCTTCCGGAGGCGCGCGATATGCGCGACGAGACCGATCGAGCCGTTGCCGCCGGCCAGGCCGCAGGTCTCCTGAGCGAGGGAGGGATGGTCGCGGTCGTTGCGGGAAGTCCGGGCCCCCGCGCGGGCCGCACCGACTTCATGCGAATAGTCCGCTGCTAATTCGCCCCGCGCTGCTCGCGCTGTGCGAGCGGTACTCTCAGGGGGATACGCAGACATGGCTTGAGCGACTACCGATAGAGCATTTTTTGTTCTTAGAGGAGGGTTCGCAACCGGATGGCTACTGAGATCAAGATGCCACAGCTCGGCGAGTCCGTCGTCGAGGGCACCATCACCAAGTGGCTCAAGCACGAGGGCGACAGCATTGAGGAGGACGAACTCCTCGTAGAGGTCTCCACCGACAAAGTCGACTCCGAGGTCCCCTCATCGGCGGCGGGCACGATCGAGAAGATCCTCGTGCAGGAGGGCGAGACCGTGAAGGTCGGCACGGCCATCGCGACAGTCGGCGATGGAGGCGCCTCCTCGGGCGCCGACGACTCAGGCGACGAGGCCCAAGGGGACGACGAGGCCGAGCCGCAGTCCGAGGAGGCCGAGACAGAGGCGAGTGAAGAGTCGCCCGCCGCGGAGGCCGATGACGAACCTGCGGCCGAGCCCGCCTCCGCCGAAGAGGCGGGCGACGAGGCCGAGGAGCAGGTCGCCGAGAAGGAGGACTCGGCCTCCGGTAAGGCCGCCGAGTCGGGCGACACCTCCAAGCGCGGCATCATCTCGCCGCTGGTGCGGCGGCTCGCCGACGAAAGCAGCGTGGACCTCGACCAGGTCGAGGGCACGGGCACCGGCGGCAGGATTCGCAAGCAGGACGTCATGAAGTTCGTCGAGCGCCAGAAGTCCCAACCCGCCGCCAAGGCGACCGAGCAGGCCGAGCCAGAGCCCGAGGCCGAGCCGCCCACCAAGAAAGAAGAGAAGGCGCCTCCCAAGAGGGACGAGAAGCCCGCGGCGGCGCGCGCGCCCGGCGAGCGCGAACAGCTCGTGCCGTGGACCAATATTCGCAGGCGCACCGCGGAGCACATGGTCGCGAGCTCGCGCGAGGTAGCGCGGGCCTGGAACGCCGTCGAGGTCGACTGGACCACCGTGGCCAAGTTGCGCACCGAGGCCAAGGAGTCGTTCAAGGCCAAGGAAGGCTTCGGGCTCACCTACATGCCGTTCCTCGCAAAGATGCTCTGCGACACGCTGCTCGAGATGCCGGTCATCAACTCGACCTACGACGAGGAGCAGCAGGGCAATCTCGAAAAGAGCTACGTCAACCTCGGGATCGCAGTGGCCCTCGAGGGGGGCGGCCTCATCGTGCCCGTCGTCAAGGGCGCGGACGAGCGAAACCTCGTGGGACTCGCTCGCAGCATCCACGATGTCGCCACGCGCGCTCGCTCCAAGAAGCTGTCGCCCGACGATCTCTCGGGCGGAACCTTCAGCATCACGAACCCCGGCCCGTTCGGCTCGATCATCTCGGTGCCGATCATCCCCCGCGGGCAGACGGCGATCCTCGCCTTCGAGGCCATCGGCAAGCAGGTCGTGGCCACAGATGACGACCAAATCGCCATCCGTTACAGGGGCATCATCGACATGTCCTGGGACCACCGGGCCATCGACGGCGCCGAGGCGGCGCAGTTCCTCGCGCGGCTCAAGGAGCGGATCGAGACGACGGACTTCTCGTCGGAGTTGCAGCAGTATCTGTAGAGGTCCTGGGAGGGAGAAGCGGTGACAACCGAGCGGGCGCTAACGGCTTCGTGGCTCGGCCGCGTCGACTACGGCGACGCCTGGGAGGCGCAGCGCGAGCTGTTTCTCGCTCGTCTCGACGCAGACTGCGGCGACTCTCTCATGCTGCTCGAACACCCGCCGACGTACACCCTCGGTCGTAGAGCGCTCGAGGAGGATCTCGTCTATAAGGAAGCGCAGCGCGCCGCGCGCGGGATCTCGCTGTTCAACGTCGACCGGGGAGGGCGAGCCACCTACCACGGACCGGGCCAGCTCGTCGGTTACCCGATCATGGCACTGGGGGACAGATACGACGTCCTTCGCTACCTGCGGAAGCTCGAGGACGTCGTCATCGCGGTGGCGGGCGACCTCGGGGTCGAGGCTCATCGCGACCCGGAGCACACGGGGGTATGGGTCGGCCGCAACAAGATCGGCGCGATCGGAGTCAAGATAACGCGCGGGATCACGATGCACGGCTTCGCCTTCAACGTGCGGACGGACCTATCGATGTTCGAGGGCATCGTGCCCTGTGGGCTCGCCGATCGTTGGGTCACCTCGGTGCTGGCCGAGACGGGCACGAGTCACAGCGTCAAGGAGGTCGGTAGTCTTGCGGCGAACCATCTCGCCTTGGTCTTCGACCGTTCACTGGTGTGGACCCACCCGAAGAACATGTTGATGTCCGGTCTAGCGGGGGCCGGGCAGGTGCACTAGAGCGTCGGTGCGGGGTAGACGAGTCTCAAGGAGGAGATCCTGAAGCTATGGGCAAATCCAAGGACAAGCACACCGAGTTAGGTCTCAAGCAAGAGGACCTTCTCGCGATGTACAAGTTCATGCTGCTGGCCCGCTTTTGCGACGAACGCCAGTGGGCTTTGAACCGCCAGGGCAAGGCCCCCTTCGTCGTTCCCGTGTCCGGGCATGAGGCCGCGCAGGTCGGCTCGATCTGGGCCTTCGAGCGGGGCAAGGACGTCTTCTGCCCTTACTACCGCGACATGGCTCTGTGCCTCGCAGCCGGGTTCACGCCCAAGGATGTCTTCACCGGTCTCTTCGGCAAGGTCGACGATCCCTCTTCCGGTGGCCGCCAGATGCCGGCGCACTGGGGGAGCCGCAAGCTCAACATCATCACGGGCTCGTCTCCGATCGCGACCCAGGTGTTGCATGCCGCGGGGATTGCGTATTCCAAGAAGTACAAGCACGAGGACGCCGTGGTCGGCACCTGGTTCGGCGAGGGCGGGACCTCCGAGGGCGACTGGCACGGAGCCATGAACTTCGCCGGGATCCACAACCTGCCGCTTGTCTTCTTTTGCGAGAACAACCAGTACGCGATCAGCGTGCACGAGTCCAAGCAGGTCGCGGGGCGCGTCTACAAGCGCGCCGAGGGCTACGGGATGCCGGGACGCGAAGGTGACGGCAACGACGTCCTCGACTCTTACAAGCTGGCAAAGGAGGCCGTCGACCGCGCCCGAGCCGGCGAGGGGGCGTCGCTCATCGAGTTGCGCACCTACCGCTTCTATTCGCATACCTCCGACGACGACGACCGCACCTACAGGTCGCGCGAGGAGGTCGAGGAATGGCGCAAGAAGGACCCAATCCCGCGCTTCGAGAGCTACCTGCGCAGCGTGGAGGTCCTCGACGACAAGGGCGTCGAGTCGATGCGCGAGGGGGCCAAGGAAGAGGTCGCCGAGGGAGTCAAGCAGGCGAACGAATCCGCGTTCCCCGATCCCTCCACAGGCGAGCTGCACGTATTCCAGGAGGCGAACTAGATGGCCGAGAAGACGCTGATCCAGGCGATTCACGACACGCTCCAGGAAGAGATGCAGCGCGACGACCGCATCATCGTGCTCGGTGAGGACGTCGGGGCGCGCGGGGGAGTGTTCCGAGCCACGATGGGCTTCATGGAGGAGTTCGGCGAGGAACGGGTGCTCGATACTCCGCTCGACGAATGTCTCATCGCCGGAGTCGCCATCGGAATGGCGCTCGACGGACTCCGTCCCGTGGCTGAGATGCAGTTCGCCGACTTCATCTGGCCCGCGTTCAACCAGATCGTCTCCGAGGCGGCGCGCATCCGTTATCGCAGCAACAACGACTTCAGCGTTCCGATGGTTATCCGCACCCCTTGGGGCGGCGGCGTGCACGGCGCGCTGTACCACTCGCAGTCGATCGAGGCCTTCTTTGCGCACGTGCCGGGCATCAAGGTCGTCGCGCCGTCGACCCCGTACGACGCCAAGGGCATGCTGATCCAGGCGCTCGAGGACGAGGACCCGGTCCTCTTCCTCGAGCACAAGAAGACCTACAGGCTCATCAAGGGCGAGGTTCCGGACGAGCGTTACACCGTCGAGTTCGGCAAGGCCGAGGTGCGGCGCGAGGGCGACGACCTAACCGTGGTCGCCTACGGGCTCATGCACCACTTCTGCGTCGAGGCGGCCGAGAAGCTGTCCGGCGAGGGCATCGAGGTCGAGGTCATCGACCTGCGGAGCATCTATCCACTCGACATCGACACCGTGCTCACCTCCATCGGCAAGACCGGCAAGGCGATGATCGTGTACGAGGACAACAAGTTCCTCGGTGTGGGGGCCGAGATCGCCGCCCAGATCGCGGAGAAGGCATTGTTCGACCTCGACGGCCCGATCGTGCGCCTCGCCGGCCCCCACGTCCCCGCGATGCCCTACGCGCCGCCGCTCGAGGGCTGGTTCATGCCGAACCCCGACAAGATCGAACAAGAAATGCGCAAACTCGCCACCTTTTAACGATCTGAAAGCCGTCGGTCCCGCTATCGACGACTCAGAGGCAAAAGAACGCCTCTCGGATTTGCCCGTCCGCACACGAGAGGGTACTGTCGCGCCACGAATACTGTGGAGCACATATTATGTGGGAGGATCGTGGCCAAGCGAAATCTCACCCTTCAGCTCGATGAGGACGTCGTGAGGCGCGCGAAGGTGATTGCCGCCAGAAGCGACACCTCCGTCAGCAGATTGGTTGCCGACCTGATCGAGCACATGACAGATGCCGAGGACGGCTACGAGCGAGCGAAGCAGCACGCCATCGAAGTCATGCGGATGGTTTCAGACCAGGCGGTGAAGACGTCACCCGGGCCCGGCCGTAGATGGTCTCGAGAGGACCTGCACGATCGCCGGACGCTCCCACGAAACCAGCCTTCTCACGAGGAGAAAGGTGCCTGAGGCGCGCACGTTCGTCGATACGAACATCCTCATCTACGCTCACGACGTGACCGAGAGGTCGAAACAACTCGAGGCAAGAGCCGTCTTGGAGGAGCTGTGGGATCGCGCGGACGGCGCTCTAAGCACGCAGGTTCTTCAAGAGTTCTACAACGGCGCCACGCGCAAGATCCCAGTCCCGTTGACGCCCCCCGAGGCACGCGGGGTGATCACCGATTATGCGCGGTGGCCCCTTGTCATGCTTGACGCCGATCTCATCATCGGCGCGTCTGAACTGGAGGAGGACCTCAGCTTGTCGTTCTGGGACGCCCTGATCGTGGTTGCCGCACGACAGGTTGGTGCAGACACCGTGCTGAGCGAGGACATGCAGCACGGCCAGCTGATCGATGACGTGAGAATCGTAAACCCGTTTCTCTGATGTGAAGGGGAGTCGTGTCAGTAGGCAAGCCGGATCGCGACGCGCTTCTCGGACTGCTCACCCGAAGGCTCGCCTGAGCGCCGCATCGGTACTCGATTCAGGGCAATACACTGGACTGGATGGCTCAGACACCTTTGATTCCCACCATCAAGGCTCGCAAGGACGTCGCCAAGGACCTCCGGCGCGGTCTGCCCTTGCGCAACGCTCCGGGCGGGGACGCGCCGCGCCCTCAGCGGCGCCCCGAGTGGCTCAAGGTCAAGGTGCAACAGGGCGAGAACTTCACGGAGCTGCGCAACATCATGCGCGAGCGGGGCCTCGCGACCGTCTGCGAGCAGGCCAACTGCCCCAACATCTACGAGTGCTGGGAGGCGCGCGAGGCGACCTTTCTGCTCTGCGGCGACATGTGCACCCGACGCTGTGGTTTTTGCGACGTGATGACGGCCAAGCCCGCCGCGCTCGACCCCGAAGAGCCGGGCAAGGTGGCCGAGGCCGTGCGGCTCATGGGCCTCAAGTTCGCGGTTGTCACCGGCGTGGCGCGCGACGACCAAGACGATGGCGCGAGCGCGCACTGGGCGGCGACTATCACGGCGATTCGAGAGGCGATCCCGGAGTGCGGGGTCGAGGTGCTCATTCCCGACTTCAAGGGCCGGCGGGAGCACCCGCGTAAGTCATTGGAGCGCGTCATCGAAGCGGCCCCCGACGTTCTGGCGCACAACCTCGAGACCGTGCCACGGCTTCATCCGGCCATCCGCCCCGGCTTCGGCTACCGGGCGAGCCTCGATCTCCTCGCCTGGGCCAAGGACATCCGGCCCGGCCAGGTCACGAAGTCGAATCTCATCGTGGGCATGGGTGAGACGACCGACGAGGTCTATCAAGCGATGCGCGACCTCAACGAGGTCGGGTGCGACATCCTCACCATCGGGCAGTACCTGCAGCCGAGCGTGTCGTGGCACCTGGCGGTCGATCGGTGGGTGCACCCGGACGAGTTCGCTCTCTACAAAACTTATGGAGAGAACGAACTCGACTTCGCATGGGTCGAGTCGGGCCCGCTTGTACGCTCCAGCTACAAGGCGGGCCAGCAGTTCCGAGCCGCAGCGGACCGGCTCGCAGCCCGCTAACGCTCTGGTCGACGGGGGGAGAGTTTCGGGCATGACCAGAGGCACTGGTTTCGGACGGCGTCAGTGGCCGTCACCGTCGCGTTGCCGGGGCCTGCTCTAGTCGCGACTAGTCGAGCAGCACCTTGTCGTCGAGCTCTTCGATCTCGCCGCATTTGCAGCAGAAGGTCTTGCTTGGATTCGTCGCGACCAGGCTCCAAACCGTCGTGGCCTTGCATGTGGGACAGAGGTGGATGTTGCTGACGATGAGCGCCATGTCCGTTCCTCTCGTGCCGACGCGACTCCTGGTGCTTCTCTTGCTTGGTGAGCAACCCTTTGCCCATACATACCAGGACGGAAACCGGAAGTGGTCGCATTGTTCTGAGTATTTTCAGCGAATTGTGTCGAGCCCGCGACTCAGGTCGTGCCACAGGTCCTCGATGAACTCGCACCCGACGTTGAGCCGCAGCAGTCCGGGAGGCGCGGTCTCACCTGGGTACTTCGAGCGCCTGTCGATCGTCGTCTCGATGCCTCCGAGGCTCGTGGCGTCGACGATGAGCTCCAGCGCGGCGGTCAGCTCGCCGCCGTCCTCGGCCGAGGCGAGCTCGAAGCAGAGCATGGCGCCGAAACCGTCCATTTGGCGACCGGCGAGCGCGTGGCCGGGATCGTTCGGCAGCCCTGGATAGCGAACGCGTCCCACCGCGGGGTGAGCCTCGAGACGGCGGGCGAGCTCGCCGGCGTTGTCCTGGGCGCGCTCCAGCCTCAGCGGCAGAGTTCGCAGGCCCCGCAGCGCCAGCCATGCCTCCATCGGCCCGGCCACCGCCCCGTGGAGCGAGCGCAGCCCGAGCAGCTCGTCGTGCGTCTGGTCGTCCCGCACGATGGTCGCGCCGAGGAGAAGGTCTGAGTGGCCGGAGATGTACTTGGTGATGCTGTGCACGACGATGTCGGCCCCCAGCTCTAGCGGCCTCTGCAACAGTGGGGTAGCGAAAGTGTTGTCGACGACGACCGCAGCTCCGCAGTCGTGCGCGCCGCCCGACAGAGCCCGGATGTCGGCGACGTTCATCAACGGATTCGTCGGGCTCTCGAGCCACAAAAGAGCGGCCCCCTCACAGGCCTCGAGCACCGCGTGGGTGTCCGACACATCGGTCTCGCGATAGTTGAGCCGCCCGCTCTTGGCCGCCTCGTAGACGTACTTGCGGGCGCCGAAGTAGGCATCGAAGGGCATGACGATCGTCGCACCGACCGGGAGCCGTTCGAGCACGGCGCTGACCGCGGCCATGCCCGAGGCGAACACCAGCGCCCGGCCCCCCTCGAGCGCGCCGAGCGTATCCTCGAGCGCGCTCCAGTTGGGGTTGCCGTAGCGTCCGTAGACGCGCTGGCCGCCCGCGTGATAAGTCGAGCTCAGCGTCACGGGAACGTTGAGAGGCGCGTCGGGTTGACTGTCGCCCCGCCCCGCGGTCACTGCAACGGTGGTGGGATGCAACTCGTGCACGGCGTCCACTCCTCATGGTGATCATGGTCCCGGCCCCATGCAGCCGAACCGAAAGG